>Ga0163162_10007994_pt1 | contig 10314 bp, 5 predicted proteins | sample S55metaG_FD_115310 | JGI IMG/M metagenome (GOLD analysis project Ga0163162, IMG submission 115310) | Switchgrass rhizosphere microbial communities from Kellogg Biological Station, Michigan, USA - S5-5 metaG | ecosystem: Host-associated > Plants > Roots > Rhizosphere > Soil | place: USA: Michigan...
GGCCTGACGCGGGTGGCATTGCGTGAAGGCTCGTTCGACGTCAATTCGTCGCAAGGCGGCGGAACCAAGGACACCTGGGTGGTGGAGGGCCGCGTATGTTGAGTAGAACCGCCGCAGATCTGTATTGGATGTCCCGCTACCTGGAGCGCGCCGAGAACCTGGCGCGCATGCTCGAAGTCAGTTATTCGCTGTCGCTGATGCCCCAGGCCGGACGCAGCGATGGCCTCGACGAACTGGCGATGTCGCTGCTCAGCAGCGGCACCCTGGACAGTTACCTGGAGCGCCACCAAACCCTGGATGCCGAGCGCATGCTGCACTTCTTCGCCCTCGACGAAGAAAACCCCGCCAGCATCTACAATTGCCTGCGCGCCGCCCGTGGCAACGCCCATGCGGTGCGCGGACGCATCACCGCCGACATGTGGGAAAACCTCAACGCCACCTGGCTGGAAATGCGCAGCATCGCCGCCGGCGGCCTGGCACGCCATGGCATCAGCCACTTCTGTGACTGGGTCAAACAGCGTTCGCACCTGTTCCGCGGCGCGACCTCGGGGACCATCATGCGCAACGACGCCTATCGGTTCATTCGCCTGGGCACTTTTGTCGAACGCGCGGACAATACCCTGCGCCTGCTGGACGCGCGCTACGAGATGTTCGGCGAAGAGTCGGAAGAAGTCAGCGACCTGTCGGCACGCGGGTATTACCAGTGGAGCGCCCTGCTCCGCGCGTTATCGTCGTTCGAGGCGTATACGGAGTTGTATCCGAATGCGCTGAATGCGCGGTCGGTGTCCGAGTTGCTGTTGCTACGCAGCGATGTGCCGCGTTCGTTGCATGCCTGTATCGAAGAGTTGAGTCATATCCTCGCCGACCTGCCCGGCAGTTACGGGCGCACGGCGCAGCGGTTGGCGGCGGAGTTCGAGGCGCGGCTGCGGTATACGGGGATTGATGAAATTCTGGAGGATGGGTTGCATAGCCGTCTCACGGAATTCATCGAAACGGTGCGGGGGGTGGCGCGGGCGATCCATAGTTCTTACCTGGAGGTTGTTTGAGTGCGCTTGCTGACTGTATGTCGTGCTTAGGATTCAGATAAGGTGAAGCAGATTGATTCAACGTAACCTGCTTCGCCTTTCAACTGTATTACCTCGTAGACGTTATACCTTTATTCCAACGGCAGACCCTCTGAAGCGACCGTCTACAGCGCTTTGGCTGCCATCGGAAAATTTCAAACAATAATAGCTGTTATCGCCAGGCGCTCTATCACTAGACCAGTGAGCATCACTGTCCAATGGCCATCCTGCCCCATAAGTATTATAAATTTCGCGTAACTGAGCCATGCTCGGCATACTTGCGCCTTCCCTTGCAAGCGCATTACGAACATCCTCAAGAAAATCTCGAGCAAGTGGAATAACCGCAATAGCGTTGGTCACGGTCAATGTATAGCTTGCAGTTTGTTGCTTTTGATCTCGGACCGTTATCGTCGTAACACCTCTTCCGCTCACCTGGACAACACCTGTGGTGGGATTCACAAACGCGGCGGCTGGATTGGAAGATGAATAGTAGTAACCCGGCTGTCCTCCTGTTGCCTGCCGTTGCATGGTCGTTCCGGCAGGCCAGGATGGAAGCGCATGTGAGTACCCTCGAATCACATACACCTTACCTGCCAGCGTTGCTGGAGAAGTATCAAATACCAACGGGGGCGGAGCACTTTTGACGGTGTAGGTCACCTGCGGGAAGACAATGGCATTGGCCTCCGTCACGCCAGGAACTAAAGCTGCCTTGAAATGCAGTGTCAGTTGCGTGTTGTCCCCTAACTCTTTCAAGTAGGCCGCATAACTGATTGGACTCTCCCACCACCCTTGGTTGAACCAGGTCGTATTCACATAGGCCCCCCCACCGTTCCAATGTTTGAGGTTGTGCACCACCCCTCCGCTTTTGAAACCCTTGAACTCAATCCAGACCGGGCAATTGGTCGCAATGAACGGCCAGGTGCCGACCCGCAGTCTCCTGTTCCCCGTTCCGGTCGATAGATCCAGCACCTTCGTCGCTGGGTTGGCCTCATTGATTTGGACTACGGTTCCCGCCAGTTCGCTCGCAGGTATCGGGGTCACTGTTACCGTCAACACCGACGACGGCCGAACGACATTTCCACGGGTGAGCTCGTACTTGAGGGTAAACATCGTGTGGGTATTGCCGATATTCGCCGCAATCGCCGTCTTGGGAATATCAAACGTCACCACACCACTGGTCAAACCGTTCTTCGCCGCAATAACCGGTGACCCCGCACCGGCAGTCCCTTCCATCGTGACCTTGATGCTGTCAGTGGTGTACATCGGCAAAAAACTGACTTTCAGCGTTGCACCATTTTGCGCATTCATCGGCGCAAGGGTCACCGAAACACCTGAGCCTGTGGCTTGGATCAATTCGGGAACAGGCATCTCATTCGGCAGGTGCACCTGATATAGCTGGCGCAGGGATTCCTGAGGCTGTTCATTGCCCCGTGTCACGCTGTAGAACACGTCGATAAAACGCCCGTCAAAACGCTTGAGCTCAGTGCCCGGCACATCGAACGTCATATCATCGCCGGGGGCAACCTGGCCCACGAGCCGTCCTGCCGTGTAATCGACGGTGCCGCCGGCGTCGCTGGCCAGGATGGTCACTTGTACCCTGTCTGTGCTGACCCAACTCGCCTGCACAGGGAAGCGGATCGTAATCAACGGCAAGCCTGGGTCCAGATCCTCTCCCAGGGCTTGGTCTACGGTCGGTGCCGGCCATCTGACAATCTCGCCGATCACGGTGAGATAACGGTTATGCGAGCGTTTGTCAGGCAAGCCAGCGCCTTTCAACTCGTAGTACACCACCGCACTGCCTTGGGCGATCGCACTGACCAAAGCGTTGCCGATATTGAAAAAGTAACCCTTGGCGCCTGACAGTGGCCGATCCTCAAAGTAATGAACCGAACTGCCCTGGGCACTTACCCCGTTCCAGTACAGAAAAACATGACTGTAGACACGAGCATCGGCCCCGCCGACGGTCAGGCCGATTTGTGCGTCCCGAGTGCCGAGTATTTCCAGATCGATTTCTCGGTCGGTCTCGGGTACTTGCACCCAGGGTGCGTCCAGGCGGTCAGTTGCCAGGTACACCGAAACCAATACCGTGGTCGACCAGGGCGCCCAGGGATCGGGGTAGTTGCCGGTCGGTCCGCGAACCTGGAAGGCCACTGGCAGCAAGTCGCTGTCCCCGGCTTCCTTGATTGCATCCTCGTCGAGCATGCAGGTGATATCCCGCCCGACTTCGGCGGGCAGGATCAACCGCTCGATTCGCACCGAGCCCCAGACGAGGATAAGCAGGTCATAGGCGGCCATGTTCAGCCAATGCCGGACGACCACCTCAACGCCCTGCCTGGCCCGATCGGCACTGACCCCGCCCAGCCTCACATCGTCTGGAAGTTCAAAGACCAAGCCCTGATTTCCGGGGGCGGGATTGGGGTCTTGTCCACCCGGATGTTGCAGGTTGACCCTCAAACGCAAAGGCTGGGTTCGGGATTCGTTTCCGCTGCTGCGAATAACCCGGACGTACACCGGATCTGCCCACGGCTCGCGAATACTGTCATAGGGCACGGTGAAGGGAATGCGCGTCAGGTTCTGGTCGCCCTCGCGGATCAGGTTGTACGCGACCGGATCACCGCCGCCCCAGAACAATTCGAAGAACGTTCCTTCAGGCGTACTGCTTGGTCTGTCGATATGCACGACCAGGGGTCTCAGGGTATGCGACACACCAATCCCCCCGTCGGCCTCCTCCAAATCTCCTGCAATCGGCGGTTGCATCAGCGGAATATCCACCGGGGGCAGCTCGGAGATCAGACTGGGAGGTTGAGCGCGATACTTGGCCATGCTGGTTTCCTCGGCATTCCCCTGCGCACTGGGCATGGGTTTGAGAGAAATCAGACATCCAGTAGCAGGGTGTTGGCAACTGTCAGAATTAACAGGTGGCGACCGATGGCGTGGCACCTTAGATACCCACGACCGTCTGTCAGCACCTGTGAATTCTGACAGTTGTCAGCGCGAAAACGTGGGTATTTGATATCGCCAGAGGCAGGTAAATCGTTAACAGCGTCAGCCCCCCCATTCAGGGACTTGTTCAGGAGAATAAAGAGCATGAGCACTGAAAGCGCCAAGACCTCCCCTGGGCAGCCCAAGCAGCTTCCTCGCCTGTCGATCCCGGGCATGACTCCCAATGTGGACGGTTACGACGGAGGGATTCCCGACTGGCTGATGGTCTCCGGGCTGACGGTCCGAGTGGATAACAGTTGGGTTGCCAGTCCTGGCGACATCATCAATATCGTCATGATGCCAAGTATGACGTCCTTGGCGATGAAGCCGGTCCGGGCGGGAGAGGAACAACACCACAGTTACTTTTTTTCCATTCCACGGGAAAAGCTGCCCGACGGAGAACTACGCCTGGGTTACGTGGTGAATTACAGAGGCAGCGACGACTACGAGGCATCCTATCCCCTGAGTATCTTGGTAAAAACCGAACTGCCGGCGGGCGAAGACCTGGATCAGCTTGAGCCGGGTCACTCGCAACTCAAATACACACTCTCGGCCCTGGAAGTCTATCCGCCCGAGGCAGCCAAAGGCGTCAGCGTAATCGTTCAGCCTTACCCGAATATGCATCCAAGCGATCGCATCCACTTCCAATGGGGCAGCCTGAACGTCGTGCAGAAAGTTGCAGGCGTCGGCCAGGCGACCCTTATTGTGATTAATCACGCCCAGATGATTAAAGCCGGTGACAGTGATGGCCTGCTGGTGGGGTTTTACATCGTCGACCTCGTCGGCAACGCCTCAACACCACGATCCAAGTACACCCGCGTAGTGGTGGCGCTCGACAATGCGCAACGGGAAGGCCCATTCATCCAGTCCGACGATCAGCCGGGCTATATCGATATCGAAAGACTCAATGGCGCCAACTTGAAGGTTGGCATGTACACCCCTGGGCACATCGGCAGGACGGGAGACTGGTATGTGATCACCTTCAAGGCCTACCCTCCGCTTGGAGGTGAGGTGGTGCACCGACGCATCGAAGTGATCACCAGGGCTGGCACCGCGACCTATCATGAAGTGCCCTACAGCAAAGTCCGTGCTGCGGCCGGAGGATGGGTGGCGATCAGTTATGAACTGATCCGGGCAGACGACTTGACCCCTTACGTTTCCAAGCAGACCTGCGCTGAAGTCGTGGGGTCGGTCATTCGATTGGAGGCGCCCTATTTCGAAAAATACCCTGAAGATACGGTGTTCATAGAAAACTCCCTCGTTGTGAATATCCCCTGGTACGCCTGGCGCAAACCGACAGATACCCTCACGTTGATCCTGCGTTACGTGAAATCACTCAACGAAATCATCCTCTTCAGCGTGACGAAGCCGGTGGGATCGTTCTGGTCGGATGGGCAGCCGGTTCAGTGGGCGCTCACCGGTACGGATCTTCAACCGTTCGTGGGCTACGCCCCTGATCTGTATTTCGTGTACGAATCCGAGTCCGCCTCTGTTGTCAGGGCCCGCTCCGTGGATTTGAACGAATCGCTGCGCCGTCAAGTGCAAATCCTGCAGGGTTCCTGACCGGGCGTGCTGCGCGCCGTCCGCCCGTCGCCACCTGTTAATTATGACAGTAGCCAAATCCTTCTTTAACGGCGTTTGATAGGTCCAAGCGCAGGAGCATTTCCTGTCACGCGTGACAACTTTCTATTGGAGAAAGCCATGCCTACCAAGAACAGCAAGCCCGCCACGACCAAACCCAAGAAGCCCTCGCCGGTCAAACCCAAGTTTCTTGACACGCTGCGCGTCCCTGGGATGTCCCCTGCATTTGCGGGCTATGACGGTGGTATTCCGCTCTGGTTGCTGGCCAGAGGACTGACCGTGTCGGTGGACAAGAATTGGCCCGCGAAACCCGGAGACAAGATTGAGGTGCTTTCTATAGTGGGGATGAAGGTACTTGCAGAGAAAACCCTGGAACCTGGGGAAGAAGCCCGCAGCAGCTTCTCCTTTGCCATTTCGGACAGCGACCTCCCCAATGGGGATCTGATACTGGGGTACAGGGTGTGGTACACCGGCGGCCCGTCCAATGACCTCTCTTATCCGCTGACCCTGATGGTCAAGCGAACCCTCCCGGCCGGGGAGGATCAGGACCACATCACTCCCGGCCATTCCGAACTCAATTTCAAAATATCCGATACGGAGATCAGGGAAATTCAGGCCGGGCGAGGCGTGACCCTGACCTTCGAGCCTTATCCGAATATGCATGCACTGGATCGCATTGAATGCCAGGTTGGTAGTTTTCTAGCGCCCCCTCAGCAGGTAACCGGTGTCGGCCAACAGACCGAGATAAAACTCAACCGCGATCAAATCATCTCGATCGGTAATGGCACCAGTCGGTTGGTGAGTTTCCAGGTTGTCGACACCGTCCGCAATGTATCCACGCCCCGCTCGCGCAACATTCCGGTGCTCGTGGACGTGGGCAGCGCCAACTATGCCGCGCCTATCTTCGCAACCCAGAACTATCCAGGCTTGATCGACCTTGAGTCACTTAACGGCGAGCCCTTGCATATGCAGTTGTTCACTTATCCGGATCAGGGCCCTGTTGGCTACACGTTTTTTGCGTCTTACCAGGGCTACCCAAAACTGGGGGGTAGGGTACTGCACGATCAATACATCCCTATCGTAGCGGCCGGTCGGCCTCATGATTTTTTCGTACCTCATGACAAAGTGCGTGCCGTGGCCGGTGGCAAAGTGGAGATCAGCTTTATCCTGTTCCAAGGGCTCAATATCGTGGGTTACTCAAAAATCGCCTCTGCCGCCGTGCAGGACGCGATCATCCGATTGCAGGCGCCTATTTTTTTGCGATACCCCTCCCATGTCGTCAACCCCATCCCCACCGGTGGCGCCGCCGTCGAAATTCCTTGGTACGCATGGCGCAGGCCCACTGACAAGATCATGTTGCTTATGCGTTACGTGATACCGGGCAGCCATGACCTGATCCTCTACGACGACCTATTTACCGTGGGGCAGGTGCCTGAAGGCGTGCCCATAAGACGCCTGATTCCCTATGAAGATCTCTTGAGGTTCGACGGCACCACCCCTGAACTCTATTACGTGTATGAGCCCGAAAATATTCTGGCGCGCAGCACATCGCTAAACGAATCGTTACGCCAGGAAGTACGGATTGGTGCGCCGGGCCGTGGGAGATGAAGCTGCTGCGGTTTCTATCAGCCACACCGCCCCTCTTGGAGGCCTGACCATGTCCCGTAAAACCAGAACCCCGGCCCGCCGTCCCCGCAATGACTATGACCTGGGCCCAGTGCTGATCAGCGGTATCGAGCCCCCTCCCGAAGGGGATACCCAGTCTGACGGCGCACTGGGCGCACGACATGTGGAACATAATCTGGAGGTGCTGCTCCTGGCGTTCCCGGGGGTAGTGCTGGACACGGAGATCTACCTGATTTGGAACAACCCTGAAGCCCCGGTGGATTACCTCATCATCCAACCGGACAACGTGAATAACGGGTTTTTCAGCCTGAGGGTGAATAAAGAACAAATCCTGCCGGAGTGGGCCGAAGTCTATTGCCTGATCAAACGCCCCAGCGGCAACCGGTCTAAAACCAAACCGTTGAAGCTCAGGGTGAAACGCAGTCGCCCGGGGTACCCTGATCCGAACCCGGACGCCGACGGTAACCAGGGCCTGGTGTTTTTTCTGCCTGCCGACCTGGAAGCCGGCAGCCACGTGGATATGGCCAGGGCAAATCGCGGTGTAGTGCTCGAGATCCACCCCTGGGAAAATATGGCCGAGTGGGACACCTGCCGTATCGCCTGGGGTTCCACTCTCATCGAACACGTGGTGACGGCCAGTGAGGTGCAACGGCCATTTGAAATGTTCATTTCCCCCGAGCAGATCAAAGAGAACCCTCATTACGTAAACATGCCGGTGGCCATGCAAATCAAGGATGTGGGCGGTAACTACCCCGCTGATCCCGACTCCAAATCGAACTGGTCGGAGACACAACGAGTAGACGTCAACCTCGGGCTCTTGCGGCCACGGCCACCGTTCCTTATGCAAGCCGGAGAAACCGTTGAACTTGATGAGCTGGGTGAGGCCGCACAAGTCGTCCAGATATTCATCGATAACGACTTTTTCGAGCGCAACGACAAAATTGCATTTGAATGGGAGGGCCGAGACACTTATAACTTGCCTTTTTTCCATGGCGAGGAAAGAGACGTCAACCTTGTCAACTTCATCGAAGACTTCGACGTGCCCAACGAAATCGTCAGTGCAATCGCCGGCGGCACTGCAATTATGTACTACAACCTCTATAAGGCCAGAGATGATGTATGGTTGCCGTCAAGAAAAGTACGGGTAACGGTTAAGGGCGACGTCATCGAGTGGCCCGCACCAAGTATCGTAGAAGCACCAGACGGAGAATTGAATCCAAATTCAAATGCCACCATGAAGTATCGCGCACAACCTGGCTGGACCTCGGCCACAAAAATTCGAATTGTATGGGCCGCGCACTCGGTCAATTTTACTGAAGAGTTTTTGCTTGGACCTATCCCGGATAACAAGGAACTTTCATTTACCGTTCCAAGTGCTCAAGTCAGGCGCTTTAATACGCTGCCGGTTGACGTGTACTACGAGCGCATCGACTTCTTGCCTCATCGCCCGTCACAGCGTCTGTTTTTAATAGTGGGCCAATATACGAGAACATTGCCCCCGGTGGAAGTTGAAGCACGCTGGGGTAACTATCTGATTCCGGATGAAGTTGGAAACCAGTTAATAGTGACTATCCCGCCTATCGATAGCCTCGAACGTGACATTATCACGCTGGATTGGGAAGGCAGTAACGTGAGCACGCGCGTGCAAGTCAACGTGAGCGCTGTCCAAGCAGGAAAAGCCCTATTCATACCTATCGACCGTCGCTTCGTCAGCGAAAACCTGAACGGATCGGTCAGAATTAAGTACAGCTTGGCCAGGGTCAATGTACCCAGACGTTTCTCGCCACTCTTCGTATTATTTATTCGGCCTAGCCGTGACCATTTTACCGATTTCAACAACAGCAGCCTGAACGGTTGGATCCCAGGACCAGCCCTCAACAATATGCGCGACATTCAATTCAGGACATATAGCGGGAACACAGTATTTCATAATTACACTAACACCTCAGGAGATAAAAGCGGTGTTATTTTCAGCCAAACTTTTAATAACCTACAGCAGGGTCAACGGTATGAGTTCAGCATGAAGGCTAGAAGATTTGATGGACGCTTTGTCCGGCCATCACTGTCTCTAAGCACCTCTCAAGGAACACTGACCGTTCCAACTGAACTTTCAGACCTGATAAATTGGCGGACCCTGTCCGGAACAGTGACAACCAACAGTACAACACTGACGCTTTACATTAACAGTCATGTAGTAACTACCAGTGGTAACGACTACGAAATTGACGATATTCGCTTCAGACGCCTCTAGCCCGAACTTTGCCTTTCGGTGTCTTACCCGTTGATTTATAGAAAGGAGCCACTCCATGTCCAACGTCGTCCCCCCTCCCCCTGCGCCCACCGCCGAACTAGGCGATCTTTACATCCCAAGGCTCCACCCGGCCGCGGCCGGTGATGTGGGGGTCGACGGCAACCTGGGCCTCAGGAATATCGAAACCCCGCAGGTTGTCTACGTGAAAACCAGTTCGCGCACATCACCCGGTCAATTACTCGAACTGTTCAGCAACGACCCTATCCTTCCCGTCGCTCACACCTTTGTCATGCCCGGGGATACCCAGCGTGAATGGCTGCCAATTCTCCTGCCGACAGCCAGTATCCGGCCTCAATGGATAGACCCGTTGGTGTGCCGGATCAACGCCTCGGGCGCGTCTACCCTGCCCCTGCGCTTGCGGGTTGACCTTGCACGTCCGGGCGGCCACGACCCCGACCCTTCCAGGCCAGGACACCAGGGACTGGTCATGTATCTGCCTGACGATGTGCTGGTTAACGGCGTCAGTGAGGCCAGGGCTTTCGAGAATATTGAAATCACGCTGATGCCTTACGCCCACGCGGCTGCGGGAGACCAGGTCCTGCTGTGCTGGGGAGATCAACAGGTCACCTATTTACTCACCGAGTCAGATCTGAACCATGCGGTCAACCTGATAGTGCCTTACAGGACAGTCATGGCCGCCCGCGACGGCAGAGAACTGAACGTGAGGCTTCAGGTGCGCGGGCATACCGGTAACTTCACTGACCCGGCTGAACGCTGGTCTGCCGTCAGCAAGGTATGGGTATATGCACA
>Ga0163162_10007995_pt1 | contig 10314 bp, 10 predicted proteins | sample S55metaG_FD_115310 | JGI IMG/M metagenome (GOLD analysis project Ga0163162, IMG submission 115310) | Switchgrass rhizosphere microbial communities from Kellogg Biological Station, Michigan, USA - S5-5 metaG | ecosystem: Host-associated > Plants > Roots > Rhizosphere > Soil | place: USA...
GAGCGTTTGGTTTCGTGCGAACGGGCTTGCTGTAATGAAGCGCGACGCTGACCTTGGTCAGCAGCGCGCGCCTTCGCTATCTGGGCCATTTGCAATGCTTTCCCGCGGAATTCATAGTTGACCCAAGTCTAACTTAGCGAATAGCCTCGCCGTGTGGATGACGACAAAGAGCAGATCGTCGAGGTGCTGATCCGCTACGCCACCGGAATCGACTCCAAGGACTGGCCACTGTTCCGCAGCTGCTGGACCGACGAGATCGACGTCGATTATCAACAGCTGGGACGCTTTACCAGCGCCGACGCCCTCACTGAAGTCATGACCCGATTGCACGAGGACATGGGTCCGACGTACCACCGGCTGTCGAACTTCGTCATCGCAGTGGATGGGGATCGGGCGACAGCACGCTCGTACGTCCACGCCGTGCTGATGCTCCAACCCGACGATTCCACCAATTGGGTTGATGCCCTTGGGCATTACGACGATATCTTCGTCCGTACCCAGGGCGGCTGGCGCATCAGGGAACGGCTGTCGCGAACGGCGCGAACGCTGGCCGGTGGCGACCTGGCTACCACGGCCGTAAAGGAACAGTCATGACCGACTTCGTCCAGAAGTACGGCCAATGGGCCGTCATCGCCGGTGCCTCCGAAGGCATCGGCGCCAGCCTGGCCGACCAATTAGCCACGCGTGGACTGGATCTCGTGCTGATCGCGCGCAACGGTCCGCTGCTCGAAGAGGTGGCCGCCCGTGCGCGCGAAGAGCACGGGGTGCAGACGCGCGTCGTTGTCCAGGATCTCACCGATCCCGATGTGGGTGCCAAGGTGGCCACGGCGACCGATGGCCTCGACGTCGGGCTGTTGATCTACAACGCAGGCGCCTCGGATCGGACCACGACCTTCTTGGAGACCGAGGTCGAGTACTCGCTCAAGCAGATCAAGCTGGACTGCATCGGCCCGACCGCGTTGGCGCACCATTTCGGTATCGCGATGCGCGAGCGTGGCCGCGGCGGCATTGTGCTGGTCGCATCGTTGGCCTGCCTCGCCGGTTCGGCGACCCTCGCGGTGTACTCGGCGGTGAAGGCCTTCCAGCACAACTTCGCCGAAGGGTTGTGGTCCGAGCTCCGCCCGCACGGCGTCGACGTGTGTTGCACTCCCCTGGGCATGACCTACACTCCTGCGTTTCAGCGCATGGGAATCGAATACGACCCCGCCGCGCACATGCGGCCCGATGACGTGGCGCGCGAGATCATCGAGAACATCGGAAACGGCCCCGTTCACGTTGTGGGCGAGAACAATCGGGCCACCGCGTCAGCGGTCTGGACCATCGACCGGCGCTCACTCGTCGAGATGATGAGCGCCGCCTCGCTGGATTTCGCCTCCCGGAGGAACGGCTGAGATGCGGGCAGTTGTCTTGCGCGACGGCGAACTCCAAGTCCGCGACACGGCCGATCCGGCGCCCGGCCCGAGTCAGCTACTGCTACGGCCGTTGAGCGCCGCGATCTGCGCCTCGGACGTCCACTACATGGACCACCCCAACTCCGCGCCCCGGTTCGTCTGGGATTCAGGGCGGGACACCATCATGGGCCACGAGTTCATCGGTGAGGTCGTCGGCCACGGCCCGGGCTGCTCGGGCGACTTTCCGATCGGCTCACGCGTCACGAGCCTGCCGCTGTTGATCCGCGAAGGCGCCGAACCCCACGTGATCGGCCATGATCCGGACGCCCCGGGCGCGTTCGGCGAACTGATGCTCGTATCGGAGGTCTTGTCCCGAACGGTGCCCGACGCCGTCCCGAATGATGCCGTCGCGGTCGTCGACGCATTCGCGGTGGGGGAGTTCTACGTCCGCAGTTCCGCCATCGCGCCGGACGAGCTGCCGCTCGTCGTCGGCGCAGGCGCCATCGGCCTGTCCGCGGTGGCGGCCCTGGTGGCGCGTGGCGTCGCCCCGGTCATCGTGTCGGACTACAGCGCCGAACGGCTCGAGTACGCCAAGAAGTTCGGCGCGGACATCCTGGTGAATCCGTCCAGGCGCTCACCCTACGAGGTGTGGCGAGAAGTCGCTAGGGACAAACGAATTCAGAAGCCGCAGGTGATCTTCGAGTGCGCCGGCGCTCCGGGCCTGCTTGCGCACATCATCGGATCGTGTGAGTTCCTGGCTCGACTGTTCGCGGCGGGCGGGTGGCACGGTAGTGACTCGTTGTCGGTCACCGAGGCAACACACAAGGGCGTCACCATCCAGTTCGGCGGCGGTCCGCACCCGGTCGACTGGTACGGCACGCTCGACGCGGTCGTGGACGGCCGCCTCGACCCGTTGCCAAGCATCGGCAAGGTAATCGGCCTCGACGAGGTGCGTGACGCGATCGATCAGGCGCGCAGTTCTCAGGGGCCACCCCGCGTCGTCGTCCACCCCACCGCATCATGAGCGTGCTTCCGGGACCGATCCGTCAGATCGGTTACGTCGTCACCGATCTCGACCAGGCGCTGGCGAGTTGGATCGAAATCGGGGTTGGCCCATGGCTTGTCATTCGGGGGCTACCGATGCGCGCGCGGTACCGCGGTGAACCCTGCGAAACCACGCTGTCCCTGGCGTTGTCCAACAGCGGCGAGCTGCAGGTCGAGCTGATCCAGCAGCAGGACGACACACCCAGCATCTTCACCGAGTTTCTTGCCGCCAATGGCCCCGGCTATCACCAGTTGGCTTATTGGGCAGAGGATTTCGACGCCACCATGAAGGCCGTCGAGGATGTGGGCTGGCCCGTCGTGTGGTCCGGCGGTGAGGGTCTCGGCGTGCGATTCGCCTACGTCGAGCCGCCGAACAGCCCCACTTGGCCTTCTACGATCGTCGAGATCTCCGAACTCACGGAGGGCCTAGCCGCCAGCGCGAAGTTGATCCGAGACGCTGCGGCGGATTGGGACGGCAGCGACCGGATCCGCGAAATGGGCGGCTAACCGCTCTGCGGCGAAACTGTCCTTCGGCAGGCCGTTACTCGAGCTTTCCCTGCTGGAACCCGGTTTCGCGGTTACGTACCTTTTCCGCGGCGGCCCAGTGTTCGTCAGCCACCCACAACCGCGCAAACGCCGCGACGGCCTCCGTGGTGGACCCCCCCTTCATGACGCGCTTGATCTCGGCCGCCGGGCGGCCGGCCAAGGACCCGGCGATACCGCGCCAGTCGTCACCAAATGATGCTCGCGGTAACACCTTGTCCACCAGGCCGATCCGCTGCGCCTCGGCGGCGTCAAGCACGGTACCCGTCCCGGCCAGCAGCAGCGCCTTGCTGTAACCCACCAGCGCGACCAGTCGCTCGGCGCCGCCCCACGCGGGCATGATCTCAAGCGTCACCTGCGTGAAGCCGATCTTGATGTCGTGGGCGGCGAGCCGGATGTCGGCCGCGACCGCGAACTCGGCGCCGCCGCCCAGCGCATGTCCGTTCAGCGCGGCAATGGTGGGCGTGGGGAAGCCGGCGATGCGATCGCAGATCGTGCGCATCCGAGATGCCATGCCCGACGCTTCCAGCTCGGTGCGCAGCGCGCTGAGCTCCTTGAGGTCGCCGCCCGAGACGAACGCTCGGTCGCCGGCACCCGTGATGACGAGTGCGCTGGCGCCCTCCGCGCCGTCGAGAGCCTTCTCCAACTGGTCCATGGTCTCCAGTGAGATGGCGTTGCGGGCGCGCGGACGGTCGATGGTGATGACCGCGAGACCGTCATCGAATTCGAGGTCGACCATCGTTCATTCTCCGTCTGCGGTATTGGCATTCTCTGTGACGGAGAATAGCATCGCAGTTCGAATCGGAGGTGCGGCGAGGCTCATGCGAACCATCCCTGTGGAGCTGGCGAAACGCTACGTCGACGAGGGGTGGTGGACCCAGGACACGCTGGGCGATCTCGTCGCGCGTGGACTGCAGGCCAACCCGGATACCGGCTTCGTCGTGCACTCGGCGGTGCGGCCGTTCACCGGCACGTTTCATGACGTCGAGATCGAGGCGCGCCGCCTCGCGGCCGGGCTGCGTGCCCGCGGCGTCGGTCCCGAAGACGTGGTGGCGTTGCAGCTTCCGAACTGGAAGGAAGCCGCCGCAGCGTTCTGGGCGTCTGCGTTCCTCGGCGCTGTGACCGTGCCGATCGTGCACTTCTACGGGCGCAGGGAACTCGGTCATATTCTCAGCACGGCCAAGCCGAAGGTCTTCATCACGGCAGAAGAGTTCGGGCGCATGCAGTTTCAGCCCGACCTCTGCGCGGACATCCCGATCGTCGGACTCGTCGGCGCCGACGTGGGGGCACCCCCCTCGAAAGCCGGGGGCTCACCCGCTAATGGGGGACGCTCGCGCGAGGAGCATCAGCACCGTTACGACGACCTACTCGACGCGCAACCGTTGGCCGGCACGCTCGCCGCCGACCCCGCAAGCCCGGCCTTGATCGCCTTCACCTCCGGCACCACGAGCAAGCCCAAGGGCGTTGTGCACAGCCATCAGACCCTGGGTTTCGAAACCCGCCAACTGCTGGAGAACTACCCGGCCGACCGCGGCCGCCAGCTCACCGGCACCCCGGTCGGTCACTTCATCGGCATGCTCGGGGCCTTCCTCATTCCGGTACTGGAAGGCGCACCCATCGATCTGTGTGACGTATGGGATCCGGGCATGGTGCTCAAGCTGATCGAGCGCGACGGTCTTTCGATCGGCGGCGGACCGCCGTACTTCGTCACCAGCGTGTTGGATCATCCCGATTGCGGCCCAGAACACCTGAAGCACTTCACGACTGTCGGCCTTGGCGGTTCGACGGTTCCCGCGGCGGTCACGCGGCGGCTGGCCGACCTCGGCATGTTTGTCTTCCGCTCGTACGGCAGCAGCGAGCATCCGTCGATCACGGGTTCGTCGCCCAGCGCGCCGGAGGACAAGCGGCTCTACACCGACGGGAACCCGCGGCCCGGCGTGGAGATCCGACTCGGTCCCGACGGCGAGATCTACAGCCGCGGGCCCGACCTGTGCCTGGGCTATACCGACCCGGAACTGACAGCCAAGGCGTTCGACGACGACGGCTGGTACCGCACCGGAGATGTCGGGGTGCTCGACGAGGACGGCTACCTCACCATCACCGACCGCAAGGCCGATGTCATCATCCGCGGCGGCGAGAACATCAGCGCACTCGAGGTCGAGGAGGTGCTGCTCACGATGGCGGCCGTCGCTGAGGCTGTGGTGGTATCTGCAACCGACCCCCGACTGGGGGAGCGCGCCGCCGCCGTCCTACGCGTCAAGGCCGGTCACGCGATGCCGACGATCGAGGAGGTCCGGGACCACTTCAAACGGGCCGGCGTGGCCACCCAGAAATGGCCCGAGCAACTGCACCAAGTCCACGACTATCCGCGCACCGCGAGCGGCAAGATCCAGAAGTTCCTGGTCCGGCAGAATATTGCGTTGAGCAGGTAGCGAGAATATGATTCTCGCAAGAGGATAAGGAGTGTTCCGTGGGGCAACTTTCACATCGGGTCGACATCCCGTTTCCGCTGTTCGATGCGGACAACCATCTCTACGAGCCGGAAGACGCGCTGACCAAGTTCCTGCCCAAGGAGTACAAGGACGTCGTCCAGTACGTGCAAGTCAACGGACGCACCAAGATCGCGCTGCGCGGCCAGATCAGCAACTACATCCCGAACCCCACTTTCTCGGTGGTCGCAAAACCCGGGGCGTGGGAGGAATACTTCAAGTACGGCAATCCGGACGGCAAGAGCAAGCGCGAGCTCTTCGGCGAGCCGATGCGGGCGATCCCGGCGTTTTTCGAGCCCGGCCCGCGCCTGGAGCTCATGAACGAGCTGGGAATCGACCGCTCGCTGATGTTTCCGACGCTGGCCAGCCTGGTCGAGGAGCGGTTGCGCGACGACCCGGTCGCAATCCACGTCATCGTGCACGCACTGAACGAGTGGCTCGACGAGGTCTGGGGGTTCAACTACCAGAACCGCATCTTCACCACTCCGGTCATCACCCTGCCCATCGTCGAGACGGCGATCGAGGAGCTGGAGTGGGTGGTCAAGCGCGGTGCCCGCTGCATCCTGATCCGTCCGGCTCCGGTGCCCGGTTTCCGTGGGCCGCGGTCGTTCGCACTGCCCGAGTTCGATCCGTTCTGGCAGAAGTGCGTCGAACACGACGTGCTGGTCGCCATGCACTCCAGCGACAGCGGCTACTCCCGCTACACCTCCGAGTGGGATGGCGCCGCCCAGGAGATGTTGCCGTTCCAGACCAACGCGATGGCCATTCTCAACGAGTGGCGCCCGGTTCAGGATGCGGTGGCCTCCTGGGTGATTCACGGCGCGCTCTTCCGATTCCCGACGCTCAAGGTTGCCGTCATCGAGGCCGGGTCGAAGTGGATGTTCCCGCTGCTGGACTCGATGGCCGAGGTGTACAAGAAGGCTCCCGAGGCCTTCCCCGGCAACCCCATCGAGGAGATCAAAAACCGGATTCACGTCAGCCCGTTCTACGAGGAGGGCATCGACGACTTGATCAGCCTCATTGGCGTGGACCGCGTGCTGTACGGCTCCGATTACCCGCATCCGGAAGGGCTGGCGGAGCCGACCCACTACGTGACTGCGCTCGAGCACCTCTCGCTTGAGGATCAGGCGAAGATCATGGGCGGCAACCTATCCCGGCTCGTCACGGTGTGACCTACCGGCAACGCTGGGAGACCATCCCCGAGATGGTCTTGAGCGCGGCGGACCGCTTCGGCGATGCGGAAGCGCTGGTCGACGGTCCGCTGCGTCTCACCTTCGCCGAAGTTGTCGACCGTATCCGTTGTGCCGCAGGGGCATTCGACCAACTTGGCATCCAAAGGGGTGACCGGGTCGCCATCTGGGCGCCCAACTCAGCGGAATGGCTTATCGCGGCGTTCGGGTTGCTCACCGCAGGCGCTGTGCTCGTCCCGGTCAACACCCGGTTCAAGCCGGAGGAGGCGGCAGACATCATCGGCCGCAGCGGCGCGAAGGCGGTGCTGGTCCAGCAGGGATTCCTCGGCCAGGACTACACCGCGCCCGCCGGTGTACCGGTCATCGACCTGAAGTCCGAATTCCTGTCCAGCGGTCCGCCGTTTCAGCGGGACGTCAGCGGCGATGCCATCTCCGACATCATCTTCACCTCGGGCACGACCGGAAGGCCCAAGGGCGCCAGGATGAATCACCGCCAGACGCTGCGGATGTACGAGGAATGGGCGACGCTTGCGGATCTGCGCGAGGGCGACCGCTACCTGATGATCAACCCCTACTTTCACACTTTCGGCCTCAAGGCCGGCCTCGTCGCGTCGTTCTTGCGTGGCGCGACAATGTTGCCGGTCGCCGTATTTGACGTCGACCGGGTGGTGGAACTGATTGAGCGGGAACGGATCACGATGCTGCCTGGCCCGCCGACGCTGTATCACTCGCTGCTCAACGTCGGCGACAAGGGCAGGCTCGCGACGCTACGAGCAGGCGTCACCGGCGCAGCGGACATCCCGGTGGAACTGGTCCGCCGGATACACGACGAACTTCCGTTCCAGTCGCTCATGACGGGCTACGGGCTCACCGAGGCAGGCAACGTGACGCTCTCCGTTCCCGGCGACTCGTTCGAAGACGTGGCCACCACGGCCGGCGTGCCGTGCGACGGGATCGAGGTGCGCATCGCCGACGACGGGGAGGTGCTCGTGCATGGCTACGGCGTCATGCAGGGCTACCTCGACGATCCCGCCGCCACCGCTGAGGCGGTCGATGCGGATGGTTGGTTGCACACCGGGGACCGCGGCAGCTTCACTGACGCCGGCCGGCTTCGCATTGTCGGCCGCAAGAAGGACATGTTCATTGTGGGCGGCTTCAACGCGTACCCCGCTGAGATCGAGGGCTTTTTGCTGGAACACCCCGCCGTGGCGCAGGCCGCCGTGATCGGTGTTCCCGATGAGCGGCTGGGTGAGGTGGGCACGGCGTTCATCGTGCGCGAGGATGACGCAGACGCAATTACCGGCGACGAGTTGATCGCCTGGAGCCGCGACAGGATGGCCGGATTTAAGGTTCCCCGGTTCGTTGAGTTCCTTGACGAGCTACCGTTGAACGCCACGGGCAAGGTGATGAAGGACAAATTGCGCTGAGCGTTCGCACAGCGCGTAAATAGCGTTTCCGCAGGAAACGGTTCGATGGTCGCCCTCTGGGATGAGGTATCGTCGCGGCAATACTCAAAAATGAATAATGCCATTCTCATTGAGTAGAGGTCTTAGCAGACAAGGAGGTCGCTGTGCCGTCTTTCAGGCGCCGCGCTTCGGTGATCGACGCTGACCGCGTCGACGAACCGCCGCAGGAACCTGATCGGCCGGCCGACGCCGCCGAAGCGTTGGCGCTCGCGGAGGAAGCGGAGGCAGAGGCCGCCGAGGCGGACGCGGTTGCTGCCGCCGCGCGTGCCAGAGCGCGTGCGATCCGGTTGCGCAGGCAGGCTAAGACCGCCGGAAGGGCCGCTCCTGCAAAGGTGGAAGCTGCAGTCGTCGAGGTCGACGACGACGCCACCGAGACCGATCCGGAAGCCCAGACCGCCGATGCGAAGACTGAGGCCGCCGATGTGGTGGCCGAACCGGTCGAGGCGACCGAGGTCGACGAGGCTCCGTCGGATGCCGAAGACAGTAGTGAGGATGCTGCCGAGGAGCCGACGAAGGAGCCTGTCCGCGAGCGACGTCGCTGGCGGCTCGGCCGGATACTGAACGTCCTCGCCGCCGGCCTTGCCGTCGCCTGCACGGCCGCGCTGATCACGCTGAGCGTGCTCATGGTGGTGAACCACCGCAATCAGGCCGCCGAACAGCAACGCCGCGCCGAGTTCGCCGCGGCGGCCCGGCAGAGCGTCGTGACCCTGATGTCACTGGATTTCAACAAGGCCAAGGATGACGTCCAGCGCATCATCGACAACTCGACGGGCCAGTTCAGGGACGACTTCAAGAACCAGGCGGACGACTTCATCAAGGTCGCGCAGGACTCCAAGGTGATCACCGAGGTCACCGTCAACGCCACCGGTGTTGAATCGATGACCGACGACTCGGCCGTGGTGCTGGTTTCGGCCACCTCGCGCGTCACCAACGCCTCGGGCGCCAAGCAGGAGCCGCGCTCCTGGCGGCTGTCGGTCAACCTCCAGCGGGAAGGCGACCAAGTCAAGATGTCGAAAGTGGAGTTCGTACCGTGACCACCAAGGACGCCGCCGACGCGACTGACGTCGACGAGACTGAAACCGAGAAGGTCACCGACGTAGCCGTGGACGACATTACTGAAACCCACGACGCGGAAACCGAAACGGAAACGCAGTCTGAGAAGCGCGATGGCGTCCTGCGTCGGTCGGCACGCGTGGTGGTGGGCCGAATCGGCGCCATCGTCTTGGCGGTTGCCCTGCTCGCCTCTGCGGGCGTCGCGGCGTGGCTGTACTTCGGCCAGTACCGGCCCGGCCAGGAAACGAACGACACCGCCGCCAACGTGGCGCTCGACGCGGCGAAAACCGGCACGGTCGCGCTGCTGTCATACTCACCAGAGAGCCTGGACAAGGACTTCGCAGCTGCGAAGTCGCATCTGACCGGCGACTTCCTGTCGTATTACACGCAATTCACCCAGCAGATCGTCACCCCGGCCGCCAAGCAGAAGTCGGTGAAGACCGCTGCCTCCGTCGTGCGGGCGGCGGTGTCCGACATGCATCCGGACTCCGCAGTGGTGCTGGTGTTCATCAACCAGAACACCATCAGCAAGGAGAATCCCGACGGCTCGTTCGCCACGAGTGCGGTCAAGGTGGGCCTGAAGAAGATCAACGACACCTGGCTGATCTCGTCGTTCGACCCCGTGTAGCGTCGGCGCGGTGGCGGAGCCGAAGCCTGCGGACCTGGTGCTGTCGGGTGGCGGCGTCAAGGGCATCGGTCTGGTAGGGGCCGTCGTTGGTTTGATGGACGGCGGCTACCGGGCACAGCGCGTATCGGGTACGTCGGCGGGATCCATCGTCGGAGCGATCGTCGCGGCCGCGTCGATGGGCGACCAGCTCAGCCCAGAGGAAGTCAAAGAGCTTGCGCTGCAGCTGGATTACCACAAGTTCACCGACCCAGGCGTTGTTGAACGCCTTCCTGTCGTGGGTCCGTCGTGGGCGGTGCTGCGGGGGAGCGGCATCTACAAGGGGGATTACGCACACGACTGGGTCCGCAGCCAGCTGAAAAACCTCGGCGTGGGCACGTTCGGCGACCTGGCCATCCGTGACGAAAACCTGCCCCCCGAGCAGCGCTACAAGCTGGTTGTCACCGTCGCTGATGTGACGACGGGGCAGTTGGTGCGGCTGCCATGGGACTACCACAGGGTCTACGGCCTCGA
>Ga0163162_10007996_pt1 | contig 10314 bp, 9 predicted proteins | sample S55metaG_FD_115310 | JGI IMG/M metagenome (GOLD analysis project Ga0163162, IMG submission 115310) | Switchgrass rhizosphere microbial communities from Kellogg Biological Station, Michigan, USA - S5-5 metaG | ecosystem: Host-associated > Plants > Roots > Rhizosphere > Soil | place: USA: Michigan...
ATAATCCGTTGCTCATTTCCACCGAGCATTACTCCCACTCCATCTCTGGTTCGCGACAGCGCGGTTGCGTACAAGACGCGGACATTACTGACTCTGAACAGCAATAATTACTGGGGAGCAGTTCAGTTTTTTGCTCCTATCAGGTTGTGCTGTTACTGCCCCTTTCGAGGACGCATTCATCTATTTCAGGGCGGCGTGGGTACAGTTGGAGAACATCAAAACGGGGATTTTATTGCGCAGGATGAACAGGATTTCTCAAAACAATAGCCACTTAAAACAAGATAATCTATTTCATTTTTAGGTTGAAAAATCGACCATAAAGCCACATTAATATAATGGGAATCTCGCCCATTTAACTCAAAGGAAGAAGAATTATGGCATGGTACAGTGACCGTGGAAATGTCAAAGAATCAACGAGTGTGGATAAATTTAACAAAATTTGGAAACCTGGGGAAAATCCCAATTGGGCAGGAATTTATCGCTGCCAGAGCTGCGGATATGAAGATGTAATCAACCGCGAATGCACAAAGCTCCCACCGTGCAGTAATTGCGAGGAAAAAAATCACAAAAATAATACCTGGAAGTTGTTAGTCCGGGCTGAAGACGCAGAATAACTGTCCTTTTTCGAAGGTGTGTAACTAAATCACACACCTTTTTTATTGGTTCACAGAACCTTCGTAGGACAGTCCCTCTCAATACCGCAGATCGGCTAAAACTGGCTACCTACTTCCAAACTGCTTGCTTTGTGCCAGGAGCTGACGTTGCTTGCACAAGGTATATAAGTTTAAGAAAATTATGCCAATTTGTTGTAATAACTGAAGAGATTATATATTGGTTAAATTACATTATGTAGATGCATTCAACTAGCTACTAATCTTGAGGGTTTATTTTAGGTTCGATATTTATAGGTAATTCATCCAAAAATTTGGGCAGGGATTTCGTAAATTTAGTTTTACTAAAACCGAAAATTGAAAAGTAGTAGATAGCTCGTAGTAATGTTTCAGAACAAAAGTCAATAATGCAGAAGTTTAATATTTCATTATGCGAAGAACCGTGGACTATTTTTGAACGAGCATCATAAATCTGCCCCGCTTTCTTTCTAATATCTTCATTAAAGCCTTTATAGCTAACATGCAAATTTGTAATTCTTCGTTTGAATTTTTCTGTAACATCGTTTTCGTGAAAATTTACCAAAGCTTCCATTGAGCTAACAAGCTTCTGAATTTGCTGAAAGGGAATATACTCTGTAACTGCGTCGCCGTACCATAAGAGTGCACGTTCAAATCTCTCAGCAACTCGTTCATTAGAAAAGTTGGGAATCAAAAGTAATTCTACCATTTCAAATGCAGTGGTAATTAAATTGCCATCGGTGTTTTGACTTTTCTGAAACTCACCCCAAAACTCCTTGGAATGAAATTGAAAATGCGGAAAGTTACGAGTTGTAGCAGTGAAAAAGTTATCTCTATTTGGCCCGTATCGGTAAAAATTAAATGAACCCATAACCCTATCGTTAGAGGTAAGTAGTGGAACTGCTTGCGAAGATAAGCGCGTAGCTAAGAGTTTCAGAACATTAAATGCAGCATCTCTGGTTTTTTCAGCTAAATGTAATGAGAGTTTCTTACTGCATTTTGTTTTCACAAAAATTTCAAGAAAAAAATTACACTTATAAGATCTTGTTTCGTTAAGCATCATTAACTCTTTTTCTTTAAAGAAAATCGGGTCTATTGGTACTAGTCGAATATGTTCACTCAATTTTAGCGTTTTATCTAGATTAAAAACAACGACTGGAAATTGATATAGTATAGATGAAAATTCTTTTTTAAATTTTGAAACTCTGGTAGATAATATTTTTTTTAAACACTCATCAAGGATGATATGAGCTTCAATATTAGTGTCAATGATTTTAAAAAAATCTTCCAGATTGGAATTAATATACTCGTATATTATTTCATTTATTAGTAAGTTTAACTCATTAGGTAAACAGTTTAGGTTAAAACACTTGTGGATAATTACAGATAAATCCCTCGTTAAGGACAAGGATTTTGCTGTATGGAACAATTGATAAATATAAGGTTCGCAATCATGGATTCTTCTTGATATTTCATTTTTGAGGTCGAGTGGTGGATCTATGGTAGTAAATATTAAATTAGACTTACTTATTTCCTGATAATAAGAATTATGATCTTTCACCCAAAGGTTAAAAGCACGTGCCAGTTCGACTACTAGGTTATGGAAAATCATTTTCCCACTTTCGGATATATTATTCAACTTTGGTCATCTCTCAGTAAGTTGCTGGCTGAAACATCGAATGGGAATTATATATTATAAACTATATCATTGAGCACTATAGACTATGTCAAGTGCCCACATACTGCTGAAGAGAACGAAAAGGTCAGGGATTGGTACTGAAACTGATAAGCAGCCTGTAGAACGATTGTGCGCAGAAAATCCATAGTTTGACTGTTACAAGCTCAGCAGACTTCGTAACTAGTCGCCGATTTACAGGCCGAATTGTTCCATCTTCCCTTATTCAAGTTTTATCACGACCTCATTCATTGTGTAATGGACAAATTGCTTACCTAACTCAGTTAAAACGTACTGCTTTGTATTCTCGAAAGCTGATTCCATAGTTGATGACGCCTTCTTGACCGTTGATGCTTGCCTCTGCTTAAGAAATCTACCATCTTCGGTTGTATTTCGAGCTTGTCTAATCACCCCGCCTGTTGATAAGTCTCTGATCAACATACGATATAGATCAGCTTCGGCGGAATCTTCTCGTGGTGTGTTTATATAGAGGTTTGTCCAGATATCATAGCGAGTCACTCCTGGTTCTTGATATATTATTCTCATAACATGAAAATGTATTTCATGATAATTATTAAGCCAGTCAATAAAAAGTCTAATTATGTCATCGGAACATAATTTAGCACTTACTGCATTCGTTATCATGTTAGATACTAATTTTCGTTTTTCTTCTGTATCCGCTTCATTCCAGACTCTAAAGCTTTTTCTAACAAGATCAAGATAATCTTCTGATTCAAGTCGTTCATTAATATCATCACCCAAATTTTCAAATCGATGGGCTATTTCGTTGAGGGTTTGGTTTAACTGTTCTAGCTTTTTGTGGTGTTCTTCTAACCATTTGGTTTGCAATGCATTTAGTTTGATATTACTCCCCTCATTTTTATAGGCGGCTATTGCACCTATGAAGCCACCAATCCATGGGATGCTACCTAGTGCAGCGAGCGCGAAGTTCTCTGCAAGCCTTTTTTTATTTGAAGGGTTGAGACTATCAATTTCATTCCTTGCATTAACAATGTCAAAACTCTCATCTTCGTTCATTTTTCTTCCCTTAAATATAATGACTGGATTCTATTATACGAACATGACAATTAATATTTGAGATGCTTGTCAAAGAGTGTCAACTTCCTCTTAACTGTAAAGTATGGAGAAAGTAAGATCTAACGCTTTGCGATACATGAAGCGTATTGATTATCATGTAGGCCATAGCCGGTATCAATCCCTGAAGCAATACAATAGCGGGAGTACGGTAATACGAAGTAGGCTGACGCAAGACGCACCTGATTGCCAGTATCAATGAATGCCTCCTTTGTTACAGTTGCCATGGTAATGTGAGTTGCGGGTAATTATAAATAATAATGAAACTCATTATTATTTGTGGGTTTATTGAATAGGGAAATTGGTTATGAAATGGACGTGCGTTTTTGAACGTAGTCGCCCGCCAATTTAGTCTGGTCAGGTGAGACCAGCTAAAATGCAAAGAGGCAGTCAAATGAAACGCAAATGGGTGGCAAATTGAATGCTAACACCCATGTTGCGATAACAGTGGGTGTGTGACAAAGATCGAGGCCGCAGTTATTGCGATAAGCTGTGATGAACAGTAGTTAGTAAATTTGCAAATCACATGGAGCAAAGTTTTACGAAAGGCAGAGTGAGGTATTATGTATAGTAATGTGTATATGAAATTTATTTCATAATATTTATTATTGAATTATCAATAGTTTGTATGTGCATCGTCATTCCCTTCACCCGCTCCAAAAGCTTCTTCCTCAAATCTGTTCAATACCCCAAAAAATTCACTACCCAATCCCGATTATTCGTATTTCCTGTACGTCGTTTCTGCATGTCTAAATTTTGAACTCAAAAGTTTAAAAATGATGCAAATCAGCTCCCTCCCCTGCGAAGGGGAGGGTTGGGGTGGGGTATTAAGAGCAGATCGGAATGCAGACGTTTTTGCTATTTTATGGTTTGCGAAACCCCCTCCCGGCCTCCCCCTTCGCAGGGGGAGGAGCACACCTGCAATCCCTGCAACTCCTTGCAAACCATTAAATTTATCTGGAATCATCACCTCAGTTTCGTTCTTAGCCACTTGGTTTAGTCACGCGCTTTACGCTATAGTCGCGTCGCTGCGGCAAAATCCGCAGCCGGGCGTGAGAACTCGAACTCTACTGGAAACGGCACAATTTCTGTTGTGCGAAAACATCAGCTTAGTTAGATGGAGTTCTCAATGAACCTGTATCAGTTATTCACCTTTTTACCTTTCCCCCATTCCCCTGTGATCCTGACCTCAGGAGCACAAACTCATGAATAATCAAGACTGGCATCAGGCAGATATTATTGCGGCGTTACGCAAGAAGGGCACGACATTGGCGGCGGTATCACGGGCTGCGGGGTTAAGTTCTTCAACGCTATCGAATGCGCTTTCGCGTCCGTGGCCGAAAGGGGAAATACTGATTGGTCAGGCAATTGGTGTGCATCCTGCGGTGATCTGGCCGAGCCGTTATTACAACCCGAAAACACATCAGTTAATTGAACGCCGTACACGAAATCATTAGGTGCAAATTATTGAGCGGGCAGGGCATCAGTAATGATGATGATCCTGCCCGCTCGTTTAAGCTAACAGCAATTACTTATTCTTCACCTGCAATCCGCGTGGCAGATTATTGTTATCCACCTGCGGTAAACCGGTAGAGGCGGAAGAAGTCAGCAAGCCTGTCTCAACGTAGTTTTGCAGCTTCTCGCGGGTATCGGTGATATCCAGGTTACGCATGGTCAGCTGACCAATACGGTCATCCGGTGAGAACACAGAATCGCCTTTTTCCATGGTCAGACGCTCTGGTTTGTAAGTCAGGTTCTCAGATACCGTATTCATGATGGTGTAGTCATTACCGCGACGCAGTTCCAGAGTCACTTCACCGGTGATTTCGCTGGCGACCCAACGCTGTGCGGAGTCACGCAGCATCAGAGCCTGCGGATCGAACCAACGGCCCTGATACAGCAGACGACCCAGTACACGGCCATTTGCATGGTATTGCTCGATGGTATCTTCGTTATGGATACCGGTCAGCAGACGCTCATAAGCGATGTGCAGCAGCGCCATCCCCGGGGCTTCGTAGATGCCACGGCTTTTGGCTTCAATGATACGGTTTTCAATCTGGTCGCTCATCCCCAAGCCATGACGACCGCCGATGCGGTTGGCTTCCATCATCAGCTCCACGCTGTCGTCAAAGGTCACGCCATTCAGTGCGACAGGATAACCACGCTCAAAACGGATGGAGACTTCTTCCGCTTTCACGACCACATTCTCGTCCCAGAATTTCACGCCCATAATCGGGTTAACGATTTTGACGCCGGAGTCGAGGAATTCCAGATCTTTGGCTTCGTGCGTTGCGCCCAGCATGTTGGAGTCAGTGGAGTAGGCTTTCTCGGTCGACATTTTGTAATCGAAACCGGACTGAATCATGAATTCGGACATCTCATGACGGCCACCGAGTTCATCGATAAAGTCGGTATCCAGCCACGGCTTATAAATCTTCAGTTCAGCATTGGTCAGCAGACCGTAACGGTAGAAACGCTCAATGTCGTTACCTTTATATGTGCTGCCGTCGCCCCAGATATTGACGCCGTCTTCTTTCATTGCGGCAACCAGCATGGTGCCGGTCACGGCACGGCCCAGCGGCGTGGTATTGAAGTAAGTCACGCCCGCCGTAGTGTTATGGAATGCGCCACACTGAATGGCGGCAATCCCTTCTGCAACCAGTTGTTTACGGCAGTCAATCAGGCGGGCTTTCTCTGCACCGTACTCCATCGCTTTACGCGGAATGGCATCGTAATCTTCTTCATCAGGCTGACCCAGATTGGCCGTGTAGGCATAAGGAATCGCCCCTTTTTTCTGCATCCACAGCAGGGCTGCACTGGTGTCCAAACCGCCGGAGAATGCAATCCCCACACGCTGATTGATAGGAAGGTGCTTGAGAATAGTTGTCATCGGTTAAATCCTGTATGAATGGGGTCTGTCTGCTAAAAGTTTCAATGCCTATATTGATATCGCAAAACCGGCGTCGGGTAAAAGACATTTTGCATATTTATGTAAATTTTACCGCATAACTATCTAATTGTCATGCACTGCAAAACGCCTTACCGCTCATTTTGTTTCTGGAAAAAATTCAGCAGTAACTGCCATAAATGATGCGCTGCGGGCGTGAAACGCCGGTCTGAATTGCGCAATAAATGGCACTGGGCTTCGGTGGCGATAGGGTGATCAATGGGAACCGCCACCAGAATGTCGTGCTCGATGCGTTCACCTGCCGCCTGTGCGCTCATAAAGGAAATCCCCATGCCTGAAATGCTCAGGCTCATGGCCGTCGAGAACAGGTTACAGCGGTAGGCAGGAGTGAACAAAAAACCTTTGCTCTGGAACATCGCGTTCATGTGGCGTTGCAAACCAAACGTCTCACTGAGCGAAATCAGCGGGTGCTTGTTCAGTTCTTCGATCGAGACTGTTTTCAGATGTGCGATCGGGTGCTGCGGATTGACCACTGCGCAGATCGGCCCCCACGGAAAACTGTGTCGCTTCAGTTCCGGGTTACCAATCGGGCCAAACGCCAGTGCCATATCGGCCTCTCCCTGGACAATCGACGCCAGTGTTTCCTGCATATTCCCTGCGACAATTTCCACAAAAACATTGGGATAAGATGTCGCAAAGTTTTTCAGTACGTGCTCGACAAACGTATCAACCAGTCCGGCACCGACGCGAATGGTGACTGCGCCGCCTTTCATATAGCGCAAATCTTTTAAATGCCGCTCCAGTTTTTCGCGACGTATCCGGCTTTCAAAAAAATCATCCGCCAGCAGTTTTCCTGCATCGGTCAGCACCACTGTGCGTCCGCTGCGTTCAAGTAAGGGCAGTTGCAGTGTGCGTTCCAGCAGGGCGATCTGACGGCTGATCACCGAAGCGTTGACGCCCAGAATATCGGCCGCACGGCGGATCCCACCCTGGATCCCCACCTCGTAGAGATAACTGATCTGCTTCTCGTGAAACATCTGGCTCATCGGTGTTCCCGGTGTCTGTTGACCAAAAGGCAACAATATAGTCATTGAAACGACATTTATATTATGTGATGGGTTGTAGATAATCAAAATTGACGACAAAACAGACATCGGGAAATTTCATGCAAACCGTGTATGACTATCTGCAACAACATGCTTCGCTGATCCTCAGTGATATAAAACGCCTGGTTCAGGCCGAATCCCCTTCGCTGAATAAAGTGGCGGTTGACCGTTGCGGAGACGTACTGCAAAGCATCATGGCGGAGCGGCTGGATGTGCAGGCACAGGTTTGCCCGCAGGAAAAACTCGGCAATCATCTGCTGTTCAGTGTCGGTAACGGGCCGCAGGTGACCAGTATTCTTGGCCATTTCGATACTGTGTGGGAATGCGGTGAGCTGGAGATGGTGGAAAAAGACGGCCGTTTATATGGGCCCGGTGTGCTGGATATGAAAGGCGGGCTGGTGCAGGCAATCTGGGCGGTGCGGGCGCTGGTACAAACCGGCGCGCTGTCGCCACATCGCATTCAGTTTATTTGTCCTTCGGATGAAGAACTCGGCAGCCCGTCATCGCGTAAATGGATTGAACAATGTGCTGCTGATTCCGCACGGGTTCTGGTGGCCGAACCGGCCGTGGCGCGTACCCATGAGGCCAAAATTGCCCGTAAAGGATCCGGCAGGTTTGAAGTGAAAATCACCGGTCGTTCGGCCCATGCGGGCAACAATCCGGAAGATGGCATCAGCGCGATTGAGGAAATGGCGCATCAGATTTTAGCCCTTCACAGCCTGAATGCCCCGCAGGCTGGCACGACGGTCAACGTCGGACTGGCAAGCGGTGGCGGCAAAATTAATGTGGTCGCCGATCATGCCGTACTGGGTGTGGATTTACGTGTGAGCAATATGGCAGAGGCCGCGCGCGTGGAAGCGGCCATCAAAGATTGCCAGCCGCATCTTGCAGGTGCGCAGGTGGTGGTCACCGGCGGGATGTCCCGCCCGCCAATGGAACAGACACCGCAGAATTTAGCGCTTTTTTTGCAGGCGCAGCATGCTGCTGAACGGCTGGGAATTACGCTGAAAGGCAAAGCGGTCGGCGGCGGCAGCGACGGTAATTTTACCTCGGCGCTGGGTATCCCCACGCTCGACGGACTGGGTGCGACAGGCTCCGGCATTCATGCCCGGGACGAGCATATTATTATTGATGATATTCCGCTGCGGACAGCGTTGCTTGCTGAAATAATTCTGGGCAGCGGGGAAGTAGCCATATGACATGTTGATAAACAGTGCATGAAATAAAATACCCGGGCCCTTTATTGGTGCGTCATAAACCAAAATGGTGCAATGAATTCCCGGTTATTTCATCGCGATTGAATGATTTTATTAAAAAGCCTTTATTACGATGAGGGCTATTTTTCGTTTTTATTTTTTATCTGTTTTTTAACTATTTTTACTGTTTATTAAAAAGTGAAAGTTGGCACGTTTCCTGCTCTCTTGTCTGTGGTTAAAAATAAAAATGAGCAGAAATCAGGTGCTGAATGAATAACCTGTTTTCTCACATGACATTCATTGAAAACTGACAGGAATTGTATTCCTGATTTTTTATTGCAGACAGATACCAGAGAAGGAACGTTAGTATGAGTGACACACGAATATCAGAACAGAGAGCCATCCCTGAGGTGGACGAGTGGAAAGTCGGTAAGGGGGCATACGTGTCGCTTATTGTCGTTATCCTGCTGTTTTCTGGTGCATTTTTAAAGGTGGATGGCATGGCGTGGCTGGGAGCCTTTGACTTCACCACGCTGGGCGGTTCGTTCGGTACCATGAAAGGTGAAACCAGCACGTTTGTCGGGGCGGGCGGTGTCAGTGCGAAAGCCGGTTTCCTTTTTGCCTTATCTCTGGTGCCGACGGTCATGCTGGCACTGGGATTATTAGAAATATTTACGCACTACGGGGCTATCCGGGCTGCACATAAATTATTAACACCACTGCTTAAGCCGATATTAGGCATTCCCGGCCACACCGGCCTGGCGTTAATTACCGATCTGCAAAGCACTGACGCCGGCGCTGCATTAAGTAAAGAGCTCTACGATAATAAACAGGTCACAAAGAAAGACGTAGTGATCATGGGCGCATGGCAATATTCCGGTGCCGGTCTGATCAACAACTATTTCTCCATCGGTTCCGCTATGTTTGCATCATTAACCATGCCGGTGATTATTCCGCTGGTGGTGATGTTCGTGATGAAATTTGTCGGCGCGGTATTTGTCCGCTTTGTGTTGAACACCGTTTATAAAAGAGATTTTGAAAATGAGTAATGCCACCCGAGTTTCCTCAAACCCGTTCGATATTTTCGTGGTCGGTGCCCGTAAAGGCTTCAATATTGCTATCAATAATCTGATGCCTAACGTGGTAATGGCTTACGTCATTTCAGAAATGCTCAATCTGCTCGGCGTAATGACGTTGGTGGGGCACATTTTCGCGCCGCTCATGGGGTTGCTGGGATTGCCAGGTGAAGCCGTTACCGTGCTGCTCACATCATGGCTATCGTCTTCGGCGGGTACGGGTGTAGCTATCAGTTTGCTGACCAAAGGCACGCTGGATATGACGCAGATTACCATCCTGGCACCGGCAATTTTCCTGATGGGTTCTCAGTTGCAATACATGGGACGCCTGCTTGGCGTGGCGGATGTGCCGAAAAAATACTGGCCTCTGCTGATGCTGACCAGCGTACTGAACGCCATTATTTCGATGATCCTGATGCGAATTTTTGCCTGATTTTCGATTGCACTGTTTTGAAAATGAATTTACCGGAGTCTTTACCCGTGTCGAAAGCTATTGAACATTATCAACATTTACATCTCATCCCTGAACTGGGTTTTACCGAATTTAAAACATCGGCTTATATCGCGCAGGCGCTTGAAGATGCGGGGTTTAACGTCACGCGTCATGTGAACGGCACCACAGGAATTAT
>Ga0163162_10008000_pt1 | contig 10311 bp, 8 predicted proteins | sample S55metaG_FD_115310 | JGI IMG/M metagenome (GOLD analysis project Ga0163162, IMG submission 115310) | Switchgrass rhizosphere microbial communities from Kellogg Biological Station, Michigan, USA - S5-5 metaG | ecosystem: Host-associated > Plants > Roots > Rhizosphere > Soil | place: USA: Michigan...
TCACTACCACGATGAGTTTGTCCCTTTACTATTAGTGGCCCTGGGCTTGTTATTTATAGAGTTGGTCCTTCGATTTACTATCCTCAGGAAGTTTCCATAATTCAGATTGTTCCTATCTTTCCTTTTAATCCCTAATTTTCACAACAGCGCATGGTCCTAAAAGGAGTTGTTTATAAATCAACGGGAAGTTGGTATACGGTAAAAGATGAAGCGGGCAGGTTTTGGAATGCACGCATGAAGGGTGTATTTAAAATTGATGAGATAACTTCTACCAATCCTGTATCTGTCGGCGATAACGTGGAAATAGAGAAAGAAAATGGAAGCGAAACTGTACACACGGCTCTCATTACAAAAATTCACGATCGCTTAAATTATATCAACAGGCAGTCGCCGAGGGCAAAACACCAGCATCATATCATCGCAGCCAATATTGATCTTTCCATGCTATTGGCGACATTGAAAGAACCCAGGACGTCGCAAGGGTTTATTGACCGTTTTCTTGTTGCTTCTGAAATGTATCATGTTCCTTCTATCATCGTTTTTAATAAGGCCGACCTCTACAAAAGAAAAGAAGATGAGAAATTCGGGCAATTGAAAGAAATGTATGAACAGATAGGTTACAAAGTTTTTTTGATTAGTATAAAGGACAATCTCGGGATCGATGACCTCAAGCTGGAAATAAAAGATAAGATCACTCTTATCAGCGGGCATAGTGGTGTTGGCAAATCATCACTGTTAAATCTATTTTTTCCGGAGTTGCGATTAAAAACTCAGGATATAAGCGGATGGAGCGGAAAGGGATTGCATACAACCACGTTTGCAGAGATGTTTGATCTTCCGCTTGGTGGCAGTGTGATTGACACACCAGGCATGAGAGAATTTGGCTTGGTAGACGTGAGTCGGCAAGAGCTCTCTCATTACTTCCCCGAGATGAGAGAAAGGCTAGGAAATTGCCAGTTCAATAATTGCCTTCATACTAATGAACCGGGTTGTGCCATAAAGGAAGCAGTGTCAAATGGACAAATACATGAAGACCGATACGTGAGTTATGTCAATATTCTTGAGTCGATCGGCGAGAAGAGCTATTAGCAGTTATTTTTACCGGCACTGAGGTTTCAACCCAGTGTATTTGATGCTATCAATATTAAGTCATGCTTCCTCCTGATTTCCATCATGTCATAGGGTCTTTTATAAAAGTACTTTAGAGTATCCTTTCCCATAAAACATCTATTTATGGAAACGATCACTAAAAGAAATATTTCCTCCGAGAAAGCACGAATTGATCGCCCCAATTATGCGATCATGGATGGGAACGAAGCAGCCTCCCACATTGCATATAAAACAAGCGAGGTATGTGCTATTTACCCGATTACGCCCTCGTCCGCGATGGGTGAATGGGCCGATGAATGGAGTAGCAACGAAGTAAAAAATATTTTTGGCGAGGTGCCAAGAATCATCGAGATGCAAAGCGAAGCGGGTGCGGCTGGCGCTATTCATGGTGCGCTACAGGGTGGCGCGTTGGCTTCTACGTTCACCTGCTCCCAGGGTTTACTGCTTATGGTTCCCAATATGTATAAAATTGCGGGGGAGCTAACCCCTGTCGTTTTTCATATTGCAGCACGAGCCTTAGCTACTCATGCCCTTTCCATTTTTGGCGACCATAGCGATGTGATGGCAACACGATCCACTGGCTTTGCTCAACTTTTTGGTAACAGTCCTCAACAGGCGATGGACATGGCCCTGATCGCTACAGCTGCGTCTCTGAAAGGAAGAATCCCATTCTTAAATATTTTTGATGGCTTTCGTACGTCGCATGAGCTGAACCAGGTAGAGGTAGTACCCGATGAAATCATCAGGAAAATGATTGATGAGGAGGATATCAATATGCAGCGCGAACGCTCATTAAATCCGGAGCATCCATTTGTTCGCGGTACCGCACAAAACCCCGATGTTTTCTTTCAAAGCCGTGAAGCAGCGAATAAATACTACGATAGAATTCCCGAAATTGTTGAAAGCATGATGCAGAGATTTGAAGATCTCACCGGCCGCTCCTATAAGTTATTTGAATACTATGGACACCCGCGCGCAGAGCGTGTCATCATTATTATGGGATCTGGTTCTGGCCCTGTGCATGAAGTAACCGAATATCTCAACCATTCAGGTCAAAGAGTTGGATATATCCATGTTCATCTGTATCGTCCATTTTCTGTGGGCCATTTTATCCAGGCGCTGCCATCGACAGTGGAAAGTATTGCAGTTCTCGATCGTTGCAAGGAACCGGGCGCCATTGGTGAACCGCTTTATATGGATGTCGTCAATGCGCTTCACCGGGAATGGAAAGATCAAATGCCAGTTGTGATAGGCGGCAGATATGGGCTTGCTTCGAAAGAATTTAATGCCGGCATGGCCAAGGCAGTGTTTGATGAATTGAGAAAAGAAAAACCGAAAAATAATTTCACTATCGGTATTGAAGATGATGTAACGTTCACTAGCCTTGCCTGGGAAAAAGATTTCTCTTTAGAAAAACAACATCTTTTCCGGGGACTATTTTTTGGGCTTGGTGCCGATGGAACCGTAAGTGCCAATAAAAACACGATCAAGATAATTGGGGAGGTAACCGACGACTATGTCCAGGGCTATTTTGTGTATGACTCGAAGAAATCCGGATCTCTCACCGTATCTCACCTGCGCTTTAGTCAACACCCAATTCGCTCATCGTACCTTATTAATTCAGCCAATTTTGTTGCCTGTCATCATTTTAATTACTTGCAACGCTATGATGTTCTCAAGGATGCTGAGGAGGGCGCTACATTCTTGTTAAATGCTCCATATTCTGCGAGTGAAGTTTGGGCTAATCTCCCGGGAAAGATTCAGGAAGAGATCATTAATAAAAAACTGAGATTTTTTGTGATCAATGCATCCAAAGTAGCGAAAGAAACAGGAATGGGCTCACGGATCAATTCTGTTTTACAAACCTGCTTCTTTGCTATTTCTAACGTGATTCCAAAAGAAAAAGCTATTCGCTATATAAAGAGTGCGATTCAAAAAACCTACGGCCGCAAAGGTGAGGAGGTTGTTCAAAAAAATTTCAGGGCAGTTGATATGACCATCGAGAATTTATTTCCCGTTGATTATTCGGCATACGTACCTGACGAAAGAACAATTGGGTCACCAATCAATAAAAAGGCGCCCGCCTTTGTACAGGATATATTGGGGAAGATCATTGCAGGGGAAGGAGATGAATTGCCTGTAAGTGCCTTTCCCGTCGACGGAACTTATCCAGCGGGTACTACAAAATGGGAAAAGAGAAATATTGCTGACCAGGTCCCGGTTTGGGATCCCGAACTATGTTCTCAATGTGGCAAATGTTATTTTGTTTGCCCGCATGCTGCCATTCGGGTGAAAGTTTACGATCGCGAAAATCTCACCAACGCTCCTTCGTTTTTTAAGCATACGGATCCAATAGGCAAAGAGTTCTTCAAAGAAGCAGAAGCGTATACTTTGCAGGTATCGGTGGAAGATTGCACGGGCTGCAAGCTATGCACAGAGGTTTGCCCAATTGAAAGCAAAACGCAGCCCGGCTACAAGGCAATCAATATGCAGGATGTGTTGCCGGTCAAAGAAACCGAAAAAGCAAATTGGGATTATTTCTTGTCTCTGCCGGACATTGATCGTACGAGGATAAACAAAGGAACAGTGAAAGGATCACAACTACTGGAGCCTTTATTTGAATTCTCCGGTGCCTGCAGTGGGTGCGGCGAGACACCTTATCTCAAGTTGCTCACTCAATTATTTGGCGACAGGATGATTGTCGCCAATGCTACAGGCTGTTCTTCCATTTACGGAGGTAACCTTCCGACAACACCATGGTCGTGTAATCAGGAAGGCCATGGACCAGCATGGGCTAATTCATTATTTGAGGACAACGCGGAATTTGGTCTCGGTCTGAAACTGGCAACTGATAAAAAAAGAGAAATGGCTTTGCACATGCTGGTGGAAATGAAGGAGGAAATAGGGGATGAGCTTATCCGTGACATTTTACAAAATACAGAGAGTACAGAAACGGAAGTATTACAACAGCGCAAGTATGTGCGTGAATTAAGAAGAAAACTAAGAGAGATCGATACTGAAGAATCAAGGAGACTTTATCGCCTTGTTGAATTTTTGGAAAGAAAATCTATCTGGATCATCGGTGGAGATGGATGGGCTTATGACATCGGATTTGGTGGATTAGATCATGTACTGAGCACAGGTGAAAATGTAAATATTCTTGTACTTGATACGGAAGTTTATAGCAATACTGGCGGACAAAAGTCAAAGGCATCACCCATCGGAGCAAGCGCAAAATTTTCTATAAAAGGAAAGACAACAGGTAAAAAAGATCTGGCTATGCAGGCCATAGCGCATGGTAGTGCTTATGTGGCGCAAATAGCTATGGGCGCGAATGATGTGCATACACTGAAAACAATTTTGGAAGCTGAAGCCTACGCCGGTCCTTCGCTCATTATAGCTTACAGTCATTGTATTGCGCACGGCTATGACATGTGTCACGGGCTTGATCAACAAAAGCTGGCTGTGAACACAGGATACTGGCCATTGTTTCGCTATAATCCGACAAAAGAAAAAGGACAGCGATTTAGCATTGATTGCAAACCACCCTCCGTGCAGTTAAACGAATTCTTGTATCATGAAAACAGGTTTGCAACGATTAAAAATAATTCTCCTGAAAAAGCTGAGGAGTTTTTGGTGATGGCGAATGAGGGTGTTAAACAACATTGGGAAAGAATCGAGGCACTCAGAGACCTTTAGTTTTTCGGGCGAGCAGATCAAAGGGAATCCGGTTAAGATTCTCCTTTTTGAATAATTGCGTTTACTTATTATTCCACTTGAATTTCTTTATCCCGATTACTGAAAAAAGGATTGCATAGCCAATTGTGATGAGTAATGCCGTAGTCATTTCACTATTCCAGATTGCAGGTTGCATACCCGCAGCAATAATTCTTTTTACCGTTCCATAAGGCGACCACAGAACGATTTTTTTTATTTGCTCTCCCAAAACGCCGAGCTCCCCAAACATCCCGATCATAATAAACAAAAAATAAGTAAGCCTGCTGGTGGAGTTAACCGTTTCGGGATTTTGAATAAGACCCACGATCAGTTGCCCCAGACCAAGGTATACGGCACCACCGACAATTGCCGCCAGGAAACCAACAAAATATCCTGAAGGCGAAAGTGTGATGTGATCAAGATTATTTCCCGCGATGAATATGACGGTTAATAACAGGACGATCATGACAAGCTGGATCAACAACCTGCTTACCATGATGCACCAGGCCGGCATCGGTGCTACGCGCAGTCTTTGAAAAATGCCCTTATCACGGTCCCGGGCAACACTATTGGAATACCCCATTAAGCCAATGGCCACAAGCCCGATCGTGATACAGGTGGAAAGAACGAATGGACCACCAAATTTTTCGACAATGCCTTTCCATGAAATAAGAATGATGACGGGTACGAGCAGCAGCAATACGAATGAGCGGCGGTTGCGCCATTGCGTAATGAGATCTGCACGAAGGAGAGAACTTAAAACAGTGGAGGTTTTTGGAATTGTTTGCATGATATATTTCAAAAAGTTGAGTGTAAAGATTTTTTACGAGCGAATCGCTTTCCCTGTGAGGCCAATGAACACATCTTCCAAAGTTACTTTGCCTCTTCTTGATGCCGCTATTACTTCGGGATTTGTTCTATTGCTATCTATCAACGATTGAGGCTTATCGATAGCAATCAATCTTCCATGATCGATAATGGCTATCCGGTCACAGACTGCTTCAGCTTCTTCCATGGAATGAGTTGTAAGGAGGACCGAATGCCCTTTTTCACGCATATTTTCCATTCTTTCCCATAGTTGTCGTCGGCTTTGCGGGTCGAGACCTGAAGTTGGCTCATCAAGTAATACCAGCTTTGGCTCATGCAGCACAGCAATGGCCAATGAAAGACGTTGTTGCTGCCCCCCCGATAGCTGCCCGAATTTTTTTCCGCCGGCTTCCTCCAATCCCACGTTCCTTAAAATGTCAAATAATTTCTCCCTGGTCATTGCTACACCGTAGATGCCGGCGTACAGTTGCAAGATCTCACTTACCGTAAGCTCCGATTGAAAACTCGTTGCCTGCAGTTGAACTCCGATCGCGGCTTTTGCGTACAACGGTTTTTTGTGTATGTCATTTCCCGCCACTATCAGCGACCCCGACTGCGGCTTCAAAAGTCCTTCAATTGCACTCAATGTGCTGGTTTTCCCGGCACCGTTCGGACCCAGCAATCCAAATATCTCGCCGGGCAATACTTCAAATGAAACATCGCGAACTGCCTGAAAATTTCCATAATAAATACTTAATCCTTGTACCTGTAGAATGTGAGTGTTCGTATTCATCGTCGACAATTGGTTATTTCAAAGATGAAAATAAGTTGGTGTGCGCACAATAAAAAATAGGTGTGACTATAAAAAGCGTCGGCCAATGAACAGCTCCGTCGGGCGAGAAATGATCCTCTATAAGATATACTAATAAATTCTTAAAGTTCTTGTTCATTCATTACATAGATTTTTAATCTCAGCAGGTTTTCTTTCCTCAAATCAAGGAAGTGGTTGCAATGCCGGATGATTCTTCCTCTTGTTTTTATAAAGGCATGCAGTTTGTTTAATTGTCCCGACACTCATTCAGATGAATGAATTATGTAACCTTTAGTAAAACAAAAATTAGAACTTATGAAAACAAAAAAGAACTTGACGACGCGGACATTTTTTATTTTTTCTCTCGTTGTTCTGAGTGCAGTTGCATTCACAGCGTGCGAGAAAAAGAATGATGATAAGAAGAACGGCGCTTCAATGTTTGCCGTAAGTGGCAGTGCAAGTAGTAGCCAGGTTGTACCACCGGTATCAGGTGGGGGCACAGCCACCATAACAGGGACTTATAATTCCGGCAATGGGCAATTGGTCACTACTACTAATTGGAGCGATCTGAGTGGTGTTCCAATCACAGGCGGTTTCTACCAGGGCGCCGCCGGTGTAAATGGATCTCTGATAGGGGACCTTTGGTCGCTGGGAACGGCCCTGACGACTTCTGGCACATTTTCCGACACAACGACTCTTACTTCGGAACAGGCAACCGAATTAAGGAATGGAAACGTGTATTTTTCATTGGGCACTGCGGCCAATCCCAACGGTGAAGTTCGGGGACAATTGACAGCGACTCCCCAATAAGAATTTTATATTCGCATGGTTTAGTAAAAGGAATTTCTTCGAAGTTCCTTTTTTTGTAGGTGCAGGTTTAACAATAAAATGAATCAATTTTTTTAACTTGGATTTCTTTTTGTAATACCCGGTGCGATGACCCGCCTCTCATTTTTTAAGAGAAATATCGATAGTTTGATTGCAGCCGCTACAGGCTTCTTTATCATTTTTTTGTTCACCCGCCACAGCGGGATCGGGGTTTGCCCGGACGGTGTGGTTTATACCACGGCTGCAGAGAACCTAATGGCAACCGGGAGGTATGTTGACTTTACCCACGGACCCGTTATCGATTTCCCCGCTTTTTATTCAATATTTCTTAGCGGACTAATGTGGCTTACCGGGCTAAAACCGATGGCATTTGCTCCCTTCTTAAACGCTTTCTTATTTGCAACGATAATTTATCTAGCCGGAATTATCATGGAGGGATTTGAATACAGGTCAAAATGGTACAAAGCGGCGATATTAAGCTGTATTGTTTTGAGCCCCGGTTTGCTCGAAGATTATTCCATGATGTGGTCAGAAACGCTTTTTATTTTGCTTCTCCTGCTTTTCATGATGGCAATGTATCGCTACCTGAAATCCGGCTCCCGGAAAGCGCTTATCACCGCGGCCGTAATTACCTCTGTTGCGTGTATCACACGCTATGCGGGTATTACAATTATCATGATGGGTGGTATTATTATTTTGCTCAATAATAAATTGTTGCTGCGTAATAGGTTTATCGATGCGTTCATATTTGGCGCAGTCAGTCCATTGTTGCTGATCGCCAATTTCTGGCGCAATTACATGTTGAGTGGTACACTCACGGGCCATCGTGAGCAATCCCTCACTCCACTTATCACCAATATGCATGACGCTGGCATCGTTTTTTCAAACTGGGTTCCCTTTGTGCATGAAAATCATGTTACCACCATCATTGTAGTCATTTTGACGATAATGGGTCTTAGTATTCTGTGCTTGCGGCAATTTGTGAGAGATAAGAGGATCTTTCGGTATGAAAGCATCGCGACAGCATACGCGTTGTTGTATATCGTATTCATGATCGTCACCGCCACTGTATCCCGGTTCGAACAGTTAAACAGCCGTTTTATGACGCCGGCATTTATTCCGCTGCTGTGGAGTGGCAGCTATTGGTTGGTTTCCCTGGCCAAACAAAGCAAAACGTTTATCAAAAAACTTTCACTGGCGGCATTGGGCGTTTTAATCCTGAGCAGTTTCCAATTTAACCAGGTTGCTGCTGATGCTGAAACCTGGGACGGCGTAAAAGACGCAGGGATCCCCGGTTATACTGAAGACCAATGGACAAAATCGGAAACAGTTCAGTTCATTGAAAAAAACGAACTCCCGTTCAAACAGAACTATACGATTTACTCGGACGCTTATGACGCTGTTTATTGGTTTACACATAGGCCGGGAAAATTTCTGCCAGCCAGGGAATATAAACCGGGCGTGAAAGAGTTCATGGAAGATCCTCATTGTTACATGGTTTGGTTTAATGATGGCGTTAACTTCGATCTTGTCGATCTTAATTTTATTACCCGGGTAAAAAAAATGAAGCTGGTGAAGCAATTCAGCGACGGGGCGATCTATGAGTATGAAAATAAATGAGCCGCATTGAACTGAGAACATTCCCTATTCTGATATTCCATAGTTATTTTTACAGACAAAATTCACTGCCATGAGATATCTTCTCATTTCTTTCATTTTATTGACTGTTGCCACCACGTGCAAGCAAAAACTTATCTCGGGGCCCGAGTTGGAGAAAAAGCTGATAAAAACCATGCAAGATTACCTGGAAAAAACAGGCAAAAGCGACGCGGTCTATAAAGTTGAGGATGTCATTTTCTTTGCGGACAAAGAGCACCAGCTATACATCTGTGAATTCCGCGTAAATGTTAAAGCAAGCGATGCGCACGTGGATACAACAGGCATTATGAGGGCTAATATTCCAAATGATTTCAGCAAAGTGGTGCGAAAGCAGTGACGAAGGATAAAACGTGAGTCCAGTCGTGATATAAGAATTTTGATTCTCTTGTTTGACTTAATATCCCAGTATGCGGGCATCCTAATATCAGAATATCTTATTCCAAAACCTTTTCAATGATCTTGTTGGTATGCTTATTTTTTAAGATCACCTTCCTTGCGCCATAGTGTGTCACTTCCTCTTTTACCAGGTAATTGTCTTTGTCGTATTCTGTCAAATGACTGTCTTTTGTTACCCCGGTCCTTCCACGCCAAATGTCCAGTTTAACCGGTTCCCATTGTTTAGTTTTTGCAGAGCGATATGCTGCATCTAAAATACAGTTCACTATATAACCATCGTAAAAATTTTCTTTTGGTTCCCTTTTTTGTTCCATCGCCTTAAACATATCCATGAACATGTGGTTATAACCCAATTCATTTAATTCGTCCCCGATAGGAAATAGCCAACCACTGTTGCTCTCTGCTTTCTCGGCTACATAATTTGCTGCTTTACCTGTTGTGAACATTTCAAAGCCCGTGCGCAAAAAGCTATTGATCCAAATTGTGCCTTCTGTTCCCATTACTTCATCTCGAAGATCGAGGCCTCCTCGAAATGTCCAGCTTACTTCAAATTGAGCAATCGAGCCGTTCTCGTATTTTATGAGGGCGATAGCGTGGTCTTCTGCATCGATGGGTTTTACCTGCGTATCGGCCCAACACATCACTTCTACAGGTTTTATATCCTTTCCAATATAACTGCGGGTGATCTCTACACAATGACAACCAAGATCAAGAATGCAACCACCGCCGGCCTGCTCCAGATTCCAGAACCAATCACTATGTGGGCCCGGATGAGTTTCTCTCGATTTGGCCCAAAGTATTCTTCCCAATGCGCCGTTCTTTACGGTTTCCAATGCTTTTAAGAACTTCGGTGTGTAGACAAGATCTTCCAGATAACCATTGAAGATCCCGGCTTTCTCAACTGCTTCCAACATTCGCTTGGCTTCCTCGCCATTTCTTCCGAGTGGTTTGGTGATGATAACTGCCTTTTTATGTTTGCAACA
>Ga0163162_10008001_pt1 | contig 10311 bp, 12 predicted proteins | sample S55metaG_FD_115310 | JGI IMG/M metagenome (GOLD analysis project Ga0163162, IMG submission 115310) | Switchgrass rhizosphere microbial communities from Kellogg Biological Station, Michigan, USA - S5-5 metaG | ecosystem: Host-associated > Plants > Roots > Rhizosphere > Soil | place: USA...
ACCATCTGGTCGGGATCGACACCGACCCGTTCCAGCTCGACGACGAGCTGTCGAACAATGTCCGCGTGCGGCATCCGGCTCCTACCGGGGCTGGAAACAACGTTCTGCGGATAGCAACTGTTAGGCGGCGATCGTATGGGGACACATCGGCCTCTAAGCTGTTGCCTTGCGCGCCGTCGCACAACAGACGAGGCGAGCAAACTCCATGCGCGCCGCGGAGAGCGGGCTCGAGCGGTTGTGATGATTGGGTCAGCATCCATTCGCGCTGTAGCTGCGTCGGCAGCGCTCCTCGTGCTGCTCGGGACGCGCGCGGGTGCACAGTCAGGCCTTCAGCCCGAGGGAACACGGTTCTGGGTGACGGCAGGCGGAGCGATCGCCGCGGCGGCACTCCTCGACGAGAGCGCCCAAACCTTCTGGCTCGACCGCCACTCGAGCTTCGCGAGCTCGTTGGCCGACGCCGGGAATTTCGTTGGAACCGGCAGGAACATCATCGCCGGGCTTGCCGTCACCTACGTCGTCGCCCGGATCACCCACCACCGCCGGACGGCCAACGCCGTGCTCCGCATCTCCGCCGGATATGCTGTGTCCAACGTGATCGTCGGCGCACTGAAGCCGGTCGTTGGACGGCACCGTCCGGACAGCACGAATGACGCCTGGCGCTTCAAGCCCTTCTCGACGGAGGGTGAGTGGCATTCGTTCCCGTCGTCCCACGCGGTGCACGCATTTTCGATCGCCGCCGGTGCCGCGATCGCGACGAGACGATCATGGGTAGCAGCACTGGGATACTCCGCGGCGACGGTGGTCGCGTGGTCGCGTGTGTACGACGATCAGCACTGGACGAGCGACGTCACGACCTCGGCCGTAATTGGTATGAGCGCGGTCGCGACGACCATGGGCTGGCTCGATCGTCGGTGGCCAGAAAAACGGGAACCGGGAACCGGGAACCGAGGCTCCACGATGAATCACTGTTCCCGGTTCCCGGCGGCCGCGCCCCGCGACGCGGCGCCTCCCGGTTCCCTCTATTCCCGATTCGCTATTCCCTATTCCCGAGTCCTCGGTCCGCCTCCAGCCACTCCCGCGGATTCCAGTTGACCGGCATCGCGCCAACCCGCTCGAACTTGATGCGCGGGTCGTCGGACTGAACGAGCGTGAGCAACCGCCGTCCCGTCAGCAGCAGCCGACGCGACGTCGTCTCGAGCGCGTCCAGCACTGACCAGGCGAGATGCGGCTCGGCCTTCGCGAAGCGATCGTACCGCTTCACCTGAACGGCTACCGCGCCGCCCGCGGGAATCTCCAGCTCCGCAAGCGCGTCCACGAGCGACGCCAGGTTGTTCGTGTAGTGGCTCGGGAACGCGAATACCCGCTTCACACCCTCGTGAAACGTGTGCGCGTCCTTCCAGGCGTATGCGTCGAGCTCTCGCAGCTGGTAGCCCTCGCGCACCAGCCAGGCCGTGTGCTCGGTCAGGATCTGGTGCTTGTGATAGAGCACGACGCCGCCGTTCTGGAACAGCACCCAATCGAGTCGCTCGCGATCGGCCGCGAGATCGCCGAACGCGGCTGGCGTCGCCACACCGCTGGCGGAACCGCCAGCGGACGCTTTGCGAAAGGCGCGGAGGATCATGCCGCGCGGAGCCCGGCCAAACGCTTCTCGACCAGCTCGATCAGCTCACCCATGGACTCGGCGTCGAACACCAGGCGTGCACCGGCCGCCTGGTAAATCTCCGGAAGACCCACTGTACCGCCTAACGCGAGCGCCTCGCGATAGTGCTTGACGGCGGTCGCCTGATCCGCCAGGCTGTGACGCCACACCTGCAATGCCCCCATCTGTGCGATCCCGTACTCGATGTAGTAAAACGGGTACTCGAAGATGTGCAGCTGTCGATACCAGCGCGCGACGCGCTCCTGCTCGAGCCCCGACCAGTCGATGCCGTGCTCGAATCGGCTTCGGATGTCGAGCCACGCACGATCCCGTGCTGCCGCGTCGTGACCCTCGCCACTCGTGTAGATCCAGCTCTGGAACGCGTCGACGCTCGCGATGTGCGGGAGGCTGAAAAGAATGTCCTCGAGGTGCTCGATCTGCGCCGATCGCGCCTCGTCGGCCGTGTAGTAGCCGTCGGGCTTCTGCATGTATGGCGACGCGAGGAGCTCCATGCTCATCGACGCGAGCTCCGCCGCTTCGTGTCCCGGAGAGCGCTGCCAGATGAGCGGCTGCTTGTGTGCCGCGAAGTCGTGGAACGAATGCCCCGCCTCGTGCACGAGCGTGTTCACGTCGTCGGCGACGCCAACGGCGTTCATGAAGATGAACGGCTTGCCCCGGAAGCTGAGCTTCGTGCAATACCCGCCAGGAGCTTTCCCCTTCCGGCTCTCCAGATCGAGCAGCCCATCCGCCGCCATCAGCGCGAACTCGCTGCCGAGCGTCGGGTCGACCCGGCGGAAGATCGACTTCGCTCGGTCGACGAACGCGCCAACGTCGTCGAACGGCTTGAGCGACTCGACGCGCTCGAGCTCCACCCCCAGGTCCCACGGTCTCACGCGATCGAGCCCAAGTCGCTCGCGGCGGTACTCGAGCTGGCGCGCCACGGCGGGAACGACCGTCTTCTCCACCGCGTCGTGGAAGCGGTCGCAGTCCGCGGGCGTGTAGTCGAAGCGGTGCTTGGACTTGAACGCGTACTCCTGATAGTTCGGGAAGCCGGCGTTGCCCGCCACCTTCGTCCGCGCGATGAACATCTTGTCGAACAGAGCCGCGAGCTCGTCGCGGCGCGCGAGATATGCTTCGTTGCCAAGTCGCCACGCGCGCTCCCGGATCTGGCGATCGCGTTCCTTGAGGTACGGCTGCAGTTGCGGGATCGTCTTGGTCTCACCCTCCCACTGTGCCGTCAGCCCACCCACGATCTTCTGGTACTGCGCGGAGAGCTCCTCGAGCTCGGCGAACAGGGCAACGTTTTCTTCGCGGAAGATCTCGGCGTCGGTGCGGAACCGCTGGACGGTCGTCTCGAGGCCGGGTCGGGTGTAGTCGAGGTCCAGTAATCGCTTCGACAGGCGAACGCCCTGCTCGTGCGCCTGCGGGAAAATCTCGGTCGAGAAGCGGAGATGCGCTTTCTCCTTCTCCGCGTCGGCGGTGTCGCCGGTATAGGCGATCATTGCCATCGTCCCTGCTTCGTCGATCAACTCCTCGAGCTGCGACCAGCTCTTGAGCCAGCCCTCCACGTTGTCTCGCGTCAGCGACGCCGTGGCCAGCTCTTCGTAGTAGGGGGCGATGTCGGACCAGCCGGCGTCGGCGAACGCAGCGGGGGAAGCAGGAAGCGTGATGGTTTGCACAGCAGCAGTGTGTCGTCGTTGAGGGACCGGAAAATTGACCGTTTGTGCGACCGCAAACCAGCCCACTCCCTCGTACGGAAGGCTCGTCCCGGCGAGGCCGGGCTTTATCCCAGGAGGCTTGCGTTCGAGGGGTCGGAGTGGTTGAAAGGTTCAACCACTTCGACCGAGCGGCTCATGCGGCTCTCGAGCATTCTCGCATTCGCGGCCCTTGCGGTCGTAGGCGTCCGCGCGCCTAACCAGGTTCGACCCGATGGCCAGACGCAGCATCGCTCGCGGCCCCAATGGGGCGCGCTGGAGCCCGGACGATACGGGGTCGGGTTCCGGCGCGTCGCCGAATATGACCATTCCCGGCGCGTCACGCCCGAAGTCGACTTCGAGGGTCGCCGCAATGCGGGCCCCCACGCAATGTCGCTGCCCGTGGCCGTGTGGTATCCGATAGCCCCGACGCCATCCGAGCGGCCGATGGAGTACGGCATGTTCGCGGGGCTGGGCATCAAGCGGACAAGCCTAACGCCCGTCACGCCGGAGGACCGAGTCGCGGCCATCGACGGGATGCGCGCATTCGCTGGATTCGCTTTCGGTCGTCAGATCCCGGCGTCCGTCATGCGAGCGGTCGATACGACTGCCACGGCGGCCGTTCGCGACGCGGCTCCGGCCGCGGGACAGTTCCCCGTCGTGCTCGCGGCGACCGACGGATCGATCGCCGCCGCGACGGTTCTGTTCGAGTACCTGGCCAGTCACGGCGTCGCGGTCATCGCCGTACCGTCGCGACTCGAGGACGCATCGCTGCAGGTATCGCGGCCGAACGTCGTAGTCGAAGCCCGCGTGCGGGATCTCGAGTACCTGCTCGACCATGCACGGCGGTACGCGTTCGTCGACACGTCCCGCATCGCCGCGCTTGGCGTGAACTTCGATGGGATGGCGGCGCTCGCATTCCAGATGAAGAACATGGCGGCGCGAGCGATCGTGAGCCTCGACGGATGGGAGGGCAAGGAGAACAGCATGCGCACCGTGACGAGCGGGCTGCACTACGATCCGCGACGATTGCGGGTCCCGTATCTCGTCGTGCTGCAGGATGAGCAACCCACACCGCCGGGGCTGCGACTCGATCGCACCGTCTTCGATGCAATGCGGTACTCGGAACGCCAGTGGCTCGTGCTGCGATCGATGTCACATGCGTACCTCATCGGGAATCCGCTCGTTTACCCTGACGTACCAAGCGACAAGCGCCGCTCGTACGAGTTGCTTGTGCGCGGTATTCACGAGTTTCTCGCGTCCGCGTTGGCCGATTCGGCGGGGTCCGGTCTGGCGACGCCCTTCGTCGCCGACCACCCCCGGAACGACGCAGCGCCCGACGTCGTGAAGGATCTCGTGCATGCGAACGCGCAGCCCGCCGTGCCTGACGACGCAGAGCTCGAGCGACTGATCATGGTCGATCGCGCGGCCGACAAGGTGGCGTCGATCCTTCGTCACGGTCGGCGTACGGATTCGACGTTCACCCTGTTCTCCCAGCAGACGATGGGCCTCTATGCGTTCCGCTTCGCTCGTCAGAACGACCTTTCCTACTCGATTCGATTACGGGAGCTCAACGCCGAGGCGTTTCCGCGATCGTGGAGTGCAGCGGATGCGCTGGGAGATGGGTACACGGACGCCGCCGACACTACTCGTGCGCTGGCGGCATTCACCCGGGCACTGGGCCTGTTGACCCTTGGCTCACCCAGCGACTCGTCGTCGTTAGGCGACCTCGCGAGCGCTCGTCAGGCGATCGAGCGGAAGATTGGGAAGCTCAGGTCGCGATCGTCGTCCCCAGGGCCCGGTCGACCAGCTCCATGAACTCACGCGGCTTCACCGGCAGCACGAAGCACATAGCGCCGTAGAGACTGGCGATATCGCGCGCTTCGCGCTCGGTGTGCGACGCGGAGAACATGAGCAGCCGAGCGCCCTCGAGCCGCGCCGCAGCGGCGATCTCGGCGCATGTCGAGATGCCAAGCGCGCAATCGAACAGCACGAGCTCGGCGGCGGCCCGCCGAACGGCTGAGTCGATTCCTTCGTTGTCCGATCGGAACGCAACGCGGCGCCCGGACAGCTCGATCAGAGCACCAAGCAACGCCGCGATGACGCGATCCTTGGCGACGACCAAAACGGACTGCGACATAACAACTTTGCCTCGACGGGTCCTCGTGCGCCCTGTGAGGCAAGTCACAGACCATTTGTCGGGAATCGGGAATAGGGAATCGGGAATAGTAGAACCCCCGGGATGTCACTCGCTGCACCGCGAGGCATCCCGGGGGTTTTCGATTCCCGATTCCCTATTCCCGATTCCCGACAAAGAGCAGGCTACTGAGGACCGACGGGACTTCGCTCACCGCGCCGCGCGCATTCACCGCCATGCGGTTGGCACGATACGTCACCCGCATCTCACCGCCGGCCCCCCGCGATCATCGGCCCTCGTCGGGCATTGGATTCCTGCGGCGTCGGCGCGTTCTCGTTGAACTACGGTCCTCAGACGGCACGCGGCAAAGGCCCATACATGCCGGATCCCTGCTATCGCGCGCCGTCCCCACGCCGCGCGACCTCCACCATTCCACCGTACGATACCCCGTTAAGCGATATCTGTGCCGCCGTGGTTGCAGACGATGGAGCCTGGGCCGCCGCGATTCGCGGTCTCATTGGGAGCGCGTAATGAAGCTCGGCCCTAACGCGCGCACGAGATGCCGAACCGGACCAGTCCCTTCACCATTGCGTCCTGCAACGGCGGGTGCGAATCGCGGGAGTCATCGAATATCGGGATCACGTTATTGCAGCGTGGTTCCGTTGTCGGGCGAGCCCTGCGAACCGTCGCGACGCCGCAACGAATCATTTCCCTTTGGTTGCCTCGTGTGACGCCACGCACACGTTGCCTGAACATGGGCTGCGTCATCCTTGGAATGAGTGGCTCAGAGGTTGTTTTTAATCCCAACATTTCGAGCGAGCGTCGTCATGTCTCGATATCGTATCTCACTGGCCGCCGCAGCGGTGGCCGCGGCCTGTCTGTTGTGCCCCGAGCGTGCCGCCCTGGCCCAGGGGAAAGGTCATGGCAATCACGACGGCCGCGGCGAGCACGTGCCGCCCGGCCAGGCGAAGAAGAAGGTCGTGACCGCCGATCAGGCGATCGTCACCACACGCGAGGTCCTCGTGTCGCACGGCTTCGAGATCGTGCGCGTGGAACGGCTCCAGACGACCCGCGTTATCTACTACCGTCGCGGCAACATGGGTCGCGGCAAGGGGAAGGGCCCGATCGAGCGAATCGTGATCCGGCCGGAACCCGACCGAGTGGTGTTCGTCTCGCCGCCGCCGCGCGGACTCATGGTTGACATCAACGTCCGACTCGGGATGTAAGTCGATCCAACCGGATCAAAGGGGTCAGAGTCGTTTGAATTCGGGAATGCTGAGTAACAGCGATCTGCCATTCAAGCGACTCTGACCCCTTTGAGCTGCGCGCGTTAGGCGCCGGCGGCAGCCGGCGGAAGCGCCCGGCGAGTGATTCTCGGTATGTCCGGCGGGCGCGCGGCATCGAACTCCGCTTCCAGGCGAGACAGGAAGGATCGTCCGGCGCGCGTCACGACCCCCGCCACCGCGCCGAGCACGCCGCTGAGCGTGTAGACCCACTCGTTAGGATCCCGCACCGGCTGATCGCCGAGGGAGCTCAGGATCCGCCGACGCAGGCGGAGCGCGATCGGCGCCGCGAAGACGATCGGGTTGAATCGCGGATCGTAATGCACGCCTAACCCTTCGATCAATGCCGCCGCGCGGGCGAAGTACACCATCTCGCGCGGCAGCGTCACCGGCCAGTCGTAGAGCGTCCCCATCACCTGATCCGCGAGGAGCATCTCGATCCGCTCCGGTACCGTCGTGCGCGAGTGCGCGAGCTCGAGCAGCGTGCGCACCAGCTCGCGCACCAGTTCGGGATCCGCGTCGGGCTCGATCACGCCAAGCGCATCGAATCCCGCGACCACACCGTCCACATCCTTCCGGATCGACGCGAACACCGTCTGGATCAGATGCCACCGCGTCTCGCGCGGCACTGGAACCACCATGCCGAAGTCGAGGACGATGATTCGCCCATCTGGTGCGACCAGCAGGTTGCCTGGATGCGGGTCGGCGTGAAAGAGCCCATCCACGAGCATCATCTGGATGTAGAGCTCCATCACCGTGGCGACGATCTCCGCGGAGCGAGCACGTCTCGCGACGGCGCCGCGGGCCACGTCTAAGGAATCCGCGCGGTCGATGCGGACACCCGGCATGTACTCCATCACGAGCACGCGCTGCCGCACCAGGTCGCGCTCGATGCGCGGAATCATCACGTGACGATTCCCGGCGAAATTCGCGCGAATGCGCTCCGCGTTGTCGGCTTCCTTGCGGAAGTCCATCTCGTCACCGATCCGGAGCGAGAACTCCTCGACGGCGACGCGCAGTCCACGGACGTGTGGGTTGGTGGCGAACCTGCGCTCGAGCAACGCGAGGATCCACTTCGCCGCGCGCACGTCGGACGCGATGAGGTGCTCGATGCCCGGGCGCAGGACCTTCACGACGACCTCGCGCCCCTCGTACGCCGCCCGATGGACCTGCCCCAACGATGCAGCCGCGATCGGCACGCGGTCGAACCGCTGGAAGAGCTCCGAGGGTCGCTGCCCGTAGCTCACCGCGATCGTCTGCTCGACCGCCTCGAGCGATACCGGTGGGACCTGATCGGTGAGCGTCGAGAGCGCCTTGACGTACGATTCCGGGAACAGGTCCGCTCGTCCGGCGAAGACCTGCGCGAGCTTCACGAACGTCGGTCCGAGCGTCCCGATCGCGGCAACGAGGTCTCGCGCCCGGCGGCTGTGGAACTCGTCGGTCCGCGGGACAGGACGGCCCGCGATGATCCAGCGCCGCCTGTCACGGAGGAACGACAGGACGAACGGCAGGATGTGCCTGACGATGACGACGACGCGCATGGCGAAAGGTACTCTGTCCGCTAAGCTGTTGAGGGACCGCTGCTTGCTTTGGAGGGTGTGTCCGATGTGTGTCCCGGCTCCCTCGTTTCCGGCTCGTTTTCGATTACCCGCAGTGTCGTCGCTGGATCCGCCTGCTGATACGAGCGCTTCATCGTCGCGAGATCCCGCCGGCCACCCGCGCGCATCAGATCGACGTCAGGGAGATGCTTTCGCTCGCTGGCAAATAGACGACGGTACGCGTGGAACGCGCCGCGATCGACGCGTGGGAGCTCGGCGCGCGCCTCAGCGCGGACCAGCAAATGGCGGGCGAGCACAGTATTGGTCGGGCGATCGGGATGGATTCGACTGCGGGAATATCCATACGTCGCCAACCCGAGGATGGGTTCGGAGGTAGCGCTCGAGCGCCGCGCGCGCCTGACGCGAGATCGGCGCAACGTCCTCCTACCCCTGCTTGTCGTTTTCGGCCCGCCATCGGATCGCCCCGTTGGGCATATGCCTGGCGAGGGCCGGCTCCTGCCCCGTCTCGGCGAGCACGCGGGTCAGCGCGTCGACGCCGGGTCTCTCCCGCTCGTCCCGGTCCAGCGGGCGGCCAACGCTGTGAACGCGGCGGAGCGGCCGCTCGCAGCCACGAACGCTCGGTTCACGGCTCTCGACTGGCTGGTCGTGGTGCTCGGCGGGCTGTGCGTAGCCCTCGCCGTGTTGGGCACATTCGTGCCCGCCTAACGTCCCTGCGGGTAAGCAATCCGTTTGTGAGGTGACGCGCTCGATTGCCTGAGAGTGCAATAGAACGAGCGCGGACTCGGCGTGCGTCACGAGCGGCGTGGCGCCACCTGGGACCACTGCGACCCCTGGATCCGGCGGGTGCTCCGGTGAATTAGTCCTTCAGGTTGAGTTGCCGTCTCATTTCATCCGGTTCCGGCGCGACCGGTAGCTGGCCAAGGTGCGAATCGATTTCCAAGAAGCGTTCAGCGGTTTTCACCATGTCCCGAAGGAGAGTAGAAAATTCCGTATCCGACATCGCTCCGCGAACAGTGGAGAGTCGCTTGGCGAGAGCGACGGTCAACTCGTCTCGCCAGCCGTGTCGTTCGTCAGGCATGTTTGCGTCAGTGACGGTTCGCATTTCGCGCCGGGCAAAACCGGACAGTGTGCTGCACGGATCGAGCCGAAGACGCGCGAACTTGACGGAGCAACTACCCGGCGAGTTCCTGCCGTCGCCGCTCGATCGCTCGGAGTAGGTCGAAGAGTGACGCGCGGTTCCACTGCCGGAACGTCCGCTCCTCGAAATCCGCGAGCTCGTCGGGGCCCATTTTGGCGACGAGATTCACCCAGAGGGCAACCGTTTCCGGAGGTGCTGGTCCGACGCCGGTGTCCTGAGTTGCGTGAGGTGCCGCGGGCGCGACGACCGGTCGCGGTTCCACAGCCTCCGGCTTCACCGGAGTTTCTTCACCCACCGGCTCCGCCTCGGCGAACAACCGGTGCAGCGCGCCGCGTTCGATCCACTCGTCGCCGCCGATCCACCGCGCGAAACGCTCCTCGCCCTCGCGCTCGAAGCGGATGACGAGGCAGAGGTTCGGCCCGTCGATCGACGCGGACACCACCTTGAGCCGCGCGACTTCCGAGACGTACCACACCCGGCTCTGACGGTCGCGGTAGGCGATCGGCGGTGGCGTGGGCGTGCGGGACATGACGGCTAGTATGGCAAAGCGGACGCCGGGACTGCCAGCACGGCACCAACGAACCACGCGCCACAGGCGATGCCGGCGGCCGCGGTGAAGGTGCGTGGCGCGGAGATCGAGGAGAAACAGGGACTGTATTCGGACTTCTATCGGGCGAAACCGCGAACTTTCGGGATGCAGCCCGCCAGGGGCTCGTCGTTAGGGTGAGTGCAAAGTGTGTCCGGGGGCTCGTCGAAACCCGGTCGCTTCGGGTGTTCCGGACGGAGCTTCCCCCTATGGACGCAGAACGGAATCGGGTCGCTTCGCCGGATGCCTAACGCGCCACGCGTCGCATGGCGAAA
>Ga0163162_10008002_pt1 | contig 10311 bp, 7 predicted proteins | sample S55metaG_FD_115310 | JGI IMG/M metagenome (GOLD analysis project Ga0163162, IMG submission 115310) | Switchgrass rhizosphere microbial communities from Kellogg Biological Station, Michigan, USA - S5-5 metaG | ecosystem: Host-associated > Plants > Roots > Rhizosphere > Soil | place: USA: Michigan...
ATGTGGTGTACGACCCGATTGGCCGGGTGTCTTTCGAGGCGTCGTTGAATTGCCTGCGTCCGCGCGGGTTGCTGGTGTCGTTCGGCATGGCGTCGGGGGCGCCGGCGCCGGTCGAGATCAGCACCCTGAATGCCAAGGGTTCGTTGTTCCTGACCCGACCGTCCCTCGCCGCCCACACCGCCACGCCGGAGGAATACCAGCAGCGTGCAAAGGACGTGTTGCAAGCGATTGACGCCGGTATTATCCAGCCCACTGTCGGGCGTCGTTATCCGCTGGCGGACGCCGCCCGGGCTCATGCCGATCTGCACCGGGGCGGTTTGCCGGGGGCGGTTGTGCTGGTGCCTTGAGTCTTTTTTCGGGTCATCCACGAGGGTTGTCGTTGCATGGATCTGTTCGATAGCCGTCAGGCCGATGAAGTCGCCACCCTGCTGGCCCTGGCCGAGCACGGCTCGTTTGCGGCGGCGAGCCGGACATTGCAGCGCCATCCCTCGGTGCTGTCGAAACGGCTCAGCGCGCTGGAGTCGCGGCTGGGGGTGCGGCTGATCGAGCGCACCACCCGGCAATTGCGTTTCACCGATGAGGGGCAGCGGCTGGTGGCGCGGTTCGGGCATGCGGTCAGCCTGATCGCCGAGGCGGAACAGGATGCGCGCGAGGGTGCCGCCGAGTTTCGCGGACGTTTGCGCATCGCCCTGCCGGCTGCCATGGGTCGGCTGTGGCTGGGGGATATCGTTTCGGCGTTTGCCCTGGCCCATCCGAACGTGGCGCTGGAGGTTGAGTATGCCGAGCGCTTCGTCGATATCGTCGCTGAAGGTTTCGACGCAGCGATCCGCATCGGCGAACTGGCTGACAACCGTTTGGTGGCGAAAAAGCTCTGCGATCACCGCCGAATCCTGTGTGCTGCGCCCTCCTACCTTCAACAGCACGGCGAGCCGAAAACGCCGGCGGATCTTGCTGCCCATCATTGCCTGGGGTTCACCGGGCTGCATTCGTATCCCGAATGGCGACTGACTCGCGGTGATGACAAACAAACCGTCAAAGTCCGCAGCCGTCTGGTCAGCAACGACAACGAAGCGCAGCTGTGTGCCGCGCGTATGGGCGTGGGAATTTTGGCCGGCGGCGACTGGCTGATGACCAAAGACCTGCGCGAGGGGCGTCTGACGCGGGTGCTTCCCGAGTGGCAACTGGATGCTGACACGGGGGTTTATCTGGTGCGGCCGTCAGCGCGGTTCAACACGGCGACGACTACGGCGTTCAAGGACTGGATCGAGGGGGCTTTTGCTGAAGGTGCGCCTTGGGTGAATCCGCCCCGCTAACTGACCCGCGAGCACACCCGACTCACTTCACAAAATCGCTACTCGAAAGTTACCACTCGTCGTTTCTCTGCCGGAACGTCCAATCACTACTAGTGTTTATCTGACTTCAAGACAACCTCGAAGAAACCGGTAGTCGCATTTCAGACATTCAATGTGTTGATGATTTCGCAGAGGACGCGCCATGACCCTAAGCCGATACGCTTGCCGACTCAGTGTTTCTGTCCTGGCCGTGGGTTTGCTGAGCAGCAATGCTCAGGCCGGCGGCATTCTTATTTATGAAGCAGGCCAGGAAGGTAATGGCCTGGCCAATGCCGGGGCCGCTGCCCTGGCGACCGATCCCAGTGTATTGATGAGTAACCCCGCCGGACTCACCGAACTCAAAGGCACGCAGATCAGCGCCAACGGGCAGTTGATTCTGGGTGACATGCGCTTCTCCCGCGACAGCAACAACCAGTTTGATGGCAACGAAGGCGGCAATACCTTGCAGTACCTGCCGGGTGCCAGTTTGTTCGTCAGTCACCAGATCGATGAACGCTCGGCCGTCGGTTTTGGCATGTATGGCAACTTTGGTCTGGCCCTGGATTACGACGACGATTGGGCAGGTCGATATTTCAATCAGGAGGCCGCCGTCATTGGCGTGTCCTTTCAGCCGACACTGGCGCACAAGTTCACCGATGACCTGTCCATCGGCATCGGCCCGCGCATCATGTACGCCTATTACCGGAATGAAACAGCGATCAACAACAACCTGCTCGGGCTGCGCGACAGTCCCGACGGCCAGCTCGAATACAAGGACACCGACGTCGGCGCCGGCATCAATCTCGGCCTGCTTTATCGCTTGAGCGAACGCACGCAGATCGGCCTGGCCTACACGAGCAAGATCGACCTGGAGTTCAAGGACAGCCCGAGCGTGCGCAAGGTCGACAACCCGATCATCAATGCCGCCCTGCGGCGCCTGGACGCCGACTCACTGGAACTGGACATGTCTGTGCCGCAAACCGTTCTGCTCAGCATCGCCCACGACCTGAGTCCGCAATGGAAACTGCTGGGCAGTCTCGGTTGGCAGGACTGGAGCCAGTTCGGTGAAATCGGCGTGGAGGTCGACGCCAATGCGACCGACGTCACCCGGACCGCCGACCGCAAATACAAGGACACCTGGCACGCTTCGATGGGCGCGCAATACCAGATGACGCCGCGCCTGCGTTGGAGCATGGGGCTGGGGTATGACAGCTCGGCGGTGGATGACAAGGATCGTACTGTCGACAACCCCATGGGCGAGGCCTGGCGTCTGGCGACAGGCGTCAATTACCAGATCGATGAAGGGCTGGATGTCCATGCGGCCTACACCCTTGTCTGGCTCGGCGATATGGACGTCGAACAGACCAAATCCCGCTCCGGGGAAACCCTGTCCGGCACCTACCGAAACGCCGCCCTGCACATCCTCGGTGGGGGCGCGACGTGGCGTTTTTGAGCCTTCAATGCCGGGGCACTTTTGTCTCGGCTAACCGATTTCCTGACTTCCAAAGGACGCCGATATGAGCCCGGTGATAAACAAAATCAAACATGAGTTCATGAAGGCGCTTCCACCCACGATCTTCTTTTTCGTGATCTTGCATATCGTTGCTTTGATCCGTGCGCTCATGATTAAAGGGTCGGGGGTCGATCTTCCGGTTTCAGCCTCTGTTCTGATCGCGTCGCTCATACTCGGAAAGTCGGTATTGGTCGCGGACATGCTGCCCTTCATCAACCGTTTTCCCGATAAGCCGCTGATCTGGAATGTCACCTGGAAGACGCTCATGTATAACCTGGTCGCGCTGATCGTCCATTACCTGGAGCGGCTATACGACTACTGGAAGGAAGCCCCGAGCTTCATGGATGCGAACGCCCTGCTGTGGTCTTCGATGAACTGGCCCCGGTTCTGGGCGGTGCAAATCCTGCTCATCACGCTGATTTTCATGTATTGCGTGATCGCAGAGCTGGCGCGTGTCATTGGACGTGACCGGCTGAAGGTGATGTTTGTGGGGCCGCTTCCACCGATGCAACGCTGAGTCGGCGAGCCCCTAACCCGCCACCACAAAAATGATGATGGGCCCACAAACAGCCAACAGCACGTTGGACACCGCATAACACACCGTGAAGCCGATCACCGGTGTATTGCTGCCGGACTGCTCGATGATCTTGTTCATCGAGGCGGCTTCGGTCTGCGCCCCGGCCAGACCGCCGAACAGCACCATCGGGTGCAGGCGCAGGATGTAGCGACCGAAATACAGCGCCACCAGCGGCGGCAAAATGGTCACCACCGCGCCGGAGATCAGCAGTGACACGCCTTGTTCCTTCATCGCCTCGAAGGCGGCGGGCCCTGCCAGCAAACCAATGACCGCGCCGAAGGCCGTCAGGCCGAATTCGGAAAACGCCCATTGCGCGGCAGGTGGCAGCGCGCCGATTTCCGGATGGCGTGAGTTGTACCAACCGATGGCCAACGCCACTACCAACACCCCGCCGCCGATGCCCAACTCCACCGGAATCATGCCGATGTGCGTGGACAGCAGCCCCAACAATGCCCCCAGAACCATGCCCAGGGTGTGCATCGCAATGTCGCTTTTATAGCCCTGCTTTCGAATCCGCCCCAGGCGCTGCGCCAATGCTTCGACGCTGGCGGTGCGCCCGGTCACGCGGATCACGTCGCCTCGGCGCAGGACGGTATTGGGCAGCAGCGGCAATTCGTAGCCTTGCCGGCTGATGGTGTTGAGAAAACAGCCCAGCCTCTGGGTGTTTTTCAGTTGAGCCCGGATTTCATGCAAGGTCTTGCCGGCGAACTCTTTCGAGGTCAGGACGATGTCCGCCTCGCGGGTCGGAAACGACAACGACGGCGGATGGTCAATTTCCGGCCCGATCCAGTGGCTGAGCGTGCCGACCGCCTCACGCAACGCATACACCCCGACGATATCGCCCTCCATGAGCACGAAGCTTTCATCGCGCTCGATGATCCGCCCGCCCCTCACCACGCGCTCGATGCTGAGCGCGTCATGCAGCTTTTCAAGCTCGGCGATGGACTGTCCGCAGGCCTGGCCGACCGCTGCAACCTGATGGGCGCGCACGACAATGCGTGTGTAGGAAACGGTGATCGCGTCCTCGTCTTTCTCGATCCCCAGCTCCAGTTCCAGCTCCCGTGCCGAGGCCTTGAGGTCGACCCCGAGCAACCGTGGCGCAATGCTGCCGACGAAGACGATCAGGCCGATGGTGCCGAACAGGTAGGTGATCGCATACGCAATGGCCATGTGGCTGTTGAGCGTGGCCTTGGCGACGCTGTCGATCGGCAGTTGGTTGAGCGCGCTGGTGGCGGTGCCCATGATCGCGGTGTCGGTCAACGCGCCGGCGCCGAGTCCGGCGGTGAAGCCGGCGTCGAAGCCGTAGATCGCGTTCATCAACAGGATCGCGCCCAACGCCGTCGCACACAGCACCACGGAAAGCACCACCAGTTTCAGCGTGCCTCGGTTGAGGCTGCCGAAAAACTCCGGCCCGCTCTTGAACCCCACGGCGTAAATGAACAGCACGAAGAAGATCGACTTCAACCCCGCCGGGACTTCCACACCGATCTGCCCGATCAGCAGGCCCATCAACAACGCGCCTGCCACAGAGCCGAGGTGGAAGCTGCCGATGTGCAGGCGACCGATGAACACACCGGAAGCAATGGCCAGGAACACGGCGATTTCGGGATCGGCGCGCAGGGCGTTCAGGAAAAATTCGAGCATCTGACGGACTCCCGCTCAACGCCGGCTATGTATCTTTCGGTTCTTTGGCCGGAGCCGCGAACCAGTTGTCTTTGGGCACTCGTTTTTCTTGCTCGGGATCGCCCAGATAGTGCGGCGACATGATCTGCACGCCGTATTCGTTGAACACATCCTGAATGTTCGCGTGCAGCATGCTCAGCAGCTCCGCGCGCGGTCGCGGCAGGCTGGGAATGGCCTGGGCCACCAGACGATATTCGGGGTAGAAATCGGACAGCGCGGTCTGGAACACCTGCGCCGGTGGCTCCTGCAGGACACCGGGCGTGCGCCGGGCTGCCTCCAGCAACATCGCTTCCACCTGACGCCACGGGGTGTCGTAGCCGATGGTCACGACCGTATCGACCACATAACCCGCTCCTTGCACGGTGCGCGAATAGTTCTTGGTGACGGTGCCGGTGATCATGGAATTGGGCAGGGTCAGCACTTCACCCAGCCCCGTGCGGATGCTGGTGGTGAACATGCCCAGTTCAGTCACGGTGCCTTCGTATTCGCCGATGCGCACGAATTCACCGGGACGCAAGGTGCGGGTGTACGTCAGGATCAGCCCGGCGGCCGCCTGCCCCACCACGCTGGTGGCGCCCAGGGAAATCATCAGGCCGATCAGCACTGACAAGCCCTTGAACGCGTCGGTGCCCGCCCCCGGCAGATACGGGTAAGCCATCGCCAGTGCAAACAGCCAGATCGCCAACGAAGTGAGGCGCTGGGTCGGTTGCAAGGTTTCATGGTTCAGCCAGCTGAAGGTGCCCGGCGTCGCCATGCGCCGAAGCACCCGGCGACTGAAGGCCGAGGCGCCACGGGCAATGAAAAAGATCGCCAGGGCCACACCCAGACCGGGGATCGCTCCGACAATCGCTTGCAGCAAATAACTGGCGACTTCGATCAGGTAGTTGTTGAGGCTTTCCCCCCATGGCCGGGTGTAAGGAAACCGTGAAAGGACAAAACCCAGCCATTCATACGTCAGCAACAGAATGACCAGCCAGCGCAGCAGCCAGAACAGGCGTATCACCAGCGGATAAAGGTAGTTGGCATCAATGACCTGGACCTGCCCCACTTTCAGTGCGCGGGTGTGCCGATGCATCAGATCGGGCAGGCGTTGCAGCAACCGGCGCCGCAACCAGGCGATGCTCCACAGCAACGCCAGGTAGATGCCCGTCGCGACGGCTGCCAGACCGGCGGAGCGCACCATCAGGTGCAAGCTGCGCGCTTCGCGGGTTTCCGCCACCACCAGCCGCAGCTTATCCGCCGCTCCCTGCGCAGCCTGCTGCACAGAGCTGTATTCGAGTTCGTCGACGTCCTTGGGCGCGACGATAAATGCACGCCGGTTGCCCAACAGCACCAGGTAGTCTTCCTGAAGAGGCTCGACAGTCACCGTCGGAGCATCCGACTCATCCAGTGCTTCGCTGATGACGGTTCTGGCACGTTTCACCCGCGAAGCCGGTGCCTCGCCCAGTAACGTGGCACGGAACACCATGATGCTGCGGTTGGCGAGTTTGAGCTCGACGGAATCATCAGCCGCCCTGGGTTCGTCCACCGCCAATGACAGTGCTGACCAGCACAGACCGCAAATGACCAACAGGACGGCGAACAACCTGCTTCGCATAACCGGGTTCCTTGCGCCACGGGTGTGAGGACTGAGCGTTCAGATCGCAGCCTAGTTCAGCACCCATTACTTGTCAGATTTGCCCGGTGCGATCGAGCGCGAGTAGCGCAGTCGTCACGGTCGACTACACTTTCGCGGGTGCCTGTTTCCTGCCCTTGAAACCATCCGGTCTGCCCTGCTGTTGTTGTCGACGCGTTGCCTCCTGTCACCCCCGAATCTGGAGCCACCATGAGCGTTGTAAAAGGATTGATGACCTGCGTGGCCCCGCCACTCGCGAGAACGAACGTTGCCAATGCGCTATTGCCCGGACTGCTGACGGTGTTGCTCACCGTGGGCGGCACCGCTTCGGTACTGGCCGCCACCGACCCTCTGGGTGGGCAGCCGCCGCCGGGATCCAGCCCGTCAGTCAAGGACTTCGACTATCAGATCAAGTACCAGCGCGCCTTCGAGGCCGTGCTGTGGAACATGCCGGCAATCTCCATCTACGCCTTCCGCCGCGCGGCCATCAGCGACCTGGGTTACAAGGACAACGACATCATTGCCTACTCGGCGACCGCCACCCCGCTACTTGAAGCCCTGACCGCCAACAGCTCCACGCCTTACCTCGGTGCCTACACCGACTTGCGCAACGGCCCCGTGGTGCTGGAGGTTCCGCCCGCCGGAGCCGACGGCAGCCTTTATGGCCAGGTAGTGGACGCCTGGCAGTTCACCATCGCCGACGTAGGGCCGGCCGGGATCGACAAGGGCAAGGGCGGCAAATACCTGTTCACCGCACCTGACTACAAGGGTGCGATTCCCAAGGGCTACTTCCACGTCAGCTCGCCCAACTATCGGATCGCCCTGGCTTTCCGCTCGGTGCCGCCGGCCGGCAAGACCGCTGCTGACGCCTACGTGTACGCCAAGCGCCTGCGCATGTACGCCTTGTCCGAAGCGAAGAATCCGCCGCAACAGAAGTTCATCGACCCCAGCCATCAGCGCTACCCGACCCTGCCGTTCTACGATGAGCGGCACTTTCAGGACATGTACGACATCATGAGCGTGGAGCCCGTCAGGGACCACGACAAGGTCATGATGGGCATGCTCAAGTCGCTGGGCATCGAAAAAGGCAAACCCTTCACCCCGGACGAAACCGCCAAACGTGCCATGCACCAGGCCGCCATCGACGCCTGGTTCTTTCTGCAGGAGTGGTTCGACAAGGAAATGGTCAAGCGCGTCTATTGGCCCGATCGTCATTACGTCTCGCTGTTGCAGACCGATGCCAATCGCCAGTTCAAATTCACGTACGACGACAAAATCGATCTGATCGAACGTGCCGCGGAATACTTCTGGTGCACCTACATGCCCAAGGTGCTCAGCGACTCCCCCGCCACTGCCTACATGGTGGCGCTGGCGGACAAGGACGGGCATCTGCTCGAGGCCGGCAAAACCTACAAGGTCAACGTTCCGGCCCAGATGCCGGTCAAGCAGTTCTGGGCGCTGACGGTCTACGACCGCGCCACCTTCTCCTTCATTTACAGCGACAGCAACCGCACCACGCTGTCGTCGTTCGACCTCGACAAGTTGAAGAAGAATGCCGATGGCAGCGTCACGCTTTACGTCGGGCCGAATGCCCCTCAGGGGCAGGAATCCAACTGGATTCCCACCTCCGGCAAGCGTCCGATGCCGACCATGCGCTTCTATGGGCCGACCCAGGCGTTTAACGACAAGAGCTTCAAGATGCCTGACTTCGAGCAGGTCAATCCCTGACTTTTTCTCTGCCTCATTGGAGTGCTCATGAAACGACTGACGCTTGCGGCAACCCTGCTTTCACTGGCCGTTCCGGCCTTTGCCCAGATCTCCGACAAACTGGCTCAGGACGCCTACACCTACGGTTATTCCATCGACGAAGCCTATAAGTTCTTCTACGAGACGGCGGTCAAGACCGACACGCCGCTCAACCGCTTCCAGAACATCCGCCATCTGGCCGACGACAAATACACCGATCACCCGACCATCAACAACGACACCCTGCACCTGATGGGTTGGCTCGATGTGGCTGCCGAACCGGTGATCGTCAGCGTGCCGGACATGGACAAAGGCCGTTACTGGATCCTGCACACCATGGACATGGGCCATTACACGGTGACCATGATCGGATCGCGTACTCGCGAGACGAAGGGTGGTCACTTCATGTTTGCGGCACAGGACTGGAAGGGCGAAGTGCCGGGCAGCGTTACCGAAGTGATCCGCGTCGACTCCAACCTGGTGAAACTGATGGGCCGGATCATGGCCACGGGCCCCGAGGATCAGAAAACCGCACTCAACTACATGGATGAATGGAACGTGCGGACACTCTCCGCCTACCTGGGTGAGCCCGGTCCCAAGGCCAAGACGCGCACCTATCTGGACCCTGCGAAAACCAACTGGCTGCAACGGGTCAACTTTGTTCTGTGTGACGGCACCATGGGCAAGGCCGACAAGAAATGGCTGGACCAATACAAGGCCGTGGGCGTTGAACCCTGCAAGGAAGACTTCACCCCGGATCAGCTCGCCGCCGCGAAGAAAGGCGAAGAACTGGGCATGAAACGCATCAAGGAACTGGCGCCGACCCTGACCGATGCCGGCAAGTTGTTGGGCACCCGCAAGCAGTTGAGTGACGATCCGCGCGAACTGTTTGCCGAAGGCACCTACCTGGGCCAATGGGGGCTGCCGCCGGACGAAACCATCTACCTTCAAGCCGTCAAAGGCAGCGATGGCAAGAACATCAATGGCGCCAATGGCAAGACCTACCGCATGCACTTCAAGGCACCGGACGTCAGCGAGTTCTGGTCCTTTACCGTGTACGGCACTGACAACCGGTTCATGGCGCACAACGACATGAACCGCCACAGCCGTGGCGACCGCACCTTGAAACCCGACGCCGAGGGCAACTACACCATTGAACTCAGTGCCAAGGGCGATGCGAGCAATTCCAACTACCTGCCCATTCCGGAAAAAGACGTCTACATAATTCTGAGGATGTACGGCCCGAGCAAGGAAGTGCAGGCAGGTGGCTACAAGTTCCCTGCCGTGGAAGTGGTCAAGCCTTGACCGAACCATGAGCGCCCTTCCACCAGCGCAACACCGCAACCGATTGCCATTCGAAACAGGAGTTTTCAAATGATGAAGTCGCCTTCCCGTTACACCGTGCTGGCTTTGGTTTTGAGCGCGGCAATGATTGGTGGTGTTCAAGCGGGAGGTAACTCCTCTGGCAAACCGGCTGCGGAGGTTCCCGGCATTCCCGCTGGAACGGTGATCACCCCGTCCAGTGCGAAGGTCATCGCGCAAGACACTTATCTGTGGGGATGGCCTCTGGTCAATGCGTTCAACCGCCGTACTTCTTTCTCCAAGGCGCCGGAGCCAGGGCTGATGGGCGGGATCCTGCCTGCGGCACCGACCGGCTATGTGAGCATGCTTAGTGGATACATCTCGCCTGAGCAACGATGGGTAGCTCACCCGAACCAGGATGTGGTTTACGGCTTCGGTTACGGTGCGACTGACGACGATCCAGTCGTATTGCAAGTGCCTGACTTTGGCGATCGATTCTGGGTTTATGCGTTGTATGACGCACGCAGCGAGGAGTTCTCCAAAC
>Ga0163162_10008003_pt1 | contig 10310 bp, 9 predicted proteins | sample S55metaG_FD_115310 | JGI IMG/M metagenome (GOLD analysis project Ga0163162, IMG submission 115310) | Switchgrass rhizosphere microbial communities from Kellogg Biological Station, Michigan, USA - S5-5 metaG | ecosystem: Host-associated > Plants > Roots > Rhizosphere > Soil | place: USA: Michigan...
CATCGCGGTTGTTGGTTTTGCGGTGCCGGGTTCATAGCCGTGCAGTTGTTCGACTTCGGGTGACCATTCCCAACGCTCGTCCTCGAAGTACAGCCGGAACCATCCGGTGGGATGCGGTTTACCTCCGGCCAGCGCCCGCTCGAGTGCAGAGTCCCCGGTGGCCATGCCCGGGAACCTATCCGATCGCGTGCACTGACTTGCTGCCTTTGTCACAAGTAGCGCCGACAGGCGGCGAACCGCCCGAAAGAGCCAACGACTTACGTGAGGTCTCGCACCAAACCCCAGCAATCGGGCCCGCCACCGGGGGAGCGGGTGGCGGACCGTCGCTCTCCAAGGATCCTCCAAGACGTTCGTCGCTTACTCATGTCACCGGCCAAACGGGGCTGGGCAGCAGTGATGGGAATCAACCATGAACCGAATCTCGCGGTTGGCAACGACGGTGCTGGTGTCGGGCGCCTTGGGGCTGGCCGGTCTTGGTACAGGTACTGCACATGCAGACCCTGGCTTCATAGAACCTATCGGGCCGTACCGCTGGTGCCCGGGGGACCGCCCATAGCTGTCAATTGGGACTATGGTGTCTGCCACACCTACTGGATTGTCGCCCGCGGGCACGGGAACCTTGACGGAACGCCCATTGTCAGTGACGGTGCGCCCCTTGACAATATGTGGGAGGGACCCAACCCGCCGCGGGTGCCTGAAGGTCCGTGCTTCGCCATGTGGATTCCGGCCCCGTGCCCCAACGGCTAGAAGGCATCGATTGCTAGATCAGACGTGTGTCAGCACGGTTCAGTTCCCGGCGATTTGCGTCAAATGGTCGATCTGGCCGGCCGGCGCGATCAGGCGGCACCGCGCCGGCGTTCGACCTTAGAAGCCGTTGGGACGAGGCGCTTTCATAGTGGGCTGGCGTTCGCCGTCGGTGCCACCGACGGCGGCGTCGTTGTCGTGGCGGTTCCTCCGATAGTCATCGGGCTTGCGGTGACGGTCCCTGTCTGTTGCCGACCGACCGCCACGGCAGCCACCGCGCCGATGGCGACCAAGCCGCTCGCGGTCACCGCCGCAATCAGCAACTTGACACGTTGGTGCCTGATTGATTCCACTATCACCCCTCCAATCGGCCCTCGCCGCTCCCCGAAGCGACACGTCACCTTGAACCTGTTGGGCCAATAGACGTAATACGCCTACATCGCCGAGGGGACGCTGAACGCGAACGCGAGGCCCTCCCGGACCGAAGCTGTAGCGGTACCCGCCCGCTCAGTTGCCGGCGTCGACGGTTCCGGGCGAAAGCGATGTAACCGTCGTGCTCTGCCTTCCCGAGGCAGGCTTGATGGCCGATGGGACTCGGCTGGCGCCGAGCTGGTGCCCGTTCGGGCATCGCGTTGGCGGGCGGCGAACCCGAACTGTAATACGACGTTGGGATGCCGTCAGTGAGTGCCCAACTCGGGGCGTCCGCATTCTCAAAGCCTAGTTCGCTGCCGACAGAACCAACGTTATTGACCTGCTAAAACTCGCACAGTCAACTCACATCAACTTTGCCAAACATGCTGGAACGGTTTTCACGGAAATTGGATCGCCTGCTGAGTAACGTGTCCGGCCATGGCGGTGAAATGGCTGGACCTACCTGAGGATCACGACTACGACGCTGCGGCGGCGTATCTCAGCATGTTGGCGGAGAAGGACGTCGTCGACAAGACGGTGGCGGCGCTGAAGGCCGCTAAACCGGTAAATCAGAAGGCCAAGGACATTTTGCGCGCCGCCGGACTGCAGCTGTTGCCGGAGACCAACGCGCACGTCCGGTCGGATCTGGTGAAGATCAGCGACGCCGAGAAGCTCTCGCCGATCCTGCTGGTGCGTGGCAGTGCGGTCGGCGGTTATCCATTGCAGATCGCCGACGGCTATCACCGGGTGTGCGCCAGCTATCTGACCGACGAAAACACCAGCATCCCTTGCCATTTGGTGTCCTGGCAGTAGTCCGCCGAGATGGCTGGGTTCGGCTTCGAAACGCTGGCGCTGGTTGCCATCATCGGCATGGCGGGGCCGCTGCTGGCGTCGATACCGCGCTTCGGGATCCCGGTGATCATCGGCGAGTTGCTCGCCGGGCTGCTGGTCGGAAAGACCGGCTTCGGCATCGTCGACCACACGGATCCGACCTTCACGCTGCTGGCCAACATCGGGTTCGCGTTGGTGATGTTCGTCGTCGGCACGCATGTCCCGGTGCGGGACAAGACGTTGCGCTCGCAGATCCCGAAGGCCTTGCTCAGGGCGGTCGCCGTCGGAGCGGTGGCGGCGGTCCTGGGAGTGGTGCTGGCGGAGGTGTTCGGCACCGGACATGCAGCGGTGTACGCCGTGCTGATGGTCTCGTCCTCGGCGGCGCTTGCCCTCCCGGTGATCGACTCGCTGGGGCTTGACGGTCCGCCGGTGCTGTCGGTGACGACACAGATCGCGATCGCTGATGCCGCGTCGATTGTGTTGCTGCCCTTGGTGATCAACCCCGGCCAGGCGCCGCGAGCCGCACTCGGCGCCGCGGCGGTCGCGGGCGCCGCGGTGGTGTTCTACTTTCTGCTGCGCATCGTCAACCGGCGTGGCTGGCGTAGGCGGCTGCACCGCTATTCACGCAAGCACCTGCTTGCACTGGAACTACGGGTGAGCCTGATCTGTCTGTTCATCTTGTGCGCATTGGCGGTCACCACGCACGTCTCGATCATGCTCGCCGGTTTCGCACTGGGCCTGGCCATTTCGGGCGTCGGCGAACCGCGCCGCTTGGCGCGCCAGCTGTTCGGCATCACCGAAGGGTTCTTCGGCCCACTGTTCTTCGTCTGGCTGGGCGCGTCGCTCCAAGTCCGTGAGCTCGGACAGCATCCTGCGCTGATCCTGCTCGGCCTCGGCCTCGGCGTGGGTGCCCTGCTCGCCCACGGCATCGGCCGGTTGTTCGGTCAGCCGCTGACGCTCGCGGTGCTGTCGGCCGCACAGCTGGGGGTGCCGGTCGCCGCCGCGACGCTAGGTACCGAACAGCATCTGCTTGCTCCTGGTGAGCCCTCCGCGTTGATGCTCGGCGCGCTGGTAACCGTGGCGACCACGTCGATCGCCGGAGTGCTGGCGGCTCGTCGTCAGAGCGCAGACGAGTCCAAGGCCCCATCCGGATAGGCGGCGTTGGCACGGTACGTGTTCGGGCTGACCCCGTAGGCCCGCTTGAATGCGCTGCTCAACGCGAACGGGGTGCTGTAGCCGACCTGCCTGGCCACCGCGGCGATGGTGGACTGACTGGTCCGCAACAGATCGGCGGCGAGCGCCAGCCGCCAGTTGGTCAGGAATGCGATCGGTGGTTCGCCGACTTGTTCGGTGAACCTGCTGGCGAATACGGCCCGCGAACTTCCCACGGCCGCAGCGAGGTTCGCGACCGTCCACGGGTGGTCGGGGTTGTTGTAGATCAGCTTCAGTGCCGGGCCGACCACCGGGTCGTGTTCGGCGTGCCACCAGGTTGGGGCGTTCTCGTCGCGGTCGAACCAGGTGCGCAGTACGGCGATCAACAGCAGATCGAGCAATCGGTCGAGGTACGCCTCCTGGCCGGGACCCTCGTGGCCGGCTTCCGCGGCAAGCAGATTCACCAGCGGCGTGTCCCATTCGTCGGTGTGAAGTATCAGCACGGGGGGCAACGCGTCGAGCAGCCGCGTGCTGACCTCGCTGCGGCCCTCATAGGCGCAGATCACCGAGCGCGTCGCGCCTGACTGGCTGTTTCCCCACGTGCGCACCCCGAGGGACATCTCGAAACGGAGGTCGTCGCCGGACAGCGTGGTGCAACGCTGGCCCGGATGGATGACGACCATCGGCTTGGTGGCGGGGTCGTCGGCGAAGACGTAGTGCTCGGTTCCGCGGGTCAGCGCGACGTCGCCGGGTCCCAGCCAGACAGTCCCGCTGCTCTCGCCGACGATCGCGGCGCGGCCGTGGGTCTGGCAGATAAGGGTCAGCGGCGCCTCGTCCTTGATGCTCATCGACCACGGCGGGTCCATCATCATCCGCAACACGAATGCGCCTCGCGCTCGCACACCGTCGAGCAGGCCGACCACGGCGTCCACGCCAGGCAGCCTAACGCGTGTGTATCTGATAGGCGGCTAGAAAAACCCGGACGCCTGCGCGGACATGGCTGCCGACGTCGACGGATGCCAGGACATCCGGCCCGCCGCAGAACAAGGCCTGATCGATGCACCGTCCGACTACCAGGAATGCGAAATGTTCTGCGGCATCGGCAGGTTCGGGCACGCGAAGAAGGCCGCGGTCATGCAGCACGGAGAAGCATTCGGCGAATGCGGCGAGCGTGCGGGCGGGTGCCTGGTCGTAGTAGAGCTGGGCCAACTCGGGCACCCGGTTGGCCTCGCCGACGACCAGTCGCCGCAATTGCACGACCGGCTCTTGCAGGACCGCACGCAGGTAGTCGGCGGCCAATGCGGTCAGGTCGGCCTCGAGGTGTGCGGTATCGGCGAGTGCCCTGATCCGCTTCAGGAACGGCGTCACCGTGCTGTCCAGAGCGTGGTTCACGATCGCGAGCAGCAGCTCGTGCTTGTCGCCGAAATGCTTGTAGACGGTCTGTTTGGAGACCTCAGCCGATGCGGCGATCTGGTCGACGCTGGTGCCTTGGTAGCCGTTGCTCAGGAACAGGTCTCGGCCTGCCGACAGGATGGTCTGGCGCTTGCGCGCCGAACGTCCGAGCGCCTGGGTCATGCCGCCTCCCCACTTCAGTACTGGACAGTCTAGTTCCGACATCGCTAGAGTACTGGACAGTCTAGTTTGATTTCAGCGAGAGGTGTGTCATGACTACGACCGATTGCCCGCCGCTGCCGGTGCGGATCACCAAGTCGCTGCTGGGCTACGGCGTCGTCGCCGGGCCCATCTACGTGCTGGCGGTTGCGGGCCAGATGGCCGTGCGCGACGGGTTCGATCCGACCCGGCATGCGGCCAGTCAGCTCGCGAACGGGGAGTTCCGCTGGATCCAGGTCGCGACCTTCCTGGTCACCGGCACGATGACGATCGCCGCGGCTGTGGGCGTGCGGCGTGCCCTCGGACCGGGCCGTCTGTCGGCGTGGGCCGCTGGCCTGCTCGGGGCATACGGCGCCGGTCTCGTCGCTGCGGGGATCTTCCGGGCCGACCCGTCGGACGGGTTTCCACCGGGTACCCGGCCAGGGATGGGTGCGGTCAGCTGGCACGGCCTGGCCCATTTCGGGGTGGCGGGCATCGCTTTCGCTTGCCTGGTCGCGGCGTGCTTCGTGCTCGGTGCCTGGTTCGCCCGCGCCGGGCGGGTTTCGTGGGCGTGGTTCTCCCGCATCACCGGTGTGGTGTTCGCGGGCAGCTTCCTGACGCTGTCGTCCGGATCCGGCGGAGCGACAGCGATTCTGGTGTTCACCGCGGCCGTGGTGCTGGTGTGGGCCTGGCTGACAGCGGTGTCGGTCAAGCTCTACCGGGGTGTGGCGTCGGTGTAGACGCACGCGTATGCAGTCGGGACGGTCAACGATGGAGCGTCTCCGCCGTCCCCGGTTGACTCCTGGACATGAACACAAGCCCGTTCGTCGTCCTGACCTCCCTCGCCGCCCTCACAAGTGCCGCAGCCGGCGGAATGATGTACGTCTTCTCCACATTCGTGATGCGCGGTCTGGACCGCACGGGTCCGATCGATGCCATCACCGCCATGCGCGGCATCAACGCCGAAGCCAATGCCAATCCCGTGTTTCTCCTGGGGTACTTCGGTGCGACGATCCTGGCCCTGGTGGTCGGTGTGATCGCCGTGGTGCAGCTGAATCAGCCCGGTAGCTGGTGGGTTCTGATCGGCGCGATCTTCGGAATCGTCGGCGCGATGATCACCGTGATTTTCAACGTCCCACTGAACAATCGCCTCGATACCGTGAACCCCGACGGCCTGTCCATGGCCGACGCCGCCCGCGATTGGCAGGCGTACTTCTCGACCTGGACCGCATGGAATCACGCGCGCACGGTCACCAGCTTCGTCGGAGCCACGTTGATGCTGGTCGGCCTGCGCTATCGCTGATGGGGTGAACCGTCATGCACCCCCGCCGCGTACCTAAGGTATGACCATCGGCGGACCGCGGGAGGTCGCGATGACGGAACGCATGATGCGCGGTGGCGTCCGGCTGGGCGGGGTCAACAAAACCTACGGCGAGGGTGCTGGGGCTGTGCACGCGCTGCGGGATGTCGATCTGGACATCCCTGCGGGCGCGTTGATGGCGATACTGGGGCCGAGCGGGTCGGGCAAGACCACGCTGCTCAACGTCATCGGTGGTATCGAGTCGGCCACGTCCGGGACGATTGTGGTTGCCGGGCGGGATATTTCAGGACGCCCGCCGCGCGATCTGGGTGCCTTCCGGCGTGCACACGTCGGCTTTGTGTTCCAGTTCTTCAATCTCGTTCCCACGCTCACCGCATACGAGAACGTGCAGGTGGTGATCGAGCTGACAGGACGGGGTGATCGCAGCCGCGTCATGGATCTGCTTGCCGTGGTGGGCTTGTCGGATCGTGCCGATCATTTCCCAGCCCAACTGTCGGGTGGAGAACAGCAGCGGGTCTCGATTGCCCGAGCGCTGGCCACCGACCCCGACCTGTTGCTGGCCGACGAACCGGCAGGCGCGTTGGATGTCGCGACGGGGCGTCGCGTTCTGGAGTTGCTGCAACAGACCAGCCGTGCCGGACGCGGCGTGATCATGGTGACGCACAACGAGGCCACGGCCGAGATCGCAAACCACGTCGTGCGGATGCGCGACGGCGCCATCGTGTCCACCGACCGAAACGACGCGCCGGCCGACGCCGCAAGGATCCAGTGGTGACCCGCCGTGAGTAGGAGTGCCCTGCAGAAGAAGGCCCTGCGCGACCTGCGAAGGCGGCTGCCACAGGTTGCCGCGATCGGCGCGACGGTGATGCTCGGGGTGCTGTTGTTCGTCGCAAGCTACGATTCCTTTCGCAACGTGCAGGCGTCCTACGACCGCACCTACGTCAGAACACATTTCGCCGATTGGACCGTGACAGGCGGCGACCCGGAAGCGATCGCTGCCGCGGTCCGCGGCGCCGCCGGTGTCGAAGCTGTCGCGACCCGCACGCAAGCCGATCAACCGATGAGGATCGGCGATACCAAACTCGTCGGCCGCGTCGTCGGCATGCCGGCAGGCGGCGAGATCAACCAAATCGACCTCGTCACAGGACAACTACCCGATTTCACACACCCCGGCCAGGCTGTCGTCGAACGCCACACCGCCGACACCTTCGGTCTCGCCGCGGGCCGGCGCGTGCAGGTGTTCGACGGCACCGCGTGGCACGACGTGACCATCTCGGGCGTCGCGGAATCACCCGAATACCTCTGGCCCGCGCGGAACCGTCAAGACGTCCTCGGCGACCCCCATGCGTTCGCCGTGCTGTTCGCACCCGAGCCGCTCGCCCGCGCATTGTCGGCGCGTACGAGGCCAAACCAGATATTGGTCGAGATGTCAGGCGTTGCAACGCAATCCGACCGGGACCGGGTGTTCCAGCGGCTCCGTGGAGCCGGCGCCGCGGACGTCCAGGACCGCGGCGATCAGCCATCCAATGCCTCACTTCGGCAGAACTTCAACGGGTTTCGTGCCATGGCGATCGGGTTTCCTGCGATGTTCCTATCGGCCGCAGCGATCGCAGAATACGTGTTGATCACCCGCCTCATCCACACCGAACGACCGGTCATCGGCACGCTGCTTGCCCTCGGTGCCCGACGAAGCAGGGTCGTCCGGCACTACCTGTGGTACGGCGCGGTCGTCGCCGCCGTGGCCGCACTTGCCGGGGTGCTCGTCGGGGGAGCGGCGACGTCGGCTTACACCCACGCCTACGCGGCCATCCTGAGGCTCCCCGATACCGTGATCGAGCACCGAATCCCCACCGCCGTCATCGGTTTCGTCCTCGGGCTAGCCGCAGGGGTGGTCGGTGGGCTCGCGCCCGCGATCGCCGCCGCCCGAACCACGCCCGCGGAGGCGATGCGCGGCGATGCTGTTCACCCGATACGAAGAGGTCCGCTGACCCGGCGCTCCGTCCGATGGACGCGGATCCCCGTCGTGGTACGGATGGCGCTACGTTCCCTGAGCCGGAGCCGACGCCGCACCGCCGCCACCATGATCGCAGCCGTGCTCGCACTCGTGCTGATCCTCGCCTCGGCGGGCATGCTCACCAGCGTGCGCGCGATGCTCGACATCGAATTCGGCCGGGTCCAACGTCAGGATGCCAGCGTGGTAGTCACGCCGGGAGCGAACGATGTTGCCGCACAGTTGCAATCGCTTCCCGGCGTGGCCGTCGTCGAGCCGGCAACCATCACACGGGTTACCGTCGCTGCGAACGGGCACACGTACCCGACGTCACTCACCGGCCTCGAACCCGCCACGGTCATGCACGGATTCCGCAACCCAGCCGGGACACTGTCAGCCGACGGTGTGCTCGCCGGCGCCGCACTCGCGGACAAGCTCGGCGTGCGCGTGGGTGACGACGTGACCGTCATCCCCGCGACGGGATCGGCCCGGGAGGTTCGCCTGGCAGGGTTGGTGGACGAACCGCTGGGCACCGCGCTTTACGCGACGAACGCGGTTGCTCAGTCGATCACCGACGCCGGACCCGACGGGTACTTGCTTCGCTTCGACAAGGACGCCGACCGTGATCGAGTGCGTGCCGCGGCCACCGGCCTCACCGGCGTCGTCGCGTATACCGACTCGCGGGCGGTCGAGAAGCAGATCGAGAGCTACCTCGTCATCTTCTGGGTGTTCGCGGGCGCCGCGCTGGTGCTGGGCGCACTGCTTGCGTCCACCGTCATATACGTCACGATGACCGTCAACCTGGCCGAACGGGAGGGCGAACTCGCCACCCTGCGTGCGACCGGCGCACCGATCCGCCGACTCACCGCAACGGTGGCCATCGAGAATCTCGCCGCGACCCTGCTCGCCGTCCCGATCGGCCTCGCCGCAGGCGTCGGCGTTGGATGGCTGTTCCTGCGCTCGTTCAACAACGACCTGTTCAACCTCCACCTGTCCGTCAGCCCGGTAGTACTGATCCTCGCCACCTTCGCCGTCACTACGGCCGCCGCTTTCTCGCAGCTTCCTGCGGCCCGGCTGATCAAACGGATCGACGTCGCCAGGGTTGTCAGGGACCGGTCGCAATAGACGCGGTCGTGCCCAGCACCCGCGGGTAGGCGCGCACGATGTTCGCCCACTCGAGCTTGAACCATGGCGTGAAGGACTCGGGCGCGCGAGCGATCTCGGCTTGCAGTGCCTGCGGCGTGATGTAGCGCCAGGCCGCGACCTCGTTGACGTTCGACAGCGGCCGCTCGGCGCTGCGTCCCGCGTAGACCCAGCACAGCTCGTGCTCGGAGCCTTGCGCGTCGTACCGCGTCTGATAGTGGAGCTTGAACAGGAATTCCAGCTCCGCCCGCAGACCGAGTTCCTCCTTCAGGCGGCGGCGGATGGCGGTGTCCATCGTCTCGCCCCGGTGTGGATGCGAGCAGCAGGTGTTGGACCAGTAACCCGGCCACAGCCGTTTGCCCTCCGCGCGCAGCTGCAAGAGCAGTTCGCCTACGGGGTTGAACACGAACAGCGAGAAAGCGCGGTGCAGCGTTCCGCGGCCACGTTGGGCATCGGCCTTCGCCAGGTAGCCGATCTCGCGGTCATGGCTGTCGACCAGAATCAGCTGCTCGTCGTCGCTGGAGACGACTCGGTTATTTGGCTCCGGCTTCAATGCGCACCCGGCCGGTCAGCGCCCGAGAAGCGTCGGCAGTGCGAGCGCCGAATCCACCGCGACCGCACAGGACACCACCGTCAGGTATGTGTTGGAACGCTTGAACAACCGCATCGATTCGGCCGGCTCGCCGCGACACACCCGCGCGTCGAGCCGATACGCCATCACCAGCAGCCACACCGCGGCGAGCATCGCGAACGCGTCGTAGAGCCAGCCGGTGGCGAGCGTGAGCATGAGCGTCGCGCACGCGGTCATCCAGGTGTAGCCGACGATCTGTTTGGTGACCTTGGATTCGGTCGCCACGGCCGGGAGCATCGGCACACCTGCGACCCGGTAGTCATCCACGTTGCGCATCGCCAAGGCCCAGCTGTGCGGCGGTGTCCAGAAAAAGATGATCGCAAACATCACCAGGGCTTGCCACCCGATGGTGCTAGTGACCGCCGACCAGCCGATCAAGACCGGCATCGCGTTGGCGGCACCGCCCCAGAGCACGTTGTGCGAGCTGCGCCGCTTGATCCACAGCGTGTAGACGAACACGTAGAACGCGACCGTGGCCACCGCCAGCAGGCCCGCCA
>Ga0163162_10008004_pt1 | contig 10310 bp, 9 predicted proteins | sample S55metaG_FD_115310 | JGI IMG/M metagenome (GOLD analysis project Ga0163162, IMG submission 115310) | Switchgrass rhizosphere microbial communities from Kellogg Biological Station, Michigan, USA - S5-5 metaG | ecosystem: Host-associated > Plants > Roots > Rhizosphere > Soil | place: USA: Michigan...
GAGTGGTTGTGGCGCACCGGGCGTCGGAGCGAAGCGAGGACGGAGGGATGATTGCCTTACCACGAACTTTGGAGTTTCGAGGGCGCAGTGGGTCCGCGTACCTATCCGCACGACGAACAGAGGCGGACACTCCGACGGTCGGGCCACTCTGGAAGATTCAAGCGTGGTCACGTCCTGACACTGTATGACTGAAAAGCTGCTTTCTTTGGTTACTTTCTTTGCAGCAGCAAAGAAAGTGACTGCCGCCCCGCACAGGGGCGAAGCTAATAAACCGATAGCAAAACAAGTTTCATAGGAGCGCAAGCGCATCAAACGGTTCAACAAACCCCAACCCCGAGCGCCAGCGGCAAACCTGTGCAAAGAAAGTGACTGCCGCCCCGCACGGGGGCGAAGCTGATAGACCAAAGCCAATACAAGTTTCATAGAAGCACGAGTGCATCAAACGGTGTAAACAACGAACACAGCACCTGCGTGCAACCCGCAAAGCAACGAACCGCAAAAGGAGCAAAACGAAAGTGCTGCTAGAGAACAAGGTAGTAATCGTGACGGGAGGCTCCCGCGGAATAGGCCGTGCGATTGCAATAGCGAGCGCGCAGGAGGGCGCGGACGTCGCGCTGAACTACTGGGGCGACAACGACAGGTCATACGGACGCATGTCGGCGGTAGAGGAAGTGGTCGCCGAGATCGAGGCGCTCGGACGGCGCGTAATCGCGATCGAGGGCAATGTCGCGGACCCCGCGACCGGAACCGAACTGGTAAAACGCACGGTACAGGCGTTCGGCCACGTCGATGTGCTCGCAAGCAACGCCGGCATCTGCCCGTTTCACGCCTTCCTCGACATGCCCCCGTCCGTCTACGAAAGCACCGTCGCGGTGAACCTGAACGGCGCGTTCTACGTGACGCAAGCGGTCGCGAACCAGATGAAGGCGCAGGGCACCGGCGGCGCGATTGTCGCGACGAGCTCTATCAGCGCGCTCGTCGGCGGTGGCATGCAGACGCACTACACGCCGACCAAAGCCGGCGTCCACTCGCTGATGCAGTCGTGCGCCATCGCGCTCGGACCGTACGGCATCCGCTGCAATTCGGTGATGCCCGGCACGATCGCGACGGACCTGAACGCCGACGACCTGTCGGACACGGAAAAACGCAAGTACATGGAAAAGCGCATTCCGCTCGGCCGTCTCGGCGCACCGGACGACGTCGCGCAATGCGTGGTCTTCCTCGCGTCGGACCGGGCACGCTATGTGACGGGCGCGTCGCTGCTCGTCGACGGCGGCCTCTTCGTCAATCTGCAGTGAACGAACTGGCCGAGTACTTGCGCAAGAGCGCGATGAAGTATTCGGCCGGCTCGCTCAGCGTTTCGTATTTGCGCCGCAGCAGGCCGAAGCCCGAGAGGCTCTTGCCGATCTCGACAGGCAGCTCGACCAGAAGATGCGCGCGCAGGTAGTCGCGCACGACGGATTCGGGCAACATCGCAACCGCATCGCTGTTTTGCAGCAGTTGCAGCGTGGCGAAGATCGACGCGCACTCGACCACGTTCGACGGCGACGCAAGCCCGGCGCGCGCCAGTTCCTCCTCGAAGAGACCGCGCGCGGGACTCGTGATCGGCTGAAGAATCCAGGGCCATGCGACAAGCGCGTCGAGCGTCAACGGAGCCTTGCCGGCCAGCGCGTGGGAGGCCCGCACGACAAGCCGCATCGCTTCGCGCGCAAGCGGCTCGAAGTCGAAGTCGTTGTGCTGCAGCGGTGTGGTGAGACGCCCGAGCGCGAGATCGACTTCGCGGCGATGCAGCAACTGCACGACCTGATCGCTCGTCTCGCCGAGGATGCGCACGTTGAGGAGCGGCCGCTCGGACTTGAGTTCGGCTACCGCCATCGCGAGCACGTCGGGCGCCGCACCCATGATCGCGCCGACGGTGAGTTGGCCGTGGCCGCCGCGCCGCTTGCTTTCGAGGTCGGCGGCAAAGCGCGTGAGGTCGGCAAGCGAGCGGCGCGCGTAGGCGAGCGTGGCGGTGCCGAGCGGCGTCGGCTGCATGCCGCGCGCGTTGCGCTCGAAGAGCAGGAAGCCGAACGCTTCCTCGATGTCCGACAGCATGCGGCTCGCGCTCGGCTGCGCGACGTTGATCGCCTCGGCCGCCTGATGCAGGTTGCGGGCATCGTCGAGCGCGACGAGCAGCGCGAGATGCTTGAATTTCAGCCGGTTGACGAGTGCAAGCTGGGACACGTTCTGGTTCATGTGCAGTCCGCCGGGGCGATACGGTTTTGCGATCGGCCAATCCTGCAATCGGATTGTGATGTTATCGGTCGGCGAATTATAGTCGCAGCATCAAGAGCCTCATAGAGGCCGCTTCAACTACCAGAAAAAGGCAGGCCGCAATGGAGACGATTGCGTTTCGAATGACCCTCAGGCCGGGCATGCGCGATGAATACGAGCGGCGCCATCGCGAGATATGGCCCGAACTGGCCGATGCGTTGCGCGCGGCGGGCATCCGCGACTACCGGATCTTTCTCGACGAGTCCACCGGGCACCTGTTCGCGACGCTCAGCCGCGAACCGTGGCACACCATGGACGCGCTGCCTTCGCTTCCTGTCATGCGCAAATGGTGGGACGCAATGGCCGAACTGATGTTGACCCATCCCGACAACTCGCCCGAGACGACACCGCTCGTCCCTGTATTTCACCTTCCCTGAATCCACCGTTCATAGCGGCACGAGGGCACCAACATGCAGGTTGTCGATCCGCATATTCACCTGTGGGATCTGAAGACGCATCATTATCCGTGGCTTGCGAATCCGCAGACGTCGTTCGTCGGCGACGCGCGCGAGCTGAAGCACGACTACCTGATCGGTGATTTCCTGCGCGATGCAGAGGGCATCGAGGTGCTGAAGACCGTGCACGTCGACGCAAATCACGATCCCGCCGATCCGGTGGAAGAGACGCGCTGGCTGCAGTCCATTGCGGATGGCGAGGGGCGCGGCATGCCGAACGGCATCGTGGCATATGCGGACCTGTCGTCGGATCGCGCCGAAGCCGTGCTCGAAGCGCACGCGTCGTTCGCCAGCACGCGCGGTATCCGGCAGATCCTCAACACGCATCCGAAGCCGCTCTACGACTATGTGGGACGCCACTACATGCGCGAGCCGCAGTGGCGAACGAACTTTGCGCTGCTCAGGCGCCATGCGATGTCGTTCGACCTCCAGCTCTATCCGTCGCAGATGGACGACGCGGCCGCGCTCGCCCGCGAGCATCACGACACGCAGTTCATCGTCAACCATGCGGGCATGTTCGTGGACCGCTCGTCCGTGCAGGGGTACCGCGCATGGCGCGACGGCATGCGGGCACTCGCCGCGTGTGCGAACGTCGCGGTGAAGGTGAGCGGGCTTGCGATGTTCGATCACGCGTGGACGATCGAGAGCTTGCGGCCCTACGTGCTCGAAATCATCGACACGTGCGGCAGCGAGCGCGTGATGTTCGCATCCAACTTTCCGGTCGATCGCCTCTTTGCGTCTTACGCGGCGCTATGGAAGGCGTATGCGTCGATCGTGGACGACGCGAGCGACGTCGAAAAGGAGGCACTTTTCATGCGCAATGCGGAACGCATCTACCGCATCTGACACCGGCGGAACTCAAGCGGAACTCAGGCAGGAGACAGGCATGACAGACAGCAGAACGCCGCGGCTCGAACTGCGGCATGCGAGCAAATCGTTCGGACGCGTGCGTGCGCTCGGCGACGGCAGCCTCGCGCTATGGCCCGGCGAAGTGCATGCGCTGCTCGGCGAGAACGGCGCGGGCAAGTCGACACTCGTGAAGATACTTGCAGGCGTGCATCAGCCAGACACGGGCGAGCTGCTCGTGAACGGCGTCTCCCGCCGCTTCGCGAATCCGGCCGAAGCCCGCGATGCCGGGCTCGCCGTGATCTACCAGGAGCCGACGCTGTTCGCGGACCTGTCGATCGCGGAGAACATCTACATGGGCCGCCAGCCGCGCGACCGCCTGCGCCGCATCCGCTACGACGAGATGCATCGCGAGGTCGATGCGCTGCTCGCTTCGCTCGGCGTGAATCTGCGCGCGGAGCGGCTCGTGCGCGGGCTGTCGATCGCGGATCAGCAGGTGGTCGAAATCGCGAAGGCGCTGTCGCTCAACGCGAACGTGCTGATCATGGACGAGCCGACCGCTGCGCTATCGTTGCCGGAAGTTGAGCGGCTTTTTGCCATCGTGCGCGCGCTGCGCGAACGCGACGTCGCGATTCTCTTCATCACGCACCGGCTCGACGAGGTGTTCGCGCTCACGCAGCGCATGACCATCATGCGCGATGGCGCCAAGGTGTTCGACGCGCTCACCGCCGACATGACGATCGACGCGATCGTGAGCAAGATGGTCGGCCGCGATCTCGACACGTTCTATCCGAAGGCCGACGTGGCGCGCGGCGACGTGCGGCTGTCGGTGCGTGGTCTTTCGCGCGAAGGCGTATTCAGGAATGTCTCGTTCGACGTTCACGCGGGCGAGATCGTCGCGCTCGCGGGGCTCGTCGGCGCGGGGCGCAGCGAAGTGGCGCGGGCGATCTTCGGCATCGATCCGGTGGACGCGGGCACGGTCTCGATCGCGGGCAGGCCGCTCGCGCTCGGCAAGCCCGCGGCGGCGGTGCGCGCGGGCCTCGCGCTCGTGCCCGAAGACCGCCGCGCGCAGGGGCTCGCGCTCGAACTGAGCATCGCGCGCAACGCGTCGCTGACCGTGCTCGGAAGGCTGATGAAGCACGGCCTCATTTCGGCGAGAAGCGAGTCGGTGCTCGCCGCCGACTGGGGCCAGCGCCTGCGCCTGAAGGCGAGCGATCTCGATGCGCCCGTCGGCACGCTGTCAGGCGGCAATCAGCAGAAGGTGGTACTTGGCAAGTGGCTCGCGACGAACCCGAAGGTGCTGATCATCGACGAACCCACGCGCGGCATCGACGTCGGCGCCAAGGCCGAGGTGTACCGCACGCTCGCGGAACTGGTGCGCGACGGCATGGCGGTGCTGATGATTTCGAGCGAACTGCCCGAAGTGCTCGGCATGGCCGACCGCGTGCTCGTGATGCACGAAGGCCGCATCAGCGCCGACATCGCGCGCGCCGAGGCGAACGAGGAACGGGTGATGAGCGCCGCACTGGGCGCGTCGCCGCATACGCTGGGGCGCGCAGCATGACACGACACTCATCCGCCATGCCCGCGATGCACGCGCCCAAGCACAAGCGGCACAACCTCCTCGCCGGCCTCGTGAAAAGCCGCGAGACCACGCTTCTCGTCGTGCTGATCGCGCTCGTCGCCGCGACCGCCGCCGTCAAGCCCGGCTTCCTGAACTTGCAGAACCTGCGCGACGTGCTGCTCAACGTGTCGATCATCGGCCTGCTCACGGCGGGCATGACGGTCGTGATGCTGATGCGGCACATTGACCTGTCGGTGGCGTCCATCGTCGGCGTGAGCGCGTATGCGGTGGGCAGGCTCTTCGTGATGTTCCCGCAGATGCCGGTTCCCGTCGCGATGCTCGCGGGCATCGGCATCGGGCTCGCGATCGGCGCGGTGAACGGTGCGCTCGTCACGTTCGGGCGCGTGCCGTCGCTCGTCGCGACGCTTTCCATGCTCTACATCGTGCGCGGCGCCGACTATGCGTGGGTCCACGGCGGCCAGATCAACGCCACGAGCCTGCCCGATGCCTTCGCGCTCATCGCGACCGGGTCGCTCTTCGGCGTGCCGAATCTCGTGCTGATCGCGCTCGTCGTGCTCGCCGCGCTCGCGGTGTATCTGAAGCAGTATCGCGGCGGACGCGAGCATTACGCAATCGGCTCGAATCCCGAGGCCGCACGGCTCGCGGGGATACGCGTCGAGCGGCGCGTGATGATCGGCTTCCTGTTGTCCGGCGCGATCGCGGGGCTGGCCGGCGTGCTGTGGCTCGCGCGCTTCGGCACCGTCGATGCGAGCACGGCGAAGGGCATCGAGTTGCAGGTCGTGGCGGCCGCCGTCGTCGGCAGCGTGGCGATCACGGGCGGCGTGGGCACGGTGATGGGCGCGACGCTCGGCGCGCTCGTGCTCGGCGTGATCAACATCGCGCTCGTCGTGCTGCGCGTGTCGCCGTTCTGGCAGCAGGCCATCCAGGGCGCGCTGATCGTCGCGGCGATCACGCTCGATACGATGCTGGCGCGCTCCGTCGCCCGGCGCATGATGAGGAAACGCGATCATGGCTAAACCCGATTCTGCCCTGTCCACGACCCGGCGCCGTCACCTGCAATGGGAGGCGATGCTCGTGATCGTGCTCGCCGTCTCGCTCATCGGCGGGCGCGTGCTCTCGCCGATGTTCCTCTCCGGCGCGAACCTCTCGAACATGCTCGCCGACTTCACCGAGATCGCACTCATCGCGCTGCCGATGACGCTCATCATCGTCGCAGCCGAGATCGACCTGTCGGTGGCGTCGGTGCTCGGCGCATCGAGCGCGCTGATGGGCGTGCTCTGGCACATGGGCCTGCCCATGCCGCTCGTGATCGCCATCGTGCTCGTGGCCGGCACGCTCGCGGGGCTCGTGAACGGGCTCGTGATCGTGCGCTTCAACCTGCCGTCGCTTGCGGTCACGATTGGCACGCTCGCGCTCTTTCGCGGGCTCGCCTACGTGCTGCTCGGCGATCAGGCTGTCGCGGATTTTCCCGCGGCGTACACGGCCTTCGGCATCGAGACGATCGCGGCCACGTTCCTGCCGATGCCGTTCATCCTCGTGATCATCGGCGCGATCGTCTTCACGGTGCTGCTGCAGGCGACGCCGTTCGGCCGCAGCCTCTACGCGATCGGCGCGAACCCGGTGGCCGCGCAGTTTTCCGGCATCGACGTCGCGAAAACGAAACTCAGGCTCTTCATGCTGTCGGGCGCGATGGCGGCGCTCACGGGCGTCGTGTACACGCTGCGCTTCACGAGCGCGCGCGGCGACAACGGCGAAGGCTTCGAGCTGTCGGTGATCGCGGCGGTGCTGTTCGGCGGCGTGAGCATCTTCGGTGGACGCGGCTCGATGATCGGCGTGCTGCTGTCGCTCCTCATCATCGGCGTGCTGCGCAACGCGCTGACGCTCGCCGACGTATCGAGCGAGACGCTCACCATCGTGACCGGCGCACTGCTGCTCTCGTCGGTGCTGATTCCGAATCTCGTCGCGCGCTGGCGGGCGACGCGCGAAAAACGCTTGATGACCCAGACGCTGTAACGACGTTTTCATAACCGGCGCGGCGAGGTCTTCGTCAGGAGAGACGCCCGCGCGACATAAGGAGACTCAGCACATGTTCAAACCATTTCGATGCGGCCGCGCCACGGTGCTCGCGGCCGCGCTCCTCGCCGCGAGCGTCGCGATGAGCGCGAGCGCGGCCGATATCAAGAGCGGCCTCAAGATCGCCTTCGTGCCGAAGCAGATCAACAACCCCTACGAGGTGATCGCGGACGACGGCGGCATGGCCGCCATCAAGGAGATGGGCGGGCAGGGCAAGGTGGTGGGACCGTCGGACGCGGGCGCATCCTCGCAGGTGTCGTACATCAACACGCTCATCACGCAGCGGCAGGATGCCGTCGTGATCGCCGCGAACGACGCGAACGCGGTCGTGCCGTACCTGAAGAAGGCGATGTCGCAGGGCATCAAGGTCGTGACCTTCGACTCCGATACCGCGCCCGACGGCCGCCAGATCTTCGTCAACCAGGCCGATTCGGAATCGATCGGACGCGGGCAGATCCAGTTGCTGTCGAAGCTCGTCGGCGGCGAGGGCGAGTTCGCGATTCTTTCCGCCACCCCGAACGCGACGAACCAGAACACCTGGATCAAGTGGATGCAGGAGGAGCTGAAGAAGCCCGAGTACGCGAAGCTCAAGCTCGTGAAGATCGCCTACGGCAACGACGACGACCAGAAGTCGTTCGTCGAGACGCAGGGGCTTTTGCAGGCGTATCCGAACCTGAAGGGAATCGTGGCGCCGACGTCCGTGGGGATCGCGGCTGCGGCGCGGTATATCTCGTCGTCGCCGGCGAAGGGCAAGGTCGTCGTGACCGGGCTCGGCACGCCGAACCAGATGCGCGCGTTCGTCAAGAACGGCACCGTGAAGGCGTTCCAGCTGTGGGACCCGGGCCAGCTCGGCTACCTCGCCGCTTTTGCCGCGGCCAATCTCGCCTCGGGCACGATCACCGGCAAGGAAGGTGATTCGTTCGAGGCGGGCAAGCTCGGCAAGCGCACCGTCGGCAAAGGCGGCGAAGTGATCCTCGGGCCGCCGACCACCTTCGATAGCGCGAACATCGACAAATTCAACTTCTGATTCCAGCGCTTCAACATGAGACACACGGCGCCCTTCGGGGCGTGGTGTATCTCATGCGCTGCCGCGCGCCGATGAAGCGCCGAAAAAGCCTTGCCGATCAGCGCGTTGGCGGCGTCGCGCAATAGCTATCCACAGGTCTGTGCACAGAAACTGTGGATAAGACATCGCTCAGTCGTTGTGATGGTGGTCGCTTCAGCGCTGACCGTCAAGCCACAGTCCGTTTGACCAGTGAGATACAGCAGCACTTGAGCGGCGAAACGTTGCTCAGAGAGGTCAAACTCGAATTCGATGAGCAGGGCGGATACATGGATGGCGGCGAAATTGTGATCGCCGAATGGAGGGAATAGGGCGGACCGAAAATCATAGGGTGTGATTTATACAAGCCCGATCCGATGCACCACGCGTGGTAACTAAAGCGCAGGCCGGGTTTCCGTTTTAAAGTCATTTGTTCTCGGGGTTGATCTCTCAGGGTGCGAAGGCGTTTTGGCCCGCCTCGTGCAGGCCTCTTTTTTGGGGAGCGTCGCACCAGGCAGCCCCGCCGAAGCGGGGCGCTTGCTTAGTGCTGTGATGTATCGATCTGCCGCAACTGGTCTAACGCAGCTAGATCGACGTTCGGGGCGGTTGCCCCAGTCGCGGACTCGACACCTTTTGCGGCACTCTCGCTTTCGACGCTGCGCGGACCTTCCGAAAGATCCTTCAACGACGCTTCCACGGCCTGTTCAGGAACCGGTTCGCCTCTTCCTTCCACTGGCTCCGCTTTCTTTGCGAGATTGTCCATAAGCCGTCCGAAAGCAAGTTTAGCCTGCTGCTCGCCTTCTCCCTCTAGCACATCCGAATACGCCAACCGTAAGCCGGTATTTTGTAGCGCGTCGCTTGAGTTCTGAGCAATTTCGACACTCTCCTTTTGCGTGGTAACTTCCAGTGAACGTGGGCCTTCGATTGAATATGAGGGCTTCGTTTCCCCGGGCGGATAGTAGTAAGTCGTCGAGCCCCAAGGGTACGGGTCGAGCGTACCTTCGGGGTAGGCAGCGCCAACCGTAACGGTAGCCCAACCAGAGCCAAAGTTAGCAGGCAGGGTATTGATCGGATTGTAGACTTGAGAGTAATTGTAGATCGCCCCACCCCAAGTTGGTAAGGAAATCTCACTAGTTTGCGGCGGCGTATAGGAAGGGAAAATTAGCAGAGGAGCGCCGATCGCACCATAGTTGGTGTCGCCCGTATGGTGCAGGTGGGATTGGCTGTGCGCATTTCCAGTGATTTTGAGGGCTCCAACTCCGATGCGTCCGAAGTAGTTGTAGTCTCCATTCGAGTAGACCGTCAAGTGCCAAACTTCCGTCGGCCAATTGCCTTCGGTCATATGCTCGTTATGGTCGCCGTTGATTGTGATACTGGAGCCCTTTACACCTTTGCCGATCACGATGGTCAGATTTGACCCGTTGACTATCGTGTCGGGACTGTCCACGAACACGGTTGAGTGCGGCGCGGCGTAGATGACATTGCCTTTACCGCCAACCGTGTTGTTCGCGCCTGCCAGATGCAACGTCGTGTGTTCCGCAAGGATGACGTTCGAATCGCCTGTAACGTTTGCCTTCAAACCTGATTTTGAAAAGCGAATAATATCGCCGTTTGCATGAATCGTTGTGTCGTTCGCGTTTATGCCAACCGTGGCGCCCTTGCCGTTGATCGTCGCCGACGCTCCATTTTGATGCACACTCACAAGGGCGCCGCTATTGTTTTGGGGATTGACGGTATTGTCTGTTCCATGCAGGTTAGTCGCCGAGCTTCCTCGCGCATTGATGGTATTGGCGTCACCAGTAACATTAACCAGCAAACCATCAGCCAACATGTTCAGTGTATTGCCGTTCGACGTGACCCAATCGCCGTTGCCGTGCAAGGAAATATTCTGACCTGAACCGCCCCGGATTTGGTGGAGGCTCCAATTCTTGAGAAAATGGAGCTATGAACAAGTCGAACAAATTTTCTGCTGAAGTCCGCGAGCGTGCTGTGCGCA
>Ga0163162_10008005_pt1 | contig 10310 bp, 6 predicted proteins | sample S55metaG_FD_115310 | JGI IMG/M metagenome (GOLD analysis project Ga0163162, IMG submission 115310) | Switchgrass rhizosphere microbial communities from Kellogg Biological Station, Michigan, USA - S5-5 metaG | ecosystem: Host-associated > Plants > Roots > Rhizosphere > Soil | place: USA: Michigan...
AGAGTCGCCCGCGCGTGCAGAGAAGAAGAAAACGCCCACCCCTCAACGTTCAGCTTTCAACCTCGCACTGGAGAAGGAGGATCTGCCTGATGAACCGCCGGAAGCGCGTTCGCCCTGGCTCAGTTCGCTGCACAATCTCTGGCTCGCTTTCATCCTCGCTGCGGCCTGGACCGCCTTGGAATGGGTGCGCAGCTGGATGTTTAGCGGCTGGGGCTGGAATGGTCTCGGGGTCGCCTTGCACAACATTCTGCCTCTTATCCAGGTGGCGGAGTTCACGGGAGTCGCGGGTCTTACTTTTCTGGTTGTGTTCGGCAACGTGATTGCGATCGCGACCGTGCGGCGCTTCATGATCGAGACGAAAGTGCGACGACGCCGGCCGCATTACGATTTTACCCTCACGATGGCGGCGATTGTCGGCCTTTGCGGCTACGGCATTGGCCAGCTTCGCGTCGAGCGCGAGACAGTCCCGTTGCGGGTCGCGGCGGTGCAGGCCAATGTGCCGCGTGACGAGAAGTTTAACGCCGAATTCCAGGCCAAAACGTTTGCGCAATTTGACCGCCTGACGCGCCTCGCCCTGGCCAGCCAGCCGCCGCTGCAACTTATCGTCTGGCCAGAAAGCTCCACCCCCGCGCCGGTGCTGCTCGACAAAGAAAACTACCGCTTTGTCATGGATCTCTCCGCCTCGATCAAGACGGATCTCCTTCTCGGGACGATTGACGCGGACAAGACTGGGGACTACAACGCGGCGCTCCTCGTTTCGAATGGCGGCGAGAACATCCAGGTTTATCGCAAACTGCACCTCGTTCCGTTCGGCGAATATGTTCCCGGACGGCACACCGTGCCGCTCCTGGCGCGCATTGTAGGCGATCAGGTCCCGGCCGATTTTACGCGCGGGAAAGAGCCGGTCGTTTTTCGCCTAACGAATGAAAAGGTGCGGATTGCGCCGTTGATTTGCTTTGAGGATACGCTCGGCGAGCTGACCCGGCAGTTCGTCCTGCGCGGTGCCAACCTGCTCGCCAATGTGACTAACGACGGCTGGTTTTTGCGCTCGGCCGGTTCGCGCCAGCATCTTGAAAACGCTCTCTTTCGCTGCATCGAAACCCGTCGGCCGATGCTGCGCGCGGCTAACACCGGCGTAACCTGTTTCGTGAATCACTTCGGCCGGGTGACGCAAACCCTCCTCGACGCCCGAGGCAGCCAGTTCACGGAAGGCGTGCTCACCGGGACACTGTCGATTCCAGTGGACGGCGAAATGACGTTTTATACCCGGCACGGCGAACTTTTCGCGAAAGTCTGCGGCGGCCTGACGATTCTTTTTCTCCTCATCCGCCTGCCGTTTCTCGTTAGGCGAAAGATCGCTGCCAAATGAGCGAATTCGCAATCAGCGCGCGCAGCTTGCGCAAGTCCTACGGGCCGCTCGAGGCGGTGAAGGGGATCGATATCGAAGTCCGCACCGGCGAAGTGTTCGGGCTTCTCGGCCCGAACGGGGCCGGGAAAACGACCACGGTCGAGATCCTGGAAGGTCTGCGCCCGCGCAGCGGTGGAGAAGTGACTGTGCTCGGCTTCGATCCCGACCGGCAAAAGCAGGCCTTGAAGGACCGCATCGGCGTCTGCCTGCAGGCCACGAATTTGCCCGACAAGATGAAAGTGCACGAAGCGCTCGATCTTTTCGGTGCCTTTTACTCGAAACGAGTCGATGGCGACGCGCTCCTGCGCCGCTTGCAGCTCTGGGAAAAACGAGACGCCGGTTACGCCACCCTTTCCGGCGGTCAGAAGCAGCGTCTCGCTCTTGCCCTCGCGCTCATTAACGATCCGCAGATGCTTTTCCTCGACGAACCGACAACCGGGCTTGATCCGCAGGTGCGTCTGGAAATTCGCGATTTGATCGAAGAATTGCGCTCCGAGAAGCGCACCATTCTAATGACGACGCATTACATCGAGGAAGCGGAACGGCTCTGCGATCGGGTCGCGATCATCGACGATGGCGTGATCGTGGCGATTGGGTCGCCGCGTGAACTGCAGCAAAAAAGCGCAACCCAATCGAGCATCGAGATTTCGTTAGGCGCGCCTCTCCCGCCGGGAGAAATGCCGGTCTGGCCGGACACGATTCGCACCCTCGTGAGCGACGACCGCCGCCAGCTTTCTGTCCACTCAAGTCGTCCGCCGAAGACACTCGTCGAGCTGGTCAAATGGATCGATACGCAGGGACTGGAACTGGCCGACGTGCACTTGAACCGGCCCACCCTCGAGGACGTCTTTATTGAACTGACCGGCAAGAAACTCCGCGACTAACGAGATGAAAGCATTTCTCGCCTTGCTCAAGATTGACTTGAAACTCGCGAGCCGGAACCGCGCCGTGCTCTTTTTTAATTACTTTTTCCCGCTCGCCTTCTTCTTCATTTTCGCCCAGATGTTCGGCGCCAACCAGGGTTCGGCCATTCTCCAAGTGGTGGCGATGGTGATCGTGCTCGGCATTCTCGGAAATGGGCTCTTTGGCGCGGGCATGCGGGCCGTGCAGGAACGGGAGGAGAACATCCTGCGCCGCTACAAGGTAACGCCCATCACGCCGGTCCCACTCCTCAGCGCTTCGATGATCACGGGTGTCGTGCTCTATCTGCCGAGCGTTATCCTGATCGTCTTTCTGGCCCATCAATTCTATGGGATGGCCCTTCCCACGCAGCCTCTCTCGCTGCTGCTTTTCGTCTGCCTCGGAGCGATCGCCTTCCGCTCGTTAGGCCTGATTATCGCTGCGGTCGTCAATTCTTCCCAGGAAAGCAACATCCTGATTCAGCCGATTTACATGGCGATGCTTTTCCTGAGCGGCGCGACCATCCCGCTCACTTTCATGCCGCACTGGCTGCAAAATATTACGCAGTTCATCCCCGCCACCTATCTGATGACCGGTATCGGCGGCATCATCCAGCGCGGGGAAACAATTTTTGGCAACTGGCAATCGGTCGTGGCCCTGCTTGTCACCACCGTCGTCGCCACCTTTATCGCGACGAAATTATTTCGCTGGGAGAAGGAGGAGAAGCTGCGCGGCTCGGCCAAACTCTGGGTCCTGGTCGTGCTGCTGCCCTTCCTTTTTCTGGGTGCTTACCAGGCCTGGAGTCAGCACGATTTAGTCAAGGCGCGGATTCTGGCGCGCGACCTTCGCCGCGGACAAACCTGGCTGATTCAGAACGCGCGCATCTTTGTCGGCAACGGCAAGGCGATCGAATCCGGCGCGGTCCTCATCAGGGGTGGAAAAATCGCGGAGGTTTACGACGGTACTTTTCCCGATGCGAAAAAGCTCAACGCGGAGGCGATCGATGCTGCTGGCAAGACGGTGTTGCCGGGCTTGATCGACATGCACGTCCATCTCGGTGGTCCCGGTGGTTTATACGACGACTGGACCAAGTTCAACCCTCAAGAATCGTCTGAGCGCGAGTTGGCAGCCTACCTTTATTGCGGCATCACCGCCGTCCGCAGCGCCGGGGATAAGGTGGATGAAATGTTGGAGCTGCAACGGCGCTTCAACAGCGGCGAGAAACTCGGGGCAGAGTTGTTCCTTTGTGGCCCGCTCTTCACCGCCCAGGGCGGTCACGGTACTGAGTATTCGAAGCACATGCCGGAGGTCGCACGCGCAGGCTTCGATGCGCAGTTCATCCGCATCCCAAAGACGCAGGACGAAGCGCGCCGGCAGGTCGACGAACTCGCGAACAAGGGAGTGAACGCGATCAAGGGCATTCTCGAGGCCGGCGTTCCCGGCTACACCTTCAACCGCATGAATCTCGATCTTCTCCGCGCGGTCGTGAACGAGGCCCATGCGAAGAAATTGCCGGCGTCGATTCACACCGGCGACAGTCGCGACGTGATCGATGCCGTCTCGTTAGGGGCGGACTCGATCGAGCACGGTTCGTTCCGCGACGAAATTCCAGACCCGACGATCGGCGAGATGAAGGCCCGAGGGATCGCGTTCGATCCGACTTTGAGCGTGGTCGAAGGCCTCTCGGATTTTGCCCACGGCAAGACCGATCTGCTCAAACGCTCGTTAGTCGAACAAGTGACGACGAAAGAGCTGCTCGCCGGCTCCGAACATGCCGCGAGCAGCGCCGACCTGAAATCGGTGCGCGACGGACTGAGCCACTATCCGCTCTCGATGGAAATCGGTGGACGCAATCTGCTCAAGGCGTGGCGAGCCGGAGTCATGCTCGTGACCGGCTCCGACTCCGGCAATTTCTTTATCCTGCACGGCCCAACCGTGCAGCGCGAAATCGAACTTTGGGTCGCGGCCGGAATCCCGCCGCAAATCGCGCTTCAGGCCGCGACCGCGAATTCTGCCAAACTGCTGCGCGCGGACAATCGCATCGGCACGATTGAGAAAGGGAAGGAGGCCTCGCTCCTGGTGGTAGACGGAAATCCGTTGCAGGACGTGCACGCTCTCTCCGCGATCTCGAATGTCTTTCTGAAAGGCGAGCGCGTGCAACGGACGACGATCTTCGAGCAGAAATAATGGCCGATCTCACCCTTACAGAAAGCGTGCTCCTAACGATAGTGAAGATGGATTAGGTGCGGCCCACGCTCCGGTACGACGATAAAGAGATTGTCGTAGTCCGATTCTGCGATGGTAACTCGAGTTGCGACCCCGAGCGCATTAATGATTTGCGGCAGGGTATTGGAATGCCCAATCACGAGAACGTTTCCGCGCGTCGCTCTTAACTTCGCGGTCAGCGCCCGCAGGTCGTCCCCCGCTACGACTTCGGGTCTAACGAACTGGCAAGCGGAATCGCGGTTTCCTTGGTCCGCTCATATTCGGTCGTGTAAATGGCGGTGATTTTCGCGTCCTTCAGTTCCTGCGCCAAATCCTGCGCGCGAACTTTGCCGGTCGTGGAAAGTCCAGTGTCGGAGGGAATTCGCCCGCTAGTCGTGGCGCGTTCCGCATGGCGGACGAGAAAGATTGTCGGTTGCGCGGATGCATTCCTGGCCAGCAGACAGGCGCTCAGGTTAAACAGCAGGAACAACGCGCCGAGTCTGGTCATGCAGGAGCATGACCTTCCGGAGTGATGAGCTTCCGCTCGTCCGGTTTCTTGAGGGTGGTGGATCATGCGCTGGTCTCCTTTTCCCTTCCCGCATTTCTTCGCTTCGCCACGGCGTTGCGCAAAAGATACTCGATCTGTCCGTTTACACTTCGTAGTTCGTCCGCGGCCCATTTCTCCAGCTCCTTCCACAGGTCGGGAGAAAGCCGGAGCAAAAACGGTTTGCGAGCGCTCCCGGGCATTCCTGTTAGGTGTAGAGCGTCCCCGTATTGACCACGGGTGTGACTTCAGTTTCGCCGCAAAGGACGACGAGCAGGTTGCTCACCATGGCGGCTTTGCGCTCCTCATCCATTTCGACAACCGCTTTTTCCGAAAGTTCGCGCAGGGCCATCTCGACCATACTGACCGCGCCATGCACAATTTTTGTGCGGGCAGCGATGACCGCTTCGGCCTGTTGCCTTCGCAACATCGCCTGGGCAATCTCCGGCGCATAGGCAAGATGGGTGAGGCGCGCTTCGTCCACGCTCACGCCGGCTTTCGTCAGGCGGGCCTGCAGCTCGGTCTGCAAACCTTGCGCGACCTCGTCGGCGCTGTCGCGCAAGGTCGGTTCGCCATCGTCTTCGCTCCGATCGTAGGCGTAGAGGCTGGCGACATGCCGGATCGCCGACTCGCTCTGGATCTGCACGTAACTCTCGAAATCATCGACGTCGAAAGCTGCCTTTGCCGTGTCCTCGACCCGCCACACGATCACGGCTGCGATCTCGACCGGATTCCCACGCTTGTCGTTCACCTTCAGCTTGTCGCTGTTGAAATTGCGGGCCCGCAGCGAAATCTTGCTGCTCGCCCCCTGCGCCGAACTGGAAGCGCCGAGCCCACGCCGTCGTCCCGCATCGTTCGCAGCGCCGCTGCCCGCGCGGGTGCGCGAGTAAAACGGGTTCGCCCAAGAGAATCCGCTCCTTCGGACGGTGCCGTGATACGCGCCGAACAAGATAAGAACCCGGGCTTCGTTTGGCTGAAGAGTGAAGAGCCCAGCCATCAGGATGACGGCTAGAATCGGCAAGGCGCACCCGAGAATGATAAGCCAGTCGAGACCGGGCTCGCCGCCGCGGAGCTGCAGCTCGCGGAAGACCAGGCCAGGCCCGCCGAAGAAAAGGACGACGCTCAAGACGAGCATGAACCAACCGCTCAAGGAGCTACGAGTAGCTTCCCGACTTACAGGTTGAGTGATATCAGTCATAGAATTGTGGAATGATATAAACATGATATCAGATTGATATATGGCGTCAAGTCAGTTCGGCAGGATTTCTGAAACCGGGTAGGTTGGTTTCTCGATCCATTCGATTCGCCTATGCAACCCATCCATGGCCTTCATCACGTCACCGCCATCGCCGGTCCCGCGCAGGAAAATCTCGATTTCTACGCCGGCGTGCTCGGGATGCGACTCGTCAAGAAAAGCGTTAACCAGGACGACCCGGGCACCTACCATCTTTTCTATGCTGACGCGGACGGCCATCCGGGTACCGATTTGACTTTCTTTCCGTGGGCGCAGCTTGCTCCACATCGCGACGGTTACGGGTTGAGCACCGAGGTTTCGCTCGCGATCCCGCCCGGCAGCCTGGGATTCTGGAGCGCGCGTCTCGATCGTTACGGGGCCAAGATCCACGCTCCTGAGACTCGCTTTGGTCAGCGCGTTTTGCCGCTGGCCGATTTCCACGGACTACGCATTGCCCTAACGGAAAGCGAAAGTTCGTTAGGGCGTCCGTTTGCACCGTGGGAGCAGAGCCCGATTCCGGTGGAGCATCAGATTCGCGGCCTGGAAAGCGCGCGAATGGTGGAGCGGGATTTGGCGGAAACGATTTCGTTCCTGACCGACGCGCTGGGTTTTCGGAAAATTGGGGAAGAAGGGGCCTGGCAGCGTTACGGGCTGGGGCAGGGGATTTCCGGTCAATATGTCGATTTGCGGGCGGCGCCGGAGGCGCGGCGTGGCGCCTGGGGCACGGGCAGCGTTCATCATCTTGCCTGGCGTGTGACGGACGAGGCGCACCAGCTGGAAGTGCGGGAGGAGGCGCTGCGGGCCGGGGCCCATCCGACCCCGGTAATCGACCGTTTCTGGTTCAAATCGGTTTATTTTCGCGAGCCGGGCGGGGTGCTCTTCGAACTTGCTACCGACGGCCCTGGATTCGGTGTCGATGAAGATATGGAAACGTTGGGCGAAACGCTTGTGCTTCCGCCCTGGCTCGAGCCGAACCGCAGCGAGATCGAAGCCGTCCTCCCCAAGCTGAAAAACGATTTTCAGCCTAACAATCAAGGTCAGCCGTCCTAGCAGCGAACTCTGCGGCCGTGATTTTCGGCGAATCTGGGTTGGACGTGTCGGGCCGGGCGTTGGAAATTGCCGGGCCGCTCGACAGCATGCTCACAGAAATCGACCGCCTTACCGCTATTCGCGAAGCCCGCCCGGACGAAAGTCTTTTTGCGGAGAAGGACTGGTTGCTCTCACCCGAACCTTTCCCGATTGACGAGAAATACCGTGCCGAACTGGAACGACTCGGGCATCAGCTTTTCGTTTTTCAGCGTGCCTGCAATCAGCTCTACCAGCAGAGCGTGAAGGGGAAGCAACCGACCTGGGTCGCGCGCTACCTCGATCTCGGGAAACCGCCTGATCTGATCGAGCATTCGCGTCGGAAGGAATTCCGCGACGCGCTCCCGGGTGTCATCCGCCCGGACCTCGTCCTGACGGAGGAAGGTTGGACCATAGCTGAGATTGATTCCGTGCCGGGCGGAATTGGTCTGACGGCTTGGTTGAACCGGACCTACGCGGACCTCGGGAGCGAGGTTATCGGCGGAGCAGAAGGCATGCTCGATGGATTTGCGAGCCTCCTGCCGCGCGGGGGCGATATCGTCATCGCGCAGGAGTCGGCTACCTACCGGCCGGAGATGACATGGCTGGTCGAGCATTTACAGGCGCGCTTTCCCGAGCGTTCCTGGAAAGTAGAAGCGGCGGAAAATTATCAACCGCAAGCAGGACGCGATGTTTACCGGTTCTTCGAGCTCTTCGACCTTCCAAATCTACCCGGGATCGATTCGCTCCTTGGTGCGGCTGGACGCGGGGAACTGACGCTCACACCGCCAGTCAAGCCCTGGCTGGAGGAGAAAATGTGGTTTGCGCTTTTCTGGCTGCAGCCTCTCCACGAATTCTGGCGGCGCGAGTTGGGGGACAAATATCTTCGCCGCCTGCAAACGATGATTCCCTATACCTGGATCCTCGATCCGACGCCGTTGCCGCAACATGCCGTCATTCCGCGCCTCGAGATCCAGGATTGGCAGGAAGCGGCGCGCTTCAGCCAGAAAGAGCGCGACCTGCTTCTGAAGGTGAGCGGCTTTTCGCCGTTAGGCTGGGGGAGTCGCGGTGTGGCGCTTGGTTCCGATCTGCCACATTCCGAATGGCAGCAACGTATCAGGGACGCGCTGATTCGGTTCGAGGAAGAGCCGACCATCATGCAGCGCTTTCACAAGGGGCGGCTATTCGACCATCCATACTGGGATCCCGAGACTAACGAACTCAAGACGATGCGGGGACGGGTTCGGCTTTGCCCCTACTACTTTGTCGAAGCTGAAAGCGTAACATTGCGCGGGGCGCTGGCGACGATTTGTCCGGCCGACAAGAAGCTGCTCCACGGCATGCGCGACGCGATTCTCGTCCCGAGCCGCTTCGCTCCAGCCTAACGAACTCATTTAGGCTGCACAGGCGATGCGCGTGCCCCGGAGGACCATGCTTCCGCCTGACCACGCTACAGGCGCAATCCTCGCGGGATGAGAAACCGATCGAGGAGGTCGAATATTCCCTGCACCAGAAGGGCAAGGATTGCGGCCGGGATAGCACCTTCGAGAATGGTGGCGTTGTCATTGAGATTCAGTCCGCTCAGAATTGGTTCGCCGAGGCCTCCGGCGCCGATCAGCGCCGCGAGCGTGGCGGTGCCAATGTTAATTACGGCGCTCGTTTTTATCCCGGCCAGGATGGTGCGCGAAGCGAGCGGGAGGTAAATCTTGCGTAGTCGAGCTCCGGGCTCGAGACCGAGCGCGGCTGCGGAGTCGCGCAGCGCCGGGGGAATATCCTGGATGCCGGTGGCGGTGTTGCGAACGATCGGGAGGAGCCCGTAAAGAAAAAGCGCGACAATCGCGGTCGTGGCGCTGATCCCGAGAAACGGCACTGGTACGAGGAGCGCCAGAAGCGCGAGCGAGGGAATGGTTTGGATCATCCCCACGACGGCAAGGATGCCCTGGCCCACCGCTCGGCCGCGACTGGCGGCGATGCCTAACGGCAGTCCGATGAGAATGGAAAAGAGGAGAGAGATACCGGCCAGCTCGAGATGGCGGGTGATCCAGCGGAAGAGCTGTGGCGCGAGACCGCGTCCTGGGACGGCATCGTTAGGGGTATCCTGGAAAAAAAGCGACGCTGCATAGGCGTAATTTTTTGTTCGCTCCGCGGCGGCGTTGAGCGAAGTCATTTTCGCTTCGTCGATCCGGCCGAAATGGTTGAGGGCGGTAATCGCGCGCGGGTCGAGTTTTAGCCGATAAAGAAAAACCGCTTTGTACTCCGGGAAAAAGCGAAGGTCATCGCGCAAGACGACGAGATCGTTTTGCTGAATCTTGGCGTCGGTCGAATAGGCGTCCTTGAGGTCAATCGCGCCGCGCGCGAGTGCGGCATAGCCGAGGGCGTGGTCGATGCCGCTGACGTTAGGCATGGTTAGGCCATAGCGCGAAGTGAGCGGGCGCCAGCCATCCTGGCGATCGAGAAACTCGTGAGTCAGGCCGACTCTCAAATCCGGATGACGGCGCAAATCGCTGATCGTCTGCAGACCGATGCGCTTCGCTGCGGCGCGGCGCACGACGAGCGCATAGGTGTTATTGAAACCCAGATCGTCCGACATCCCAACCCCAAACTTTGCAAGCGCCTGTCGCATTTCTTCTTCCGTCAGGTCTTCCTTCGTCTTCAGGATCTCCTCGCCGACGGTGCCGGTATATTCCGGGTAAAGATCGATCTGCCCACCGCGCAGTGCCTGCCAGAGGATGATGGTGCCGCCCATTCCCGCCCGCTCTTGCACCGGGAAGCCGGCTTGCTGCAGAACGGTTTTTGCGATTTCGCCCAGGACGTACGATTCGGTGAATTTTTTGGAGCCGACCACGACCGGATCAGCCGCCAGCGCTGACGTTGCAACCAGGCCAAGGAGTAACCCGATTTTCAAAACGCGGCGCTCCTCTGTGCGCTGATGAACTCGGAGACGAATTCGTTCG
>Ga0163162_10008007_pt1 | contig 10309 bp, 8 predicted proteins | sample S55metaG_FD_115310 | JGI IMG/M metagenome (GOLD analysis project Ga0163162, IMG submission 115310) | Switchgrass rhizosphere microbial communities from Kellogg Biological Station, Michigan, USA - S5-5 metaG | ecosystem: Host-associated > Plants > Roots > Rhizosphere > Soil | place: USA: Michigan...
CTCCGTTAGTCCATCTGACAACAGCGACCCGACAGCGGCGCTGGGAACATCTTCAAGATCGAATTCCACTGCGTGGACCGCATCCATGATTCGTTCCTGGAGCCGCGCATCTTTGAACATCTCGCCGTTCATCGCGCCCGCTTCGTCATCGCTGACACGTTCGAACGACGTGCCGCCGGCGGCAAACGGTGTATCGATGGGTTCGGCTTGCGTGGGAATAATGCTGCGCTCATCAACATCGGCCGCAGCCGATTTCGATGCGCGACCGCGCCCGCGTCCACCACGACGACCGCGCCGTCGCGCGCCCGCGGGCTCGGCTTCTTCATCGGACTTCTCTTCGGCGACAATCGCGCCGGGTTCTAATTCGCGCAGCGGTTCAGCTCGCTCGTGCGAGGACTCAACCTGCTGCTCGCGCTGCACGCGCGCGATTTCAATGTGCTCAGTCGCGGCGCGGGCCGCACCTTCGGCATCGCCTTTCTTTGATTTGTCCACGACGATGCGTTCGAATTCGGCCTCTTCATCGAAGAAGTCGGTAACGTAAAGAAACGCGTCGCGGTCCAATCCGATATCGACAAACGCCGACTGCATGCCGGGCAACACGCGCATGACGCGACCTTTGTAGATGTTGCCGACGATTCCCTGGTTCTGTTCGCCGCGTTCGATATAGAACTCGGTGACTCTTTCATTTTCGACGATCGCGATCTTCTTTTCGCGACCGTTAACACTAACAATTAACTCTCTTGACATTGATTTTCTTTCTGAGGAGCGCGCGCTAAGGGCACGCATCCATGCATGCGGTTCGCAGGCATTTTGCCTGCGTCGCTTCTAAATTTGTTGATGGAAATTGCCGGCAGAATTGCCGGCAGCGAATTTGCGGTTGCCGATCGCGGCTGCGACCGGCGACGCGTTTGTTCTCGATCGAGCAGATCGAGATCTCCCGCGTGAGTTTTGAAAACCATCTGCCGTGGCAGATGGACACAATCCTGATTCAAAAAGGAAACTCCAGTAACCGCAACTGTCGCTACGGACATGACCAGGGAGCGTCGCGTCTAGACGAAACGCGCTCTGAAACCCGGTTGCGGTTATTCAAGGCCGACTAAACGCCGGCTTCAAAAATCTTCACTCACCTACTTCAGCCTGATTAAGTTATGAAGCATGATGTCGGGCCGGTTGCCCAACAAGGTAAGCAATCGCAGTATATCAGCGAGATTGCCGGAATCACAAGGCGTTTTCGCCGACAGCTCCCGCCGCGGTTCTTTGAACTCTCCTGCCGCTAAGCTAGAATCGCCAGTCTGAAAGGGAAAGCTAATGCCCACCGACGAACGAATCACCAAAGCAGTTTTTGCCGCGGTCGACGATTTGAATGAGCAGCTGCCCGCCGGCGTCCATGTCGAAAAGTCGCTCGACGCCCCGCTTTATGGCTCCTCGGGCAAATTGGAATCGCTGGATTTCGTGACCTTGATTATGGAAGTCGAGGAGAAGATCAACGCCGAATTCGGCACCGACATCACCATCGCCGACGAAAATCTCTTGTCCAAGGAAAAGAGCCCGTTCTCCTCGCTGGGGACGTTGATTGAGTATTTACAAGAGCTGCTGAAAGAGCAGAGCGCCTAGTCGACTCGCCGCGCCACACACAATCCCGAAACGCCAAACGGAATATTCAGATAACGCAGCCAGTGTCTTTCGGCGCCCAGGATGGCCCCGAATAAACCGTTGAATGCGGAAATGTTGATGCTGTTCTCAGTGTCGGTGCGAATTCCGGTCAAGCGCATGAACTTCCGCACGAGCAGTACCGGCAGGAAGAACGTAATGTTTGCGTAGGTGGTGCGCTCGACTTCGAATCCGGCTGCGGTGACGACTTGCCGCAAATCGCTCAGCCGGTAGCGGCGTCGATGGTGGCTGACGTCGTCCTGAACGCCCCAAAGAAACATGAACGTCGGCACGAACAAGAGCACGCGCCCGTCCGGACGCAGCACGCGACGCATCTCGCGCAGACCGGCGATGTCATCATCCATGTGTTCGACGACATCGAAGGCCGTCACCAAATCAAATTCACCATCTTCGTACGGCAAACTTTCAGCCGCACCTAACTTCACGTTGTTGAGACCTCGCTCGCGACAGAACTTCAGAGCGTCCGGAGATATATCCACGCCCTCGGCATCGCCAAAGTCGGACAGCCTCACGAGGTTCGCGCCAGTGCCGCAGCCCACGTCGAGAATCCGCGCGCGCCGATCTTTGACTTGATCGCAGATAGCTTTTACAAAACTCGCAATGATGCGGCGACGACCGATGTACCACCAGTGCGATTCTTCCACCTCGAACAGAATCGGGTAGGTGTGCAGCATCATCTCGCGCGGCAGCGCTTCTGTTATTTCATTGGTCTTCAACTACGCAGATGTCTCCCCGGAAAAATTTTTCACTCGCCCGAATCCGCGCCAGCTATTCTTGTTGTGCCAGCCAATTTTCACCTCACGCGCTTCGATTCCTGTCCACCACCGTTCGAATTGTTCGCGGGTAAAGTAATGCGCGGTGGGGGCCACCAGATGATCAAAGACGATGACGTGGTGCTCGCGCCAGCCGAAACGCGAAAGCGAAGCCAAATAATCGCCATAGAACAACTTGCGCGCGGCGCCGCCTTTTCCGATTTTGCTGAGTGGTCCGTAAATCAATTTGGTCGCCAGAAAGAGGATTGCGGTCGGTATCTTTGAAAGATGAAAAAGTGTACGCGGGTCGAGCCGCGAAGTGAAATGCACGCGCAGCGGATTAACCAGCCCGGTAATCCATCGGTTGTTTTCTGCGCCATAAACCCAGGCGGAAACGTGACCGCCAGCTTTCACTTTCGACGCCAACGATCTGAAACCTTCAACTGAATCCGGCAGATGATCCAAAACGCCGACACTGAACGCGTAATCGAACGCGCGCGCCAGCGGCAAGCGGCAAATGTCGCCCTGGACCACGTGAATATTGGGCGATGATCGAGTCGCCTCAAAGGCCGTATCGACCGCCTCGCTCAGATCAACGCCAACGACGTCGCGCGCGCCCCACTCAGCAGCCAGCTTGAGGTGACGGCCTTTGCCACACCCTCCATCCAACACCATCTTGTCTTTGAAGAACGCCGGTTGCACCGGATTCAACCAACCTAACAGTTGGTCGCCGTACTTTTCATCGTGCTGCGTAAACTGCTTCCATTCCCAACCGAAGCCGGCGGCAATCGCCGCTTTCTCTTCGCCGACTTCCGCCAGGTCCGCAAACCGCGGCACGCCGCGCAGGATTGGATAAGCTCGATTGCATGCGACGCAATCGAGTTGACCGGCGATGATTTCGCCAGCTTCCGATTCGGCCGCATCAGCCAGAATAATCCGGCCATCGCAGGCGGGACACGCTAGAAATTCAAGCAGTCTCTCTTTCATGCATTTCGGCTGTGCATAAAACAGTCAGGGTTGAAATCAGACAGCACTATCGAGAAATTTAGCAGGCGCTAAAGCTTGTCACCAACCGGCCCCGCGTGAGGCCAACGCGGATGACGTATCAAGTTAAGAAGGTTCACGACGGCCAGCCCCGCAAATATCGGCAAAATCCAGTGCAGCGAAAGCACATAGCGAATCTCAGAGTGTGCGATCGTTCCCGGACCGAGGTAGTAGAGGATCGTTGCCAACAACAAACTGGTCAGCGGCCAATTCGCGCGCACCGCAAACCAGCAGCCGACTATCGCGAGCGGCAGGAGTGCATAACGCGTTACGCTTTGAAGCATCCCGAGCCCGTTCACCAGCAGCGCCAGCACCCCACCCTGACGCCCGGGCGATAAGCACTTTCGACTCGTCACATTAATCCCTGAAGTACCGTAGTAGGGCAGCGGCTCGCCGGCGACCTTCAGCATGCCCCACATGCGTCGCAGCATAACGCCGGCGTACCAAACCGGATGTTGCTTGATGAAGGACAGCGATTCACGCGTGCGTTCGCGATCTCGCTTGATGCCGTCGGGCCACATGGCTTCGAACGGCACGCCGGCAGGCACGCCCATCTTCACACGCTCGCGCTCGACCATCACGTCGTCGCCGAACGCGAAGCCATTGTTGCGGCCGAGTTCAGTTTCGCCCAGGCCTTCCCAGAGATTCGCGCCAATCGTTCCCCCCGTCGGCGTGAAATCGGGAAACACGACATAGTTGCGAATCACGATCGGCGAGATCATCAAGAGCGTTCCCAAGACGACCGCGCCGCCCATCAACGCTCGCCGCCTTCGAGGCGCGTGAGCAAAAAGAAAGAGTGGCAAAGCCCAGAAGAAACAGAGGTAAAGCGGATTGACCCGCAGCCAGCACGCCGCACCAAGCACGATTCCGGAAGCCAGCGCCCAAACTATGCTGCCGCGCTTCGCCGCGATCAGGAGCAACCACAATCCCGCGATCACAAACCACGTCGTCGGCGCATCAGACGAAGGGGCAACGCCCACGATGGCCAACAACGGCGAGAGCGCGGCAAAAACACTGGCCGCCATTCCGGTAGGCCAACCATACGCTGTGACGGCGATTCCGGTGATTAAAACCAGCGCCAGGATCGAATCGAGAACTGCCTGAACGGTCTGGACCGAATACGCCGATCGATTTCCGCTGATGCGGTAGACGGCCGCCACCAGCCACGGGTACGCGGGAGGATACTGCGCCTGATCAGTGCGGGATGGATCGTCGATCCAATACAGCCTGCCCGTTCCGTCAAGAATGTCGTTCGCGCGTTTATCAAAGACCCGATACGAGCCGGATTGAAACCAGCTTGGATCATCCAGGTGCGCGCGCAGGAAATTGAAAGTCAAAATACGGACGCTCGCCGCCAACAGGAGAATGAGGAAAAAGAAAAGCACCCGCCGTCGAGTAACGGACGAGATGCGAAGAGAAAGTGGCATGCTAGAACGCTACCTTCGCGCGCTTGGTATTCTCGGCTGAGGGTTCATCGGCGCTGAATCCTAAACGCTCTTGCACCGCGTACAGCGGTCGGCGTTTCACTTCGGTATAAATTCTGCCGAGGTACTCGCCCATCACACCGAGGGTCAACAACTGCACGCCGCCCATAAACAAAACCGCCACGAACAGAGAGGCCCAGCCGCGGCCCAGTTGCAAGTCATAAAGTCTCAACAGCCGCACCACGACCGCCACGACAATCCCGCCAATCGCGAGCCAGATCGCCACCATGCCGGTGAAGGACGCCAGCCGGAGCGGCAGAAGCGAGAAAGAGAGAATGCCGTCCATCGCAAACCGGACCATTCGCAGCAGTGAATATTTCGTGCGACCGGCGTGGCGCACTTCGCGTTCGTAAGGTAGCGGTACCTGCCTAAAACCGATCCAGCTCACCATGCCGCGCAGGAAGCGGCCACGTTCCGGCATCGCCAGCAACACATCGACAACCTTTCGATCCATCAAACGAAAATCGCCGGTGTCGACGGGTATGGCGGTGTCGGAAAGACGATTGATGATCCGGTAATACGCTTTCGCCGTCATCAGTTTGAATCGGCTCTCTCCGGGACGCGTCGTGCGACTGCCATAGACGACGTGATTGCCTTGCCGCCAAAGGTCGACCATCTGACTGATCACTTCGGGAGGATCCTGCAGGTCGGCATCGATCACGACAATCACTTCGCCGCCGGCTGACTCGAGTCCCGCGGTCACCGCGATCTGATGACCAAAGTTGCGCGACAACTTCAGCACTCGCGTGTGTCGATCGGCCGATTGCAGCTCAGCCAGAATTTCGTAAGTCCGATCACGACTGCCGTCGTCAACAAAGATCAATTCGTAATCGAAGCCTTCGATCGACGACACCGCTTGCGTGAGCCGTTCGTGCGCCGCTCGCAGAACCAGCTCTTCATTGAAGCAAGGGATGACGACGGAGAGTAGCTTCATTTCTTTGCCGAGATAATAACATTCCAGCCGAGCGTCCGGCCCAGCTTGCGAAAGACGCTTTCGGGCAACAATCCGCCGAGAAAATAAAACTCTTCGCGCAGCAGTTGCGCGACCTCGATCTTCACTTCGCGAAACATCGAGAACAGTTCACGCGCTTCGCGGCGGCTGTAAGCTTTGACTAATGGGCGGCCGCCCCCGGCGTTGAACTCAACGTACCTGCTCATGATGTCGTTGGCCGAAGTTCCGCGCAGAAATTCTCCCTTTAAGATCCCGTAACGCAAGACGACCTGGCTCCAGTACGCCCACGAGCCGCGATGGTAAACCAGCACGCGGGCTGTGCCGCCCGATTTGAGAATGCGATGGATCTCGCGGACTGCGCCCGACGTATCCGGCGTGTGATGCAGCACTCCGTTTGAGTAGGCCACGTCGAAGCTCTCGTCCGTGAACGGTAGACGTTCGCAATCAGCCAGCGCGAATTCACCGGTCTGGCCGTATAGCTCAAGATGATGACGTGAAGTTTCGATTGAGCGCGGCGTCAGATCGACCCCGGTCACGCGCGCGCCGCCGCGCGCAAATTGCAGCAGGTCTGTGCCCATGCCGCATCCGACTTCGAGCAATTGCGCGCCGGCGAAATCGTTAAAGCCCATGACTTCGGGCATCCACGGCGCGTACACCTGGTAACGATGGCGCTCGACTTCGTCAAAGAATTCGCGCGTGCCGAATTCGTGCTCGCTGCCATAGACGGCCCCCGCCGGGTCCTTGCCCCATTGCTCGCGCGCGCGTTGTTTGTCGTCATCGATCATTGTGGTTGCGGGCTGTTGAATGCTTTGCGGCTTGCCGCCGCACAGTGCGGTAAGGCTTGCCTTACCGAAACGGTTCCCCAAACTGTGTGCAGGCTATGCCTGCCCCTGGGGCGTAGTCTCGAAATAAGTCGAGAGATTTTGGAAAGGCAGCCTTTCCGCACAGTGCTGCGGCAAAGCGCGCCGTTAACTCAATTCGAAGTACTGATCGATCACTCGCTGTGCGTTTTGTTTCCAGGTATGTCGCTCGACTGCGGCGGCGCGTGCGGCCGCGCCGAGGCTCGCGCGCAACTCCCCGGAACTCGCCAGACGCAAGATCGCGTTCGTCAACTCGCTGACGTTTCCCGGCTCGACCAATAGCGCGGTTTCTTCATCGACCAGCACATCGCCGATTTGTCCGAGGCGGCTCGCCACGATTCCCTTGCCCATCGCCATGTACTCAAAGAGCTTCGTCGGCGACCCAAAAAAATCCGACCCGTCTTCCAGAGGCACGTGCGGCGACAGCAGAATATCGCAGGCGTCGAGCAGCGGCGGCACGCGCTGGTGATCGACATGCCCGGCGAAGATCACCTGTCGCTCTTTTCCGGCATCGCGAATGATTTGTTCGACTTCATCACGAAAACGGCCGGCGCCGATCAGCAGAAACCGAACCTTCGGATCATCAGGCATGCACGCGATTGCCCGCGCCAGCGTCACGACGCCGTGCCAGGGCCCAAAGGTGCCGACAAAACCTGCAACCGTTTCGTGGCCGGCAATGCCAAATTCGCGACGAGCATCGTCCCCGCCGACGCCCGGCTGAAATCCTTCAGTATCGACTCCGTTGGGGTTGACGATGATCTTCTCGTCAGCAATGCCGGCGCGCAGCAGGTTCTGTCGCTCAACCTCGGACACGACAAAGATTCGCGCCGCGGCGATCAGATTCAATTTTTCAAACCGTTCGAGCAAAGGAATCATCCCGGAGCGGTCCCAATGTTTTCCGATCCAGACTTCTGATCCGTTGTATTCGAGAAACAATGGCGCGCCGATGTGCAGACTAGCTTCCACACCGGCCCAGGTGAATCTGCCGTATCGTTGATAAATGAAGTCGACCGGTTCGCGTTCGAGTTCGCCGACGACGCCCGCCGTAAAAATCAGATTGTTTCGCAAGTCAAAGGCCGCGCGCGTGCTGCCCAGGGGCTCGGGATCTATCAGCGTCAATCGAGTTTCATCAAGACCGGCGATGTAGTCGTTGCTGATGATACGCACGTGCGCGCGCAGCTCAGTCGCCGCGTTGATGAAACCGTTTATGTGAGTCGCGGCGCCGCCGGCATGCGAGCCCGGGCTCGGCGTGCTGCGCAGGTAGGCGAGACTAATGTCGCGTCCAGGCCTTTCGATCTTGAGCGCCGGCCGCCTGGCGACTAGACGCTCGATCTCTTTCAAACGCGATCGAGATTGCTTCACGGCGGCGGCGCTGGCGACAGATTCCCTGGCCATGCGCGCGGGCGTCTTCGCGACAATCCCGGTGCGCGACTCGTCTCTTACCGCGCCGCGAGAATCAATCATGACGACTCGCCGCGCGCCGGCCAGCGCGCCGAAAGCAAACAGTGCATTCTGTCCGCGTTGCCACGCGAGACGTTCAGTCACAATCGCAAAGACGTGCGGGCGGCGGCCGCGCACGATCTGCAAACGCCGCGCGGCGCTCGCGTTCTCTAGCTCATACCGCGAGAGAGTTTCAATCGAAGCGTCAGCACAATTATTTCTCAACCAGATGCGCGCCTGTTCGGCGTCACCGCTAAGAACCAGCAGTAGCGCCTTCATCTGACTTCCGCTCCGATTTTTCTGATCAGCCTTCGCAATTCGACCGACCGTGGCGCGCATACAACCAGCGGGTTGTGACCAGTCTGACGACCAAAGTACACGGCAACCAGAATAAATATCAGCGCGTAACTGGCCGTCGAACTGATGGCCGCAGCGCGCGCGCCGAATGTTGGAACGAAGACCAGATTCAGTCCCAGATTGAACGCGACGGTGATCACCCAGAACCAGGGAATGATCGCGGGCAAGCCGGTCCCGGTGAAATACTGCACCAAAACCGATTCGAGTGAAATGAAGAACACTCCCGGCAACAAAATCAGGAATTGAATCGTCGCATCGGCGAAGCGGCGGCCATAAACGAGCGGCAAAGCGAACGACGCGAGCGCCGCGCCGAGGCAAACAATCATCATCACGAAAGACGTGTGACGGGTCACCTCGATGGCATAACCAGCCGCTTCGTCACGCCGCGCCGCGACGCGCGGGAACAGCAATGACGCGATGACGCCCGGCAGCATTATCAACAGAAACGAAAACTGTGACGCGATTGCATAGACGCCCGCGTCCTGCGCGCCGCGAAACCGATTGACGATCAGGAGATCCAGACGAAAGATAATAAAACCCGCGAAGATACAGATGTAGAACTTCAAGCCATAGCGCAACATTCGCTTCAACAGCGCGAGGTCAAAAACTTTCCCGCCTTCGCGCCGCGTGAGCCGCGCGAGAAAACCGATCACGCAAAAACTCACTACGACCGCGGCGACCTGGTTGAACCAAACCAGCGTTGTCAGATCGCGTCGCCACAGAACCAGGATCCCAACTGCATTGAGCATCACCAGGAATGAAGACAACGCATCGAGCACATTCATCAATCGAATTCGATCGACCGCGAGCAGCAGATTTAATCCGACCAGCGTCACGAGTTGAAAAGGAATCGAAACCGCGACGATCGTAATCAGGCCCGCCGGCACTCCATTGAAGAGCGCCGGCCGAATGTCCGCCACGGCGATGACTGCAAGAGCAATCAAAGCGCCACCGCCCAGGCTGAATAGCAGACTGTTCAACCAAATTGCCGCGGCCAACCGGCGCTCTTTCGCCACGAAATAAGTCGTCGCCGAAGGAATGCCCGCGCTGCCCAACTGCAACGCCAGCGCCAACGTCACGTTGAGCACTGCCAATGCGCCGGTGCCTTCCGGTCCGAGCCAGTGGGCCACGATCACACTCGAGCCAATCACACAGCAGAGAATGACGAGTCGCGTCGTGAAGGTAACCGCCACGCCGGATGCGAGACTGCCGAACACCTCAGGCATCGCTTCGTCGGCCGGTTGCGGCGTCAATGTGACGGCATCATCGCTCATGCGGGTTTTGGAATGCGGCGGCTCGCGCTACTTAATCCAGCGGTCGTACCAGACGCTCAGGTTTAGCAGGCACCAAAGATTCGCGCTCCAATCTTTGTGTCCACGCCGGTGCTCGTCGGCCATCCAATTGATGAAGTTATAATCAAAGAACCCGCGCCGGCGCAGAGATGAATTAGTGATCAGCTGCACCAACTCAGCGCTTTCAGGGCCCCGAAACCATTCGTGCACCGGCGCGCCGAACCCGCGCTTCGGTTTGTAGAGAACATCGTGCGGCAAGATCGATGCGAGCGCACGCTTCAGAATGTGCTTCCCTGTCTGTCCCTTGATTTTCAATTCGCGCGGCAGGTTCATGGCGTATTCGATCAAGTGATGATCGAGAAACGGCACGCGGGCTTCGACCGAAGTTGCCATCGTGATTTTGTCCACCCGCATCAGCAGCAACTCCGGCAGACGTAGTTTAAGTTCGAGATAACTC
>Ga0163162_10008008_pt1 | contig 10308 bp, 9 predicted proteins | sample S55metaG_FD_115310 | JGI IMG/M metagenome (GOLD analysis project Ga0163162, IMG submission 115310) | Switchgrass rhizosphere microbial communities from Kellogg Biological Station, Michigan, USA - S5-5 metaG | ecosystem: Host-associated > Plants > Roots > Rhizosphere > Soil | place: USA: Michigan...
GAACGGCACAAAACGATTCCAACCGAGCCAACAAACAATTGGAAGATGGTGCCGTAAAGAAAGTCCAAGGTCCAAAGTCCAATATCCAATGTCCGCAACACTCCAGCAGTTCAGACTACAACCTAGAGGTTGCGTTCGTGGGAATGCACTCAAGCTAAAGCTTGTACTCTAAACTTCTTGAGCTCTGCCGACATTGGACATTGGACTGGTTTTTAGAAACCAAAAAGGCAACCCGGGGGCATTGGGTTGCTTTTTGGTTTGCGGCAATCAGCGGGGGAGTGGGGATCCGCCTGCCGTTGCGTGGGAAAGTTCGTATCAAAAGCGGAACCGATGAACGGACGCTTTTAGTGCGGCGCAAAAGAGCGAACAGCATCACCGCATAACAGCGGTCTGGCCCTGGTCTTCGCTCGACGGCGCGTTTGCACTAACAGAAGCCACCGCAGTCATCAACGCCAGGATGATTATCATCGCCAACAACGAGAATCCTTTTAGAATTTCTTTTTTCATTTGCACCCATCTATGCCAATCGCGTGCCACTCTCCATCGCGTGATCGATCACTCTCCTCCAAGCCCAACCCCGCCGTTTGTTTAGCTAAGACAATCGAGGCAACATCTACTTTGCCAACACAATAGAGCGGCTTGAAAATCTATCCGCTTGGATAGGCGGAGGTGCTGTTCAGATAGAGCGGAAGGCTTAAGTCTGACCATTGCCCCAGCACGCGGGGACGCGTAAACTGACGGGCCAGACTACAACTCACACAATTAGATGAACCCTAGACTTACAGCAATCGCCGGGAGACTTAAGGGAGCTGTCTTCACAATCGAAGACTTTCCGGTGGTCATTGGCCGAGAAACGGCGGCCACGCTCTGTCTTGCCGATGCTTCGGTTTCGCGCCGGCACACTCAGATTGAGAAGGAAAATGACGACTTTGTGATCATCGATTTGGAGAGTCTGAACGGCACCTTTATCAACGACGTGCCAATCAAACGACGCATACTGCAACATGGCGATCGCGTTCGCATTGGCGATTCTCAGTTCATATTTCTGCTGCATGAGAGTGACACCGCTGCGCTGTCAACCCAGATTCAATTTGACGAGGCGGCGCCTGCTCTCAGCGGTTCGACCTTGCAGATTAAGTTCAATGACGCTCTTTACCTGATGGCGCGCGACCTGAGCGCGTTGATGAAAATCAGTACGACGGTGAATGCGATCAGGGGCGTCGAAGAGCTGAGAAAAACTTTGATCGAGTTGTTGTTTGAAGTTGTGCCTGCTGAACGAGGCGCGATTTTGCTCACCAGTGAGCATGCCCATGATGACGAGCTGGAATTTGCTTCCGTTTTCGCATTGCACCGGCATCGCGGGCCAGATCAATCAATCAAGATTAGCCGCACTATAACCAAAGCAGTTCTGCATAAACGTGAGTCAATTCTGATTGCAAACCAATCGGCTGCGCCCACTTTGCAGTCCGAAAGCCTGGTGCGCGACCGGCCATACTCAATTTTGTGTGTTCCCTTAATCATGCTTGATCGAGCGCTCGGGGTGATCTATCTAGACACGCGCGAACCTGACGTTGAATTCGACAAAGACCACCTGCAACTGGTGACCGCGATAGCAGCAATCAGCGCGGTGGCTATTGAAAATGCGCGGCACATCGAATGGCTGGTAAGTGAAAATCAGAGGCTGATAGCCGACTTTGATATTGAGCACAACCTCGTCGGTGAAAGCGAGGCAGTGCGCGAGGTTCTCCAGTTTATTTCAAAAGTCGCGCCGACGGATTCAACGGTGTTGCTGTTTGGTGAAAGTGGCACGGGGAAGGAACTGGCGGCGCGCGCTATTCATCAAAACAGCAAGCGCGCAAGTAAACCTTTCATGGCGGTCAACTGCGCCGCGCTCGCCGCATCGCTGCTGGAAACCGAACTCTTTGGACATGAAAAAGGTTCATTCACTGGGGCGCTAAACCAGAAGAAGGGCCGGTTGGAAATTGCCGAAGGAGGCACGGTCTTTCTGGACGAGATTGGCGAACTGTCTCCCGCGCTACAGGTAAAACTGCTGCGGGTTTTGCAGGAACGCGAGTTTGAGCGGGTGGGCGGTACCAAGCCAATCAAGCTGGACATTCGGGTTATTACTGCCACAAACAGAAATCTTGAAGAGGCGGTCAGCCAGGGAACTTTCCGCCAGGATCTTTATTACCGTCTTAACGTCGTTAGCCTGGAGATGCCGCCGTTACGAAAACGTCCGGAAGATATTCCGCTGTTGGCAAATTATTTTGCGTCTAAATATGGCAAGAAGTGCAATCGTCGCGTGTTGGGAATTTCGACGCAGGCCCAGGCTCGTTTAGTTGGGTACGATTGGCCGGGAAATGTGCGCGAGCTGGAAAATGCGATCGAGCGGGCAGTGGTCCTGGGAACTACCGAAAGAATTCTGCCCGAGGACTTGCCTGAATCCATCCTTGAATCAGCTTCAATCGTTGCTGAGCCGGCCACGAAATATCATGAAGCCGTCATGCAAACCAAGAAGCAGATTATTCTTAGCGCGATGGCTCAGGCGAACGGCAACTTTACGGAAGCCGCAAAAATTCTGGGCGTACATCCAAATTACTTGCATCGCTTGATCCGCAACCTGGATTTGAAAGCACAGGTAAAAAAATAGCTGCTCGTTTCTGATTCGCGCCATTCCCACCTTTATCCGGTTTCACGATCGCGTCCCGACTTTCACCAATTCGAACTGCCCACAACCTGACGTCACCCCTGGCTCGAAATACGTCACGTCAAGAATTCTGCAACTGTTTACGCCATTCCATATGTTTATAGGCTCCCAATTCTTCAATAACTACGAACCCGAGCCGTTCGTAGAAGCGGTGCGCCTCATTGTTCAAAACAAATACCATATGACGAAGTACCTTGCCTGCACTTGCCGCTTCATCCATTAGCATCTTTAACAGCATTGTGCCGGCGCCGCGATTTTGAAACTCTGGCAGGAGCGCGATGTCGAGCAATCTGATTTGTTCGTCATCTTCGCCGACCCAAACCCTTCCAGCTGGCGTCTCATCAATCAGCACCACTTGATAGCGCGCCTCAGGAAATCGGGCGTCATACTCTCGTCGTTGCATATCAAACTGCCAACGCACGAACGATTCTTTTTGTTCTTGGCCCCACTGAACCAACTCCAATTCGCGCTCGCGCGTACTGGCGTACAGCGAAAGTAAAAACGGATCGTCGTCCCTTGTGACCTCGCGCAAACGCAGAACACTCCCTTGCGGCAGGACCATACGACGGAGTCGATCATTAACAACCATTTAGACGAATAAAGATTAAGACACCGCTGCGAGGCAGCAATGCAGTCAAGTAGGTTACGAGTTCCCTAACGCCGGGTCATTTAATATGATTGATCACTGCCTCGTAAAAGCATCCGGTCGTTGTTTCGCCTTTGCTAGAGACAAACATAGCCAGATTACCCAAAGCCGGATGGGATAACGTGGGTATAACCGACGTACTCGAAAGTTTTCCTGAGCCCCTAAAACTCAGGGAGAAGCTTTCTGTTTTCGATGTTCTCCCTGTGGTGAGTCGGGTGCTGGCCTTCGGAACATACGGCGTGACGGATACGAGTATCAATTGCACTTCTTCACCCCGAGCGCCGGGGGTGGTAAAGATACTGCCGATGTATGACTGAAAGGTTTCGTAAGACGTCATGTAAAGGAAGTCACCTTGCGCGTTGAGCGGAACTTGGTAGTACTCCGCGCCCAGAAATTTTTGGGCAATGGTGATGCCGGTTTTAGCGAAGAACACTGCGCCTACAGCGGCATAACTACACGACTTCAAAAAGAAGCGTCGGGGTAAAGACATTGTTTTTTTCTCCTGGGCCCGTCGGCGAGATTTCCACCTAGCGGTATTTTCTACAGTTTATTTGAGTCTCGCTCAAAGTGCCACCAAATTAATATACCGGTAGCGAGTCAAGGATTTTTATGCAAATCCGTCGTTATTAGGAGCGCTACCTGATTCATGAACAGTGTTATTCGAGGGCGTAATCCGAGTTATCCTTTCTGAACGGGTCGCTATGGGGCAATTATGCTGGTTCACGACGCCAGCATATTATGAAAAACCGCTCCGTTGGCAACATATAGGGAAATGCCTATAGAGAGCCGTTTGTTTTAGAATCGCGGATCCTCGAAGAGTGAATTCATGATTCCATATCGCATCAACCCCTACATAAGCTTCATCAAGAGTTGTTTGCTCCCCGGCCTCACTCAATACGCAGTCTTCCATCGATTAACAGGTGCATTATTAGAACCCAGTGAAAGGGTTCGCTCTTTATTGCACGCCGCGACCTTAGGAAATCGAATTTCCTTGAGCGATGCAGACTTAGCCAATTGGGGAGAAGTTGGCGCCGAACTGAAACAACTTATTGAAAAGGAGTTTTTGATCCCGGAAGGCTATGATCCGTTGAGTCTCTTATATGATCAATACGTAGCCCGTCCAATTCAGAATCCAGCTTTGGCCTATCGCTTGAACTCCAAAGAAGGGATTTTGGTAAGAACTTCAATGGAGCATGCCACCTACTCGCGAAAACGCGACGAGGTACCCCTTACCATTGAAGAGAAGTTGTCATCATTGCCGACTGAGATATTTTTATTAGCTGACGGCACCAATACGCTGCGGCACATTTTTACCACGCTGCGAGGGAAGGACGGCTCGGACATTCAACAGGATTGCGAGTTCAGAACGGCAGTAGACTTCCTAACGAGCCAAGAACGACAATTGATCAAATTTACGGGCGAGGTGCAGAGTCTGGCCGATCCTTTTAGTTGCGTCAACACAGTCCCGCGCAATCTCTATCACTCTGACAGATGGGACGGCGCCCATTCAAACAGTTCAGCCGAAACTATTATCGATTTTCACTTACACGGAATTGATGATGCCGCTTGGGAGTTCGATCAAATAGAACCAACCGTAAACCACAGTTTCCGCTTTCCCCATGAAGCTCTTGGCGGACTCGATTATGGCTCTCGTTTTTGTCTGTCTACGCTGCAACCTGAAGTAATTCCGTTATTGGACTACGCGCATCAGCTCGATGTATTGGAGATTGGAGGCGGCACCGGTTGCTTTGCGCAATCGTTCATAAAACAAGCCGTGACTTTGAACGATATGCACGTCAACTATCACATCGTAGATCTATCACCTGCGCTAATGGAGAATCAAAGAGCGATCCTCTCTCAACTTCTTCCCGAGAACAGGCATTTCCACCAGGACGCGACTAAGTTTGATATTCCCGGCCGTACCTTTGACCTGATCATAGCCAATGAAGTGATCGCAGATTTTCCGATCGCGTCCGTTCAGCGCAATCGCCGGAACGCCATTGAAGACAAAGATGGCGGGCTGGCGAGTGGAAACGGCGCAGAATGGGAGGGAGACGGTAGTGATTACCTAAAGACGTACGATCTTGCGGACAAAAATGCCCCCGATTCGTTCCTTGTCAACGCCGGCGCTTTTGATTTCATCGAACGCGCGTGGAAACATCTCACTCCAGGCGGAACGCTCGTAATATCGGAATATGGCGGCGAGCAGCGATACCCGGTGGGGTCTTACCACTTGAACCACGACGAGTTTTCTATTCACTTTGGCCACCTCTCGGCAGGCGCAACTAAAATAGGATTTCAGTGCCGATTGCTGACCTTGAAAGAATTCATGGCATTCGACGATGAGCTTTTGGTGCTCGCCGGCCGCGAGGAGCAAATACTCTGCCTGAATCACGTGTTGAAGAACTTTGGAGTGACTCTTCCTTTCGCGGTAATTTCAAAATCAGACTTCGAAAGACAATGTCAGGGAATCGCCGAAGAGATTGCATTGACAGGCTATTCTTTTCTGCCGCTGCGAAAGGGCTATCACTTTGGCCCTAAGATAGAAGACTTTCTAGTTTTGATCATGAATAAACCGCTATAACCGACAGAGCGTCACAGATCCTTACCGATAGACCATGACTGGAGGATATCCAATGGAGGTTCCCCTGACCCACGAAGCTTTTACACAACACATGAATTCGAAATTTCAGGTTCAGACTGACCAAGACGGCGTGGTTGATTTAGCGCTGACCGAGATTTCGGAACTCAAACGATTTCCGCAGCAGGAGCAATTCACGATTGTTTTTCGTGGACCGTTGAACAGATTTCTCGGTCAGGGGATCCGGTCGTTTGCCCACGACAACATGGGCCAGTTTGAAATATTCATTGTGCCCATTCGACAAGACGAGCAGGGTTTCTACTACGAAGCGGTCTTCAATCGCATCTTAACGAATTCTGAAACGGGTTAGCGGATGAAGCAGTTGGCTTCGGATCACACACGTCGACAGAACTCACTTCGAAAGGCAGGCAAGTATCACGGAAACCAAGAGTGACCTTTTAAGGATACAGTCGGTTTATGACCGCAGTGTAGTACAAAGAGTCCTTGTCGCGAGTTACTGTTGGCACGATCAGAAAAGAGAACGTTCCGAGTTTCTCATGTTCGATAACGTAGGTATTCTGCTTGAGGGGTATTGAGCGGTCGCTCTGGAAGAGGAGCGTGAAGCCCTCTTTTCCAGCACGGTTAACCTTTGAGTGCCCTTTTAAAGCAGAAACTTCGACGAGCGTCGTTTTTATAGTTGTTCCACCATTCTTAATGTCAAAGGTAGTGTTCAGGTTGGCGGCAAAGTCTGCCCTATTAAGCGCCGAGCCGGAAACCGAAATGCTTTTGCCGAAAATGCTGGATGTTACAGACGCGGGCACACCTGCGGCGAGGGCAACTACTGCACTCTTCATTAAAAAATCTCTACGTGTGGTACTCATGTCTATCTCCTCGTGGAAAGGAAAGTGGATGGTTGAGAGGGCGGCAGTCTATTGCTTCTTTGCGAGACTTGCAACAAAAAAAAATCAAAGAATTCGCGATCGATGAAAAAACTCTTGTATCTTTCTGTCGGGAGGTATATATTCCGCGCGCGCTTGTCTCAATTTAAAAGATCTCCGATTAGGCTTCCTTGCAGCTCATGTCTGATGGGCCGAACCCGGAGACTTTTTCGATTAACGTTCCTCGCGACTAACGTCTCAACAGGGTGGATTCCAATCTCAACCAGATCTACTAACCTGATTTTGAGTAACATCGAGATGAATCGACCGCAAACCGCAGAGTAAATTCTCTATTACTAGGAATCTGGGCTGGAGGAAAGTAAAGATGGCTCAACCGTATGTTGGCGAAATCAGGATATTCGCTGGGAATTTTGCCCCCAATGGATGGATGTTCTGTGAGGGCCAGCTTTTGGCCATTTCACAGTTCGAAACACTCTTCCAGCTTATCGGTACCACCTACGGTGGCGACGGGCAGAGCACATTTGCATTGCCGGATCTGAGGGGCCGGATTCCGTTGCACATGGGCAGCTTTGGGGGCCAAACGTTTACCTTGGCACAAAACGGGGGAGTGGAAACCGTTACGCTTACCACACAACAGATTCCGATACACACACACCCTTTGCTTTGTGCTGCCAGCGGCGGAATACCCAACAGCAATCCCAAAAACGGTTTTTGGGCCGCTACAGACCAGCTGCAGTACAGCACAACGCCGGGCGCTGCCATCATGGGTAATGCACAAAATCCGTTAATAAGCGATATTGCCGGCGGCTCTCAGCCACATGAAAATCTTATGCCGTATCTCTGTGTGGACTTTATCATTTCGCTCTTCGGGATCTTCCCTTCGCCAACCTGAGTTGACTTGTTCTGACTTTTTTATTCGCATCAGGTGAAGCTTAACTGTACGCAATACTTGAATGAGGAGTCGCAACTATGGCTGAACCGTTCTTGTCCGAAATCAGAATCTTTAGCTTCAATTTTGCGCCAAAAGGCTGGGCCCTATGTAACGGCCAGCTTTTGCCCATCAATCAGAACCAAGCGCTTTTTTCGCTGTTAGGTACGACGTATGGCGGCAACGGGCAGACAAACTTTGCGCTTCCGAATTTGCAGGGTAAAACGCCAATTCATGAAGGCAGCGGGCATACGCTGGGTGAAACAGCCGGGAGCTTCGCCGTCACTTTGGGTACTAACCAGCTGCCGACCCATCCGCATACGTTTACGAGAAATAGCTGTGTTGATAGTGCCACCGCAAACGCCAACATCGGAGATCCGACTGGCGCATACTGGGCTAATGACGGCAAAACCGCATACAGCACTGCTGATCCGAACAATCCGATTAACACGGGGGCGATGCACCCGTCGACGGTGAGCAATATCGGCGGCAGCCAGCCTCATCAAAATATGCAGCCATTCCTAACGCTGAATTTCTGTATTGCGCTCCAGGGGATTTTCCCATCGCAGACTTAGGAGAGGGAGAGAAAACATGGATCCTTTTGTCGCTGAAATCAGAATTTTTCCATTTAATTTTGCGCCCAAAGGTTGGGCGTTCTGCGATGGCCAGCTGCTGCCGATAAGCCAGAACACTGCCCTCTTCTCGTTGCTGGGAACGACCTATGGTGGGGACGGGAAATCGACTTTCGCTCTTCCCGATCTGCAGGGCAACGCACCGATGCATCCCGGACAAGGGCCTGGGCTGTCGCTCTATGATCTGGGACAGACCGGTGGCACCGAAGCTGTGACCTTGTTGCAATCCGAAATGCCAGCGCACGCCCATAACGTTGGCCAGGCCACAGTCACGAATGGCAATTCACTCACGCCAGTAAACTCAACTTGGGCGACTACGCCAAGCGGTCGCGGATTCTTGTTTGTTTATAATTCGGGGCCGCCGACTGCCAAGATGCTGGCGGATTCCATTCTGCCAACAGGTGGAAGTCTGCCGCACAGTAACATGCAGCCTTACTTGACGCTGAATTTTTGCATTGCGTTGCAGGGCGTCTTTCCGGCGCGGCCTTGATCGAGCACTCGCGGTTACAAGCAGCATTCAGGCAGGTCCGCAGTATCTGGTAGACGTTGAAAACTTTCTCACGCCGCTCGCGTCCGTCCGTTGCAAAGAGTCTTTGGTCTCATCCCAGCCGTTGAACTGCTGGACAAGGAGCTCCTAATGTTTAAATCACCTTCGAAAGTTTCTGTCATTAATCACCGCAGAATATTTACTTTCGCTGTTGGTCTCGTGCTTGTGAGCTTAACTCTGATGTTGGACCAGAGTGGAAGCTCGGCGGCGCTGGAGCAGCGTGAGAAGACGAACTTTCGAATCAATACTCTGAGTGATGGGCGGTCGGGCGAACGCAAAGGCGAGTATGCCAGCTCATCAAGAGCCCTGCAGCCGATGGCGCCGCTTGGTTCAGTTGACGTGGATAGAACCGATGACACTGCGGCGGCAGTCGCGTGCACGATCGCTCCAAATGACTGCAGTCTCCGCGGTGCCATCACTTTTGCCAATATCAATTCAGGCACAACGATTAATGTTCCGGCGGGAACCTACAACCTAACCATCTCGGGTACTGGCGAAGGCTTTAGTGGCAATAACTCAATTGGCGATCTGGATATCAAGGGCAACAACACTTCAATCGTCGGAGCGGGGGCAGCGAACACGATTATTAACCAAACGACCGCCGGCGATCGCGTGATCGAAGTCAACCCGAATTTGGACGCGGCCTTCATCACCAGCATTTCCGGCGTTACCATCTCCGGTGGTCAGGAAAGCACGGGCGTTGGCGGCGGCGGTATTATTTCTGGTTCTCTCGACAACGTTCTAACGCTGACCGACTGTGTGTTTTCTGGTAACTCAGCCACGGGCGCCGGCACGTTTGGCGGCGGCGGCGTATCCCACGCCGGTGGCAGCCTGACAATTAGTGGCTGCAGTTTCACCGGAAACTCCACCAGCGCTAGCGGTGGTGGCGTCGGCTTCTCAGCCGGAGACCCTTTGGGCAGGTTCCCCTCAGTGGGCACACTCACCGTATCGGGATCCACTTTTGCCAACAACACGGCGAACTCCACAGGCGGCGGAGGTGCAGCCCTCGATCTCTTTGACTTCAATTTGTCCGCGAGTGCTTACACGATCAGTACATCGAGTTTCTCTTCAAACAATGCAACGAACGGCAGCGGCGGCGCGATCATCGTTGAGAGCGGTGGCCCGCTGTCTGTTACAACCAGTTCACTAACCAGTAACCATGCCAAGACTTCAGGTGGGGCAATTCTTTCCAGCGGCAGTTCGGCGAATGTGCGCTTCTCGCGGCTCGTGGGAAACACAGTGGACAGCGCCACCGCGGGGCTAACTCTTTTCCGCAGTTCGGGTCTCTTTACCGCCGACGACAACTGGTGGGGTCTGAATACTGGAGCCGGGGCGAATGATTTTCGCGGCAGCGGCGGAGTGACCATC
>Ga0163162_10008009_pt1 | contig 10307 bp, 12 predicted proteins | sample S55metaG_FD_115310 | JGI IMG/M metagenome (GOLD analysis project Ga0163162, IMG submission 115310) | Switchgrass rhizosphere microbial communities from Kellogg Biological Station, Michigan, USA - S5-5 metaG | ecosystem: Host-associated > Plants > Roots > Rhizosphere > Soil | place: USA...
CATCGCACTCATGAAAGTTTTGAACAGTGGTAGAACTTAAGACCCGATCACCCTGGAAATCTGGTAGCGGTTCTGCGAAATTGTCGAGACGACTTTCTTCGTAGTCGGCAACAGCTCTGGCGAAGAAAGCCTGTAGGCCCACTCGCGATAACGAGCCAGCGCCCAGAGAACCATCAACCAGGCCTTTGGTCCAAAGTAAACGGCACCGTCGTAGCGAATCACGGTCAGGTCTTGCCTCGTCAACTCGTGATCGAGTAAGGGAAATCGTCTTTTAGCCTCGTCTGAAGCACAGGGTACAAAGATCAGATCAAGCAGTTTGGGTTGTTCAGCGAGCCATTCATGGGCTCGTCGGCAAAGTCCGCAATCTGGATCGTAAAGAACGGTTAGGGCGAGCATATTCACGCCTCCTGTTTTACGGCGGTGAATGCGTCGGGAGCTATTGGCGGTCTATGGTCGTTGATAGGTTTGCGGCGTCGCATGCGACTGAAGATGAAGAGGTTGAAGAAGTGCATGCCGCCGAGAACAATCAGCACCATACCGACTTTTACGGACAGCGCTTCAATCCCTTCCTGGGTGTTGTTGACGAGATAACCGAGTTTGAGGGCCAGGGAGACATAGCCAAAGTTGATCAGGTAAAAGCCCACGACGAGCAGGTGGTTGACCGAGTCGGCGAGCGCCTCGTTGCCGTGAAACACATCAACCAGAAAGACTCGACCGTTCTTGTGTAGCGTACGAGCGACCCAAATCGTCAGGCCCACGCTTATCGCGAGGTAAATCAGGTAGGTGTAAGTGGTTGTCATGATCAGCCTCCTTTGTGCTGAATTTGAACACGTTCAACTCTCAATACGAAGAATAAACCGGGATTGTTCGCCCGTCAACAAGTTTTTTGAACGAGTTCAAATTACTTTGGGGTGCTGTGACTTATCGCAGCTTTGAAAGGCGGAACGAGTTGCTGCGCCTCTGCGTCTCAGTGTCTCGGTGTCTCGGTGTTATGCGGTCTTGAGTAAGTCGACGTCTTTTTACACAGAGACGCGGAGGCGCTGAGGCGCAGAGAAGTTACAGAGAAAAATTTCATATTGGGCACGATCGAGAACAACCGAGATTCTTCCAAATGGAAAATGAGAAACGGAAGATGGAAACTGACCAATAACGTTCCCCTCCAAATATCTCCGAAAGCTTCCAGGGAGCGGGCCGCCTTGTCGCAAGGTTTGAAAGCGGTAACAAGTTACCGCACTCCAAAGTAAAACCAGCGTCCTAAATTCAAACATTTCTTTTCCCACTCTTGCCGCGGTGATGGATTGTCATTCACTTGGGCCACCTTATTCATTCCAATCAATCCGTATTTTTCACTTCGGCGCTTGGCACCCGCATTGCACAAGTCGAGTCGAAAGATATCAAGGTCAGGAGGTCTGGAAAGATGTTTCCGATTGGCGACGACAACAGCGAGCGACGAACTTTTCCTGTGGTTACCTATGGTCTGATTGCTTTAAACGTTCTGTTCTTTCTAGTTGAGATGAATGGCGGTGAAGCCTTCATCCAACAGTGGGCTGTCGTGCCAAGGAGATTGCTTGCGAATCCTGCAGGCGACTTCCCGACGATCTTCACTTCAATGTTCATGCACGCGGGGTGGCTGCATCTGCTAGGAAACATGCTCTACCTGTGGATCTTCGGCGATAACGTGGAGGATGCTTTCGGCCACGCGAAGTTTTTGTTCTTCTATGTGCTTTGTGGAATCGCTGCGACTTTGGCCCAGGTGCTATTCACGGCTGGTTCAAATGTTCCCAACCTGGGAGCGTCAGGAGCAATCGCCGGCGTTTTGGCTTCTTACCTGGTGATGTTTCCGCGCGGTCAGGTGCGAGTGATGATGGGGCGGGGAATTATTCCGATGCCGGCGTTAGTGGTAATCGGAATATGGATCGTGCTTCAGTTTGTGAGTGGTATCGGATCGATTTCACAATCAGCTGAGACTGGCGGTGTTGCCTATCTCGCACACATCGGAGGATTCGTTGCTGGTTTCGTTCTCACTTTTCTGTTCAAAGCGATGGGAACGCGACAGGCGACAGTCTAAGAAATCTCTAATTGAGAGCTGCGAAGTCGATAAACCCTCGTTTCGGATCTGCTGCGAGCAGTTTGACGCGCGTGCGTTGTCCCACTTTCAGGCCGTGTTGTTTCTTGACGACCATTCCGTCAACAGGCGGCCTGAGGATTCGTGCGAATGTTCCTTTAGCGCTGACGCCAGTCACGATCGCCTCAAACTGATCGCCGATCTTTTCTCTCATCAACATCGCGGCAGCAACTTTACGCATCTTTCGTTCGACTTTGCGTGCTGCACTCTCGCGGTCATTACAGTGTTCGGCAATCTGAGTTAGTTCTTCGCGAGCGTACTTTGCTCCGCCCTGTCCAGCCGAAGCTTTAAGTAATCGTTGAGTTATCAAGTCAGGGTAGCGTCGGTTGGGCGCCGTCGAATGCGTATAGCGGTGAACGGCGAGACCGAAGTGTCCATCGCTTTCTTGTCCAGGAACATTTACGACGTAGTCTCCTGGTCCAAGCAACTTCACAATCGCTAGCGAAAGATCTGAGAAATGGTCGGGGTCAACCTGCTTCCGTCGGGCGAGAAAATCTGAAAGCGCTTTAACGTCAGGATCAGTCGGTAACGTTTCGTGAAGCTCTTCAGCAATCTCCACTATGCGTGGCCAATTGTCAGGCGTTCTTACCACGCGTCTTAGCGAGACGACACCACGTTGATCCAAAAAGTCCGCCATCGCTGAATTTGCAGCCACCATGAAACTTTCGATGAGATCTCGTGCACTATTTTGTTCATCAATCGCCAAATCCACAATTTTGCCAACCTCGTCCATTACGGGAGTTGCCTGAATCGTTCTCAGTGGCAGAGCGCCTCGGATCTGTCGGGCGGCACGCAGTCGTTGTGAGGCTTCAAATTGTAATCGTACCTGTGGTTCAAGTTTCGCTACGCGTGAGACCTCTGTTGGAACCGGAGTGTTCTCGTCGAGCCATTTTCCGATCATTTCGTACGACATTTTCGAGTAGTTGTGCACCAACGCGCGATAAACATCCTGCGTCTTAGCGCTACCGTTAGCATCGACATTGAATTCAATTATGATTGCGAGCCGATCTTCTCCTTCCAGAAGTGAGGTCCTATCTGTCGACAATTCTTCGGGCAACATCGGAAAGGTCGCCACCCCGGTATAGACAGATGTAGTGTTCTCGGCGGCATGTTCATCGATTGCTGATCCTTTCGGGACGAGGGAGTCAACGTCTGCTATTCCCACCAACACACGAATGCTGTTGTCCGTCAGACGTTCAACGTATTCCACCTGGTCTAGATCTCTCGAGGAAAGGTTATCGATGGACGACCAAAGCAGATCGCGCAGGTCACGAACGTCGGGTTTGGACGAATCAGGATGTTCTTCAATCTCTTTCACCTCTTTCACAACTGCGGCCGGCATCTCAGGATTAAATCCTTCGGCTACCATCGTGTCGCGGGCTATCTGCAGAATGTCCAGATGATTGGAGTGTTTGTTAGTCATTTGATTCGACGGTCTCTCGACGTTTTTGAGTTCACCACGGTAACATTTTGTTTACCTGGATGGGGTTTACTCTCATTGCTTTGTGCGTTTGAGTTAGTGGTGTGATATTGTGCAGCCGTATCCATTAGCGCTTTGTGCATTTCGCACCAAAGTTTAGACCCGTAACATTAAGGAGAAATTACTTGGCAGCAGAAGATTTGATTCCCGCAGAAGGTGTGATTATCGACAAACAGCCCAACGCGTTTTTTAAAGTACAGCTCGACAACAGTGAGCATGTGGTTCTTGCCGCCGTTTCCGGAAAGATGCGTAAAAATCGAATCCGAATTCTGGTTGGCGATCGCGTGAGCGTCGAGATGTCGCCCTACGATCTCACTCGGGGCCGTATCACCTACCGATACAAATAGACATCGCAATTCAAAATTGCTTACTGCCGATTGTCGTTGAGGGCAATCGGCATTTGGTGTTTCCGCGACTCACTCAAACTTAAACGAACCAATAAAGTCGCTCACTGACTTATCCCAGTTAGTTACGGTCTTATCCGGGCCGACTATCTTCAAATAATAGGCGCCTTTGGGCGTGTCGATCACTGCAGCTCGCAGGCGGTAATTTGGATTGTTATAAAAGGTCCCGCTTCCTGGAGCCATCTCCGCTGTGTAAGTACCGGTTAGGGTGACCGACGTGATCTTGAGTCCGTTCACAGTGAGGCTTTCTTCTTTGGCTTTACTCTTCGACTCACTACCGTCGGTCTGCTTCATCTGACTAATCCAACGTTCGATGTTTGCAGCCGTGCCACCACCCTGCCCGGCGCCGAAAAAATAAAGAACGAGGGAAGCGTCCTCTGTGTCGCCGTCAGCTTTAGGTAACCTGTACTGGGCGACGCGCATTTTTGAGCTGGCCTTTTCCTCTACCCATCCGGACGGCGCAGTGAATTTGAGAGTTTGAGTGGATCCCTGGAAAAGGAAGCTCACAATAACCACAAGAGTGACGGCGAATTGTTTCAGCATGCCGGGCATTATAGCCAAGTGTGTGGTGGACATGCTGCTTTTCAAAAGAGGTCTGGGATTTTTGATATGTAGATGTTGCTAGTCTCCCAACAATCACATCAACAGACTCAGAAGAGGACAAGTCAGGAAGTGGGCTTATTTCTGCTGAGGGTGGTAGCAGGTGCCGATTTCTTCGAGACAAAGTTGTGATATTTCGCGACTCGGTTACGCGATTCTTCTGGCGGCTTTCTCCGTGACGCTGTGCTGATCGGCGTGGTAGTATGCCCGTATTATGCATGCGGATGTCGTTCTTATTCGTCTTATATTTACGGGAGTTTTAGTAGGAGCAGGATACTGGTTGAAGCCGGTTGCCGGCGATCCCTGGATCTCAGCCGGGATCGGCGCGCTCGTCGCAATCTGTATCATCCTCTTCGAACTCAGAATTCGCCGCGCCACCCTTAAGACTTTAATCGGAGCTGCCGTAGGTTCGATTCTAGGAATTATCGGAGCATATCTGATTGGATCCCTTATTAGCAGACAAGAACTGGGATTCGAGGGGAGTGGCCACGTCAAAACCTTTATAACCCTGGCGCTAACGTTCTTTATGGCGTACGTCGGGTTAATGGTTGGGGCTGCAAAAGGTGATTACCTCGAACTGTCGGCGCTTGGCGGAATCTTTAGCGACAAAGTAGCCCGCAGGGATCTGAAGATTCTTGATACATCAGTCATCATAGATGGTCGCATCGCTGATGTCGCTGAGACGGGATTCCTTACTGGCTCGCTCATCATCCCGCAGTTTATCCTGCGTGAATTGCAGCAGGTGGCTGACTCGCCTGACTCTTCAAAGCGACAACGTGGCCGCCGCGGGCTGGACATGTTGAATCGACTGCAAAACAACAGTTCGCTGGATATCCAGATTGTTGAAACCGACTTTCCTTCTGTGCGCGAGGTGGATCTGAAGTTGATTGAGTTGGGAAAACATCTCGACGCAGTTATCGTCACCAACGATTTCAATCTCAACAAAGTGTCGCAATTGCGCGGCGTCAGTGTTCTCAATATTAATGAGCTCGCGAATGCACTCAAGCCAGTTGTATTGCCTGGCGAGGCGATGCGCGTTTTTATTCTTAAAGAGGGTAAAGAGTACAACCAGGGCGTTGCTTATCTCGACGATGGCACCATGGTAATAGTCGACAACGCGCGGCGATTGATTGGCAAAAATGCTGACATTGCGGTAACCAGTGTGCTGCAAACGACCGCCGGCAAGATGATTTTTGGTCGTCTCTGGGAAGAAGCTGAAAATGGCAGTCACAACGAAATTCATCGCACAAATGGCACCGCGCGTCGTCAAGCTCGCGACCCTCGAAGCGCCCCTGGACCAGTAAGAATTACGGACAGTGATGCGATCACGGAGACATAGACTCCGCTAAGAGTCTGATCAGTTTGGCTTGTCTCAAAAAGGAATCTCAGAGCCTCGAAAACTTACGTTGCGCTAACTGAGAAAGGGCGACAAGCGAAGCATACCGGTACACAAGCAAGCTCCACGTCGCACCTGCAACTTCCAATTTCTTCATGAATACAGCGATTATTGCTGCCGCCGGTACCGGCACCCGGATGGCGTGCGATCGACCGAAGCAATTTCTGCAATTAGCAGGAGTTCCGATCATCATTCACTCACTCAAGCGATTTGAGGAGTGCGACAGCATTCAGGAAGTGATTGTCGTTTTACCCGCAGAAGAGTCTGCGGGTTTCCTGTCAATAGCAGGAAAATTTCACTTAAGAAAACTAGTGAAGGTAGTTCCCGGTGGAGCTACGCGTGCGGATTCGGTTAAACGAGGGTTGCTGGCAGTCAGGGCCGCTACTGCTGAAATCGTCGCTGTTCACGATGCCGTTCGCCCTTTCGTTGCTGTCGAAGAGATTGAACGAGTGGTAAATGCAGCGCGCGAAAATGGGGCGGCAATTCTTACCGCCCCAGTTGTTGACACCATCAAAGAAGTAGACGGTGAGCAGGTAGTGCGAACGATCGATCGCAAAAAGCTGCGACATGCTCTGACACCGCAATGTTTTCATTACGAGTTGTTGTGCAGAGCTTATGAGCAGGTTGATGTTAATGATCCAACACTGACCGATGAGAGTTCTTTAGTTGAACGGCTTGGCGAGCCAGTGACGGCGATCGAGGGCAGTTCCCGAAACATAAAGATTACCACCCGTCGCGATCTGCTTTTGGCGGAAGCTTTGTTGAGAGAGTGATTGGGGCTTTGGACCAGGCACCAACGAATCAAGATCAATTCATGCGCATTGGCACCGGCATTGATACACATCGTCTCGTCGAAGGACGTCCGCTTTTGCTCGGTGGGGTAAACGTACCTTCTGATCGAGGTGCTGAAGGGCATTCAGATGCAGACGCGCTAGTCCACGCCATTGCCGACGCTATCCTTGGCGCTCTGTGCGAGGGCGATATTGGTGTTCATTTTCCTGACAAAGATCCGCAATGGAGTGGCGCAAATAGTTTGGATCTTCTCTCACGCGTGATGTGGTTAGCGCGAGAAAGAAGTTTGCGCGTCGTCAATCTCGATTCAACGATTCTGCTCGAGGCACCAAAGCTAAGAACTTACATAGACGTGATGCGTGCCAATATTGCCGAGATACTCGGAATTGAAATTGGCTGCGTCAGCGTGAAAGCCAAAACCGGGGAAGGACTCGATGCGGTAGGGCAAGGACTTGCAGTGACCGCTCATGCAACTGTGTTAATGGAGCACAGCAAGGAAGCAGCTTGAGACCTCAAGACGTAATTAGAAAAAAGCGAGATGGAAAGAGTCTGACTCGTGAAGAGATTGGATTCTTCATCGACGGCGTAACGAATGGCAGTGTTGCTGACTACCAGATCAGCGCGTTGCTCATGGCCATTTATCTGAATGGAATGAACGATACGGAGCAACAGATCCTTACCGAGGCGATGCTCAACTCGGGAAACATTCTCGACTTTTCAGACATTCCCAAGCCAAAAGCAGATAAACATTCAACTGGAGGAGTCGGCGACAAGACCTCTTTAATCATCGCTCCGATGGTTGCCGCATGCGGCGTGTGCGTGCCTATGATTTCAGGTCGTGGCCTCGGCCACACCGGTGGCACGCTCGACAAGCTCGAGTCGATTCCAGGTTATCGCGTCAATCTGAGCGCGACAGAGTTTCGAAAAACTCTGATAGATGTTGGTTATGCGATGGCTGGTCAAACGGCTGAGATCGCGCCTGCCGACAAGAAGATGTATGCGTTGCGCGATGCGACTTCAACGGTGGAAGCAATTCCTTTGATTGTTGCTTCAATCATCTCCAAGAAGGGCGCCGCGGGTCTTGGTGCGATGGTGATCGACGTGAAAGTCGGCAATGGTGCCTTCATGCGTGATGCCGATCGCGCAACTGCCCTCGCACACGCCCTCGTCAGTACCGGTAATTCATGCGGAATCAAAACTCGTGCACTTTTGACTGATATGAATCAGCCGTTGGGATGCGCCGTGGGTAATTCACTGGAGGTTAAGGAGTGCATCGAGCTGCTCCGTGGCGAAGCTCCTGACGGCGCGCAGCCGGTGTTGGATCTTTCAGTTGAGCTTTCCGCTCACATGTTGGTGCTGGCTGGTGTTGCCGAAACAATTGAGAATGCGCATTCCCGTTTGCTTAAAGTTATCGAAAACGGTGAGGCCCTTGAGTGCTTGCGCAAAAACATCATAGCCCAGGGAGGCGATCCGCGAGTTTGCGATGCGCCTGCAGATTTTCTGCCTTTGGTAAGTGATTCGGTTAAGGTAGAATCCCCGCGCTCTGGCTACATAAAAGACGTCGACACAACAGAAATTGGACACACAATCGCTTCAATCGGCGGCGGTCGTGTGCGCATTGAAGACGTGATCGATCCCACTGTTGGCTTCATCGCGGAATGTAAAATTGGCGACCAGGTAAATAGGGGCGATGTTATCGGCGTGGTTTATTGTGCCGATCAAGCTAAAGCCCAGGAAGCAGTCGCACGGATTCAGGCATCTTACGAGATAGCTGGTGAGCCAGTGGCAGAACGGCAGAAGTTAGTTAAGGAAGTAATTAACGAATGAAGTACAAAGCTATTTTCCTTGCCGCATTACTTTTGCTCTCGGCGTTAGTGTTTACTGCTTGCAATCGCAATTACGCCGCTGACGATCGCTCGAAGATTCACGTCGGAATTGTTTTCGATATTGGCGGCAAGGATGATCGATCCTTCAACGCTGCAGCGTGGCAGGGAGTTCAGCGAGCAGCGAAGGATCTGCCGATCGTGTTGCGCGACATTGAGCCTGGCACGCCAAACGCAATCGAACCAGCAATGCGTGCCTTTGCTGAACGTAACTACGACTTGATCATCGGCGTTGGCTTTGCCCAGGCGCCGATCATGGAACAAGTTGCCAAAGACTATCCCAACATCCATTTCGCAATTATTGATGGCGTAAGTAATCTGCCAAATGTGGCGTCGCTGGTGTTCAAGGAACACGAGGGTTCCTATCTGGTGGGAATGTTGGCTGCAAAAACTTCCCGAACCGGCACGATTGGATTTCTCGGAGGAATGGACATCGGGTTGATCCATCGCTTCGAGAAAGGTTACGAGGAAGGCGCCAGGGCAGTTAATCCAAACATTCGCGTGATTCAGAACTACGTCGGTGTCACCGACGGCGCCTGGAATAACCCGGGTAAAGGTAAGGAACTTTCGTTGGCCCAGATCGGCAAGGGCGCTGACGTTATTTTTACTGCTGCCGGAAATTCCGGATTGGGCGCGTTCGACGCAGTTGAGCAGCAGGGTATGCAGAACGGCAGGGCCACGCACTTTGTGATTGGTGTGGACTCAAACCAAAACATGGTCAAGCCAGGTTTCGTGCTGACGAGCATGGTCAAGCGAGTAGACAACGCGGTCTACAACATCGTCCAGGAAGTTTACAACCATCGTTTCTCACCAGGTCTGCACGTCTTTGGTCTCGACAAAGACGGTGTTGGCTATGCGATGGATGAAAACAACAAGAGCCTGATCTCCGCAGAAGCAATCGAACAGACCGAAGAGGCGAAGAAGAAGATAATCGCCGGGGAGATTAAGGTGACGGATGCTATGTTTCAGTAGAAGTTGAACTTGGTTCTTTGAGCTTTGTACTTTGATTCATTTGATCCTTTTACTCACGAAGGGAACCTCACATGTCTAAGACGAATTTTGAGAATTTACGTGTCTATCAATTGGCGGAACAGTTAGCAGACCTCATTTGGAACATCGTAATAAAGTGGGACTATTTCACTAAGATAACGATCGGCAAGCAAATAGTTACAGCTTCTGATGGTGTTGGATCAAACATCGCAGAGGGCACCGGCAGGTCGAGCCTTCAGGACAATCGTAGGTTTATCAGGATCGCACGCGGCTCTTTGTATGAAACTAAGCATTGGTTACGTCGGTCGCATAAAAGACGATTGTTGACGGATGAAGATGTGAACCAGTTGAAACCGATAATGGAAGAACTCATACCTAAACTTAACGCCTATTATCGTTCCATTGACAAGGCGATTGCTGGGACTAAATCAAAGAACAAAGTACAAAGCTCAAAGCTCCGCGGTTCACAGTCCAGTTAAATGCTCCAACTCAAAAACATCTCAAAATCCTTCGGGGCGGTGAAAGCTAACGACAACGTCAACATTGTCGTAAAGCCGGGGACCATTCATGCCATTGTTGGTGAGAATGGGGCGGGGAAGTCGACGGCGATGCGTATCGCCTACGGTTTTTACACCCC
>Ga0163162_10008010_pt1 | contig 10307 bp, 13 predicted proteins | sample S55metaG_FD_115310 | JGI IMG/M metagenome (GOLD analysis project Ga0163162, IMG submission 115310) | Switchgrass rhizosphere microbial communities from Kellogg Biological Station, Michigan, USA - S5-5 metaG | ecosystem: Host-associated > Plants > Roots > Rhizosphere > Soil | place: USA...
ATCTCTGGAAAAACGGACCGATTCAGGTCCTTCGCGAAGGATTCACGACAGAGGACTATTCCGCTTCGCGGACCGCGGAGCGTCTTGTGTGTCGTGCTGGTCACAAACTCTGCGTGCGCCACCGGGGAGGGATGCTCTCCGGTTGCGACCAGGCCCGCAATGTGGGCCATGTCGACCATCATCAGTGCGCCCACTTCGCGGGCCACTTTCCCGATTCTTTCGAATTCAATGGTTCTCGGGTACGCGCTTGCACCAACAATGATCAGCTTCGGTTTCTCGCGGCGCGCGAGGCTGTCAATTTCGTCGTAATCGATGGTTTCGGTATCCTTCCGGACTCCATACGGCACGATGCGATAGTACTTGCCCGAAAAATTCAGTGGATGGCCATGCGTCAAATGTCCGCCGTGAGACAGGTTCATGCCGAGGATGGTGTCTCCGGGTTTGAGTACCGTCAGATACACCGACATGTTTGCCTGACTCCCGGAGTGCGGCTGCACGTTGGCATGCTCGGCGCCGAAGAGTTTTTTTGCGCGTTCAATCGCAAGACTCTCCACCACGTCCGCGTATTCACAGCCTCCGTAGTAGCGCCGGCCGGGATAACCTTCCGCATATTTGTTCGTGAATACCGAACCGCATGCTTCGAGCACGGCATCGTAAGTGAAATTTTCAGACGCAATCATTTCCAGGCCGGTCTGCTGTCGTCGTTTTTCACTTTGAATTGCGGAATAAATTTCGGGATCGATCTCCTGAAGTGGAATTTCAATGCGGTTCATCGTACCTCTTGCCTTTTGCGGACGGTCTCTTCCTGCCGACGGTGCGCTGCCGGTTTGCCTCGCCGCCGTCGTGTTGGATAAACAGCTGAATTTACCACATGTTATAATCCCGCCCGATGTTTGGTCTCAAATCTCGACAGCTGTTCTTCATTCTCTTCACTGTTGCCGTCGTCTATGTCGCTGCACAATTTGGTGCGGTCTACTACCGGGCCTTCCAGTTCCAGGATTTCGTGTACCAGGAAGTCAAGTTTGCTTCCAGCAAAAGGAAACCCACGGAAAAGGTGCGGGCTTCCATTGCGGACGAAGCGAAAAACTGGGATATTCCTGTGAATCCGCGCGATATCCACATCACGAAACGCGGCCCTTCGTTCAGCGTGGAAATCGATTATCCATTGATTGTCGATCTGCGTGTTCATCAGTTTACCTGGCCCCAACACGTCATTACTGCCGGACCATTGTTTGAAGATGATCGCCATTGAACGTGGCGTCACCATTGTGATGGAACTGGCATCGGATCTGGCCCGACCGGATCGAATGCCTGCGGAGTCCGTTCCGCTGACGGAGGCGATGAACCGGATCCTTCGAGAGGACATCGTTGCGGATTTCGACTCGCCGCGATTTGATAAAGCCATACGCGATGGTTTCGCGGTGAGGTTTGAAGACCTGTCGACAATTCCCGCGGAACTTCGCGTCATCGGCGAATCCCGCGCAGGTCAACCCGCTGCCGCCGGCACCACTGTGGCAACCACCACGTGCTGCGAGATCATGACGGGTGCAGCAATGCCCGCGGGCGCCGATGCGGTCGTCATGGTGGAGCACACCGAACGACTCTCGCGTGATTGCGTGCGAATCCTTCGAACGGTGCGCGAAGGCGAGGGGCTGATGCATCGGGGCATGGAGATGCGAGAGGGAGACCGGCTTCTGAAATCGGGAAAGAAGGTGCGTCTGGCCGATGTCGGGACGCTGGCCAGTGTGGGCAAGGCTCGAATCGAAGTTTCAAAACGGCCGCGAGTTGCCATCATTGCGACGGGAGATGAGTTGGTCGAAGTGCGGGAGAATCCGGACGCCAGCCGCATTCGCAACAGCAACAGTTACTCGCTGCACGCTCAGGTTGTCGAAGCCGGTGCCGAACCTGTGATGCTGGGTATCGCGCGAGACAATCTTCCCGACCTTCGCGAGAAGATTCGTGTCGGACTCGAGCATGACATTGTTCTGGTATCGGGCGGAGTCTCGATGGGGAAGTACGATTTTGTCGAAGATGTCTTCTCCGAATTTGGCGTGAAGGTACTCTTCGATCAGGTCGCCATGAAACCCGGCAAACCCACTGTTTTCGGCCATCGCGGCGATACGTTTGTTTTTGGCTTGCCGGGAAATCCCGTTTCGACAATGGTGGCGTTTCGGATGTTCGTACGGCCACTGATTCTGAAACTGCTCCAGGCCGAAGATACCGCAGCTCCGAATCTTCAGGCGCAGCTGGATGTTCCGGAACGACGAGATTCCTCACGCACCGCCATCGTCCCGGCCCTGGTTCGTTTTGAAGAGCGTTGCTACAGGATTCGGACGGCACCATGGAAAGGCTCGTCAGACCTTGCCGGGCTGTCACGTGCCAACGCCCTTGTCGTGATTCCTCATGGTGAAGGTATGATCGAAGCGGGCGAGTGGGTCGAATTTCTTCCATTAGAATAGGAACAACCAAAACCGACATGTCATCTCTGAAGCTCACGCACGTCGATTCCAGGGGACGATCCCGAATGGTCGATGTCACGGATAAAGTTCAAACCGCGCGCGTTGCCCGCGCCGAGGCCATGGTCGAAATGGCGCCGGCAACCGTAAAACTTCTGCGCGATAATAAACTTCCGAAGGGAAACGCCCTCGAAGTTGCGCGTATCGCCGGAATTCAGGCGGCAAAGCAGACTTCGAGTTTGATTCCGCTCTGCCATCCACTTCCGCTGACCCACGTTGATGTGACCATCGAAATTATCCGGACCGGGGCCCGTATTGAATCCACAGCAACGACAAAGGCGGAAACCGGAGTCGAAATGGAAGCACTGATGGCGGCGACGCTGGCGGCCCTGACGCTGTACGATATGTGCAAGGCGGTCGAGAAGGGAATCACCATTGGACCGGTCCGCCTGTTGGAAAAATCTGGCGGGAAAAGCGGGCACTGGATTCGAAAGGGTTAAGGAACAAGGGTTGACGGGCGACGCGAACTGCCCTCCTGAGTCAGGAGGGCAGCACGATTGAGACGAAGTCGAGATCGTGCGGGGGGTGGTTCCTAAGCCGTCCTTTTGAGGAATGGTCGCTTCGCAGAACCACCCCGGCGCGCCATCTCTTGATGTCCCACCCCTCCTGACTCAGGAGGGGAGTTTTCACATCATCCCGTGAAAGGTTGTATGTCGATAGGAACTGCCCTTGTACTAACCATCAGTGATTCCGCTTCGGCCGGAAAACGTGACGACCTTTCCGGTCCCGAAGCTCGGCGCATCCTGACAGACGCCGGCTTTGAAGTTCAGTCCATTGAGATTCTTCCGGACGATCGTTCCTCGATCGAATCGCGCCTCCGAAGCGCCAGCGCGGAAGGATTTCAAATCGTCGTCACCACCGGTGGTACCGGATTCTCCCCACGCGATGTCACACCCGAAGCCACTCTGGCCGTCGTCGAAAAAATTGTTCCGGGCATTCCGGAGTTGATGCGCTTCGAAGGAGCAAAGAGCACTCCGCGAGCCGCACTGTCTCGAGCCGCTTGCGGAATACGGGGCGCGACCCTGATAATCAACTTGCCTGGAAGTGTAAAAGGCGTGCGAGAATGTCTCGGCGCGGTGCGGCCGGTTCTGAGCCATGCTGTCGCAACATTAAAGCAATCATCCCTGGGGTGTGGAGAGTAAGGGCCTGATGGAACAAACCGTTTTAACCAACTACATTCCGATCTTTCTTTTTATCGGGTTGGCGATAGCGTTTCCCATCGTGACGCTGCTGGTGGCCAAGCTGATACGGCCCAGCACGGGTGGAGAAGGGAAACTGGCGCCCTATGAGTGCGGAGTCGACCCGGAATCCGATGCGCGGCAGCGCTATGCCATCCGCTACTACGTCGTTGCAATTCTTTTTGTTATCTTCGATGTCGAGACCGTGTTCCTGTTTCCCTGGGCCATCATTTACCGGAAGCTTGCGTTTTTCGGTCTCATGGAAATGCTCGTGTTTCTCGGCATCCTGATTGTCGGATACGTTTGGATTATCAAAAAAGGAGCCCTGGATTGGGCCTAGTGAGAAGTCATGCCAGCCTGGATTGAAGACCGATTCGAAAAGAACATCATCACGACGACCGTCGACTCCCTGTTTAACTGGGCGCGAAAGTCCGCGCTCTGGCCCATGACATTCGGCCTGGCCTGCTGCGCCATCGAAATGATGGCGACTGGCGCATCGCGCTTCGATATGGATCGTTTTGGAGCCGGCATCTTCCGTCCCAGCCCGAGGCAGTCGGATCTGATCATTGTCGCGGGAACTGTGACATTGAAAATGGCTCCGATTGTTCGCCGAGTGTACGATCAAATGCCCGATCCGAAATGGGTGATCTCGATGGGCGCATGTTCCAATGTGGGTGGACCATTTGATACCTACGCCACGCTTCAGGGCGTGGATCATGTGATTCCTGTGGACGTGTACGTTCCGGGCTGCCCACCGAGGCCGGAAGCGCTTCTCTACGGATTGATGCGGCTTCAGGACAAAATCGACCGGATGACAATCGCGAAGAAGCCCGCCGGCACCCGCTTCGATGATGTGAAGAACGATCCGCGCATCACGCAGGCGGCGAAGGAAGAGATGGAACGCATCGGGATGAAGATTTAGTTGTAGGCGCGGTCTATGACCGCGCGTCTGGAAAATAGAGCGTGCGCGGTCACAGACCGCGCCTACAGGATGGATTCTCCTTTAGTTCAATACCTCCGTCAGCGCATTCGCGAGCACGGCCCTCTTTCCTTCCGGGATTTCATGGATGCCGCTCTCTATCATCCCGAGTTTGGCTACTACTCCTCGCCCCGAAATCCCCTCGGCAGGGAAGGCGACTACTACACCTCCGCCGATCTGGATCCTGTTTTCGGCGAGCTCCTGGTCCGCCGGTTCACCGCGATGGCTGAAGAACTGGACGTTCCAACCGATTCCTTCACCATAGTGGAACTCGGAGCGGGCCGCGGCCTGCTGGCTCGGCACATCCTTCAATCGCAAACCTTCCCCTACCGTATCCTGGAACGCAGCACCGCCATGCGCGAACGCCAGCGAGAGTCGTTGCAGGCATTTGACCTCGACTGGATCGACGACCTCCCGAAAAACCTGATCGGCTGCATTTTCTCGAACGAATTCTTTGACGCCCTCCCGGTTCATCGTGTGATTCGCCGCAATGGCGTCCTGCGGGAGATCTACCTGAATGACGACTTCGTCGAAGTCGAAGGCGATCCTCAGCCCGGAGTCGACGCGCCTGTCGACGAAGGAAATCTTGCCGATATCAGCATCGATGCAAAGCAGTGGATCGGCCGCATTGCGACTTCATTGAAGGCGGGTTTCCATCTGGCGATCGACTATGGGTATCTCGATCGCGAGTTCTATGCCCGTCCGCACGGCACGCTGATGTGCTACTGGCATCATCAGTTATCGGAAGACCCGTATGTCCGCATTGGTGAACAGGACATCACCGCTCACGTGAACTTCTCGGATCTTATCGAGGCGGGTCGTGCGGCGGATCTTCTGACGACGGAGTTTTCCACTCAAATGGATTTCCTGATTCGGCTTGGAATTCTCGACGAGATGGAATCCCTTGCCAACGCCGGCACCGCAGCGTCGATCGAACGACTGCAGGCCATGAAGAAACTCATTCTGCCGGGAAATATGGGCGAGCGGTTCAAAGTTCTCGTGCAGCGTAAATCCTGATCGGCGACAATGGAATTTCGCACTCATCCACCGGTGATAAGCCGTTGACAGGGTTGCAAACGATGTGTTCGAATCTCTTGGCTTTGTTTCGTCCTCTTAACTTGAAATAACTGAGTCGTGGCAGAAGAAAATAACAACCCGAAAGACGAATCCGCGGTACCACCTTCCAAGCCAGTGGCGCCGGAAGCAGCAGTTCCGCCACCGCCTCCAAAGCCACCGGCGCCGGCAGGCGCAGTTCCGCCACCGCCTCCGAAACCAGCGGCGCCGGCAGCTCCGCCCAAGCCCAAGGGCCCGGTGCCGGAGCCATGGTCGGATCCACTTGTCGATGCACTCAAGGAAAAATTTGGCGCGGAGCTCATCAAAGCCTATTCGTTCATTGGTCAGAACCAGATTGAGATTGGAAAGGGACGCCTTGTCGAGATCATGACGTTCCTGCGTGACGCGAGCATTGGCCAGTTCACGTATCTCGCCGATGAAACGGCCGTCCACTGGCCGAAAACCGAAGAATTCGAGCTTGTTTACATCCTTTACTCGTTCGAAAAGAACCAGTACCTGCGGATCAAGACGCGAACCAAAGAGTGGGAAGCCGTTCAGAGTGTCGTGAGCGTCTGGGGAACCGCAAACTGGCTGGAACGCGAAATCTACGACATGTTCGGGATCAAGTTTTCCGGTCATCCCGACCTGCGGCGCATTCTTCTTCCGGAAGACTGGGTCGGCTTTCCATTGCGCAAGGATTACGACCTGCGTCTGCAGGATGTGGAGTGGGTGCGCAAGCACCTGGGTATTGAATCGGGTCAGAAGTATTACGTTGGGGAAGCACGGCATGAATCCCCCGACTACATCACGCCGACGGACTAACGAACGATATGTCGACTAAGGAAACACTTTTTGATGCCAGTGAGCTGACCGTCAGCATGGGCCCGCAGCATCCGTCCACGCACGGCGTGCTGCAGGTCAAGCTGAAGCTGGACGGCGAACGTGTCATCGATGCGGAGTGTGTGATCGGTTACCTCCACCGTGGCGTTGAAAAGCTTGGCGAAAATCAGACCTACGGCCAGTTCGTTCCAACGCTCGATCGCATGGACTACATCGCGGCGGTATCCAACTGCCTCGGATACTGTGAAGCCATCGAAAAGATGCTGGGCATCACGGCGCCGCCCCGCGCGCAGTACATCCGCGTCCTCATGACGGAGCTGAACCGCATCACGAGCCATCTCCTCTGGCTGGGTACGCATGCGCTGGATATTGGCGCAATGACCGTCTTCCTTTACGCATTTCGCGAGCGCGAAGAAATCCTGAAAATCTTCGAGAACTATTGCGGCGCGCGTCTGACGACGCACATGTTCCGCATCGGTGGGACGCAGTACGAGCTGTATGAAGGATTCGAGGATCAGGTCCGAACATTCATCAAGGACTTCCCGAAGAAAGTGGATGAGTACGAGACCCTGCTGACACAGAATCGGATCTGGATCGGCAGAACGCGCGGAGTTGGAGCGATTACCGCGAAAGCTGCAATCGATATCGGTCTTACCGGGCCGGCGCTGCGGGGTTCCGGTGTGAACTGGGATATCCGCAAGGCAAAACCCTATGCGGTCTATTCCGACTTCGAATTCGATATTCCAACCGGGTCGACCGGAGACACCTACGATCGCTACATGGTCCGGATGGAAGAAATGCGGCAGTCGGCACGAATCGTGTCCCAGGCTGTTGAAAAGATTCCCGCCGGCCCCCTGATGGCCAAACTTTCAAAGATCATCAAGCCTCCTGTGGGAGACATCTATCATTCCATTGAATCTCCGAAGGGGGAACTCGGTTACTACATCGTCAGTGACGGCAGCACGATGGCCTATCGTGCCCGGGTACGGCCACCTTCATTTGTGAACCTGCAGGCGTTGAAGCAGATGGTGGCTGGCCATATGGTCGCCGACGTTGTGGCGGTAATCGGAACCCTCGACATCGTGTTGGGAGAAATCGACCGGTAATGGATTTTGCAATCGATAACGTTTTAATTCCTCTCATCAAGATTGGTGTCGTTTTCGGCGCGCTTTCCGGTGTCATCGCCTATCTCACGCTTCTCGAACGCAAGGTCATTGCGTTTATGCAGGTGCGCCTGGGTCCGATGCGCGTGGGTCCCCATGGACTGCTTCAGCCGATTGCCGACGGACTGAAACTGATGCTGAAGGAAGACATCGTTCCCAACCGTGCGGATCGGTGGATTTTCACGCTGGCGCCCGTCATCACTCTCGTTCCGGCATTTATCGTTTTTGCCGTCATCCCCTTTGGCCCGACGGTCGACATTTTCGGCCGCAAGGTGGGACTCTTCATTACCGACGTCAATATCGGTGCCCTGTATGTGATGGCGATTTCGTCCATCGGAATTCTCGGAATTATTCTTGGCGGATGGGCATCGAACAGCAAATATCCGCTGCTGGGTGCCCTGCGCTCCGCGGCTCAGATGGTCAGCTACGAAGTCGCTCTCGGTTTTTCGATCATGGGCGTGCTGATGATGTCGGGAACGCTCAGCCTCGTCGGAATTGTGGAAGCACAGCGAGACAGCCATTACTGGTATGTATTCCTGCAGCCGCTGGGATTTATCCTGTTCTTCATCTGCGGCGTTGCCGAAACCAATCGAGCGCCCTTCGATTTGCCTGAAGCCGAGTCGGAACTGGTTGCAGGGTTCCATACCGAGTACAGCGGCTTCCGATTCTCCCTGTTTTTCCTCGCGGAATATGCGGCCATGATCGTGATTTCGTCGATGGCCGTCACTCTCTTCTGGGGCGGCTGGCTTCGGCCGTTTCCGAATATCGCGGCACTGGGTTTCCTCGATATTATTCCCGGCATCGCCTGGTTTGCGCTGAAGGTTCTGATTTTCCTTTATGTATATCTCTGGTTCCGCGCCAGCTGGCCCCGGTATCGGTACGATCAGCTGATGACGGTGGGTTGGCAGGTTCTGATGCCGCTGGCGATCGCCAACCTCATCGTGACTGCCATTCTTGTCCTCGCGTTTGGAGGTGCAAAGTGATTGTCAAACGTCCAGACCTGAGTTTCTTAAAAAAGATATTTTTCTACGATCTGATCAAAGGTTTATTGCTGACATTTTCCTACCAGCGTCCTTCGGAAAATTACACCGAACAGTATCCGAAGGAACGCGCCAAAGTTGCGGAGCGATTCCGTGGGGCCCCGCGGCTGAACAACGATCCCGTGACAGGGGAGACGCTTTGCATTGCCTGTAACCTGTGCGCGCTGGCGTGCCCGGAACACTGCATCGAAGTGGGCTGGGAGCGCGATCCCGCAGGAAAGAAGGCCCTCACGACATATACCTTCGATCTTTCGCGATGCATGTTCTGCGGGCTCTGCGAGGATGCCTGCCCGACGCCCTGTCTGGAACTCACACAGGAGTTTGAACTGAGCCTGTACGGGCGCCGCGATATGAAACTGGACCGCCAGCAACTGGAAGCGGGAGTTCAGCCGTTGATCTACACCAAATAAAACGATGCTTGAGCTGATTCTCTTTTACATCTTCGGTGCGATAACGCTGGTATCGGCGATCCTTGTCATTACCCAGAAGAATGTGGTTCACAGCGCCGTCTTCCTGGCATCCACGCTGCTTTCGGTTGCCGGACTCTTTCTGACACTTCATGCGGAGTTTCTTGCCGGCGTTCAGGTGATTGTTTATGTCGGCGGAATCCTGGTGCTTTTCGTTTTCGTCATCATGTTGATCTCCCTCGAACGCTCCACGATAGAGCGGCAGTTCAATCGTCAGTGGATGATTGCGCTCATCGCGGCAGCCGCTTTGATCGCGGAATTCGGATACGGAATCTATCGCGGAAAAGACTCCTTTGTATTGCCCCCTGCGGATGCACAGATCACGGCAGCCACGCTGACCGGAAATACCCAGGTCGTCGGCACGGCGTTGTTCACCAGTTTTCTGCTTCCCTTTGAAATAGCATCCATATTGCTGCTGGTCGCCATCGTGGGCGCGGTGGTCCTGGCAAAAAGAAAGACTCAGGTCGATTAATGGTTTCCACCTATCACTACCTGTTCCTTGGAGCGGCGCTCTTTACCGTCGGAATTATCGGGGTTCTCACCCGGCGAAATATCCTCGTGATCCTCATGTCGATTGAACTGATGATGAATGCCGTCAACATCAATTTGATCGCATTCTCCGACCGGCTCCATCACGCCACGGGCCAGATATTCGCAATATTCGTCATCACCGTGGCTGCTGCGGAAGCTGCCGTCGGACTCGGTATCGTGATTGCCATGTTCAAGAATAAGGAAACGATGAACATCAACGAAATCGACATCATGAAATGGTGATGAAGGTAATCAAGAGACAGCAATGAATTTCCTCGATCTCATCTGGATCATTCCATTATTTCCGGCGGTCGGCTTCGCCATTAACGGACTGTTTGGCAAACGCATGCCGAAGGCGGCGGTCGCTGTAATTGCCTGTACCGCGGTTTTACTGGCGTTCATCTTCGCACTGGGTGCGGTGGTTCAACTGGTGCATCTGGAGCCGGAGCATCGATCTCATACGGTAACGGTGTACGAATGGATCAACGCCGGAGATGTCCGAACAGCAGAAGGCGGTCTCGCCAGATTTACGATTAACTG
>Ga0163162_10008012_pt1 | contig 10307 bp, 10 predicted proteins | sample S55metaG_FD_115310 | JGI IMG/M metagenome (GOLD analysis project Ga0163162, IMG submission 115310) | Switchgrass rhizosphere microbial communities from Kellogg Biological Station, Michigan, USA - S5-5 metaG | ecosystem: Host-associated > Plants > Roots > Rhizosphere > Soil | place: USA...
AAAAACTTCGGTAACCACTGATGGAAAAACCTTATTTATCAATTCAATGGAAAGCAGTCAGGTAACGCTTAATATTACCGTAAAAGATTTAGAAAGAATTGAAGCTTATGGTCAATCAGTTGTGGTAACCAGCAATAACCTTGATGTAAAAAACCTGCAGTTATTTTTGAGCCAAAGTGCTACTGCAAAGATCAAAACTACAGCAAGCAGTTTATATACAGTCGTTAAAGAAGATGCGGTATTAAAATTAAATGGTACTGCTGATGAAAGTACAATGATCGTAAGTAATATGAAAAATGTAAAATTAGCTGATTTTGCCAGTCTTAAATCATCATCATATGCTTCTGAAGCGATCATGAAAGCGGAGCAAAATGCAATGGTTTTATCAAAATAGAAATTATATATTTAGATGAACTGAGCTGCCTATTTGGGCGGCTTTTTTTGTTTAAGGGAGTGGTTCCAGGAATATTTCTGTATTATGCGTATCATACTAATAAAATTGTCCAGGAACTGATCAACAGCATTTCCACGGTGTATGGTTTTAAGGGCTTAAGCAAAACCAAAAAAGTAACCCTCACTGAGGTTCCTGATCAGGATCTCGATCGTTATCTGGGCAATTATCAGCTTACCCCCGAATTGGTATTAACCGTAAGCCGCGAGGGTAAGAAGGTTTTCGTACAGGTGACCGGGCAGCCCAGGATAGAGGCCTTTCCGGAAAGCAATAACAAGTTCTTTTTTAAAATGATTCAGGCCAGTATGGAGTTTGTAAAAGATCAGAATGGGTTAGTAACAGAGCTCATTTTTATTCAGGGCAGAACGATTCATGCGAAGAAATTATAATTTCAACCGGATACACTTCGCGTTGGAGAAATAATGAAAGACCAGTTATACGATAGCTTACAATGTTCACTTTTTAGATTAGTCTATACATAATAAATGCTCCCTCTGGTGCTTAAAGGGAGCATTTCAATATTCAGGCAAATAATCGTTTTTTCATTAGCCAGTAGGCCAAAGTTAGGCAAAATACAACTACCAGTCCGATCAAAAAAGATGGTGACATACCTTTTCTCATTTTTTCAGTATGCTGTACCTTCGTTTTCAATGCCGTACTTTCTTCGCTGCCCTTTTGCTGCGCCTGCTCATGCCCCTTTTGCTGTTGTTGATGTACCATGCGTCTTTTATTAGCCTTTCCTTTTACCACCACTTTTTCGGCCATCCCCTCAAAACCTTTTTCCTTACTGTAGAAAAATTTCCCCAATGGAGTAATCTGCACTACGTATTCGCTGTTACTCGTATCAACTAAAAGGGTATTGCCTTTCTCCCAGGTTCGCTTATTGATACTTTCCTGGCTTTTATATTTAGCTTCAAGATCTTGCTCAAGCAACATCTTTTTGTTTTTTATTGTTGCACAAGCTGAAAGTAATACCGTACAAGCTACCAAATATTTTATCAGCTCAATTTTCATCATCGCCTCCTTTCCTTTTCATCCAATCGGCAAAATATTTAACGACTTTTAAGTGCCTGCGTTTTCGGTATACGCCGTCCCCTTCCCTGCTCCCTGCCAGATTGGTATTCCCCTCAATGGTAACGATCCAGTCACCATCCTGCCTTTCAACCAGGCCACAATGGGCTATGCGCCTGAATTGGCTAAAGTAAATACCAAATACTACAGCCGGCCTGATCTGTTTGGTGCGTTTATTTAGCGGAAACAATGCCGGGCTCCAGGCCGTGCGCGGTGCAGGGTAACCGGTCTGGCCAAAAACCCAGCTCACAAAAGCAGCACACCAGGCACTGCCCTCTGGCACGTTTACATAATGCAGGTATTCTGTAACCCTCAGACCATCATTGTTGCCCGTACGTTCGCGCACGCCCAGTTCCTTTCCGGCAATCTGTAGTAACCTTTTCCGACCAGCAGACGAAGGGTCTTTTAAGTATTTTACACTATTGCGGCCAGGCAGGCTATAGCTGCCAAAAAGAGCAAAGCAAACGATGCCCAGAAAAAGCTTAATTGTTGCCATGATGTTAACTGTTTAAAAAGTGAAACCATATCTGTTAATTTAAGCAGGCCAAGGCTTTGCCAAAAACGGTATAAAAGCCACCATGATAGCTGCAATAGCCCCATATAACAGAATAGAGCAAGCAAAATCAGTTGCCAAATACCAGCATCGAGCAAGGCAGCAGTAGGTTCAATGGTTTTTAATACTTTAGGGAGTGTATGCCAGCCCAGCACTAAAATTATGGCCAGCAACAGTTTTTCGAGCATTTGCTTTTTCGGCACCAGTGCCGTTAAAGCCAGTTTTAATGTTTTCATATCTTTTGTGTTTAATAGCCCAAACCTTTAGCATGGCTCGGTTTGGGCTGGTTAATAATCAGAACTAAGGAATGGTGTAGGTGCCCAGGTATTGGCTGTTTGCCACCCCGGTAGCATCACGGTTTACCGCGAAAGCCCAGGCGTGGAAAACATCGCCGCTAAAGTTGGTACCAATTACCGCCGTATAAGTCAGTGCAGCGCGCTGCGCATCTTCATACACCAGGTACATATTTTTGGTCGCGTTAAAGAGTACAACAGTAAGCACATCATCGGCAAAGGCATTATAACGGTTTAAAATGCTCTGCCAATTCAGCAACAAGTCTGCCCCTTGCAGGCTTGCGCTCAGGCCATGCATCACCGAAAGCGAACCTTTGCTAAGCACCACCTTTGAGAAATCGATCTGAAAATCCGGATAGGTGCCGGTAACTGCCTGGTTTAAGAAAATCTTTACCGCGGCGTTGTAACCTGTAATTTTGTTCAGCTGTTTATCTTTAAAGCCGGTGTTTAAAACATCCTTAATCGGGCTCATGTACTGGGCGGCAAGGGCAAACTTGGCCCGCTGCGCCAATTGAGGTTCGGTACTGGGTTTACTGCTTTTTTTAGGAAGGCCCCTTAAGTAATCCACACTGCGCCAGTTGCTGCCGATTACACTACCTACCTTGCCCGAGAATGCGCCATTTGCGCCTTTTGAATACGTTGCCATAATTTTTGTTTTTTTAAGTAAAAAAAATGTTTAACTAATCGGATTTCTGTTATACCGGTATGTTCAAATCCATGATCAAACCTAGTCGCTTCAAAGCAATGGCACCTCATTTTGGACTCAATTGAGCCAAATTGAGCCAAATACAAACGATGATGAACTAAAATGGGCCATCCCGAATCCAGGTTTGTGGCCAAAAGAACAGCATGTACGGTTAACCTGCCTTGGGGCAGCATCACCAAAAACACAGTAAATTTTTACCATAAAAAAACCCACTCTTTACCTTTTAGGTAACGAATGGGTAATGCATAGGTAACCATAGGGTAAAGAATAGGTAACTAAGAGGTAGCCATGGGGTAAGCTTGGTACCAGCAAAGGGTAAACAACAGGTAAAGCAGAGGTAACTAAATGCGGCCTTTTCGCTGGCTTTCCAGGTAGGCACCCAGGAGATCTTTCAGGTAAAAACGATCTCCACCGGGCAGTTTTATGGGTTTTAATGTACCATCTTTCACTTTACGTTTGTAGGTACTTTCGCTGATGTTAAGATAGTCTTTTACCTGCTGGCGGGTTAACTGCTTTTCAGGATCGCCAAAGAGATCGATAAATGTAAATTTTAATTGTTCTTTGTTGAGTACGAGGTAAATGTTGTACAAAATCTGTACAAGGGCATCAAGGTTATTCATAGGGCGTAGAGTTTAAAAACAAAACCATATTGCAGAACGCTGATGAGGCATCCCGCAACCATATCCGGAAAATGTTTCTGTGCCGTTGTTTAGGCAGTTAACCCATGGTGCTGAAGCAGCTAAAATTGGTTAGAAAATTTGCGTTAATCTTAAAATTTTAGCGTCAAACAGCGCCAAAAGCTGTTTAACATTCCCAGTAATATTGACGTCAATTAAGTAAGTATGCAAATGATTATGAATTGCGGGGCACAATTGGCCCAATGTTACGGGTGGCCCCTGCCGGGGCAAATAAACCCAAGGTTAAAAATGACGCATGCCACCCGTTGATGGCAGTTTTGCCGTGCACAAACCACAAGGCTATGCACTATTATAAATACTTGAATTGTTAGGGATGAAAAAGCAAGCAGCGTTGGTTTTTCCATCATGCGTAAATTTAATTAGTATTCAAATCCGTATTACTATTACACCTTATTTTCATGTATAACGACAACTCATTTCAAATCGTATATCATATAATGCGCTGTATTGCAAAACATTAGCGTTTTACATCATTAAAAAAGAAATATTAAAATTTTATCCGGGCCAGGAAAATGGCGTATTGAGGCAAATAAAACAATTTAGCAAATACCCGATCAGCTGCCTGGAAGGTGGCCAAGAATGCATGCCAGTACTGTAAAAAAAATTTTTCCATCAAATACATCTAGCAGTAAAATATTTAACTATATCAAAAACACTTCATCCCTAATTTTTACACGGGTTGCCAAAGGTTGCTGAACCAGCAACTTGACAAAAGCCGAAAAACTTTTTTCTTTATCTAAAAAAAGATAATGGAACAAAGCAACTATTTGAAAAGGATTAAAGATTATGTCACACCATCATTTGGGTTAAACAGTTATCTGAACTACATTTTACAGGAACGTCACTTCAAAAAGAAAGAAACTATCGATGTTTCCGATCCGTACTTTACTACTTTGCTTTTTATCCGAACGGGTACGCTGAGGTTATATGCTGTTCAAGATGAAGAAGAAACCACCATCTTATTCCGGCAAAATAACCAGTTTATGATACCATTTTCTTTGTTAAGCAGCTATATAGGAAAAGAAATATATGTAGAATTTCTGGAAGATTCTACCCTGATCGGATACAAAGATAAACACACCAATAACCTGTATAAGTTATTCCCGGAATACCGGGAGCTGATCAACCAGCTTTATCAGCACCAGCTTGCAGAATTGATTATGCATGCCACAGCGCTCGCCCGGCTCAGCGCCAGCGCTCGTTTCAATCATTTGATGCAGATCTGGCCTGGACTGTTTAACCTCTGCGATTTAAAACCAATCGCAAATTACCTGGGCATACATCCAAAAGTTTTGAGCCGTTTACGGTCACAGGCGTTAAAGAAGTAACATTGACTACCCCCATTTCATGGTCAATAAGCCATTTGGCAACTTAAATAGCCTTCGCCTGGCTTGTGTTGAGCCGAACTTTACACCAGAATTTAAAAGTTGTACGGTAAATCCAACAAAATGCCCAGGCCATGAAATTAAATTTAAGTAAAAGCGCATATCAGATCGGCTACCTATTGCTCATTGTTTTATGGGCCAGCACCGCTGCAAGTAAACTTGGTAACCTTAACGAATTTAAAGCAGCGCTGGCCAAACAGGTTTTCTCCGAAAAATTTGCTGCATTCCTGTTAATAGCCGTACCCGCCTCAGAACTTTTTGCTGCAACCCTGCTGGCCTTTACCAAAACCAGGTTTTATGGACTCATTGCATCGCTCATCCTCATCACTGCTTTTACCGTATACATTGCATTTGTGCTGGCAGGCTATTTCAACAAAGTGCCTTGTAGTTGCGGCGGTGTATTAAAATGGCTGGGATGGAAAGCACACCTGGTATTTAATCTTGTATTTACCGCAATAACGCTCACTACTTTAATTATTCACCTAAAGCGGGAGGTTGGTGACAAAGAGTAATCAGCATAAACGGATACCGGTCCTATCCCATACCGAAATAATCAACCGATCGCCAGACCACAGAAGCAGATCAAATCATTCATCCTCCTAAACGGAGCAATTAAAAACTAATACCATGTTAAACAAATTAAACCTTGGCCTTGTAGCCCTCGTATTGGGGTTCGGCCTAACCATCACCACCAGTGCATTTAAAAATGCGAAAGTAAGCGAACAAAAAAGGGATCAATATAGATTCGTGTATAATCCGCCCAGCGCTTCGCCTTACAGCGTATCAAACGTTACCAATCCTTCACACTGGTCTTATGCACCGGATAGCGAAGGTTGTTCAGGAGAAGAAAGAGCCTGCTCCATTGTTATCGACCAGGCCTATGTAGACCTAAGCGCTACTCCTGCGTTAAAGCCATCGGCAAACCTGACCGCTTCTTTTAATGCGCCAACCAGTACCGCTTATGTTACCGGTTCTGCAGATGGCCTGATGCAGATCGAAAATTCAGATCAGCCTTAAACGGGGTTTTAAAAAAAGAAGAGAAAGAGACCATGTACAGGAAATTGCTGTGCATGGCCTCTTTTTTAGTTTTGGGCAATTCCTGTCTGTTCGATGATATCGACGGGAATCGGCAGCGCATAATAGGCTGCATCTGGCTGGAGGCTAACCAGTTTACCTCCGATATTTCTGGAAATCACCAAATTTTCACCTTCCCGGTTATACCGCTTAATGTCAATCCACCGCATGCCCCTCATCAAAAGCTCCTTCCTCCTTTCGGTCCTGATCTTCTTCAGCGCATCGGCCCGGTCAGTGGCCACTAAGGGTACAAAAACCGTCCCGCTCTTCCAGCGCGATTTTAAAAGCAGGTTCAGGTCAGCCATGGCCGGGGCAACATTCCCTAAAAAGGCATTACACTCTGCCCTGTTCAGGTAAACCTCATCGTTGGCAATACCGGTAAAAAATACCGATGCACTTTCTGCATAACTTCCTTTATACTGCTGGTAACCACTTACCGTTCTGAAAAAAGCCGTCCGGCGGAGATCGTTGGACTGGTAAGTCGAATAAAGCAGCGTATCTATCCTCGCCCTGCTGGTGGCATGCAGGGTAAAGGAAGGGGCCATTTCGGTATAAAACAACGTTTCGCCGTTAAACTTCCTAAAGGGTACATTTGCGGAGAGATTGATCACGCCCGGATCGCTGTTATAATCCATCAGCTTACTATTGATCTTTAGCGATTCATTGGCCCATTGCAGCCCAAGGTCATACCTGCCCATATAGAGGTAAGCCCGCGAGAGCAAAGCACAGGCTGCCGCCCTTGATGGCCTCATTACATGGACCGGAACATCGGGCAACAGGCTCACCGCCTGCTGCGCATCCTGCAGCACCCTGTTGTAACAATCGCGCAGGCTTGCCCTTGTTCCCGGCAGGTTAAAATCAGAAGCGGTCCTGAGGATGATCCCCGGGTCGGCATCAGCGGTAGCCTCATTGTAAACCCTGGCATAATTAGCGGTAAGCAGCAGGTAATAATATGCCCTGAAAAAAAGGGCAGAGCCTTTAACATTGTCCCAGGCCGTGGCATTTACATTCGTCCGCCCGATCTTCTCCAACAGCTCCAGGCCGATATTGCAATTGAAAACGGCCTGATAGGTATAATTCCAGTCGTTACCAAAGCGCGAATCGAAAGACTGCCAGCGGTAAAGCCCCTGGCTAATTGCACTCTGGGAATTGTAGGTAGCAGGCAACCAGAGATAGTCGTCTGCCGAACTCTCTGGTAAGCCTGGCGTGGTTTTCGTATTCATGGTCGGATAATCGTCCAACAAGGCCTGGATATCCTGGAGGCTTTGCGGGGTAACAAGCTTCGCATCCGACTTTACATCCAGGTACTTTTTGCAGGATACCAGCGATAACACCAGTACCCCGGTCAACAGAAATAAGATTTTATTTTTCATCATGCTTTCATCTAATTAAAAATTGCCCCTGATCCCGAACAGGTAACTTCGAGAAGGCGGGATATTGCTGGTATAGTCAGGATCAACCCCAAACTTATTGGCACGCCATAGTATGCCGCCGTTCTGGAGTGCCGAAAATACCTCGAGCGCACGGAACACTTTTTTAAGCCTGCGCAGGCCCACTTTATACGAGAGGTTGATATAATCCAGCCTGATATTGTCGGCCCTGATGATATTCACCTCCGAAGAGGTGTAAAAGAAATCCCTGTTCTCATCAACCGGATATACAAACGAAGGCACGTTTGTGGTCAGCTCATCGCCCGGATGCTTCCACCGCAACGCAAAATCACTGTGTCCGGTGCCGTTTAAAACCAGGCCGGGGTAACTTATGGTAGGTTTTAAGGCATAGTAACCGAGCTTGTAACTGATGTTTACCGAGAGGCTCAGCTTACCGTAAGAGAAGGTATTGATCAGCGAACCAAAATACAACGGGCTGGCAGAACCATAGTAAACAATATTTGCACCCGTAGCGCTGGCCTCAGCCAGGATGGCCCGGTAATCTTTGCTTACCTGCCCTGCCAGGTAACCCTGCGGGTTTCCGCTGGCATCAAGCCCCGCCCATTTCAGGGCGCCTACCGCATATAAAGGTTTGCCTACAATCGGGGTAATCTGCGTGCCGGTATTGAGCAGCTGGCTGAGGCCGTTCGGCGTACTGCTGTAATACTTTACCGTTTTAGATACACTGTAGGTAAAATACCCGTCAGTTCTCCAGTTAAAATCCCCCGCACTCAGGTTCAGCGTGTGCAGGTCAACTTCAAAACCGTTACCCCTAATATCGGCCACATTCCGCACCAGGGTTTCGGTACGTCCCCAGCCCGTATAATCATAAGGGGCAGGCCCGTAGAGGTCAGTCCCCTTTTTGATAAAATAAGCCACCGATCCGCTTAACCGTTTATTCCTGAAACCAAAATCGGCGCCCAGGCTCAGCTGCGAAAGCTGCTCCCACCTCAGGTCGGGATTGTTGATACTGGAAATCCTGGAGGTAAGCAGTCCGGTAAGCGGACTGGAAGCATAAGCGGCAATGGGGAGTGCCGTTTTAGTGAGGTCAACATTTCCGCTGTAGCCGAAAGTTGCTTTGAGCCTCAGTTCGGGCAGGATACCACTTTTATAAAACTTTTCTCCTGACAGCAGCCACCCAAGCCCTGCAGACCAAAGCGGTTTCCAGCGGTCGTTGGTATTTACACCAAAAATATTCGACCCATCCCTTCTGATGCTGCCTGATACGGTATAACGGCCATTGTAGGTGTATGCGCCGTTTGCGTAAAAGCTCAGGAAACGGTAACGGGTGGAGGTATAAAACTGGCCCGACCCAATTGCAGAAGTGCTTCCCCTTAAAAAATCAGGATAATTATTCACCAGGTCTACATTTACAAAAGTAAGCGGATCGGCCGTATAGCCATACTGCGTAAGCGAGGCCGATGCAGCATCAGTCTGCCTGGCCTCGCCCCCCAAAATCGCATTAAGCTGGTGTTTACCAAAAGTGCGCAGCAGGCTCAGCTGCACCCTGGCCGTAGCAGAAGACAGCTGCGCATCGCTGCTGTTTAAAACCCCTCCTTTGGGAACGATATATTTGATTACCCCTGTAGTGCGGTTAAGTTGGCTATAACTGTTAATCAGATCACGGGCATAATAACTCTGTTCATCCGAAAGCAGCTCACCATCCGAGCGCTGCCGCTGGTACTGGTAGCTTAAATCAAGGTTCAGCCCCGGCAGCAGCCTGTACTTCAGCGCCGCGGTTGCAAAAAGCTCCTGCTGGGCAGATTTGTTGGTCCGGTGCAGGTAATCATCCGCAGGGTAATATTTCCAATCCAGCAGTTTCCCACTGCCTGCCGTGTCGGTATAGGCAGCCCTGTAGGCAATGGCAACAGGCAGGGCATTCCCTGCCCCGTCCCTGAATTCCAGATAAGGGATCACCCTGCCGGCGGTAGTCAGCGAACCAAAAGCCGGCCGCCCCGACACCCTTTTATTGCCCGTAAAATAAACCTTTGCACTCAATGAAAGCCTGTCTGTCACTTTAAAATCGTTTGACAGGCTGATATTCACCTTATCAGAAGCGGCATAGGTTTCGCCTAAAGAGCGGTCATAACTTACCGAAAGGCCAAAGGCATGTTTGCTATCGCCCCCCTTTAAATTCAGCCCGTACTGCTGGGTGCGTGCATGGGTATAAAATTGATCCAGGTAAGATTGCCTGGCATCAATACCTTTCAGCCTGTTCAGCGCCTCTTCGGCTGCCTGGGCGGAGAGGGTCCCGTTTCTTTTGGCCAGTAAAACCTCCACAGCAGGCGTCAGTGCAGAAAATGGCGTACTGCCAATCTGCGCATCAAAATAACCGCTGTTGAACATCGTGCGCTCCACCTCTATATAATCGGCACTGCCCATCTGCGGCGACCTGAACAGATCGGGCAGGGCAGCAACCAGCACACTTGCCGAAAAAGCAGTTTCATAACGCTGGTTAAACTTTCCTTTTTTGGTGGTAATCACGATCACCCCGTTGCCCGCCCTGGCTCCCCAGATCGAAGCTGCCGAAGCATCCTTCAGGATAGATACGTTTTCGATATCCAGTGGGTTCAGGTTGGAGATGTCGCCGTCATAAATAAACCCGTCAAGCACAATCAGCGGATCGAGCGGGCCGTTAATGGTTCC
>Ga0163162_10008014_pt1 | contig 10305 bp, 4 predicted proteins | sample S55metaG_FD_115310 | JGI IMG/M metagenome (GOLD analysis project Ga0163162, IMG submission 115310) | Switchgrass rhizosphere microbial communities from Kellogg Biological Station, Michigan, USA - S5-5 metaG | ecosystem: Host-associated > Plants > Roots > Rhizosphere > Soil | place: USA: Michigan...
ATGAATGAATTCATTTAATTCCATTCCTACAAATACGGCGCCCAACATGAATGTCGCTATCATAAAAGCAAAGACGCTAGCTTGCTTTTTTTTATAAAGCGCAAGCATTGCCATTCCAAATGTGAAGCTACTCGTAAGTAAAATAATAGTTTCAGCAAAAATATAGGGAATATTAGTAATATCTTTGATGCTAGGCCCGGCGTACACACTAGTATGCAACACCGCATAGGCCGCAAAAATTGCAGAGAATAAAATGCAATCGCTTAAGATGTATACCCAGAAACCAAATACAGCTGAGGAGTTTGAATTTGACATTAGTGTGACTCCTGAATTGCGTCGGGCGTTAAGTAATAATCGATGTGCATATCAAACGAACGTGCAATCATGGCTATGACTATGCCTAACAAACTGGCGGCTATTAATGCCGGCATCTGCCAAGTCATGGCAAAACCAAACGCGCCCGAACATAAACCAATCACAAAACCAACGCCGGTATTTTTAGGCATATGAATTGCTTCATCAGCGATATTTATTGGTTTTAAGCCGGTTTGTTTTTGCTGCCAAAATGCATCGCGTGTCGTGACTTCAGGTGTCACCGCAAAATTGTAAAAAGGCGCAGGAGATGGAATAGACCACTCTAAGGTGCGGCCATCCCAAGGATCGCCGGTAACATCTTTGTAAGCTGCATGATGACGGTTTTTAAAGCTAATAATTAACTGCAACACTTGCAAAGCAAAACCCGCGGCAATAATTAATACACCAATACCAGCAACGACTAACAATGGCTGCCAACCAGATTCCACACTATAGTGATTTAAGCGTCTAGTCATACCCATCAAACCAAGTGCATATAAAGGCATAAAAGCCACATAAAAGCCGATTAACCAACACCAAAACGCAGCTTTGCCAAGTGGCTCATTTAATTTAAAACCGAACGCTTTGGGAAACCAATAAGTGAATCCCGCCAAATAGCCAAAGACGACACCACCAATAATGGCATTATGAAAATGCGCAACTAAAAACAAACTATTATGCACTTGATAATCAACCGTAGGCACGGCAAGTAGCACGCCTGTCATTCCACCGATAACAAACGTCACCATAAATCCAATGGTCCATAACATAGGTGATGAAAACCGAATGCTGCCGCGATACATAGTAAACAACCAATTAAAAACTTTTGCGCCGGTTGGAATAGCAATAACCATAGTCGCTATACCAAAAAACGCATTCACATTGGCACCCGATCCCATGGTAAAGAAATGATGTAACCAAACAATGAATGATAAAACTGTAATCGAGACCGTTGCCCATACCATGGTGTTATAACCAAATAATGGTTTGCGACAAAACGTGGCGACAATTTCTGAATAAATACCAAAAGCCGGTAAAATTAAAATATAAACTTCAGGATGACCCCATATCCAAATGAGATTGATATACATCATGGCATTACCACCCATATCGGCGGTAAAAAAATGCATGCCAAAAAATCGATCTAAAAACAACATGAATAAAGTAGCAGTTAAAACTGGAAAAGATAAAACAACTAAGATCATGGAACATAACACAGTCCAGACAAAAATTGGCATGCGCATGAGTGTCATACCGGGGCAGCGCATTTTTAAGATGGTGACGACAAAATTAATAGCAGACAATAAACTCCCGACACCAGAAATTTGCAAAGCCCAAATATAATAATCCACCCCAACGCCTGGGCTGTACGTTATTTCAGATAATGGCGGATACGCTAACCAACCTGTTGCTGCAAAATCACCAACTACTAAAGAAATATTGATTAAACTCGCGGCCGCAACGGTTAACCATAAGCTTAGTGAATTCAAATAAGGAAAAGCGACATCGCGCGCGCCGATTTGCAATGGCAATACAATATTGATTAATCCAAACATAAACGGCATCGCCATGAAGAAAATCATGATGACACCGTGAGCCGTAAAAATTTGATCGTAATGCTCAGCATGTAAATAACCAGCAGATTCTCCCACCGCCATTACTTGTTGCAAACGCATCATAAAAGCATCGGTAAAACCACGCATCAACATGATGAAAGCAAGCATGATATACATAAGACCAATTTTTTTATGGTCAACTGATGTTAGCCATTCTTTCCATAACCAAGTCCATTTTTTAAAATAAAATAAGGAAAAAATAATTAAGCCAAACGCGCCCAGCATAAATGCGCCAGCACCCATGATAATGACATTATCAAAAGGAATAGCATCCAGTGTTAGTTTTCCAAACAGTAATTTTTCTAACATTTGCTTTTATCCTCTTTATGCGTTTTCCCACTCAGTCATGGGCATCATGGATTTCATAATGGCTAGATTAAAAATTTCTTTATTGGCAAGTGCAAAATATTGCACGGCAACTTTTGTGCTAGGCTGCATTAATTTTTTATATGTCGTTAAAGATAATTGTGTTTTCGAATGCTGCGCGGTTTTCACCCATTGTGCATATTCTGCTGCGGAACTTGCACGGGCGATAAACATCATATCGGAAAAACCATCGCCACTAAAATTGGCGGAAATGCCTTGATAGTCACCAATTTCATTGGCAATTAAATGCAATTTTGTTTGCATACCTGCCATTGCATAAATTTGGCCGGCGAGCGCAGGAATTTGAAATGAATTCATTGGACCTTCTGCGGTAATCAAAAAGCGCACCGGTCGATTTACGGGAAATTGCACATAATTAACAGTAGCAATTTTTTCTTCTGGATAAATAAACAACCATTTCCACTCAAGCGCAATGGCTTGAATCTTTAACGGTTCCGCGTCATTCAAAGAACGATAAGGATCTAATTGATGCGTGCTAATCCAAGTGATAGTGCCAAGCACGCCAATAATCGCGCGCGGCACTGTCCAACAAATTGTTTCAATCCAGTTGCTATGCGACCAGTTAGGTGCGTAAGTTGCTTTTTTATTACCTTCTCGATAACGCCAAGCAAAAACCAGCGTGAGCGTAATGACGGGGATAACAACTAATAACATGAGGATAACAGCCGTAATTAACACATTTTTTTCAGCTATCGCAATCATCCCTTTTGGTTCCAGCATGACTGAGTGACAAGCGGTCAAGAACAAGGAGAGAGGTAGCAACATTATATTTTTTTTAATCATCGTTTTGCCTTTGATTTTCTAAGAAGGGGTTAGCCCCATTTCTGTTCTTTGCTTGAAAAGAAATTTACCAATAGATGCAGGAAAAAACCCTGCGCTAGATCATAGAAATTTATAAATTATGGTTTTTTTGTGTTAAACTTATGCTTAAAATTCTTTGAACTGTTTAATATGAATACAACACACAAAACGTGTACTTATTGCCATTTTTCGCCTTTTTGCCATTCTCATGAACCTATCAAGAATGGTTGCGTTACCGACTCGCCCGTCAAAAAACATCATCAACTGAAAAAAAATGAAATGCTTTGCCATTCCAGCCATAAATTTAATAGTCTGTATGCCATCCAAGAAGGCGCGCTAAAAAGTTATCAAGTGGAAGCGAATGGCAAAGAATTAGTAAGAGGATTTTATTTAGCTGGCGAGATATTTGGTTATGAAGCGATTTACAATCTTCAACATCTCTATTCTGCTGTGGCAATTACCGAGACATTAATTTGCGAAATTCCTTACGACCATTTTTTACAATCTTTGCAAACACGGCCCAGTTTACAAAAAACTATTTTGCAATTGTTAAGCCAACAACTCACGATAGGCTCATATTTAATTTCTTCGAATGCCGAACAACGCGTCGCTGCCTTTTTAATTGATCTTTCAAAACGATTACGTGCCACCGATCATTATTTTCTGCTACCGATGTCACGTTATGATATCGGTAATTATTTACGCTTAACCGGTGAAACGATTAGTCGTCTATTTTCACGCTTCCAACAAAAAGGCATGATTGTGATCGATCATAAAAAAATTCGTTTATGCCAGTTAGATAAACTCCAACAACTGGCCGAAGGAATGTAGCCCTCTCCTCTCCCTGTCATACCAGCGTGCTTATAGCTGGCATCTTGCTTTTAATCTTGGATGAAATAATCATTCAGGCTACAATGAACACTATGAAACATTCAATCCCAACCATCGTTTCCCAACTCCGAACGCATTTTAACATCGGCTTAACCCGCTCACTCGCTTATAGACAACAACAACTAAGCGGTTTAATGCGTTTTATTACTGAATGCGAAGATAAAATCATTCAAGCCTTACACACAGATTTGCGCAAACCACCAGCTGAAGTTATTATCGCTGAAACAGGCTTGGTTGCGGCTGAATTAAAATTTACGCAAAAAAATTTAGCTAACTGGATGGCACCCAAGCGTGTGCGCACACCTTTAATCGCGCAACCCGGTAAAAGTTTTCTTTATAGAGAGCCTCTAGGTGTCGTCTTAATCATTGCACCTTGGAATTATCCAATTAATTTAACCTTGTTGCCTTTAATTGGCGCGCTAGCCGCCGGCAATACAGTTGTCCTCAAACCCAGCGAAATTGCTCCCGCCACTAGCGCATTACTGGCAACGCATTTACCTAATTACATAGACCCAGATTGTTTAACAATAGTTGAAGGTGGTGTAGCGGAAACAACCGCCTTATTAAATGAAACGTTCGATCACATTTTTTATACCGGTAATGGCACTGTAGGACGCATAGTCATGAGTGCCGCCGCAAAACATCTCACGCCAGTCACCTTAGAGCTAGGTGGAAAATCCCCCTGTATTGTTGATGAAAACACCAATCTCGAGGTAGCTGCACAACGCATAGTGTGGGGAAAATTTAGTAATGCCGGACAAACTTGTACCGCCCCGGATTATGTACTTGCGCATACAGCCATACACGATGCGTTAATTACCAAAATGCAAAAATTTTTAAAAGAATTTTACGGTGAACTGCCACAGCTTTGCGCTGATTATGGCCGCATTATCAATGCTAATCATTACCAACGCTTAATTAATTTGTTAGAAAATAGTGGTGACATTGTTGTCGGAGGCAAAGGTGATCCCACTGACTGTTATCTTGCCCCTACCATTTTGCGCAATGTGCCAAGTGATGCGCCCATTATGCGCGATGAAATTTTCGGCCCAATTTTACCTATCATCCGTGTTAACAATATGGATGCCGCCATCGCCTTTATTAATGCCCGCCCAAAGCCACTGTCTTTATATATTTTTACCAACGCGCGTGCCACTTACGAACAGATGATTGCCGCTACAAGTTCCGGAGCCGTTTGTGTCAATTTCCCTTTATTGCAAGCCAGCGTGCCCGATTTACCATTTGGCGGTGTAGGCACAAGCGGCATGGGGGCTTATCATGGCCATCAATCTTTCCAAACGTTTACGCATATTAAATCAGTATTAATTAAGCCGACATGGTTTAACCCCTCGTTATTCTTTCCACCTTACTCGAGTAAATTTATTCGATTAATACGTTGGCTGATGTTTAAATAAACAACTGGGCTGATGTGGTAATGAAAGAGCTTTTTGTAGGTTTAACAAGAACGTACCCCTCTTTTCTTATTGAATAGTTAAGATTCTCCTAAGCTTGCTGTGTTAAACTTTTTGGCTATTATTCTTATAATTACCATAAAAGACAACAACATATGCATAGACTTACAGCGCCACTCATCAAGCCTTTTGTTGCATTAGCCATTGATCGCTATCGTCCTAGCGCGACAGCAGTCATTTTCCCTAGTATTGAAGTCGCGGCTGAAGAAGTTTCGCTTACCGATTTTAGTACTTTTTTGCGCCAGTTAAATGAAAAAATTCAACCGGAAAAACCGCTTCCCCATCTTTTTTTACAGCCTTGCTCATACGATGCATTACAAGGTTTAAGTTTATATCTACTCGATTACCATCAACTTAACGTGGAACATCTGCATTTAGACTTAAATGCTGTCATTGTTGATGATGAATTTATCGAAACATTAGGCTTTTTGCTGGAGAGACTCTCAACTAGTGGCGTGTCTGAATTACATCTTGATTGCGAATCTAACCCCTTTCCCGATACTGTCTTGACCTTAATCACGCAACAAATTCAACAAGCCAACGTTGCCATTAAAATTAATCTGCCAACGGAAATTCAACGTGGCCTGCATCAATTCAACATTGATACCTACACACAATACAATATGGCGACGCGAAATCTATACCAAACGGTAACTGAAAATCGTCAAATTAGAAAAGAAGCGTCAGAACCCACAGCAAAACGATCACGCTCAACATTTGCTACACAAGCAATTAGCATTGATGTGGAATTTGAACAACAAGTTCAAGTAGAAGTCGCTGTACAACGCGAATCGGAAGCCGAAGCCGAACAACCTAAACAAGAAGCGCTAGAATTAATTACTTCCTTAGATGACTTGCTAACTAGAGTACAAGTTAATTCGCTAGCCTTGGAACCAGGTGCTAATTTAGTTTCAGACTATGATGTTACCCGCGCTTGGCATGCTTGGTTTGGAAATGTTGCCGTTTTTAGAGAAAATAACGTACGTTTTGATTTACAACAGCGCGCACCGCAACAAGGCACTAACGTTGATGTATACGAAAATACCTTGCTGGCAAATGTTACCGTGCAAGCCGCTGAACAATTACTCAATCATTATGCGCAATTTCAATATGGTCTCGACTTAAAACATTTGCCAGCTGGTTTTCGCGTAATTGAATATCCACAAGGCACCGAAAAACAAGTATTACATTACGATAGGGCATTAGCCGATGTCGCAATTAACGCACCGCTTGCTCCGGTATTAAAAGCAAAACCTAAAAAAAATGCGCTAGATTACACGCGCTATAATCAATACACAGAAACCTTAGCTGACAACCCTGTATTTGTACGCATTCATGAAGAATTACTGACTCTAGTCGGCCCACCCTATCAACGTGAAGCATATACATTAATATTGAGCCATCTTCCTAAATTACTAAGATATAGCACCGACGATTTGGAAATATTATTTTATATTTGCCGACAAAAGTCCGGATTTTCTGCAAACCGTTTACGCTTTATGTTAGAACATGGTGAACAAATTCACCGTACGGATAACAATCTTGCGGCGCGACGAATACTAGGCAAACAACCTAAAAAAGCAAGTCAAGGTGAAGGTGAAGAAGAAGCAGAACAAATTGATAACCTCACTTTATTTTTGGCAACCGCAGAACGCGAAATAGATTTTGACGAACATGCGCTTTTTCACTTATTCCCAGAGAACCCAATACTTATTGACCGAATTGCCGCCTGGGTAGAAGAATATGAATTATCCAGCCGACATTTAGATACCTTACTCGATGTTTACAATAGTCATGGTTCTGCTGGTATAGAAAGATTATTTGCCATACGCAATATGCATCCGACTTTATTGCAAGCGGGCAATACCTATATTCCAATTATTACCGATGCACGTTTTCAACAAGCTTTAGATACCATCGCTAGCTTTACTGCCGAACAACGTGTTTGGTGGGATGCCTTATATGCGCAACATACAGCAGCGGTTGGTTATGATGATTTACCATCATTAGTTAAATCGTTTGAAGCCTTCAGTCAGGCAATAGTAGAGCTAGGTTTGTCATTCTATGTTCCTATTCATTTCACCGGCATTAAAAACCTGCCAACTGCTTTAGCGCGGATTTTAAGTATTTTAAAATATTGCCCCGCACAAGATCTCAATACTCAATGGGAATGCATGACGCAATTATCATTGCAATCGGATGGCGCAATTCGAGCAATGACTGAGAAAAGAGATTTTAGAGAAGATTGTAGCATTGTCATTCCAGAAATGGATGCAACTGCAACTGGATATAATGAACATGAAGGTTATACTTATTATCTTTATTTCACCCATCCAGAAACTTTTTTACGCGATAATGTTGTAAATCAAGCTGAGTTAGAAAAAATATTTTATCGTTATCTCGCTTATCAGAAATATCGCCGACCAATACAAGAATATAGACAATTACTAAATAATCCTGATATCCATAAATGGTCGAAAGATATCCCAGTTATGTTGTATGGCATATTGGCTAGGGCTACTTCTGGCGCAGAAAACTATCTTAGCGTGCAAAATTTCGCGCAACTTGAAAAAGAATGGCGCGCGTCTTTGACAAATTTAGATGCGCTTGCCAGCGGCTTTTACAGTCTTCTCCCCTTGGTCATAGCAGGTGAGGAAGGGGAAGGCTATCACTCATTCAGACATTTTATGCTCGGCGAGATATTGCGCGATGAAGTAACATGTTTTAATCCTATGCCGCCGCTTCAAGCTATTAATCAGCTTATTAAGTTAGAACAAGAAACATCTGATATTGGAACATCAATAATAAATCCGTTTGGGCAAAAAAACCCTTGGCAAATTGATACCGCTACGATACCTGGTGTTGATGCTAATACTGGAAACTTTAAACGCCGTACTGCCCTGGTAGATTTCGCGGGCCAAAGGCTAGACGACGCCAGAAATAAATTGAATGCGTCATCCATTCCGCTAATATTCTCAGAAATAGGTAAAATTTCACCTGAGGAAATGAAGAAAAATCAATTTTTCTTCAAGTACATTGCTTTCTTTAAGAATTTACAAGGCGGCAACCAGCGCGGCGAACCATTTATTCCACTAGCGACAACGTTTAAATTATTTGATGCGGATGCAATCAAACCATATCCAGATACTGATAAATCTTGTCAAGAAATCGCCAGACCCCTTTATGACGCTAATATGCAAGATGAAGATTCGCAATACAATAGGAATATTCACTGCGCATTAGCTCATTTAGCCCATATTCCTAAACATGCTCCAGATTTAACTCGCGATACTTTACTGGCGTTTTTGAAAACATTAGCAACCGTAACCACCACTGAAGCCGTTGTTGATATGGTAAAACAACGTTTTGGCAAACATTTTCCAGCCACTTATTTTGCCTCAGTTGGCCGCGGTGATATATCCGCCGACTTAAAAAAGTCAGCTAGTGCCGGCGTTGGTTCGGAAGATAATAAAAAATTGATTATTGAGATCTTGCGACGCTTTTATTTGGAATCTGATACAAAAAAACTAGAAACACTTAGCGAGTTGCTAAAACAAGTTTTACGCGAATCAAACCCTCAAGATGCAAATGCACTTTTACGCATGTTGGCAAGAAACGAAGCGTTATACAAACCCAATACAAAAGCCGAACACCTCTGTCAGATTATCAGCGCCGGATTAGATTTTAATAATTTACCTGAATTAATGTGTTTCTTAAGCGATGCTGAACAAGACAAAATTGATAGCAATCTTGCTTCCATCACCCTTGAATATTTAATGCTTGTTTTACCTTCTCTGCATTTAGTCGAAGCTCGCACGTTAAGAAAACATGAAATGCTAGCCTTAGCAAGGCGCTATGCGCTCGCTTCAAATACGGTACGCGTGGATAGCGATACCGTTAAAATGCTGTTGAACACGACAACGGAATTAGCAGCTAAATTCCCTGGCGCGAAAAATGAAATTTTAGAATTTATGCCTTTATTATTTAAAGAAAGCCTTGCTGAAAATAAAGATCTAGACATTGCTGATGGTCACTTCAGATTGATGTATAAATTTCTATCTGGTTTAAAAGATGAGCGAATAGCATTTTCGCTGTGTTATAATTTTTCCCGCATGCAAGCTGGCCGCACACCTAGTACGTTATTAAACATCATTAATTCTCATTTCAAATATCTTTCCCTTGAAAGACGCAATTTTTTATTGAAAACCTTGTGCTGGTTATTGAATAACAATCAAGAAGTTAATTTTGCTACGCTGCAATTAATATTAGATCGCTGTCAAGATGAAAATTACGCAGATAGTATATTTATTGTTTTGAAAAAAATGTATAAGAGCGCTCCCTTACCTACGCTAGACACAGTTTTAGAATGGGTAAACACAGCAAAATCTCCCGCAGAAATTCAAGCAAAACACAAAATTTTTGATATTAATCCTTGCGAGAGAGAAGAGATTAACGGCTTCCATCCCCTAAAAGCCAAACAACAAGCTTTGTTATTTGGTGGCTATACTTTTTATCGCGAAGAACTAGACATTTTAGAGAATCACATTACAGCAGTACAAGCATATTCTACTGCTGAATTAGTTGAAGCGTTACGCGAACAAGGTAAATCACAACGACCAGATGTTGCATTATTGACGGCTTTAAGCGCGGAGTTACTTTACCGCGCTAAAGGTTTGCCTGCAATTGGTGCTGGGAAAACCCGTAAATGGGGACGTTCGTTTGAAATTAACACGACTCAATACCTAGCTATCTATGCAACATTAAAATCCGGTCGTCACGTCAGC
>Ga0163162_10008017_pt1 | contig 10303 bp, 8 predicted proteins | sample S55metaG_FD_115310 | JGI IMG/M metagenome (GOLD analysis project Ga0163162, IMG submission 115310) | Switchgrass rhizosphere microbial communities from Kellogg Biological Station, Michigan, USA - S5-5 metaG | ecosystem: Host-associated > Plants > Roots > Rhizosphere > Soil | place: USA: Michigan...
TGCCGGTCGCGATTATACGGGTCCCGCACCCTTGACAGCACCCGTGCTCGCGGCCCAGCATCCCAGCCCATGAACGACGACGTGTGGCTGCAGGTCAGCGGCCCGCACCTCACCACGCGCGCCGGACGGCGCGTGGTGCTCCGCGGGGTCGGGCTCGGCGGCTGGATGAACATGGAAAACTTCATCACCGGGTTCCCGGCCACCGAGACGCTGCAGCGGGATGCCCTGGGCCGGGCCCTGGGCGACGAGGGGACGCGGCAGTTCTTCGAGCGCTTTCTCGACGTGTTCTTCGGCGACGAGGACGCCGCTTTCCTCGCTTCGCTCGGGCTCAACTCCGTGCGCCTGCCCGTGAGCTATCGCCACTTCGACGACGACCTGCGCCCGTTCGAGCTCAAGGAGGAGGGCTTCCGGCTCCTCGACCGCGCCATCGAGCGCTGCGCGCGGCACGGTCTCTACACGATCATCGACCTGCACGCCCTGCCCGGCAGCCAGAACCAGCGCTGGCACAGCGACAACCCGACGCACCGGGCGTTCTTCTGGGACTACAAGCACTTTCAGGACCGGGTGATCCATCTGTGGGAGGCGTTCGCGCGCCGCTATCGGGACCAGCCGTGGGTGGCCGGCTACAATCCCATCAACGAGCCGGGCGACATCAGCGGCGCGGCGATCGGCCCCTTCTACCGGCGCCTGCACGACGCCGTGCGCGAGATCGATCCCGACCACATCCTGTTTCTCGAGGGCAACCGCTACTCGGTCGACTTCGACGTGTTCGGCGACCCATGGCCGAACACCGTCTACACCGTCCACGACTACGCGCTGCCCGGACTCTACGATGGCGGCGACTACCCGGGGGTGAGTCGCGGGCGCTTCATCGACCGCGGCGTGCTGGAGCAGACGTTCCGCGCTCGCACCGAGTACATGCGGCGGACCGGCACGCCGATCTGGGTCGGCGAGTTCGGTCCGGTGTATCCGGGCGACGAGCGCCAGAACGCGATGCGTCTGCAGATCCTGGCCGATCAGCTCGAGATCTATGGCCGGCACCACGCGGGCTGGTCGCTGTGGACGTACAAGGACATCGGACTGCAGGGGCTCGTGCACGCCGCGCCCGACTCCGCCTACCTGCGCCGGCTCCGCCCCGTGCTCGAGCGCAAGGCCCGGCTGGGGACCGACGCCTGGGGCTCGTCCGACGCGGGCGTGCGCGACATCCTGGATCCGATCGAGGCCACCTTTCGCCGCGAGTTCCCCGGCTTCGATCCCTTCCCGTTCGGCCAGCGCTCGTGGATCCACGGGCTGGTCCGCCACGTGCTGCTGGCCGAGCCGCTGGTGGAGGAGTTCGGGCGGTGCTTCGAAGGACTGGGCCCGGACGCGATCACGGCGCTGGCCGACTCGTTCCGCTTCGGCGCGTGCGTGAAGCGGCAGGCGCTGCTCGGGATCCTGCGCGCGGCGACGTCGGCGGCGATCGACTAGGAGGTGCTCGCCGCCGGCTCGTTCTGCTTCGCCGCGTTGTAGTTCGCGTCGTACCACCAGTGCAGGTACGCGTCGTAGGTGATCGGCTCAAAGCGCGGCGGATTGTCGGCGCTCTGGCAGGTCGGCAGGCAGGCGATCACCGTGTCGATGTGCGGCCCGAGGAAGAACGGGATGGCGTAGCGGTGGCGCCCAACCGGCGGCACCGCCCGGTGCGGCGTCGACTTGAAGCGGCCGTTCGTCCAGCGGGTCATCATGTCGCCCGAGTTCACCGCATAGGAGTCCGGCACGTACGGCACGTCGAGCCACTCCCCCGACGGTATGCGGACTTGCAGTCCCGGCACCTCGCTCTGGGCCAGGAGGGTCAGGAAGTTGGCGTCGGTGTGCGGCGCGATACCGAACTGGTTGGCCTCGGCCGCGACCGGCGGATAGTGTGAGAGCCGGAACGAGAACTGGCTCTCGGCGAACGCCGCGTCGAAGGCGTGGGGCGGCAGGTCGAGCGCCAGTGCGCAGGCCGGCAGCAGGCGGCGCGTCAGCGCGTCCATCGCGTCGGTATACGCCAGCACCGAGGCGCGGAACCCGGGGAGATCGTCGGGCCACCGGTTCGGGCCCGCGAAGCGCCGGCCGGCGCGGACCAGCGGATCGTCGGGTGTGCGCTCGCGCTTGGTGAAGTAGGCCTCGTTCAGGTCCGGCTTGTCGTTGTCGTTGACGTCCGACGTCCACACCGCGTAGCGGCCCATCGCCATGTAGCCGTTGTTGTGCTCGTTCATCCGGAGCGCCATCTTGGCCGCCATCGGCTGGGCGTGAAAGCGCCGCGCCTCGTCGAAGGTCCGCGCGATGAGATCGCGCGGCACGCCGTGGTTGACCAGCACGAAGAATCCGATCGTCTGCAGCGCCTCGCCGAGCTGCCGCGCGGCGCGTTCACGCGCCCCGGGCACTCCGGCGAAGCACGGCCCCACGTCGATCACGGGAATCACGATGCCCGAAGCATAGCCCATCGCGCGTGGAACGGCAGCGGTCGTCCAAAGTAGACACGGGGCGAGGCTCCCTGGTGCGGCGCGGAGCCTCGCCCCGTCACGTCAATCGCGGCGAGGCGTGCTCAGCTCTGAGGCGCCAGCAGCCGCATCTCCACCCGACGGCTCTTGGCGTAGGTGTCCTTGTCGGCCTTCTCACCCGAGGTCAGGGCCACCTTGCCCATGCCGACCGCGGCGATACGACGAAGATCGACGCCTTCACGCATCACGAGGTAGCGGACCACCGCATCCACGCGCTCACGCGTGAGCTGGTAGTTGTAGCGATCGGTCCCCCGCGCGTCGGCGAAGCCCTGCAGCTCCAGCACCACGTTGGGGTCGGCCTTGAGCGCCTTAGCCACTTCCCGCAGCTCGTTGATGCCCTCGTCCTTCAGATCGGCCTTGTTGAAATCGAAGAACACCGACTTGGTGTCCACCGCGGCGTACTTGTTGCGGTTGGCGAAGCGCTGGTTGAAGACCGATTCCGACTCTTTCTGAGCCTGCGCGACCGAGGCGGCATCCTTCTTCGCCTCGCTGGCCAGGGTCTTCGCCTCGCTGGCCTGGGTGCCGACCTCACTCACCTTGGCATCGATGCTCGTGAGCCGTTGACCGGTTGATTCGAGCGCTTGCGTGTTGGACGCGGTCCGGTCCGACGTCTCCCGGAGCTTGGCATCCGTGCTGTCCACGCGCTGGCCCATCTTGGTCTCTGTTGAGCCGACCTGCTCGCGCACATAACCTTTCGTGGCGCATGCCGACAGGAGCACGGCGACGCCCAGGCATCCCACCATGACACTGACTTTTCGGTTCATCCCATTACCTCCTTACAATTGTGAGGCGAGACAACGACACGGCCACCGATGCCCACAGCGTCGCACAGCAATCAAGCCCTCGCCGCTAAATTTCATCTACGGACTCTCGCGCGCGGTGCTCCCGCGCCCGGCATCGGCCGCTGCGAGGTCGGCCTTCGTCGAGTAAACGTCCCTCTTGACTGGCCAATGACGGTCGGGTCAGTATCGGCACTGGCGCTTGGCAATATCTGCTCGGACGTGAAAATGTTTGCCCAGGAGCGACGAGGGAGATGAGGATGACGACCCGCTATCACGGCTTGGCCGCCAGCCTGTGCGTGCTCGCGATGGCAACCACGGCTCACGCCCAGATCACGGACATGAAGAAGGGTGAGGGCGGCAGCGCCGTGCAGGGCTCGGCCGGTCCGAGCGGGGCGCAGAACGCGGCGTCGGACCTCGAGCGGTGCGACAAGGCCATGGCCACCATCGCTGTCGTCGAGCCCCAGGCCCACATCCTCGCTCAGCTCGCCCGCTACAAGCTGGCCTCACCGTCCGGGCTCATCCGGCTGATGATCCAGCAGTCGAACTGCTTCCTCGTGGTCGAGCGCGGCGTCGGCATGCAGAACCTCATGCAGGAGCGCGCGCTGCAAAAGTCCGGTGAGCTCCGGCAGGACTCCAACGTGGGGGGCGGGCAGATGGTCACCGCCGACTACGTGCTGACGCCGGCGGTGGTGTTCTCCGAGGACAACGCCGGAGGCGTGGGCGGCGGGGTCGGCGCGGCCATCGGCGGCCTGTTCGGTTCCGGCGGCCGGGCCATCGGCGCGGTGGCCGGCGGCCTCAAGTTCAAGGAAGCGCAGACCAGCATGCTGGTCGCCGACGCCCGTTCCAGCATCCAGGTCGCCGCGGCCGAGGGCAGCGCCCGCAAGGCCGACTTCCGCCTGGGCGGCCTCTTCGCCGGCGGCGGCGTGGCGGCCGGGCTCGGTGGGTACGAGAACACCAACGAAGGTAAGGTCATCGCGGCCAGCTTCGCCGACAACTACAACGGCATCGTCCGGGCGGTGCGCGGCAATCCGGGCCTGCAGCGCCAGGTCGCCTCGCTCGCAGGCGCCGAGACGGGTGCCCAGACCAAGGCCGGCAGCGTCTTCAGCGAAGGTGACGTCCTGCGCCCGAAGATCGCCAACGTGAAGCTCCTGGCCAAGCCCTCGGAGGAGAGCGCGCTCGTCGTGATGCTGACCAAGGGCGAGGAGCTCATCTTCATGGGCAAGGAGCAGGACGGCTTCCTGAACGTCGAGACCAGCAAGGGCGCCGGCTGGGTGAAGAAGGTGCTCGTCACGCGCTGAGCCACCCGTCAGCCGGCCGCGTCTGCTTCGTCACGTGCCGGACGTGGCCGGACATCTCCGACAGCGATGCCCTGGTCCAGGCGGCCCTCGAGCGCCGGGGTATCGCCGTCGCGGCGTGTCCCTGGAACGGCGCCGACCAGCGCTTCGGCGACTTCGACGCGGTCATCCTCCGGTCGAACTGGGACTACCACCACACGGTGGAGGCGTTCGCCGCCTGGCTCGATCAGCTCGACGCCGCCTCCGCCCGGGTCTGGAACCCGACGCCCCTCGTCCGCTGGAATCTGAGCAAGCGCTACCTGCTGGAGCTGGCCGCGGCCGGGGTCCCGACGGTGCCGACGGTCGTGCTCGACGGCGACGCCGCCTCGCAGCTACCCGCCGTGCTGGCTCAGCGGCAGTGGGCGACGGCGGTCGTGAAGCCGGTCGTCTCCGCGTCCGCGCACGACACCGTGCTGATCAAGGACGGCGACGTGGCCTCGGTCGTCGCCGCGCTTCGGGCCGGCCAGATCCGCCAGCCGGTGCTCGTCCAGCCGTTCGTGGAGGAGATCGTGACGCGCGGCGAGTGGTCGATCGTCTTCATCGACGGCGTGATCACCCACACCTTTCTCAAGCAGCCGGGCCCGGGTGAGTTCCGCGTCCAGCCGGCCCGCGGAGGCCGCGCTCAGGCGTTGCCCGCGCCCGCCGAGGTGCGGACTGCCGCTCAGCAGGCGGTGGCCGCCCTGCCCGTGCCGCCGCTGTATGCGCGGATCGACGGCGTGCAGACGCGCGAGGGATTTCGTCTGATGGAGGTCGAGGTCAACGAGCCGGGCCTCGCGTTCACGCTCGCTCCCGCTGCGGCCATCACGTTTGCCGAGGCCATCTCCCGGAGGCTCGGGCGCTAGCCCGCCCGGACGTCCGCGGCTGGACGTGGGAAAACATTTTCACAATCTGCCGGGGGCCGGGTTTCGGTCGTCATTTCCGGCCCTCCCGAAGGATATAGCGTAAGGTGACGGGATGGCTCCTACCTCAGACGTGTTGCGCTCGCCGAGTCCCTGCGATCACCTCATCCAGGCCTACACGGACGACGCCTTTCTGGGCAAGGTGGTGGCGGAGTACGTCGCCGCCGGGTTCGAGCAGGGTGAAGCGGCGGTGCTCATCGCCACCCCCGAGCACACCGAGCTCTTCTCCGAGCGATTCGCCGCCCTCGGGATCGATGTGCCCGCGGCGTTGCGGACGCGCCAGCTGCTCTTCCTGGACGCCGACCAGACCCTGGCCCGCTTCTTGGTCGACGGCCGACCCGATCGCCAGATGTTCCTGAGCATCGTGGCCACCACCCTCGATCACGTCCGCGCCTCGGGCTATCGCCGCATTCGCCTCTACGGGGAGATGGTGGATCTGCTCTGGGCCGACAGCCTGGAGGCCACCCTCGAGCTCGAGCGCCTCTGGAACGACGTGCTGGCCGACGAGCGACTGTCGCTGTTCTGCGCGTACCGGATGGACCCGCTCGATCGCCAGGTGCAGGGCGTGCTCCGCCAGGTGACCCACTGTCATTCGCATCTGCTGCCGGTGGAGAACTCCGAGCGCTACGCCGAGGCAGTCGACCGTGCCTACTCCGACGTCTTCGGTGTGGACGGCGACGTGCAAACCCTGAGGCACCTGCTGGTGTCGCACGAGCGCCTGGCGACCGAGATGCCCTCGGCGCAGGCGGCGATGTTCGCGCTCGAGTCGCTGCTCCCCACGATCGCCGAGAGCGTGCGGGTCAAGGCGCGGCAGTACTATCGGGCCACGCCGCGCCGTCTGTCCTAGCTAGCACTCCCGGTCCTCACTCACGCGCTGCCTAGTCCCGTGGTCTGAGCGCTCACGTCTGGTCGCGCAGCAACGGTACTGGTCTGGCGACGGAACCGTCACCGATCTGACCATCACTCTTCTGTCTGACACATCCGCGTTGGCCGCTGTTACATCGCACCCGTTCGCGCGCTGCACGTGCGCACACTTACGCGTCTGGCATTGTCCTGCCCATGCCCGCACGATTCGTTCAGTGAACAATTGAAAAAAGGAGGCTATGCGGTGCTTCAATGGCGACACTCGTGCGCGGACGGCGCCGCGGTCGCGTTCGTGGTTCGTGCTCGTGGCAGTCGTCCTGATCGCTGGGGTCGTGGGGGCCGGACGTGTCGAGGCCGCGTCTGAGTCTGAGCTGGACGGCGCCCACCACGAATGCTGATGGAACCAGCCTGACAGATCTCGGTAGGGCGGGGCACCGTCACGGCACCGTCGGTCCAGCTCCGCATGCCCTATCACCCCAGCGGCGCCGCACCACCGGCTTCATCTGCATCCAGTCGGTCAACGCGGCGGGCCAGGCCAGCGCCGACCAGGCGTGCAATGCCGTCCCGATTCCCGCACGCCCCACGGCCTCGGCCCCCGTGACGCTCTCGCTCACCAAGAACGGTGCGGGCTCAGGCACGGTCACCAGCACGCCCGGCGGGATCGACTGCGGCACTACTTGCTCGCAAACCCTACACACTCGGCTTCAGCGACGGAACCGCGGCGCAGCAAGGCACCGTCTCGGCGTTATTTGCTTCAGCTCAGGATGCCCTATCACCCCAGCGGAGCCGCCAGCGGCTTCATCTGCATCGAGTCGTTCAACGCGGTGGGTCAAACCAGCGCCACCCAGTCGTGCAATGCGGTCCTGGTCCCGGCTCGCCCTTGAGCGGACGCATGACGTCGATCCGCGCGTCCTGAGACCTATCGAGACATGGCCGCCCCACGGTGGTCGGCGACCAGACGACCACCCTTGAACACCAGCTGCAGCGTTCGCACGTTGTCGATGTCGTCGAGTGGGTTCTCGCGCACCACGATCAGGTCGGCCAGCTTGCCGACCTCGATGGTGCCGAGATCGTGGCCCACGCCGCAGATGTCGGCCGCGTGCCTGGTCGCCGCCTGGAGCGTCTGCCACGGCGTCGCGCCCGACTTCACCCACAGCCCGAGCTCTAGCAGGGCTCCGTCCCGGACCGGACGGACGTCGGAGCCGACCGCCATCTTGAGGCCGGCCGCCAGCGCGCGACGGAACCACGCCCGGTGCTCGCCCACCGCGTCCTCGGCGCGCTTGACCAGATCGGGCGAGAGGCCGCGCTGCTCGACCCACTGCTTCTCCCACCGGGTGGTCGCCTGGCCAGGCGTCAGGTGCGTGATGCCGAGCGTCGGGACGAACCACGCGTCGTGCTCGCGGAAGAGGGCCAGGCACTCGTCGTCCATGATGTATCCATGCTCGACGGAGTGGGCGCCGAGGCGCAACGCGGCCTTGACCGCCCCGGCGCTGGCCGCGTGCGCCATGACCTTGAGGCCGCGCTGGTGGCAGATCGCGAACGCCGCCTGTAGCTCGCTCTCGGTGAAGAACGAGTGCCAGTGGCGGTCCCACGCAGGACCCATGATCCCGCCGGTGAGATTGAGCTTGATGTGATCGACCCCGGCCTGGATGTGCTCGCGGATGGTGCGCACGAACTCATCAGGACCGTCACAGGGCAGCGCGAAGCCGGTGCCGAGCGCGTGGCCGGCCGTGGTCGTGAGGAACCAGCCGCACGTGTACAGACGCGGGCCGACGTGCTGGCCCGAGTCGAACGCCCGCTTGAGCGCGACGTCGATGAAGTGCGGGGCGCCCGCCATCCGCATGCCCGTCACGCCCGCCTCGAGGAGCGCGCGCTGGGCATTGGCGAGGTACTGCGCGGTCAACTCCGGCACCCCGGCCTGCGCGATCCGGGGCCACTCGAGGTGCACGTGCGCGTCCCATAGCCCGGGCAGCAGATAGGCGCCGCGCAGGTCGATGACCTCGGCGCCGTGCGTGGTCGGGGAACGGCGGCCGTCCAGGACCTCGACGATGCGCTCGTCCTCGACGGTGACGCTGCAGCCGGCCCTCACGCCAGGCGTGACCGCATCGATGAGATTCGCATTCGTCACGACCAGGCGCGCCATGGGTAGACGCTGGCTCAGTCGACCGTCACGGGCTTGATCGCGCGCAGGCGGGGCAGAACTTCAGTCGAGAACAGCCGGATGCCTTTCTCCGATTCGGCGTGGGTCATGTAGCCGGAGCGGCCGATGAGGGTCAGGTGTCCGAACCCGCCGACCTGGTCGTAGAACTCCATGATCTGCCGGTAGACGGTGTCCGGATTGCCCGCGAACAGAATCCCCTGGGCCTGCGCATGCTCCACGCTGATCGACGTGAGCCGCGCGGCGTTCTGGTTTGCCGACAGCGTGGTGGCGCCGGGCCGGGGCGCCGAGCGATACACCTGCGGGGCCAGGTGGGGCTCGATGCTGCCCGGGAGAAAGCGCGAGTACTGCGGCGCCGACTTCAGGCTCGTGTGCAGGAACCAAAGGAGCTTGCTGCCCACGCGCAGGCCTTCCTCGTCGGTGTCGCCCACGTAGACGAACGCCGCGTAGGCGAAGTTGTCAGTCGTCACCTTTGGCAGGCCGGCCTCCGCCCGCGCCCGGCGGTGTGCGGCATACGCGCGGCGCGTCCCCTCCGGACCGCGGAGCACCAGCACGTGGACCATGCCGCGACGGCCCACCTCGGCGGCGGTGTCCGGATCGCCGGTGGCCGACCACAGGCGCGGATGCGGCGTCTGCCAGGGCCGGGGCCAGATGTTCACGTGGCGGTGCGTGTAGTGCTTGCCCTCCCAGCTGAACGGCCCCTCGTGGTGGCTAAGCGCCTTGGTGATGAGGTCGATCGCCTCCCAGTAGCGCTCGACGTTGTTGATGGGATTGGCGTTGGCCGAGGCCATCTCGCTACCGCCCGACTTCACGAAGCCGATCTCCAGGCGGCCGCGCGAGATGACGTCGGCGGTGGCGTACTCCTCGGCCACGCGCACCGGGTCCTGGCGCAACGAGATCAGCGTGCCCAGCGTGAGGATGCGCACCTGACGCGTCTGGCGGGCCAGGATGCCCAGGAGCATCGGATTGGACGCCAGCAGGGAGTTGATACCGGCATGATGCTCGATGGCCAGTACGTGCAGGCCGAGGTCGTCGCAGAGGAGGAACTCGTCGATCACCTCTTCGAACAGGTCGGCGGCGATCTTCGGGTCACAGTACCGGTTGGGCAGGCTGGCCCGCACGGAATCCGTCGCGGTAAGCACATCCGGAGGAATGAAGGGGTACGGCACCTCGCACTGCCACCAAGCGTCCATCGCGTCTCTCCCGTCTCCGCCTGAAGGTCAGCGCCCCAGGAAGCGCGCGACCGTGTCGACGAAGGTCTCGGCCTGCTCGATCTCCGGCTGGTGCCCGGCCCCGGCGATGAGCTCGAAGCGCGCCCCGGGAATGCACTGGGCGTAGGCGCGTCCATAGGCCGGCGTCACGAGACCGTCGCTGGCCCCCCACACCACCAGCGTCGGCACGCGGATGCCTCCGAGCCACCGCTTGAGCTGGGGGTTGTACATGTAGGGGTGCCAGCCATACAGACATAGCGCGTCCCAGTTGCGAGCCCGCAGGACGAGCTCCTCGTCCGACAGCGCGTCGTAGTCCGGCGCCCACCGCGCCGGATCGTGCCACGCCCGGCGGCGCACCTCGGCCGGCGAGGTGTTGAAGACGTCGAGGATGTCGGGCGTCTCGCGGTCGCTGACCGTGATGCCGCGCGCGTCCACGAGGACGAGGCCATCGAGACGATGCCGACACGCCACCGCGATCTCGGCCGCGAGCCAGCCGCCGAATGACAACCCGATGAGCGTCACCCGCTCGTAAGGCA
>Ga0163162_10008021_pt1 | contig 10302 bp, 12 predicted proteins | sample S55metaG_FD_115310 | JGI IMG/M metagenome (GOLD analysis project Ga0163162, IMG submission 115310) | Switchgrass rhizosphere microbial communities from Kellogg Biological Station, Michigan, USA - S5-5 metaG | ecosystem: Host-associated > Plants > Roots > Rhizosphere > Soil | place: USA...
CATCCGCGGCAAGGTTCGCATCGCGTGCGAGGTCGGGCAGATGGCGGGTTGGGTGAAGAAGACCCTGCAAACCGAGTTGCGTGAAGTCGTTATCTGCGACCGCCGCCGAACGCGACTTGTCTTGTCGGGCGCATCGAAGACAGATCGCATCGATGCTGATCGGCTCTCGGAGTGTCTGCGCCTTGGCTCGGTTCACCCAGTGCACTTGCCTGAGGGCCGGCAGCTCGAGCTTCGTCGTCTCGGCTGGCACCACCTTCGGATGCTAAATGAACGTCGCCGTGCGGTGCAGCGGTTGCGCGCACTGTTTTTGGAATCGGGACTGCGAGTTCCATCGCCACGTCGCGACCCACGACGCGTTCCCATGAGAAAGCTATCAGGTAACGCTTCGAAGGTGGTCGCGCGCGCATACATTCGGCAAATCGAGCTCGCTACCGCGCTTGTCGAGGAGGCGAAAAGCGAGTTTCTTTCCTTCGCGCGGCAATTCGAGGCGTATAAGCTTCTTCAGACTGTTCCGCATGTCGGTGAGATCCGTGCGGCAATGCTCATCGCAGTCATCGGCGACCCGCAACGATTTCATTCTAGAAGAGCGGTGTGGGCATACGCAGGCTTGGCGGTCGTTCAGAGATCCTCTGCCGAGCACCGTGTCGAAGATGGCCGCGTCATCCGAGACAGGCGGAGAACTGGCGTTCATCTATCGAAGATTGCCCAACCCGTCTTCAAGAAACTCTTGCGAGATATCGCTCTCCACGCATCAATTCGCGGTGGCGCATTTCGAAAGCTCTACGATGCATACTTGAAGCGTGGTAAGCGTCCGTCGATCGCACGCTTATCGCTGGCACGAAGAATAGCGGCCATCATCTTCGCGGTGTGGCGAAGCGGCGTGCCGTTCAACGAGCGAATGGTCATGATAGGGAAGCGCAAACAAGTTTCGGGGCGAGCATCAGCGCAGAAGTTGAGCCATCGGTGTACACCCGTCGATAAGGCTACAGCCCTAACCATATGCCGCCCCGAAATTCATACTCGAACGCGTCGCGCTCGCGGCGCCGGCTAACACCTGCAAGAGATTGACAAAACGGCGTTTGTTTGCCCGCGCGCCTGTCGGCGCGCTAGCGTTGCGGCTCCGGACGGCGGCACGCGCGCTGCGAGGCCATCTCTACTCGGCGCACCGCGCGTGCCGCTCGTCCCGTCGCGGTGCGGAGCCGTTTTGCAATCTATGCGACAGTCGTTAGGGCGCAAACATTCGCGCTTGCGGCGCGATAGAGCACGGGAGCAGAAGTTTATTGGCTCTCGCGATCATACGACACGCCGGCGTTTGAGGTAGGTAGCCAGCGATAGCTCCAGCCGAGACACGTTTGCGCTCCAACGTGAATATCGATTCACTATTGGTGTGACGCAAATGTGTCGCTGTCCTTCGCTCGGAAGGTGCGTGAAACACGACTCGAACTTAACTTGATGTCCGGTTTGCAGACGCTTTTAGACTCGTCTGCGTGTCGCTTGATGGCGTAAGTAGGGCGGTAAGCGTCACGTCATGTGGAAACAAGAGAGTCATTCGTCGCACCAAAATATCGACGTCGCGCGGTTATCCGGTTCTTCTTCTTTCTGCAGTCGGGAGTCTGCTAAAAATCCAGTCCGAGATGGCTTTGCTTGTGTTGAGTAATCTTCCTAGTGCCCGACAGATTTGCGAATCCACAGCAAAACACACGCATCGTCTTATCAGTGCAGTCATCGGCGACGCCGTGTTTGCATATCTCGAGTACCTTGAGAGCGCGAGAATGATCCGCGTGGCGCGTGTTGGCATCACGCTTCGTCGTCGCCATTGTCGCCGGTGTCTAGCCGATCGAATCGCATCTCACGCCTCGTGAGAATGCCTACAGCTTCCCGTTACAAGCACGTTGCTCTACACTTGTGGCGGGGGATTGTCGTAGAACGTTCGTTAGTGTTTGGCGGCGCGAGAACGCGCCTTGAAGCTACGGCAGCGCGAGTCGTGTTGGCTTTCACGGGCAATCAGCGCTCGTGCGCCCTAACCGCTGCAAGAGATTGTCAAAACGGCGTTTGTTTGCCCGCGGCGCTATCGCGCCGCTCGCGTTGCGGCTCCGGACGGCGGCACGCGCGCCGCGAGGCCATTCTCAAGTCGGCGCAACGCGCGTGCCGCTCGTCCCGTCGCTGTGCGGAGCCGTTTTGCAATCTATGCGACAGTCGTTAGCCGGACTTGATCACTCGGATATCGCGTGCTTTAAGCACCGCTCGAACTAGCGATTCTGGCCGAGCGAGGTGACATATTGCCCGTTGGCGGCACTCCTGTTGCGGGGTGAGCATGTCTGGCGAATCAAACTCCGCGGACTTTAGCGAAGCGGTCGAACGGCGCTATCGTGATGCTTACGTGATCGCAGCAACAATTGTCGGATTCGGCGATACGATCAAAGCGCTTGGAATCGCGTTCGGCGCACTATTGCTCGTCGCGGCGTTGGTAATTGCAACAAAGGGCGTCGGAGGCGTTCTGGTAGCGCTGGTCATAGCCGCAGCGGCCATCGGTGCTGGCATCGTACTATATTTCCTCGGCATAGTGGTGGCAGCGCAGGGGCAGATCCTCAAAGCGTTACTCGATACTGCCGTTAACTCTTCGCCGTTTTTGTCTGACTCTGCGCGCGCAGGTATTATGACGCTTCCCTCCGCTCGGCCACCGAGCGGAGGAGCCTCCGGCGACATCCAAGCTTCTTTGGGGCCCTGGCGATGCGCCTCGTGTGGAAAGGGCAATCCCGCAACGGTGCAACAATGCCAGATGTGTGGAGAGGCACGCATCGGCTAATGAAGAGTAGACGGCCATGAATCCGGAACATCCAAGTTTAGCTGTAGAGTCATAGGAACGACAAGTGTTACACGTAGTCTGAGTGTCCAGAACGCAAAGGGGCGGCAAATTCTAACAACGGCCAATTGGGCTTCTCGCGTCACGTTTGTTGCCACATTTCTTACCCGTGACTGCTAAGCCTTCAGTTGTGCCGATAACGCAGGTGGCTGGGCAGGAGCGTATGAACCAGTCCGGTGTACAATCGCGCTTGAACGTGTCAGTGAAGCCGTCGTCGCTTCTCACTGACGGCATAATACGACGGCCGAAGCGCATGTCCTCGCGGTACAGTGCCGGCTAACCGCTGCAAGAGATTGTCAAAACGGCGTATGTTTGCCCGCGCGGCTAGCGCCGCGCTAGTGCAGCGACTCCGGACGGCGGCACGGGCGCTGCGAGGCCATTCTCTAGTCGGCGCAGCGCCCGCGCCGCTCGTCCCGTCGCTGTGAGTAGCCGTTTTGCAATCTATGCGACAGTCGTTAGCCGGACTCTCATTTGCACGAACGGCGCTTTCGATCACTCGAAATTACGTCTAAAGAGTACAATCGTACCGTGAAGGAGTTTTCGGCCGAGTACGACCTTCGAAAGCCTAGATTCGAACAACTTCGCACAGAGGTATTGTTCGCGTTGGAAGAATGCTTGCGCTCTCTCGATGTGAAGATCCATTCCGTGTCTTCGCGCGTCAAGACGCTCGAATCTCTGAAGCGTAAGGCTGAACTCAAGCAGGTCTCCTCTCCACTTGATGAGATTCGAGATATCGTCGGCGTTCGGGTCGTGTGCTTGTTCCTGTCCGATATTCCGAGAGTCGCCGACGCCATACGCGACGCCTTTCTCGTCACTCGAGAGGATGATCGCATCGAAGGAGCGGCCGATGCTGCGTCCTTCGGCTACATGTCGCTGCATTTAGACGTTGCCATGAAACATACGCACTCAGGCCCGCGATACGACGCGATTGTAGGTATTCCATTCGAAATTCAATTGCGCACGATCGCAATGGACGCGTGGGCAAATGTGTCCCACCATCTTAGTTACCACCGCCACGCAGACGTACCTGATGAGCTGCGCCGTGATTTTTACGCTTTGAGCGGACTCTTCTATGTAGCGGACAAACATTTCGAAATCTTCTATCGCGCACGTGAAATCGCCCGCCGCCATGCTGACGAGACACTCGCAAAAGGGTCTCCGCAAGAAATTCGCGAACAGACGCTTAACATCGACATCCTGGCCGCATATCTTGTAGGAAAATTTCGTAATCGTACTCATTCAGACTCCACCGCGATTTCCGACCTCCTTGAAGAGCTTTTACATGTCGGCGTAACTACGATCGGGCACCTGGACGAAATTATTGAGCGCACAAAGAGGGGTTTCGCGGCGCTCGAAAAAGACGATTCCGTCAAGTACCACGACGTAGGCGCAGTGCGAGGCGCGCTGTATCTGTTCGACCAGAACTATCTTCGACGCAGTGAGGAGCTCGAAGACGGCGGGTTCTTACCGAAACGTTTTGCAGAGCGTGATGCGCGCTTCAAGAATTATCGTCGCTTGGTTCGCAACAGACGGAGTAAACCGGCCGCCGGCTAACACCTGCAAGAGATTGACAAAACGGCGTTTGTTTGCCCGCGCGCCTGTCGGCGCGCTGGCGTCGCGTTTCCGGACGGCGGCACGCGCGCTGCGAGGCCATTCTCAAGTCGGCGCACCGCGCGTGCCGCTCGTCCCGTCGCTGTGGGGAGCCGTTTTGCAATCTATGCGACAGTCGTTAGGCGGAGCTAACGTTTCCGTACAAGACGCAGGTCAAGGCTGAACTTTTCGGGCCGACCTCGAGCCACGCTCTTAAACCGACGATGAAGCGGGTTGAGAAGATAGTTGTATTCATGCTCAATAATTGCGCTAGGCACCTTTAGGACTGCTGACTTTGCATTCCTAATCCATTCGTCGCCTAGCTCCTGCAGCTCATGAGGAGCAGGTGAACGTCGCCAGTTGCGCGGTAGAACATCCGGGTCGAGCGTTTCGACGATTGACTCCTGGAATGAGCAAGAGAATAGAACGTACTCTTCCGCCAATTCACCACGATTCACGTTCGCAAACACCTCGAGAACGGCAAGCGACGCCGTTGCCGAACAGTAGATGACCGGAACACCAGGCGAGTTCCAACGTCCGCCATAGAGTCGAGCACCTTCGCCATCGAATGCGTGCTTAGCGAACCGTCGCTTGAGCAAACGCCATGCTGAAATCACGAGAAGACGCCGTGCTCGATCCGACCGATAAGGTTTTCAACTTCTCGAGCGCCAACTTCGGTGCGGGCGACTTCGAGCGGCACTTCATTCCCTAGCGCCGGCTGAGCGCTCAGGAGCCACTCGCGAGCGGCGTCTGCATCACCTTCGAATAACTCGATCGCGCGTCCCAGAAGTCGCGCGGCGCGAATGAGGCGATCCGACTCTTCGGCGGCAAATCGGCCCTGCTGTTTCCGTCTTGCTAGAGTGCGGTTAGCAAGCTGAAGCCACCGCGTTAGCTCCTCAGGAGGAAGACCGGCACTCTCCCGCAGGTTCTCGAACGCATCGTAGCCTAGGCCATTCTCCACTGCGCGAAGAAGGTGAGGCCAGTCGAGCGGCGGTAAGCCGAGAAGAATGGCATAAGAATGGGCCGTCTGCGGGCGTGTCTCAACGTAACGTTGAAACTTGAGAAGAGTATGAGAACCGACAAAATGTGTGGGAGCGTGTCGCATCGGTGCCACCTGGCAAAGCCATCATAAGCCAGCTGGCTTTTCCGTGCAACTCTCGTCGGCCCGCCTAACACCTGCAAGAGATTGACAAAACGGCGTTTGTTGGCCCGCCGGCCTAGCGGCCGGCTAGCGCTGCGACTCCGGACGGCGGCACGGGCGCTGCGAGGCCATTCTCTAGTCGGCGCAACGCCCGTGCCGCTCGTCCCGTCGCTGTGCGAAGCCGTTTTGCAATCTATGCGACAGTCGTTGGAATGACGCCCGGCGTTCCATCGCATGTTCAATGATGCGCGCAGATTTGCGGTCACTCACGAACAGCAGCGTGATTCGGGGCAACAGATCGGATACGCGCTTTCACTCGCGCGTTCATGCGTTCTGCTAACGAGAGAGTAATCATTCAAAAGCATTCCTCGTTGCATGCGCCGTCAGCAGCATTCGCCGCCGCCACACTCAGTGCACGTTGCAATGAACGGATTTACTGCGCCGCCAGCGGCCCCGCCATTCGTGGCGCGCGCAGGCGGCGCACCTTGCCGCTCGTATCCAGATGTATCCCTCCAGAGTTGTGCTTCGTCGGTCAGACCGCAAGCCGATCACAAGATGGCCCGAACCATGGCGCGCGCCTCAGGTTCAGAGTCAGTCTTAGCGGCAGCGTGCGCGCGCCGAATCGATGTGTGTTTGTCGCAAGCAACACCCGCGCGAGCTCCATAGGTTTGGCTCGATTTGCGATGTCGGCTCGAGCATTCCGGCGTGTAGCACCGCCTCGCGCGAGTTCAGCATCGGGGCTTGAGCCGCTGTCGTCGCCGGCATGTTGGTGACAGAGACGCTCTTCAACCTTAACTGGCGTACAGAGACGGTAGGGGAGCGGCACATGCCGAGAAGACTTGCGAATTTGCCGTGGGTGTAGCCGGGGCATTCCAACTTGCCATAGGACCTGACAAGCCGGCGTTTGATTGCCCGCGCGCCTGACGGCGCGCTAGTGCGGCGACTCCGGACGGCGGCACGCCGCCTGCCGGTCCATTCTCTAGTCGGAGCACGCGGCGTGCCGCACGTCCCGTCGCTGTGCGGAGCCGGCTTGCAGCTCAATGGCAACGTTAGACGCACGAAATCTGCGTGACGACGTGAAATGACTAGAGAAACCGTTTCACTAGTGTGTACGAACTACGTAGGCATCTGCGTTTTCGCCGAAGTCACGCTTAAGACGCCACCCGAAGCCGGCTGGAGCGTGACCCACCATTAGACGTTCTCCAGAGCGATTCGATATCGGCATTTCCGTGGATGCCCAGCTTTGAAAATGATGCAGTTGTCGGGAACGTCCACGATACCCACAAACTCCGCGCCCGCGAGCTCAGCAGTTCGGCGTGACGCGACGTTATCGGGATCGCACGTAATCCACAGCGTTCGAATCCCAAGCCGACGAACGAATGGAAAGAGCAGGCGAACAGCTCTCGCCGCATGTCGGCTGCCGCGCGACGCAGCATCAACCGAGTAGCCGAGATGCCCCGCATAGAAATCGATGTGGCGTGACGTGGCGTTCCGAATGTTGATCGAGCCAACTCCCTCATGGGTAAGTACGGAGAGCATCTCGAAGTAGTATGTCGGCACCTTGTGAACAGGGTGGAGGCCCAGTCGGAGAAACCGGAGTTTCAGAACCTCGTCGGCCATTTCCATCGTTGGGATCTCGTCTGGAGCAAGGGGTCGCATACGTCGCAGATTCTATCTACTGTTGGCCGTACGCACTTGAACATGGCTTGGTCAGCGCCCACGAAATTGCATCCAGACGCAACGGTTCGAGGTATTTTCGTATGCCGCGCGCCCGAAGCGCAACGCGGCGTCTAACCGCTGCAAGAGATTGACAAAACGGCGCTTGTTTGCCCGCCGGCCTATCGGCCGGCTAGCGTTGCGGCTCCGGACGGCGGCACGCGCGCTGCGAGGCCATTCTCAAGTCGGCGCACCGCGCGTGCCGCTCGTCCTGTCGCTGTGCGGAGCCGTTTTGCAATCTATGCGACAGTCGTTAGGCCGCCACGTATGGTCCGCCTTGTAGAACTTCCTAGAGCTCTGCAAAAACGGCGACACGTGTTACCCTCACCAGGAGCGATCACGCCTCTCGACCGATTTCGCTGGCTACGTCGCGCAAATGCGAAGACTCATCTCCGGGCAGCCGCCGCTATACCTCTTTATCGCATAGCGGGATATGTCTGTGAATCACTGTTCCCAGTGACGCTTGGCGCATTTGTTATGTCTGTTAGCGTTGCCGAGGTCGAGGCGCCGTTCATCCAGTAGGCGACCACCTAGATTTTGCTGCTATTATGTAATCGATCGTGAGGCTTCGATGAAACGCGTACTGCTAGCCGTGGTGGCATTCTCTTTGGCCACCGCCTCTTTCGCGCAGGGCGACGCCTCCCCGCAGACACTTGCGCTAGAACGATTGATGTCGTTTCAGGAGTTCCGCAACGCCGGTCTGCATAAGTTGTCTGCCGACGAGCTCGCCGCTCTGAACGCGTGGCTTACACGATACACATTGCAGATCGCGAGCACAAAAAGTCACACTGGTCTTACGGGGAAGTGGCTCGCTCTCGATTCCAACACTGTCCGCGTGCTCCGCGACGACGGCTCCAACGTCTATGCCGAGGCACTCACGCGCGACGAGAAAGAATCCATCGGGAATTTTGATCTCACTCGTGGTGCGGACGGCACAATATCGGGTTCCGCAAAACTTCAATGGTCGTGCAGATTCATGTGCCACGATATATCCTGTGATGTCCCGCGCTGGATCGAAAATACGTGCGTCCTGGAAGAGCAGGTAGTGTTTACATCCGTATCTGATCGACGAATCGAGGGTTATGTCGTTGCACCTAAGATACCGGACTCTTTGGATCGGGCGTATCCAACGTTCTGTCGAAAATGCGGAACAACCTCGCCAAAGCTGAAGCAAACGTTTGTTTGGGTTCGCATAGAATAATGTGCGGCCTAACAGCTGCAAGAGATTGACAAAACGGCGTGTGTTTGCCCGCCGGCCTAGCGGCCGGCTAGCGTTGCGGCTCCGGACGGCGGCACGCGCGCTGCGAGGCCATTCTCAAGTCGGCGCACCACGCGTGCCGCTCGTCCCGTCGCCGTGCGGAGCCGTTTTGCAATCTATGCGACAGTCGTTAGCCCGGCCAAAAAAAGACCGCCAAAAGGCGGCCGGATTCCCCTAAAGTAGCGGGTTGGATAGCTAAACGTTTTCCGGCCCGGCCGATCCCTTTTATCGACCGTCGTTACGCAAATGGCAAGAGTCTGCAACATCAACCTTGATCGGATAGGTCGCTCCTTTCAGCGACTGCCGTCATTTCGGTGAACCACCTAGACAGGGATGATCCAATTGAGAAAGTCCAGTGGAAATGTCTATCCGTGCTTTGTCGCTGCCCCAATGGCGCGACTGCGGCTACCATGGCCGCCAACTGAGGATGTGTGTATCATATTCGAATCTGCCGTATGGGTTTCCAAAAGACGTCCCGCGATCGCGAACCACTTTGCGAAACCGCGCAGCGACGTCTCACCAGGGATCAGTTTGATAACGCCCACCCCGTAAAGTCCTAATAGGGTTGTGAGAGCGTACTGTCCCGGAAGGCATTCTTTGAGAAGGTACTTGTACACCAAGGTCGCTAGCGTGACGTGCACAAGTAACCCGCAACGGCGAATGAGCGCCACCAACTCGTCAGTCAGCGTCTTTCTCACCCGCTCGTGAACGCTCTCCCGGGAAGCCATGATCAGTGGCTTCCCGCAGAGAGCGCGCAACGGTAGAAGATCATCACCATGCGACATCCCTTCGGCGTTTAGCTACTTGTCAAGGAACCCAAACCGTAGCGGTCGATAGCCGCATATGCGAGTTACGGTCCAACTCGCTGACGTTCACCGATTTCCTATTGAGAGAAACGCAACACCAGCTATTCCAATCGGTTCCAACCGCCGCCGTTCGTCCTTGTGGCGTACGGCTAAACGAAGCGCACGATCTGAACACGGTAACTCTTGCCGAGGAGCGCGGGCTAACAGCTGCAAGAGATTGACAAAACGGCGTGTGTTTGCCCGCCGGCCTATCGGCCGGCTGGCGTCGCGGCTCCGGACGGCGGCACGCGCGCTGCGAGGCCATTCTCAAGTCGGCGCACCGCGCGTGCCGCTCGTCCTGTCGCCGTGGGGAGCCGTTTTGCAATCTATGCGACAGTCGTTAGCCCGACCGGGAAACTTGCGGCGCGCTAAACTAACGCGGTTGAATATCATCGAAAAGGCTTTGAACGAGTATCTTCGAGAGCCAATGTGGGGCTACGATACATTTGCCCGAGAGCACTCTGCTATTCCGCTATATCGCGGCTGGACGGGCACGACGTTCCTGACCACCTCTGGCGAGTTTCTTTTTCTGGAAGAGGAAGGTGACGCTCCAACAGTTCGCTACGATGTTGACGAGTCCACACAGCTAGTATCCCTTGCCATTGCCGCGGAGTACTTCGCTACGTTGGCGAATCTGTTACCACCGCGCCTCGATCCGACAGCAACATGCTCAGCGTGCGGTGGCGCAGGTAAGGTTCATGTGCGGAATGCGACAGGGCCGCTGTTGTGTGGAGAGTGCAACGGCGTCGGGTGGCGGGGGAGTATCGATCGAAGCTCATGGCTCGAAGCGGCAGAAAGTGCTCGGTATCCCACTTTCGAAGAAGCAATCGAACAGTTCTCTCGTTTTGCGCGATCACAAGGTCACTTCGGAATCCTGAAGCTCATCACC
>Ga0163162_10008022_pt1 | contig 10300 bp, 10 predicted proteins | sample S55metaG_FD_115310 | JGI IMG/M metagenome (GOLD analysis project Ga0163162, IMG submission 115310) | Switchgrass rhizosphere microbial communities from Kellogg Biological Station, Michigan, USA - S5-5 metaG | ecosystem: Host-associated > Plants > Roots > Rhizosphere > Soil | place: USA...
CATTTTTTATCTAGCGGCCCGGTTGATGATACATTTTTTGAGAGCCGCAATGTCCGCAATACAGCGCAACCTGCCAATGCTTTCTAAGCATCTTTGATGAATTTATAATTTGTCGGATAAACAAACCCGGTGGTTTCCTCTTTCATTTTTATGGGACGGATCTCGATCCTTGTATCCGGGTTATATTCAAATTCCGGATTTGCTTTTGCTATGGCAATAGCTTCTGAGAGGTCCTCTGCAAGGATGTGATAGTAACCCCCGATCACTTCCTTTGTTTCATTAAAGGGAACATCTTTCCAGGCACTAGCCTCGCGTGAAATAATTTTTCCGTCTCTTTCGATTGGCTGTGCAGAAACAAGCTTTCCTTCTTTCTTTAGTTTCGCGATGTATGTTTCGCATCCCTTTAAGAACTGTTGATGTCTCTCGGGTGACAGCGTCAACATACTGTCCGATTGCTTCCTGATAAAGAACATGAACTCTTTCATAATTCAACTATTTATGAGTTAAGAATATTGTTGAAGTCGAAGACCAGATTCGCAGGCAGTGCTAAAGGTAGAATTTTTGATCGTACCGCAGGAGACCGCTCAATCGTTAATTCTTAATTGTTAATTCTTGATTATTGATTATTCACTTTTCTTACCACCATTCCTTCATCCACTGTTCTGAGAACGTTTTGCCTTTTTCGTTATCATCAACAACAACGATCAGCTGATTAGCATGATCACTATATTGAACTAAAATATTAATTCCCGCATCGGCGAGTTTCCGGCAAAACATCCCCAATTGACCGGGAACATCCTGTCTTAGTTTTTGAATAAGCACTTCATTTATTTTGAGCACTTTTATCCCGGCAGTTTGCAGAACATCTTTTGCTTTTTCGGCATCTTCCACTAAGAAATGAGCAATGGATAAAGCTCCGTTTTGAAATACTCCTCCGCCTTCAAGACTGATGTTATTTTTTCCCAATGTTTCGCCCAGCAAAGCAAGGGAGCCGGGTTTGTTTTCCAACAAGATTTCGAGATCTTTCATTGATTATTCGGCATTAGTTATGGGTCATTGGTCATGAACCAATTTACTGTCACCAGGCGCCTGTGCGCGGTCAGTCATTCCATAATCTCTCACAACATATGCTACGCGCAAACGATAGTCACTGAACACAGACCCTCGTCCTTTAGCCTGTGCCGTCCTGTGCATTTCAACATTGCGCCATTGCGCTATACTCTCCTCGTCCCTCCAAAATGAAAGAGAGAGGATCTTCCCGGGATCGGCAACACTTTGAAATCGTTCAATCGAGATAAAGCCGGGTATCTTATCCAATTCCGGCCGGAGTTTTCCAGCCATGGCAAAATATTCATCTTTCTTACCCACTCCGGGGACTGCTTCAAAAATGACTGCTACCATGATCGACAAGTTTTACCTGACAAAGTAAAGAACTCATTTCATTCTACACTTCATTCCAAAATGAACTATGACGGAATAAAATCAAATAAGTTTGCGTAAAATAAAGCCTGAATCCTATTTAAATAAAATTGAGTATCCACTGTCATAAACGGATCATCAATTAAAACAAAAATAGTAATGGAAGAGAATAAATTCGTTGACATTGCCGGCCTGGTTGGTGAGCCCGCCAGGGCAAAAATGCTTTGGAATTTGCTTGACGGCCGCGCCTATACTGCCAGTGAACTGGCAATGGCTGCTGAGATATCCGGGACCTCAGCCAGTAATCATCTTACCAAATTATTGGGAGCTGATCTATTGAAGGTGGAGAAACAGGGAAGGCACCGGTATTTTTCTTTTTCAAGACCTGAAATTGCGTACGCGATCGAATCACTGGCAAGTCTTTCCAGTCATTCGTCAAAAAAAATGATAACGGAACCTCCACCTACGGGAATAAAATATTGCCGCAGTTGTTATGATCATTTGGCCGGCTATGTGGGAGTAAAAATTACTGAAGGACTTGAAAGGAAGAAGGCGATCAGGAAGCATGTTAGCGGTTATCTGATCACAAGTTCGGGATGGAAATTGTTTTCTGCTCTTGACATAGACAAAACTGAAATGATAAGGAGCCGGAGATCGTTAACAAGACAATGCCTGGATTGGAGTGAACGCAGACCACATATCGCGGGCCAGGTTGGAGCATTGTTATTAAAAAGGATGCTGGAGAGAGATTGGTTTAAAAGGGTGCGATTTTCAAGAGAATTAATTCTTACGGCAAAGGGTAAGAGTGAAATAGAGAAATTGTTCAAAATTGAAATCTGATTGTAAAACACGCATCGTTATTGATCGGAGCGTTCATAAGAAGCCTGTCAGTGCACCGCCGTCACATTTACTTTCTCTATCCCCAATAAATGCAATTCAATATGTCTTTCCTTCGCTTTGTTTTCAAATTCGCTTATCACTTCTAAAATGTCATAGTCAATAAAGTTACATTCGCTTCCGTTAATAGTGAGCACGCTGTATTCCGGCACTTCATCTAATGTTTTCCGCAATTTTACCTTATTCAGGAAGGTAACATTGCTATTGAGTTTGATGTATTCCGTTTCAATTCCATTAATTATTGTCCTTGTAATTTTATATTCAGCTTTGAAATTATTTTGTACAATAAAGTAAATGGAGATCAAAAGCCCGATACTTACTCCGATCAGCAAGTCGGTTGAAAGGATCATAATAATCGTTATAATAAATGGAAGAAATTGTTTCCATCCCAAACTCCACATATTGCGAAACAGTTTTGGCTTTGCCAGGTTATAACCTGTTACAATCAGAATGGCGGAAAGAGAAGCGTAAGGAATTTTATTGAGAAGAAATGGAACAAGCAGAACGGTGAGCAACAGAAAAAGCCCGTGAGTGAAGGCAGACATTTTTGTTCGCGCGCCGGCATCAACATTGGCGGCGCCCCTCACAACAACTGCTGTCATCGGAATGGCTCCTAAAAATCCGCAGGCTATATTGCCGACGCCCTGTGCAATTAACTCTCGGTTAACTGGCGTGATCCGGTTGCTCTTGTCCAATTTATCTATTGCTTCAATGCACAAAAGAGTTTCTAAAGTTGCCAGCAGGCCAATGACGATGCCGTCTTTCCATGTCTCGATATTCGAAAAAAGTTTTGAAATATCGGGGAAAGAGATAGTTGAAAAGAGGTCAGGGGGAATATTTACCAATTGTGTTTGCTTGAGGGAAAAATTTGAAACTAGCGTCGTAAAGACCAGGTTGGTGATAATGCCGATAACGACAGCTACCAGGGGTGCAGGTACCATTTTTATTTTTCTTGAAGAGGAGAGTTGCAGAAGAATAAGTGAAATTAAAGAAACAACCGACGTTAAGATTGCTCCTCTTGTTATGTGATGATTGAAATTTTTAAAACTGCCAGAAAAGTTATCAGATGAGAATAATTGAGGCAACCCGCTTCTCCAGAAATCGGGTTGATCATAACCCAATGCCAACGGAATTTGCTTTGAGATAAGAAGGATTCCGATCGCGGCCAGCATTCCTTTAATGACGGATGATGGAAAATAATTGGCAATAACCCCACATTTAAAGAATCCAAGTACCAATTGAAACAACCCTGCCACGATAACTGTAAGGAGAAATAATTTGTAATCTCCAAATGAAATGATTGAAGCGGCAACTAAAGTCGATAAACCCGCGGCAGGACCAGAGACAGCAAGTTGCGAACCGCTAATTAATGAAACAACGAGCCCACCAATAATACCTGATAAAAGACCTGCATAAAGGGGGGCACCTGAAGCCAAAGCAATTCCCAAACAAAGGGGAAGGGCAACAAAAAAAACAGAAAGTCCTGCCGGCAGATCATGTCTTAGCCAAATGATCCGGTAATACTTAATGGTTCTTTTCATCTATCTGTCAAAGATTTGTTCGCAAAGGTAATGGTTCACAATGGCAGTAACGTTTGGAAATAACTTCGTTAAAAATAGAAGCGCCCCAACAGGAACGCTCCACTATTATCTTTTGTCTATGATCTATTCACTATTAACTTTTATCTATCACGCATCTTCTTTTTCAAATTGGCATCGATGGCGTCTAAAAACTCTTCTGTATATAAATAATCCTTCCCATGTTCCACTTTTGGTTTGATGGTAATAGCAAGATCCTTTGTCATCTTTCCCTCTTCCACTGTTTCAATGCAAACTTGTTCCAGCTTATTACAGAAATCAATTAATGCCTGGTTGTTGTCGAGTTTACCGCGAAAAGCGAAACCTCTTGTCCAGGCAAATATGCTGGCGATCGGGTTAGTTGAAGTTGGATTTCCTTTCTGATGTTCCCGGTAATGCCTTGTTACGGTTCCGTGCGCAGCTTCCGCTTCCATGGTTTTTCCGTCGGGAGTGACCAATACACTTGTCATTAATCCCAAAGAACCAAAACCCTGCGCCACGCTATCACTTTGAACGTCGCCATCATAATTTTTGCAGGCCCATACAAATCCGCCATTCCATTTCAATGCGCTTGCTACCATATCATCGATCAACCTGTGCTCGTAAGTGATGTTAGCTTTTTTAAATTGTTCCTTGAACTCCTTGTCAAACACTTCCTGGAAAATATCTTTAAATCGTCCATCATATTTTTTCAGGATCGTATTTTTTGTGCTCATGTATAAAGGCCAGCCTTTTTGTAAAGCCATATTCATACAACTTTTTGCAAAACCGCGAATGCTTTCATCCGTATTATACATACTAAGCGAAACGCCACCTCCCTTGAACTGGTAGACTTCATGTTCGATCACCAGCCCGTCGTCACCCTCAAATTTGATGGTAAGCTTTCCCTTACCCGGCACCACGAAATCCGTAGCGCGGTATTGATCTCCGAAAGCATGACGACCCACAATGATCGGGCGATCCCATGTCGTAACCAGTCTTGGAATATTCTTTATTACGATGGGTTCACGAAAAACAGTTCCATCCAGGATATTACGGATAGTTCCGTTTGGGCTCTTCCACATCTGCTTCAGGTTAAATTCTTTTACTCTTGCTTCGTCTGGTGTAATAGTGGCGCATTTTATTCCCACGCCGTATTGTTTAATCGCATTCGCTGCATCGATCGTTACCTGGTCGTTTGTTTGGTCGCGATATTCAACACCCAGATCATAATATTTTATATCCGCATCAATATAAGGCAGTATCAGCTTGTCCTTAATGAATTTCCAAATGATCCTTGTCATTTCATCGCCATCCAACTCTACTACCGGGTTGGCTACTTTAATTTTCTGAAACATTGTGTTGTTTTGATTTTAGGAGTTATGAAAAATCCGAAAAAGAGCACTTAAAAACTAACTACTCTTTAACAAGGCAGGCAAAACTAAGACTTTATAGCTGGTGTAAACATCAGGCAACAGATGCCGTTTTTACTTTTATTCTTTCACCGGGCATTTTTTTGCGCTTGATTGAAATCAATTTTTAGTAACTTACGGTAGAGGAGGAGAGTCATATGAATACAACAAGACCTTTTTTAGAGTACGTTCAAAAGTTTGTTGATATCACTGAAGAAGAGTTTCGACAATTTATCGATCCGTATATAGCGGTACGAAAATTCGGGAAAAAACAGATTATTACTGAGGAGGGAACGGTGGAGAATTATTTCAATTTTATTATAAAAGGGCTTGCGAGGAAATATTATAAACGAGGAAAAGAAGAGATCAACACGCAAATATCCTTTGAGGGGCACATTCTTCATTCGCAGGAGTCATTTCACAGCCGCACGCCATCGGAATACGTTGTGGAAGCCATCGAGCCAACCACACTTGTTTCTATCACCTTCGATGATCTCGAGAAAATTTATGCACGGTCACAGAGAATGGAACACCTCGGCCGCCTTATCATTACACACACGATGGTGATTAAGGATCGGTGGCAGATCCAATTGGTGATGCATACGCCGCGGGAACGATTCATATATTTTGTGAACCGCAATCCTGAACTGTTACAAAGAGTTCCTCAAAAATACCTGGCAAGTTATCTGAACATCAAACCCGAAACGTTCAGTCGCTTCAAGCACCTGGTTCGTGGAGGCGTGAAGACGGAGGTAGCTTAATGATGAGTGATGAGTAATGGCTCCCGACTAAAAAAAGTACTGATTATTGATTACTCATTGAATTCCCGCCGCTCATGACCTGGTCATCACTCGCTACACGTGCACCACCAGCACCGGAATTTTCAACTCGTGCCGGACCGAATCAATTGTCTGCCCGTAAAACCAGTCTTTTATCCCTGCGTGTCCATGCGCGCCTATCACCAGCATGTCCACTTCATTTTCTTTTACAATGCGCACGATCTCCCTGGCCCGGTGATTAAACCCTAAGACGCCATTGGCAACATACCCCATCTGCTTTAATCGCCCTGCATAAAAATCAATATGCTCCTGGTCCTTTCTTGTTTCAAGATCATCGGTCTCCTTTTCCAGCACTTTTGCAGAGGCACTTTCCACGACATGGATAAGCACAAAGGATGTATTCTCGTGAGCTTGTCCCATGGCATAGGAGAGGAGCTTTTCATCTTTCTCACTGAACTCAAGGGCCACGCCGATCTTTCTGAACACGGGAACAGCAATTTTTTGAAGACCGCTTGCTTCAGCATGTACCTCGGGCATATCACGACGTTTTTTACTCACGATCGGGTAGAAAAATGAAATAAGCAGTAAAGCTACAAACAATAGGGCGCCTAATACAATAGCAGCTTTCCATACAATATTTCCTGAGGTATTAAAATACGCTGTTGCCTGCTCAACAACCATTCTCAAATTCAGGTAGACCAGTACGGAGGTAATGAGCCAGGCTGCAATTTTTACAAGTGGTTTTATGGCAAAAGCACCCATCGTTTTTTTATCGCTCACAAAATGAATCAGTGGAATGATCGCAAAACTCAACTGAAGACTTAAAACAACCTGGCTTAGTATCAGCAGGCTGTCAATATTGTCCTCGCCGTTGATGAGAATGACAATTACGGCCGGGATAATAGCGATGAGCCTTGTCATCAATCTCCGTATCCATGGATTGATACGCAACCGGAGGTAACCTTCCATTACGATCTGCCCGGCAAGTGTACCCGTGATCGTGGAACTCTGTCCGGCCGCGATCAATGCAACAGCAAACAGGGTAGGAGCTAATTTAGTTCCCAGGAAATCACTTAATAATTCGTACGCTGTTTTGATTTCTGCCACATCTGTTCTTCCCCTGAAGTAAAAAACAGAAGCGGCTAAAACAAGTATGGCCGCATTTACAAAAAACGCAAGATTCAACGCAATGGTGCTGTCGATCATATTTAATTTTAGCGCCCGCCTGACAGCTCTTTCATTTTTTTTAAACTTTCGCGTTTGTACAAGGGCAGAATGCAAATACAGATTATGAGGCATTACCGTAGCGCCTATAATTCCGATTGCTATGTACAAGGCTTCATTCCCGGGAATATGAGGCACAAAGCCTTTTGCTACTTGTGCCAGGTTTGGTTTGGCTAAAATGATCTCGGTGAGGAAAGAAAGTCCAATGATGCCAACCAGCCCAATAATAAATGCTTCCATTTTACGGATGCCCAACCGCTGCAATAATAAAAAGAGAAAAGTATCAAATACAGTGACCAGCACGGCGTACAATAATGGAATGCCGGTAAGCAACTGGATACCGATCGCCATTCCCAAAACCTCTGCAAGATCACAAGCCGCAATCGCTACTTCCGCGAGTAGATACAAGACGAGGTTAATGTATTTGGGATAAGTTTCTCTGTTAGCCTGCGCAAGATCCCGGCCACGTACAATTCCAAGTCGTGCAGATAAACCTTGTAACAACAAAGCCATGAGATTACTCATCAACAGTACCCATAGCAATGAGTAACCAAATTTGCTGCCACCGGCGAGATCCGTGGCCCAGTTACCGGGGTCCATGTACCCTACGCTCACCAGATAAGCAGGGCCAAAAAAGGAAAACATTCGTTTCCATACCGGTCGCGATGTACTTGTCGTGTCAACACTTTCGTGTACTTCACTCAAAGAGATCTGTGCCTGTCCGTTTTTCATAGCATTACGAAGATGTTTTTAGCTAATTGCTCACTGATCAGGAAAGCAGGTTGCTGTTTTAATTTTATTTCGATGGAGTGATCGAATCCAAATTTCTTTTTTATTTCAAGCCGGGTCCCAATATTGATCTTTTTGTGTTGCAACAACTCCAGCATTTCACCAGACTGGTTGATGACCCGGCAAACTTCTGCCGGCTGATTCAACGGCAATTCAGTTAAACTTATTTGCCGGCTATTCTCCATTTTCCCAAGGCTGTCGGGGATGGGGTCGCCATGCGGGTCAAACTTTGGATGACCCAGGTATTCATCCAATTTGTCAATTAATTTTTTGCTGCTCACGTGCTCCAGGTCTTCCGCGACGGCATGCACCTCGTCCCATTTAAATTTTAATTTTTCAGCTAAGAAATATTCCCACAACCGGTGGCGCCTGATGATATCCAGGGCTACTTTTTTCCCTTCATTACTTAAGCGAAAGCCCTGGTAGGGTTGATAGTGAAGCAATTTTTTCGTCTTTAATTTCTTCATCATGTCAGTAACAGAGGCCGGCTTCGTACTTAGCTTCTCCGCAAGGGCATTGGTGCTCACAGTATTTTGGCCAGTTTGCAAGTGGTAAATGGTCTTGATATAATTTTCCTCACTGGTTGAATAATTCAACATGTCTAAATAAAATTTTAGACAAATCTAAAAAAAATTATGGAGTAACAAAAATTTGAAAATGGACAGAAGACAAGAAAGGAGTAAATTCGGTGCTCATTTGGCATAAATACCATGAAAGGACTATTTCGTTTGCTTGTATGGATCCCCGTTTTCAGTTTGTTAGCCTGCAACAGTAAGAAGAAAGTTACCCTGTCGGGAGATGAGCCGGTTGATATAAAAGATTTTATTGAGTTTTTTCATCCTTTGGACCTTCCTTATCAAATTGCCGACACTTCTGTTTCAAAAAAAAGAACGGATACCCTGCTGATAGGTTATAAGGTCTTTACACATCTTGTTCCCGATACGGTATTGAGTAAAGTTTTTGGAAAAGATGAAAAGTTGAAGATCTACCCCATGGGCCGCGTAGCCGCCCCGGAACAGGGAACGTATCTTTTTGTAAAAGCGCTATCGACCGATCGCAAGGCGGCCCTGATCCTTTGCTTTGATAAAAAAAATAATTTCATTACAGCGATGCCCGTGATGCAGCCGGATGCAAGCCCCGCCACTCAACAGTTGTTTGTGATCGATAAACGCTTCACTCTTTCAAAGGGCATAACCAGGAGAAATGCCGACGGAACGATCAGTGACGGAAAAAATGTCTATGTTTTAAATGAGCCCGCTAAATCTTTTTTATTGATTATGACAGACGCGCTGGATGAAAAAACAGTTGAGGTGATCAACCCCATCGATTCCCTTTCAAGAAAAAATAAATTTTCGGCTGATTATCAAAAGGACAAGCTAAATTTTATTTCGATCCGTGACAGCAGGAAGGCTGGGCGACTGGTTTTCTTTGTGCATTTTGAGAAAAAGAATAATTGCTCGGGCGAGATGAAGGGTGAGGCAAATTTCACCTCGGCGAATTCTGCTCTGTATCGTTCTTCCGGCGATCCATGTACATTACAATTCAATTTTACTTCTTCATCGGTTTACATGAAAGAGATACAGGGGTGTGGCTCCCATCGCGGTGTCGACTGTATATTTGAGGGAACCTATCCTAAAAAGAAAGAGGTAAAAAAGATACCACAAAAGACAAAGAAGGCATCAAAATAATTTTTATTCTATAAAAACGTTATAGTCTGAATAAAAAGTTTTTCACTTGCCATGTGAATAATGCAATGAAGGATTAATTTTTTGCCTGTATATTCGCACACATTGTGTAAAATTCACACTATGAGTTTTAAAAATTTCAAAGTACCGTACCCTGTTGATGATCACTACTCAAAACAAGTTGCATATTTCTCGATGGAATATGCTATTCACCAACCACTAAAGATATATAGTGGTGGTCTCGGTTTTCTGTCGGGCTCGCATCTGCGCAGTGCTTATGAGTTAAAACAAAACCTGATAGGCATTGGTATTCTGTGGAAGTATGGATATTATGACCAGGCCCGCAACCAGGACCAGACCCTCCAGGTTACCTGGATGGAAAAACAATATAGTTTTTTGGAAGACACCGGGATCAAGTACCAGATCACAGTGCATGAACACCCTGTATGGGTAAAGGTTTTTTACCTGAACCCCCGAACATTCAATACAGCGCCGTTGTTCCTGCTTACTACTGATATTCCCGAGAATGATTACGTTTC
>Ga0163162_10008023_pt1 | contig 10299 bp, 1 predicted proteins | sample S55metaG_FD_115310 | JGI IMG/M metagenome (GOLD analysis project Ga0163162, IMG submission 115310) | Switchgrass rhizosphere microbial communities from Kellogg Biological Station, Michigan, USA - S5-5 metaG | ecosystem: Host-associated > Plants > Roots > Rhizosphere > Soil | place: USA: Michigan...
ATGATCATCGATCGCTTTTTCTAATGCAACGGCACCTGTATTAATCACGCAAGGGTCTGCTTGCGGGTTCACCGAGTAGGTCACCTTCCCATTATTATCCATATTTAGCTTTAACTGCATTTGTACAGAAGCTTGTAGCTGCTCAAACGCCTTTTGTCTTTCTGGTCCCGAAAGAACAACGTCTTCTGGCCCCATTCCATCCGGATCAATAAATCTCGCCGGATTATCAAACGCATATGCATAGGGGGAAAATCTTCGCATCTGGTCAGCCTTTGGATCAAGATTGTGAAATAGCACCAATTGCTGATCATAAAATCTGGCTCCATAGTCATACTCTTCCAGTCCACTCCCATCACTAAATTCTTTATTTTGAAGCTCTTTCCCGTTGTATTTAAACTTGCTTTCCGCGTAATTCGATTTCAAGGCACGGGCGCTTATGCCTTGCATGACGAGCCCGCCTGGATAATAGTGCGTCTCTTCGATAAGCGGACCTCTTGTATGCGTCACTTGCAGGTTATCGAAGTAGACGTCGACATTGGGTGTCTCATTGCTAAGATAAATATACAAATATCCGTTCTTTGTGACCGGTAAATTTAGCTGTACATGCTTCTTAAACTCCAGGTCACTCCCTACTTGCTCAAATCCACTGCTTTCCGCCACATAATTGAACTGCTCATCAAACAACACCCAGTTGACGAAGGCCTGAGGGCGGGTGCTGTTGATGGATGGGTCCATGTCTGACAGGAACTCCGAGATATTATCGCTAAGTGGGGCGCTATTGGCTTGCAAAACAGCAGGGGAAGGATGCCCTCCGCCCGGGAGGCTTCCTATACCACTGATCAACGCTGCCAACAAGTCCGGCAAAGGATTGGCGGGTGTTCCGGGGGTTACCCCGTTCAGCCGGTACCAGCTGCTGGCCCGGATGCTGAAATGGTCTCCAGCCATCACCTTCAGCGTCATGCCAGGGCCGAGCTTAGGCCCGGCGGCGCCGCCATTCAACCTGGCTACATTGTTGTTGGGATTCGTTGTTGTATCGGAAGGGTATCCCGGAGGTAAACCTGCCCGGGTATTATCCAGCTTGCTGTAAAAAAGATTTTCCGTAGCCGCGGCGCCTGGTTCCATGGTGGCGGCCGGGTACCGGTCGGTCTGCTGCTCGTCGGTCAACACCATTCGGGTATTGCCCAAGTGATCCTTTATAAAATAATCATACTTAAATGCTGTTATGGCCTGTCCGCCCGTTGTATCTGACACTACCCTAATGCGTCCCTCTTCCTGGCTGATCAATTGCAGGGTGTCAGCCGGGGCGCCGTTATTTGTGCCTGTTGCCCGCTTGCCCTGGTACTGGAAAGGTCCGATAAAGGTGGTAACCGTCTGCATACTGCCGGCGCTATCGACCGTAGTTTTCTTTAGCTTATTGCCAGCTGCATCGTAGATATAAGTGATCGTTCCCTTTGTGCCCGTGGCACTGCGTACCTTCACCTGCCAGGGCAGGTTCAGGTGATTGTATATGATGCCGTCCGTCGACTGGCTGCCGATATCCTTGTTGAGGTCCCGCGTCATATTGCCGTTGACATCATATACATAGTCCACAGCTGCATTGGTTTTTCCGGTGTTGTAGGGGCTCAGTGAGGAAGTCCGGAAATCTCCCATCGTTGTCAGTGCATCATTTCTGCCGTCGATGACATTTTTCAACTTATTGGTATTGGTGTAGTATGTATAGCTCAGCGAGTCTATTGGATGACTACCTCCCAGTTGCCATCCAGATTGGAGCATGGCTTTTATATTACCGTTTTCATCGTATGCGGTATTAGGGTCGGTGCCATTGCCCATGACTGTGGAAAAGTCGAGGCCAGCGGTCCGATCCCAAACGCTGCCCGTGTACTGGTTAAAGTCTCCGTACATCAGTCTGTTGACTGCATCATAGCCAAAACCATAGGCTCTTTGTTGCCCATCTCCCTTGCTGCGCCATTTATTGCCCGCGATGTTTCCATTGAGCTGATTGGCCCCAAAACCCCAATCATAGCTCAGCTCCATCCCGAACCAGCGACTGTTGCTCCCATTGCTGTCGTCGTTATTCGTATAGTCCTTATTGATTCCTTTCAACCAGCCTCTGATGTTGTACGTGTAGTCCTGCGTCTCCAGGAAGGTACTATTCGAAGGTAGTTGTCCCAGGTGCTTTTGCTTCAGCTGCCCTAGCTGGTCGTAGTCATTCCGCGCAATCAACCTTTTGGTGCTGTCGGCCTCGTTGATCGTTTTACTGACTTCGAGTAGCCTGCCCGCATGATCATAGTTGAAGTTGGTTTTAATCCGGGTGTTATTATTTGTCAGGGCGGACGGATTCTGATGATGGAAAAAGCTTGAAATGACCTGTCCCGTAAAATTATATCGGTTTGTAACCTTATCTGTTGCGCCTCTGTAATTGTCGCTCTGGGTCTGTATCACCCGGCCGCGGTCATCGTAAAAATTGACTGTCGCCAGCCACTGGCCTCGTGTGAGATCAGTAGGGTCTTCGATCACCCGCACTTTGGTGCCCGTTGCCAGGCCGATGGTCTGGACAGCCTGCTGGTCGGTTACAGAAGGAAGCGTCTCTGCGTGCTGGTTGGCGCCGGCGTCCAGAAAGCCGTTGTAAAATGCGGTATAATGTTTATCCGGGGTATTGCCGTAGTTATCATAAAAGGTCATCGTCAGGGCAATGAAGTTGGCCGCTGGTGGCAACGGATTGTCCAGAACAGGCATGATGTTAGTAAACGCATTACTGGCGGTAGTGCCGGTGACGATCTCGGCCGTAAAGTCCACGGTGGTCGGCGTTTCAAAGCCATTGTCCAATGTGATACTATTCAACGCGCGCCAGTCGCCATTGGCTGCGGGATCCACTAGGTTGACATCCTGGGGGAGGGAAAAAGGTGTCGTTCCATTGACGGTCACCGTACCACTCGTGCCGGCGCCTGTATGGGTGCTGACAAATTGCTGCAATTGGCTTGGATTCCCGGTATAGGTGATCATGCCGGTAGTAGTGGCTCTGTTCAATGCATCATACAACGTCGTCACCCATTGATTCCTTGCTCGCAAATTACCATCCTGGGTGAATACCAGGCGGTTGCGCTGATCATAGATCAGATAGTTCCAGGCCGCTCCGGGAACTTTTTTGGCGGTCATGCGCTGGCGCTGGTCGTATTCATACCGGAAACAAAGCTCACTGATAGCCGTCGTGTCGGCGCTCAGGTTCCAGCTGTTGCCATAGCAAATGGTCACCGCCCTGGGTGACAGAACAAAGCGAAGTTGATCCAGGTTGTCAAATACATAATAAGTGCTGAGCCAGCCGTTATATCCGGAGTAGTCCGTCGCCACCGTACCCAACTGTACCTTCTTTAGCACTACCAGTCCTTGCTTGTCTTTGTATTCTACCACTGCATGCCCTTTTTCATCAATGCTGACAGTTTTGTATAATGCTCCCACAGCATAATAGCCACCACTGGTGGGAATATTGGTCGTAATATCATTGTTAGCATATGTCAAAGTATCATTGGCGATGCCCCACATCACCACGCTGTCAGCCGTCCCATTTACCAGGTATTGTTGTGCCACCCCATTCCCGCTACCCGCCCAGCTATTGCCGGGAGCCATGGTTTTCAGGACTCTGTTGAGCGGCGAAGCCTCATATTGCACCTGGCTGTAATACACTTGCTCACCTGTATAAGCCGGCTGCTCCGAGGGATAGACGTTCTGGTAAAACCCTTTTTGTGCATTAAATGGGTCCACCTTGAACCCTCCATCGCTGCTATTCGCTTCTGTCTGCACATAAGGAAGGTATTTATTTGTCTCACGGCCAAATGCATCATAGTTAACAGGCGTGACAACATCACCGGGACTGCTTCCCGGCGTTACCTGTCTGTTGACAGTCTGCAACGGCCGGCCCAAACCATCAAAATAGGTGGTCGTCTCTTTCACGTCGAAGTAAGCGGCGGCAGTAAAAGACGCCGCATCCGTTATCCTTCCCATGGCAACCCTTTCCCTTACCCAATTGACCTTGGGCGATTGCCCGCCAGTGATATAGCTGGCAGGAGTAGTGGCCACCGTTCCGGAAGGAGCAGGTACCTGCGTGGCCGTAGTGGGCTTGTTGGAGGTTGCCTGCGCCAGGGAAGTAAACGATATTCCTGTCATCCAGGCGATCATCCCTACTATAGAAACTTGCTTATAAGACATAGGTCAAAAGTTGGTAAAAGCCTATTTTTTAGACCGGATTTTAAGGGCATCGATCTGCTGCTGTAAAGTCTGCATTTGTTGCTGTTGCTGTTCCAGCCGTGCATTTTGTGAGGACTGCTGCTTCATCTGCTCCTTCAGCTGTTTATTTTCTTGGATTAGGTAAAGGGTTAGCTCTTCCACTTTTTTCAGCAAAGCCGCCTGGTGGGCCGCTACGTCGATGCCATCCCGCTCGGCTTCCTCCGCGGGGATGATATCCGGCAGGTGCTTATGGACGATGAGATACTGTTCCAGTTCGGCCAGCCCAGGTAGGGCATATCCGTTTTCAAACACATAATCCGGCCAAGTACCTCCCGTTTTCACCTTGACCTTCGTGAAGATGGCCGTGCCGTTGACCGCCAGCTTGTAACCTTGCGTATTGCTGGTGCCGATGCCGATGTTATCTGTTGAATCGTATACTGTCCCGTTGGCATATTTCCAGCGGCCGGACAAGGTTGTTCCACTCCGGTAATACAGCTTGCCGGAGGTGTCGCTGACCAGCACCCTGTCCTGGGTGCTATCACTGGTCAGCCCTGCCAGCCGGACGGTGCCTGTAGTGTGTAGCTGAGCAGACGGGGTTTTGGTGCCGATGCCCACGTTGCCAGTGGGGGTGATCCTCATTCGTTCCATATTCTTTGTCCGCATCGCCAGCCCGTTGCTATCCACCGTTCCCACGAAAAAAGTGTCTGCATTGGTGGCGATATTGCCGGTGGTAGACCAGAAATCATTGAGCGATTCCACGTGAGCCGTGATGGTGGAAGTAGCCGCATTGCCCGACCCGTCGATTGCACGTGCTTTCAAGGCATAGGTGCCGGGGTTGGAAGCCACCCATACCATGCTGTAGGGTGCGGTCGAGTCGTCGCCTATCTTGACCGTATCCCGGTAGAATTCCACATGGGTGATCGTACCCCCGGTTTCCGATGCATCGGCGGAGATCGTGATATTGGCATCCTCAGGCAGCGTGATGTTGGGCGAAGGGCTGGTTAGGCTCACCACAGGTGTGGGAATCACGGTATAGCCTCGGGTGATCTGCAGGCCGCTGATGCCGGCCACGTTTGTGGTGGACACTGTATTGACATAGACCTTGATCTGCCCGCTGGAATTAGGGGCGACATTGTGGAAGACGGCTCCATTGGCCGTATTATAGCGAAGGTTTATGTCTGCATAGCCATAGACGGTCGCCCCTGCGACTGTATAGCGCGTGGGATCCATGGCGTAGTATTGATCACCCCAGCTGCCTGTCATGGACACGGTATAGAAGCTGTCAACATTCAGACCGCTGATGATCAGCTGGGGTAGGGCGGCATTGTAGCTGGCTAAGGAGGCATCATATTGAAACCAGTGATTGCGCATGACATTGGCTGGGAAAAACGTGCCGGTCGTCATCCCTCCTCCGTTGTACGCCGCCACGTTATTGAGCCCGGCCCAATTGCCCGTGGAGACAGAGCTTATACTAATGCCGGTAGCGACATCAGTCGCAGTACGTGTCGCAATGGCAGGATCACCCGACACGTTCGTCCATCCGGAGACCGATACAGCCGCCGCCGTGAAGTTGAAACTGGAAGTTTGAGCTTGCAGGCCTTCGCCGATAGAAGCGCCCAGCAGGAGGAGGATGGTTACTAATTTCTTGATGTATTGCATATTGATGGGATGATGGAGTGAATAGTTAAGGGTTTGTTTGGGTGACGCCATTGATAATAATAGTCCAGCCTTTGGACATTAGTGATTGCACGGCAAGGAAGCTGCTGTTACTTCTGGTCCCTCCGCCTGCATCCAGGATGATGGTGCCATTGGTTACGCTTTGCCCTGCACCGGCAGCTATCTGGTTCAAAATATTATCCATGACAGTGCTATCAAGTGGTATCAGCGGGCTATTGCTGTCGTCTTGGTGGTTTTGGGTGGTGGCTTCAATCTTAAAGAAATTTAAATGCTTAAGGCCTGAAAGATCCTCATGGCTCCAGTGATCCTCGTTGATCTGCAAAAATTCCAGTTCACTGAAAAAGGTGTTCCAGTCACTCTTGAGGCGGCTAATCTTAAATGTTGTATCCCGATAGCCTGTCCTGTAGTAGGACAAGGCGGTCGAAATCTTCTTCAAGCCCGGATTGTATTGCATAAAGTCCTGTGCATAGGACATATGCTGATTAGGATGAAGTTGATCTCCATTGACGAGATTGAAATACTGTATGGAGTGGATACTTGACCAGTTGCTGATTGCTGCCACCGTATTCACGGTAGCATCCTGGTAACAACTGCTCCCGAAAATGGCCAGGTTCTGAGGTAAATTGCCGCGTAGGTTGACTAGGGCAAGCATACTGGCTGCAGGGCTCGTCGCATTGTCAAGGTGGCAAGTGCCGGCACTATCATTATGATAAAATGTTACGGTCTTCAACGTTGCAGTCTGATAACTATGAATATAGTACGGAATATTGGTGGCGTATTCACCGCTGGCAATGATGGACACGGTCGTATTGGCGGGGAGAGTAGGAGCCACATCGGTGGCGTTGCCAGGCAATCGCATTCCCGTTCCATCGCCAAAATCTACATACGCAGCATTGGGGTTGCGTACACCGTCAAACTTGTTGCTTGCCATGTCCACTTTGTAGTAGCGGCAGCCCGTCACGCCTGCAGGCAAGGTCATGCCGGCATTCAATGTCATATTGAAGTGCAGGGGGTCGCCACCTACCGTGAGCGTTCCGATCCGCGTATTGGCGGTATCTGCATTCCATAGCGTTACAAATCGGGACGGGGTGGACGCCGTGTCCAGCAACTTACCATGGACATTGAAGACGCCTACAGGATAGCCGATGGTATTGGTTCCTGACAGGGTCTGCATGGTGGTGATGTAGCAGTTATTGCCGCAACCCGAAGCCGCCTGGTATTGATAGTCAAATGTTTTGATAATATTCATGTCCTGGTCGCGGATGCGCTTCAATCGCTGGATCCCGTCGTATTCATAATAAGTGATCCGGTTGCCGGCATCGCAGGCACTGGTCATACCGACCAAAGGCGCGTAGGTAAACGACTTCATCTGGGCATTCGCCGGATATAGTCGCAACTCGTCGATGTGTCCGCTGCCATTGATGGTAAAGCTCGTTTGTCCCGTGATCTTGTGCACATAAAGCGTCCAGCCATTGATCGTTTTACCCTTGGTCGGATAGCCACTTATGGTTCCTGTTACGGAAAAGGGTGCATTATTAAGCGTCCAGTAAGACACCCAATAGGAGCCTGAACTGGAAAGTCCTGTTTTGGAAATATTACTATTCAATAAATAAGAGCAGTTCCCCGTGATGCCATTCACCGTATCCCGGGTCGAGGAGCCCAGTACCCAATGCCCGGTTCCGTCCGACTCGAAGCTGGTATATGCAATGGACCCTGTGTCTGCGTTTGTTACCTCTGCCGTCGGATAAGCGTTTTCATAATCCCAGATGTAAGCGTGTTTTACATCCCCTGCTTTACGCTGTTCCAGGACGTTTCCAACACCATCATACCCCGTGAATTGTAAGCGTGTTTCAATAGGATTGGCATATGTCTGAAATTTCAGGCTGACCGGCGCAATAATATTACTGTTAACAAATTCATACTGCAGCCGTTTGCGGGTCGTCTGCACGCCGGCAGTCTTATTGATCTCTTCCATTACAGGAGAGATCATGTTCCGGGTGATCATGCTGTCGATGGCCGTTGATTCAGCGCTTGTTAAAGTACCGGTGGCTTGCAGCGCGGTTTTATTGAAAGGGTATTTTTTAGTCGCTTCTAACGAATCACCCTTACTATTGATGCTGGTAGTTTTGGTAGTAAAGTCAGGGTGTCCCGGGTCATAAGTATAGTTGGTAACGGTGCTTACATAGCCATTCCCATCCTGGGCATACAGGTTCTTGACATTTTGCGCTAGCTGTACATACCCTGAATAAACAGGATATTCGGCGTAATCGTAATCCGAAAGGTGTCTTGCGCACATCGTGCAAAAGTTTATCCTGTCGAATGTTGTTTGAGCAATAAGACCATAGGTTGTATCAGTGTAGACGATATTATAGGTGTTTTGGCTTTCCTGTACCAGGCTGTACGTGCTATCATCGTTGCGCCTGTAATCCTTCTGATAGATAAGCTGCCCTTTTTTCCAGGTGTCGTTGATGATCAATATTCCTTGGTTGTTAGCCAAATACTGCCCAGCCGGCAGCGGCTTTGTTTGTACCGTCTGTTGTTCAGCCGTACCATAGTTATACACCGTTTTACCGCTATTGCTTGTTGGACTTCCGAAATACTTTACAACATCTGTATATACGACCGGACTGCCTTGCACAAGCGCCTGATCAAATAAGGCCCCGCCAGAAAATATTTCCTTACTGGCATCGTAATAAAACTCGCTACATACCACTTCGCCGCCGGCACGACAAAGTTTCTGGCTTCTGCTGTAATTATAGGCATTGCCTAATATCCCGACAAATACGCCAGCGCCATTCTCGTTTTCCCCGTATCGGTAATTTTCTTCATAGGCCAGCGTATTGTCACTTTTGTAATTTTTGATACTCTTAATGCGGAGTCCTCCCACAGGCACTGTATGTGGATCGTATACTGTTGCGGTAAAAGAACCAGTAATGCTGGCGGTGGCATTGGATTGGTTGACAAAACAGGAACCTGTAAGTTCATACGTCGTGTTACTGGAAAATTCATATGCAACGCCTGTGCTGTACCAGCTGCTATTACCAGCACCTCCACCGGGGGCAGTAAAAGTTTGCTCCTGTCCTGTCGCAATGTTTTTTATCTTGACGAAAGGCATCTGGTCAGCGTAGCTATACGGGGAGATAGTAATGTTCAACCAGCCAGATCCGGAAATGACAGACGATGGTGTTGTGAATGTCGTTACAACTTCATGTTTATCACTGATTTGTCCCAGCCCGGTACCCGAATACGATTGATTCACATTACTAAACTCTTCCAATAACTTATGTGTCTCTGTTTCAAATGAAGTATATCCACCGGTGGGATATATGATCTTTTCAAGAATTCCCGCCTTCATATGGGTCTCATCCGGACTCCTGTCGGCGTCTCCGATAGTAGTGGAACTCCCTCCTGCTGTCGGAATAGTAGTGGTTGGAACCAACGTTGTATTGTACTTGCCGTTATAATATCCCCACCAATCCTGGGAGCAGGAGGTCTTCGGAGGAAGTTGCATGCTGTTATAAATAAATTTATAGCTGGAGACATCCTGCCCTGCAGCATCCCTGAGCTTGAGCTCATCCAGCCGTAGCCTATATCTATCAACGGCTTGATTGCCAATACCGCTATATTGGCCGTAGGTATCAGGGCTATAATAGTAGCCCTGCACCAACTTAAAGGACCGGAGCTTCGTGAATGTGGTCCCATTCTTTTGATCCTTTTGATACACCGTAATCTCGTCCAAACGCGACGCAGAGGTCAGCGCCGCGTCATCCTGCCTGTCGGCGACACGTGAGAGCTCGACTTTACCGTTTGGAAATGTAATTGTCCTTAGCCGGGGTGTCGTTACATTCCTTTGTACGCCGCTCCACCTGTATCTATGAGCATTTGTAGTTAAATTATCCGATGAAGCCCAATAAAAACCATATGATTGGCTGTACATGTCGTCCCTGGTAACGGTCAATCCGCTTTCATAGGTAAAGTAGATATGTTCTCCGGCCGGGGAAATTATTTCACTTAAATAATAGGCACTGGTTAGCTGTTTATAAAGAGAACCCGAGCTAGACGGTGCGGGAGTACTGCCTTCATAGCCGTAAGTATATGTTTCCGTGGTCTCCAGATCAGCAAACACATATGTAACCCCATTCTCGTCTATGATTGCAATCCGTGCCCCAATCCAGGAAATTTTAAGAGAAGTTTTCGGGATCTGCAATATATTTCTACTTCGATCCAAAACAAAGCTTCCGCTCCTTCCGTTGAACGAATAAAAGAACTTATCGGGGTCTGCGTCCGGATCTTTAGGTGCTGACATATCACGATCCACCAATGATTGAAAGTAATCCAGGTAGGTCGTGTTGTCTACAATATCACTCGCGCGTGGTGGCACAGCTACCAATTCCGTTGATG
>Ga0163162_10008024_pt1 | contig 10298 bp, 5 predicted proteins | sample S55metaG_FD_115310 | JGI IMG/M metagenome (GOLD analysis project Ga0163162, IMG submission 115310) | Switchgrass rhizosphere microbial communities from Kellogg Biological Station, Michigan, USA - S5-5 metaG | ecosystem: Host-associated > Plants > Roots > Rhizosphere > Soil | place: USA: Michigan...
AACCGGTGCTGCCTGCATTTACCGGTCACGTGCCGTCCGCATTCAAAAGGAAATTTCCAAATGCAAAATTAAAAGCAACCAACTGGAACAATGGTTTTGCCGATACGTATATTCTCGATTCGGAAGATTCGTTGTTTGCGCCATTGGAAAAAAATTCCTGGCAAAGCAAACCCTGCTAATGGGTACCGATCATTTGTACAGCGCCGACACTTTTAACGAAAATGAACCACCATCTGATGATCCGGTTTTTTTAGAAAAACTGGGCGCCAGAGTTTATGAAGGTATGCACCAGGCAGACACAGCAGCCATTTGGGTAATGCAGGGATGGTTGTTTTACAGCGACCGGAAATTCTGGAAGGAAGCCCAAACAACGGCATTGTTAAAAGCGGTGCCCAATGAAAAAATGATTTTGCTGGATCTGGCCACAGAGATTGAACCCGTTTGGAAACGCACCACTGCATTTTATGGCAAACCATGGATATGGAATATGCTCAACAATTTTGGTGGCAATACTAATTTGTTTGGCCGCATGGAAACCGTTGCCACTGCACCTGTCAATGCATTGCATGATACGGCGCGCGGCAGGCTGAGCGGTATTGGATTAACCATGGAAGCCATTGAACAAAACCCGGTCATGTATGAACTGATGATGCACCATACCTGGAATCATGAAGCCATTGACTTGAATACCTGGCTGCCCCAATATGTGCGGAACCGGTATGGAGCCAGCAATCAATATGCACTAAAAGCCTGGGACATACTCCGCCATACCGTTTATTCAGTACCTGCTGATAAATATATACGCGATGGCGCCGAATCGATTATACAGGGCAGGCCAACATTCGACTCGCTGACAAGGTGGACAAAAACAACACTCAATTACAACGCAAAGGATCTCCTGCCCGCCTGGGACGCATTGATACTTGCCGCCGGTGCCTGTAAGAACAGTGATGGTTTTCAGTTTGACATTACAGATCTTACCCGCCAGGTGCTGGCCAATTATGCATTGCCCCTGCAGCAGCAATTTGTAAAGGCTTACAACAATAAAGACACCATTGCATTTAAAAAATACAGCCGGCAGTTCATCGTACTAATTGAAGACATGGACAACCTGCTGTCAACTAGAAAAGATTTTATGCTTGGCCCCTGGGTAGCGGCCGCACGCAAATGGGGACTTACCAACCAGCAAAAAGCATTGTATGAAATGAATGCGAAGGATATCATCACACTCTGGGGAGACGCCAACTGTCCATTGCATGAATACGCCTGCCGCCAGTGGAGCGGGTTGCTGAACGATTTCTATAAACCAAGATGGCAGCAATTTTTCGCCAGGGCCACAAAAGCAATGCAGGAAAAAAAGGAGATGGATATGGCGGTATTTCAAAAAGAAATAGCACAATGGGAATGGAATTGGGTAAACAAAAGAAAAGATTATTCTCTTTTTGCCCGGGGTAATAGCGTTGCTGTATCAGTGGCTTTGTATAATAAATACAGAAAAATTGTACAAAATGCTTACCAGTAAAGACAACTATCCTGAATATCGGCCTGACTACTAAAATGAATATATGAAATTACACATGCTCTTACTGGTATTGCTGGCAGCAACCAGTTATCGCGGATTTTGCCAGCAAAAAACATATAACATCATTGATTATGGCGCCCGCGGAGACGGACAAACAAACAATACATTGTTTATTCAGCAGGCGATTAACAAGGCGCATGAAAACGGGGGCGGCACCGTGCTGGTACCCGAAGGCAAATTTCTAACTGGTGTAATTGAAATAAAATCGGGTGTAATCATCAACCTTGCTGCCAATGCAACCCTGCTGGCCACTGCAAAAAGAATTGATTACGGCCCGGAAAATGCTTCGGCCCTGATTGTAGCAAACAACCAGCACAATATTGGCATTACCGGCAAAGGCACAATTGACGGGCAGGCAGATGAATTACTAAAAGATATTTACCTGATGCTGAATGCCGGCACTTTAAAAGACAGTGAATGGAAAACAGAAAACCCCTGGCACCAGGTAAGACCCGAAGAAAGAAACCGGCCCAAAATAATTGAATTTAAAGATTGCGATAGCATTTCAATAAAAGGCGTTTTCATAAAAGACGGTCTTTGCTGGGTACAGAATTATAAAAATTGCAGCCATCTTATTGTAGACAGCATTCACGTAGAAAGCAATACCTTTTTGAACAACGATGGCATTGACCTGGTGGATTGTAAAAATACGCGGGTAACCAATTCTTTTTTTAATGTTGCCGATGATGGCATCTGTTTAAAGTCTGAAGACAGAAACAATCGTTGTGAAAATATTTATGTAGCAAATTGCCGCATCCGCTCCAGCGCCAGCGCCTTAAAATTTGGTACCGCTTCGCACGGTGGTTTTAAAAATATTACCGTTCGCGATATTGTAGTGTACGACACCTACCGATCTGCCATTGCCCTGGAAGCCGTTGACGGCGGTATACTGGAAGATGTTGACATAAGAAATGTTACAGCAACCAATACCGGCAATGCAGTTTTTATCCGTCTTGGACACAGAAACAAAGATTCAGTCATCAGCAAGCTAAGGCGCGTTCATATTTCCCGTGTAAAAGCAGCTATACCGGCTGGCAAACCAGACAAGGGATATTCTATGGAAGGGCCTTTGGTTCGCTACCCGCACAATGTTTTTCCTTCTTCTGTTACCGGCCTGCCAGGTCACCCGGCAGAAGATATTGTACTGGATAGTATTGAAATTGTATATGAAGGTGGCGCCAGCAAAGACACCGCTTATTTTAATCCCGATTCCTTAACCAGCATCACCGAAAATGAACATGGTTATCCGGAATTTTCCATGTTTGGAGAGTTACCAGCCTGGGGTTTTTATTCGCGTCATGTCAGGGGCCTCACCATGAAAAATATCACGATAAGGTATCAAAAACAGGATTTCAGACCGGCGATGATTTTTGATGATGTTACCGGGCTGCAATTGCAAAAAAACAATATCGCTTCAGGAAAAACCATTCCTGTTATGATACTGAACAATACAAAAATTTTCTCTATGAAAGACAACAGGCTCCCATTTCAACACAAACAGGCAATAAAAATTACTCATCAAAATTAGAACTGCAACAAAGGTTACAACAACTACATTTTATTGCCTGTTGTTTTACTATTGAGCCTGGTAAACAGGAATGGGATGCACTTGCATCCCATTCCTGTTTATTAGCTTGCTTTATTTATCCGCTGTCAAAGGGTACCGGGAATAAATTTTAAAATAGTATCCCTATTCCAGCCTGGAATACCTGGTTTTTATATGCAGGGGTTGACGAAGTACCATCACCATTGTTATTTTTAAAATCAATGGTATAGCGGCCATATAGAAAGAAATTTCTGTCAAGGTTAATGTCCAGGCCAATAACACCTCCAAAGACATTCCGCCTGATATTATCATTATCGTTTTTAACGCTCTCCATATAGCTGGTGGTTCCGGATTTAAAACTGGTGGTGGTAGAAAGCAGGTAAGAATATTGTGGTCCTGCCACAATTCCAAGTTCTTTGGCCAGGTTAATTCTTACCAGTAAGGGTATGTCCAGGCAATTCAGGCTACGACGGTAATCATAATTATTTAAAGCTGCTGTTCCTGTGGCCCGGTAGCCTTTCTGCGAAAAAAGGACTTCCGGCTGCAATGCAATCACCCTGCCCAATGGTAATTGCAAAACACCGCCCGCGTTAAATCCGTACAGGGGTGTAGAAGAAAAATTGGCATCATTAGTCTTAATAATGGTAGCAATGCTAAGACCACCCAGAATACCTATACGGGCTTCTGGTGCGTCGCTGTAGGTAGCTGGTTTATCCTGTGCGCAAACAATACCAGACAATGAAATGAATACTAATAAAATAGAAAGGATGCGGAACGTTTTCATATTTGTTTGATTTGATAAATAATCGGTTACGGATACAAACCTAATATGCCAACATGAAGGGAAAATGAAAATTGGAAAAAAACCGGTGGCGCCCCATTTTTTACTGCATTCACAGGAATTTATATTAACCAGGACAAAGGTGATTTTTGCATGCTGAAAGCGTATGCCGTTTCGTTTTGCAACCGCAGCGCAACCACAACTTTATTATCGCAAAATAAAGAGAGGTGGAAAACCCACCTCTCTTTATACTTTATGTGCCGGCTTTTTTATTTACAGTTTGCGGTCCGGCGATATGTGAAGATTAATTAAAACAACAAGAAGCTATAGAAATAGCTCCCTGATGATGTCTTACCAAGACATATAACATGAGAATAAATCCCTGCAATGCGATTGCAGGGATTATTCATATGGTTAATTATGTTTCAATACAAATTTCTGGGCTGCATACACAGAACCGCCATAGGTTACATCTACACTCAATGTAATGACACCAGTGCAGGAAAACACAAAGCCGGTAGCAGCAGACTTGGCATTGGGTGCACCTGGATAATCGCCGATATACTGGTTTGCCATGGTAGCCGCACCTGTTGCGGGATCTACTTTAACAATCCATAATTGACGATTGGTACCGCCCGCTGCCGGTGATGGATAGGCCAGGAAATTGATGGTATTGGCATCAGCACCTGCGGTAACGGTGATAGGATCTCCGGCACTGAAATCTGCCCATTGGGCATCAGATACCACGGTATAATTTCCTATTGAACTGGCCTGTGAAAATGGGCACACGGCAGTTGCCATCCAGCTAAACCCGAAATTGTAAGCCGGAAAAGACGTAAAATTAGTAGGCGTATTAAGAGCAGAGAATTTACGCCCGTCGGTGGTTACTACTTCATTTTGCAATACATATTGGTTGCCCGGTTGTATGGTTTTAGGCGCCAGCGCTTTGGACAATTCTGCAGTACTTACTGAAAGAATAACACTGTCTGCATAAGGCACGCTTTTTATTAATTTCCATGTAGCAGAGTCTGTTGCGCCTCCGGTAGCTGCATAGATATTGATGGTTTTAACAGGCGACCCGTAACTGCCGGCTGCCATAGAAACAGTGGCAGCCTGGTTACTGAAATCAAGGTTGCCGTTGATATTCTTTTTTAGCGTTAAATAAGATCCCTGGATAAGATCTTTCTTATCGCCATTGATAGCGTCCTTTTTGCAGGAGTACAATCCCGCAGATAGCAGCACTACAATTGCCAGGATAGAAAAAATATTTTTTATCATCGTATAATTTTTTAATGTATAAAATCGGCTGGATTAGTGTCCCAGAAAACCTGCACAGACGTGACTGTTTTTTGCACTGCATTTTTATTAAAGTCGACGTATACTGTTGGGTAAAAGAAAGAGCGTATAAAACTTCCTTCATTGGGCAACAGTGTACGTTGCAGGTTATCTGGTTTACCTGTTCTTCGGTAGTTGTTATAAGGCTCAACACCATTTCCCCAGGCACTCAGGTAATATTCCTTGATAATCACATTCAGCTTGGCATCATTGGTAGCTGCCGCATTGTACAACGATGTTACCTTATCCAGGTATTTCTGCTGTTTATAGGGGGTGATTAAGAAATTGGTATCTGTTGTAGGAAGGGTGTACCCTACTACTGTGTTAAAACCTTTTACTTTATTAAACGATTCACCAATACCCGATAAGGTCAGCGCCAGCGGATCGCCGGTAGTTCCCAGCATTAAGGCAGCTTCTGCTTTCAGAAAATAGGTAAAAGAAGATAACCATATAGGCGTTATGCCGGCACCTTTTGCGCCTACTGCACGACCAGCACCTTGTCCTACTGATTTGTTCTGATTGGCATCAAATTCTCCCGCGGCCGGATACAGCCCCCAGGTAGATTTCAACAGGTTATCCGGACCGGTACCTTCATTGTTACCGTGATCCCTTCCCCAGTAACCGGTGCCTACCAGGCAATAAGGAGTGCCTGCAGGGTAGGGAGATGGGCGGTAATAACAGGCCAGGGCAAATTGCCTGGTGGTTTGGTCGGCAACGCGGGGATCAGTAGTCACATCATCCACCTGGCGATAGATATAATACCTTGTCCTTGGATCGGTTAACCCTTTTTCCTGCGTCAATGCCCACATGTACTGGTTGCCCAGGTAATCGCCTGCACCGGCGTCTGTGCCGTAGTTGCCAACATAGTGTCCATTACGGCTATCGGGCGCCTGGTTTTTTGTAGAATAATTAAACACAAAATCCTGCGCAGCGGTATTGATAAGATCATTCTCTGTAAGCAATGCGCTTATCTTGGAGGTTACATTGGCCTGGTCAACCAGCCTTGTCTGCACATAAGCTTTCAATTTAATGGTCTTGGCCAGGGTTGTCCATTTTGTTTTGCTGCCTGCATAATAAAGATCATTGGCCGGTCCCACAGTAGAGGTTTTGGCGAAGTCTGCAATACCTGCATCCAGCAAAGCCAGTGCAGAATCATATACCAGTCTGCCCTTGTCTACTTTGGGGTTGGTATTGGCAACACCCTGGCTGGCTTCAGTATACGGTACATCGCCAAACATATCCACCAGTGTTATCATGGTGTATGCCTTCAGTACTTTGGCAATACCTGAATGGATATACTGTCCCTTGGCAACTGCCAGCGGAATCATGGTATTGGCTGTTTTAAATATACCCGTGTAGGCCGTGTTCCATATGCCATCATAACTGGAAGCAGAATAGGCATTAAAATAGGTAGGCCCAAACATGGTCTGCATGCGCATCATTGGTTCGGTTACATCAGAATTTCCCTGGAAAAAACCAATGAAATTTAATTCAAGATTGCCCAGGTAAAGATCAACATCTGCTGCAGCCGGCGTTGGTGCATTAGGATTATTGAGTTGCTGATCCAGGTTATCGTTCAGCTTATTGCAGGCCCCCAGTAAAAGGATGGCCGTAGCTGCTAATATGGTTATTATTTTCATTTTCATAATTAAATTCTTTTTTTGGTTTAAAACTGGATCTTTAAACTTGCTCCCATGCGGCGTGAAGAAGGGCCCGCGAAAAGATCAATACCACGTGCATTGCCTACACCAAGGCTGTTGCTTTCAGGATCAAACCTTGTATATTTTGGAAAATTGGGTGCCAGGTACCAAAGATTGTTGGCAGAAAAGCTTAATGAAACGCTTCCAAAAGGTGTTTTCTTTAACCAGGCCTGCGGCAGGGCATAAGCCAGTGAAATCTCACGCAAACGGATAACCGTAGCATCCCAGAGTGTTACTGAATTGGGGCCAAAACCGTATGCGTTAAAATAAATATTGTCTACGCTTTGCTGTATGTTGTTGGGCGTACCATCCTGTTTAACCGTATTGGGGATGGTGAAAGGCAGTTTCCTGTCAAAGTCGGTATCTTTTGTAAGACCGCGCGATAACAGTGTACGCACGGTGTTGGAGAACATCATACCTCCACGGCTGTAATCCCACTGCATACGGAATGAAATGGATTTATAACTCACGGTGTTGATGCCCGTTACCTTGTACAACGGGTTGGGGTCTCCTATAATACCAATACCGGAAGAACCAAGGAAGTATCCGTTGGCATCAACAATGCCCAGGCCTGTCTTGGGATCTTTTTGTACATAGCTTCCCTGTAAAATATTCAGTGGTTGTCCGTTGATGGCATAGGTACCAACGCCGCCACTATACCCACCGGTCTGGATCTGTTTGATATCATCGGGCATATCATGCACTTTGTTTTTGTTCAGGCTGTAAATCAGGTCTACCTGCCACGTCCAGTTTTTATTGCTTACAAATTTGTAACCAAGTGCGGCTTCTATTCCTTTGTTGTCTACCGCACCGGCGTTGATGGTGGTCACAGTAGAACCGGTAGAAGCATCCAGGTTCCTGTCAAGGATTTGGTTGCTGGCTGTACGGTAGTAGGCAGAAAGATCAAGGGTAAGTCTTCTGTCAAAAAACGCACCCTCAATGCCTGCTTCTGTTTCCTTTTCCAATTCCGGTTTAAGGTCGGGGTTAGGAACGCGGTTGGGTATGGCACCGATATTTACCACATTGCCGTTTCTGTCTACAAACACATTGGTAGCAAGGGCCAGCGATGCGCGGGTATTGTATGGATCGGGGAAATGCGCACTGGTTGAATAACCTATACGCAGTTTCAGGTAATTGATGGCCCGGCTGGCTTTCAGTGCTTCAAACATACTGGTGGGCACAAATGAAGCGCTTATGCCAGGATAAAATAAAGTACGATGGTTTTTTTCCAGTGTAGACACCCAGTCATTGCGGCCGTTGAAAGTGAGGTAGGCAAATTCTTTGTAACCAACACTTGCCTGCGCAAATACGCCGTCCGTTGTTCTGGAATTTTTGCGATCAAGATCGGTTCCTCCTTCACTCAGGATATCATGACTGATGAAATTACTGTGGTCAAACAAACCATATACAATTTGTTGTGTACTCTTTAAACCATTCTGGTTATAGTTCGTATTCCTTAACTCTACTCCTGCATCTACATTCAGTGAAAAGTCCTTTGCAAAGCTGGTTACATAGTTGGCAACCAGGGTGTGGTTCAAAAGCTGGCTGAATGAATTGGTAGTGCGGTACAAACCATTTACATAACCAGATCCACCGCTGATGCCCCCTTTATTTACGGTAAGCGATTGTCTTTCACTATAAATATCCAGGCCAAAACGGTAGGTCAGGCTAAGGCCTTTCATAATATCATATTTCAATCCAAAAGTGCCATAGGTGCGGTAGGTAAGATCACCCGAGAGCGCATTATTGGCCGTCCATCTTGGGTTTTCTATATCATTGCCTCCCCTGTAATAAACGCTGCTATGGGTAACAGGGTTTTCGTAAGGAAGCCCCATCAGGTTAACGCTTCTTGGTGTAAACATAAGGAAACCGAATACAGATGAAACATCTGGTCCGCCACCACCTCCATTAGCACCTACTATGGGTGTCTGGAAATCGGTCATGGCAAAATTCAATACGGCGTTAAGGGTGAAGTTATTGGAAAGTTTAGCTGTTCCGCCCATACCAAAATTATTTTTGAATACCCTGTTATTGGGCGTAAAGCCCTGGTCGTTCATATAAGTGTAGTTGGCATTAAAAGTGGTATTGGCACCGGCTGCTGCCACATTAATTGAACTGGTGCTTACCACGCCTGTTCTAAAAAATTTGGGCACACTGTTATAGGCTTTGTAGTCCTGCGTTTTGCCTGCACCATAGAGATCGGGATAGGCATTTTGCAAAGACGGAGAATAAGCTACCTGGGCCGGTGGGTTGGTGAAATGTGGGCCCCAGTTACTGAAGGCTGCCGAAGGAACAAGGTCAAAACCACCCCCATAATTATTTTGGTAATCGGGCAAGTTGGCTACCTTGTTCGCAAATACCGACTGCGATCCGGTGATTTCTAATTTTTTGGCAGGCTTGCGTCCTGAACCATTTTTTGTGGTAATCAGTATAACGCCATTTCTGCCGGCTTCTCCGTACAGCGTAGCAGCACTAAGCCCTTTTAACACACTTACGCTTTCAATATTGTTAGGGTCCAGATCCAAAAAGCGGCTGGATGACGAGGTACCGCCGCCATACTGAAAATTGTCGCCACCATTGTTGGAGGCGTCGAAAGGAACATTATCAACAATAAACAGCGGCGTAGACGCGCCGCCAGTAATGGTACTGATGCCACGGATACTGATATTAGTACCGCTTCCTGAAATACCGCTGGTGTTCAACACACTAAGACCAGCCACTTTCCCATTTAATACACGGCCAATATCACCCTCGGACCTTAATTCTATGTCCTTGTTTGCTACTGTGGTTACAGCATAACCAAGCGCCTTTTTTTCCCTTTTGATACCAAGCGCCGTTACCACCACTTCACTAAGAGCGGTGTTCGAAGTGGTCAGCACAATAGCCATTGTACCACCTTTACTGGCTGCTACCTGCTGCTTGTCGTAACCTACACTGGAGATAATAAGTGTGGTTCCTGGTTTGGTGGAGATTTTGAAAAGACCGTTGGCGTCTGAGGTAGTACCTCTTTTAGAATTTTTTTCCTGGATGGAAGCCCCGCCACCCGGGTTTCCCTTGTCATCAGAAATTTTTCCCGAAATTTCGGTGGTTTGTGAAAGGGCCGAGAGGCATAGCAACGCCATGCCCGCAAGGCAGGTGAGTAGTTTTCTCATGTTTTTGTGAAGTTTGGTTATTCTTATCTAGCAGGTTAAATGTACGTTAAAAAGTATTAGTGGGAACAATAATTCAAAACTAACACCTGTTTATTTTTTTCTTTACACCTAAGTTTTTGAATGACAATGTGATAATTTTAAAAAAATATTTTAGTTTAAAAAGTTGCTTCGCTAAGGAAATTCAAAAGTTAAAAGTCAAAAG
>Ga0163162_10008025_pt1 | contig 10298 bp, 5 predicted proteins | sample S55metaG_FD_115310 | JGI IMG/M metagenome (GOLD analysis project Ga0163162, IMG submission 115310) | Switchgrass rhizosphere microbial communities from Kellogg Biological Station, Michigan, USA - S5-5 metaG | ecosystem: Host-associated > Plants > Roots > Rhizosphere > Soil | place: USA: Michigan...
TCGGGTTGGTCAATCACTATCGAATCGAAATCGAGACCCAGTGCTTCCGAAGCAATTTGCGCAAAGATTGTGTTTGTACCCTGTCCAATCTCAGTGCTCGCTGCCAATACATGTACTTTTCCATCAGCGGTTGCTTCCGCATTAACAACTGACTGCAGGTAGACTTCACCCGAACCTGTGAACCCAGCGCCATGCATGAATGAAGCGAAACCAATGCCACGCTTTATTTTCGAACCGTTCTGATTTCCTTTGGCAAAAGTTTGCTTCTTCTTGTGGTAATCGCTTAGCTGGAAAGCGCGGTCAAGCAGATTATTCATCTCAACTCGCTCGCGGATGATCTGATTGGTCGCGGTTGTTTCGCCTTCGTGAAGGAAATTACGCCGGCGAAATTCTTCAGGAGTTAGCCCGATTGACTGCGCGACTTTGTCCATGTGTCGTTCAAGCGCGAAGATACTTTGAGGTGCGCCGAAACCGCGAAAAGCTCCGTGAGGCGGAACATTTGTCGCAACCGCTTTGCTGTGAATTCGCACGTTGGGACAAAAGTATGGACCAGCAGAGTGAATCGTACCTCGTGACAGTACCACCGGCGATAGCGTGCAGTAGGCACCGCCATCGATAACAAAATCAATCTCCATGGCGATGAGTTTGCCGTCTTTCGAGACCGCGGTTTTGTGTCGCGTCCGTGATGGGTGCCGTTTTGTGGTGGCCACCATGTCTTCGGCTCGGTCGTATATAAGTTTGACGGGCTTGCCGGATTTCCACGCGAGCAAAGCTGCATGACCGGAGATAAGCGATGGATATTCTTCTTTGCCGCCGAAACCCCCGCCAGTTTCTGTTTGAATAATGCGAACTTTGTGATCAGGAAGCGCAAATAATTTAATAAGTGCTTTGTGTACGTAGTAGGGACACTGCATTGAGCCCCACACAGTCACGCCTTCCCCCGGGCTGGCTACGGCGATGGCACCGTTGTTTTCAATATAGAGTTGTTCCTGTGCACCGGTTTCATATTCGCCCTCAACGATAAGGTCGGCGTTGGCCCAGGCCGCGTCAACGTTGCCTTTATCGACAAGAAACTTTTTGAAGACATTATCTTCACCCCAGATGATTTGCTTCTGGTTTAGCGAGTCCTCCAGGGAAAAGATCGGGGGCAACTCCTCGATCTCGATCTTCACATTCCGACGTGCTTCTTCGAGAAGATATTTGTCTTTATGAGCAAGGAGTAGAACGGGTTCTTCAGGATGATTTACCACACCGTCGGCAAGGTAGGGTTGATCATCGAGAATCAGGGCTACATGGTTAGCGCCGGGAATGTCTTTTGCCGTGACTACGACAAATTCTTCCCACGGAATGCTGTCTCCAAAGGAAATGTTTTTGATCGTTCCCCGCGCGAGTGGACTTCGGACAGTTACGCCATGAAGCATGTCCGGAAAGGTCAAGTCGTCGATATATAACGCCTGACCTGTGACTTTCTTCCGGCCTTCTTTACGAGGTACTGATTTGCCGATTGCTGACATTTAGTCTTGCCCTGGATATTACAGTCAGGAAAGGTGGTCACCCCCGCTAATTATCACTGAGAACCTTATGGATTCCATTTACTGCCGCCGGATAAACCACCCTTCCTAACAGTACTCTCCAGGAGTTTCTGTTGAATCAGGTCACTACGGTTTTGCAATGACCAGCGGATTCGTTTCCATCTCACGTCGATAAAAAACGCGTGGTCGTTGTACGCTTCGTTTTTGTGGTTCGGCAACATCTTTCTCGCCCTCGGTAAAGGCGATCGCTAAACCGACGCCACGCCCCTCGTTCATTTTTTGAACCTGCATTTGCGGTACACGTTCAGTTGCAAAATCCAACCACTCGCGAGCGATAAGTAGTCCGTCTTTCGGTTCATAATCCGCCACTGAAGTTTTAAGGCCTTCCTCAACCAGTGCGTACGTCAGTAGGCCATGGCCAAGCTGGGCGGCTTCCAGTGCTGCTTGAAAACTTTGAGCGGCAGTCAGGATGTACATGCCTTTTTCGTAGGCGAGTTGGGCCAGGCCTTTTGAATTCATTGGGCCTCGACGTTTTTCTTCGGCTTCGAGCGCCTGACCTGAATTACACGCGTCGATGATCAGGAGCAAGTGCCCGGCGTCGATCCGTTCAACCGCATCTTCCAACTCAACATCGGAAATACTATGCGCGAGAATCGTGTTAAGCCCCTCTCGATCCAGCTCGGTGCGCTCGCCGGTATAACCCAGATCATGAGGTATTAAGTAGAAGCGTGCGGCTTGCGCGGTCCCGTGCCCAGCGTAGTAGATGATCACGCTATCTTCTGGCTCAGCCTTTTTCAAGTTATCCAATGGGCCAGCTTTCAAACTTGGTGCCATTGTTTCGCCCGACAGTTTTTTCAAGGCCGCCAGGATGTTCGCCTTGGTTGCGTTTTCATTAACAAGTGAAACAACTTCAACGCGCTCGTATTCACCAAGTTGATTTTGTTTAGCGCGAATTTCATCGCCAAAACTCTGGGCATCGGCAACCGCATATTTCAGGTTATAGCCTTTGTTCTGATATTCGTTAAGGCCGATCGCGATTACGTAAGCAACACCTTTACGCTTTAAAGATGCAGCGCCCATAAATGATAAGGGCGCGTCTTTGCTCTTCACGTTGTCTTTATTGAACGCGTAGGCAACAAGTTGGTTTGGACCAGCCTTGACCGTTATGTCTTCTTCAAGGGTTACGCCTGGTTGTCCATTTAAGACATCTCCATGCCACACCTTCACCAGTGATCCATTTCTGAATAAACGCACATCGCGCGCGCCTGAGCCTTTCGGATTCTCTTTATCTGCAGGTGCGTCGGCTACATCGATCTTAAGTTTCACAGTTCGCGTTGCGATGCCGTTTGCCGGAACATCGCCAGCGATAGAAAGTTTGACGATCGGCTGACGTCGATCTTTCTTAGAAATGTCTTCCGCGACTTTGGGACGCTTTCCGGCGAAGACATCGGCCAGCAGTCCCGGGTAGTAAAACTCATTGAAGAACCACTCGATGGGAGCGACGTTGTAAGTCTCCTGGTTATAGCGCCAAAGGATCTGGTTCCATGTAACTGGCGTGCCGTCAAATAAACCTTGCGGCGTAACTGCCATCCATTCACCGCCATCATCGAGTGAGATCAACGTCAATAAATGTTCACCGGTTTTGGCGTCCCAAAGAAACGTGCCACCATCATCAGCTGCCGACGCGAGAAGTCGATTGTCAGGACTGAAGTCGATCGATTCAACACTTGATGTGTGGCCCTTCATGGTTACGAGTTCACGACCAGTTGCTGTTTCCCAAATCTTGATCGAATGGTCGTTGGCGGCCGTCGCGAGTAACTTGCCATCCCGACTAAATGAAACAACGGTAACAGCCTTGCCATGTCCTTTGATCGTCGAGACTTCTTGTCCGCTCGCGACATCCCAAAAGCGCACCTGTCCAATTGCTTCCACTTTCATGTCTTTCATGATGTCTGCGGGATTTTGTTGGTGGGAACCTTTCTTTGGCTTCTGATTCATTGCCCCATTCATCAGCGCGGCAACGTCCACGTTCGATTTGGCCTCAAGTCCCCCGACTGCGAGTAACCGACCATCGGGACTAAAGGTTGTAGCACTTACTTTTCCAGCCATGGTTCCCGCTGACATCGTACCGATCACATTCGTCATCATGTTTGCGATGTCGGCCATGTTAGGCATCTGTACGTTCATGTTGGGTCGTCGTCCACCCTGGGGAAATTGCATGACGTTCGATATTGACTTCATCGGAGATGATGTCAGGTCAAAGAGCTTGCTTCCTGTTTGTATATCCCATAGTGAAACTGCTCCCGTTGAACTAGCAGTTGCCAATATCTTTCCGTCCTGACTAAAACCCGTGACCGACGGCACTTCATCCGGAGTGATGGTTTGCCGCTCAGTACCAGTCTTAACATCCCAAATTTTTACAACGCCGCGTTGCATAACCGAGCCGCCGTTTCGCATGGGATCCTGCATATAGTTCACTGCGATCAATGCGCCATCTTCACTAAAACGTACGCGCTGGACCGATTCGACCCCACCAGCGGGAGTGAGCGCTCTCAACTCACGACCGGATGCTGTATCAACAATCGATACCACTGGACTCGTCGGTTTTATTACCGCCAAAACACTTCCGTCAGGGCTCAGAATTGGAAAGAGTTTCGATAATGGATTCGCAGTGATTCTGAGGCCACGGCCGGTCCGCAGATCCCAACGAGTCCGGCCACCGGCAGAGAGTTGTGTGCCGTCAGCACTAAACTTTACGTTGTAGGCCATGTTTGTTCGGCCCGTCATTTTTGACAACTGCTGGCCCGAAGCAGTGTCCCAGATGATTGTTTCAGTATCGTAACCACCGGTAGCGATCTTTTTTCCGTCGTAACTAAAGGCTGCGAACGCGTCACCCTGTTCACCAAACGCACCACTGTTTGGAATCTTGAGTGTTGCCAACTCACGCAACGTGGCAACTTCCCAAATCCTGACCGTGTAGTTTTCTGAGAGGGCAAGTAGCCGACCGTCTGGACTAAACTTTATTTGAGCAAATTCTTTGGTCGTGGTTGCGAGTTCTTTTCCGCTCTTGGCGGTGACGTCGAAAAAGCGGAAATGTTTGTCATCAATTCCAGCTGCCAGGAGGTGGCCGTCCGCAGAGAACCCAAGTTGCAAACTAGAGAGATTGTCGTCGGAAATCTTGAGGCGTCGAGCTTCGCGTCCGGTACTGATATCAACAAAACGTACTTGTGAATCGAAAGTAGTAACGATGATTTGGGTACCGTCAGGAGTCAGTGTTAGACCAGCGTCCGTACCGCTGAACCCCGCCATCAATTCCGATGTTGATTCAATCTTGCTGAGTTCCGTACCAGTCTTAATGTCCCAAACCCTGATTCCGTCGCTGACGGTCACGAGACGATTGTCGGGAGTGAAGGCAACGAAGAACACGCCAACTGAAGCCATCATCGTTCCCTGAGTGCCACTAAGAGTTTGCATTTCGCGGCCCGAAGCAATTTCCCAAACCCTGACAGAATTATCCGCACCCGCAGCGGCAACAAATTGGTTGTCGCGGCTGAATGCAACTACTCCCGCGAACATGGTTGAACTGCCAGAACCGGTTGTTAGCTCGCGCAACTTCCGACCAGTTGCAGTCTCCCAAAGTTTTATCGCGCTACTGCGATACGTTCCGGTCGCGAGAAGTTTGCCGTCGGGGCTAAAAGCTAAACGAGTTGCTCCGATCAGATCGCTGTAACCAGTTTGCAGTACCAATTCTGGTTTTGCTTCTCTTGCTTGTTGAGTCGATTGAGTAGAATTAGTTGTGCCGGAGCTTTGTACTCCGAGGCCTCTTTGATCAGTTGGTGTCGGACTCGGAGACTGTGCAAATGAGGAGGCCGAGCAAATTGTTAATACGAAGAATAGAACGACTCGCCTGAGGACACTTTTACAACTTTGGGACGTACACATAAATCACCTTCAATACTTACGAACATTTTCCAATACGAGTAGCCCGATTGAAACCAGTGCAAGCAGATACATCACGGGATGAATGTCGCGCCGGCGTCCAACCATGAGATAAAGGCCAGCATGAGAAATGAATCCCCAGAGAATTCCCTGGGTGATCGAAAACGTTAGGGGGATGAGGATTATAGTCAAAAAGGCCGGCAAACCTTCTTCGATTTTGGAAAAACTGATTTGCCCCACGCTTTTAAACATCGACGCGCCGACCAGGATCAACACCGGCGCTGTTGCAAAAGCGGGAACCATACCCGCAATCGGAGCAAGAAAGAAACACGGCAGAAAGCAGAACGCGGTGAAGACTGATGTAAGTCCCGTTCGTCCACCAACGTTAATGCCGGCGATGCTTTCAATGTATGCGGTGCCAGATGAGGTGCCGGCAACGCCTGCTCCCAGTGTCGCCAAGGAATCGACGATCAAACCCTGTCGGAGATTTCGTGGATTACCTTTTTCGTCTAATAAGTCAGCCGCGTGCGCAACTCCGATGAACGTCGAGATTGAGTCGAACAAGTCAGTGAAAAAGATTGCGATGATGGCCGGTAGCAACGACAGCTTCAGTGCGCCGAAGATGTCGAGCTTTAAGAATACGGAGTGAAAGTCTGGCGCGGCGACCAGGTGATCTGGGGCCTTGACCATACCGACCGCCAACGCGATCAGCGTCACGATGAAGATGCCTGCGAGAAACGATAATGCGCTGCGTCGGATCATCAGGAAAACTGTGACTCCGATACCAAGAATCGCCAGCAGGGCTTCCTTGCCGAGTGCGCCGAGTTTGACGAAAGTCACGGGATCGGAGGCGATGAAGCCGGCGTTTTTGAGACCGATGAACGTGAGGAAGATCCCGATACCGGCAGCGGTTCCAATTCTTAGTTCGCTCGGAATTGCCTTGGCAATCGTTTCGCGAATCGGTGTGATTGAGATCAAAAGAAAAAGTACCCCGGCCCAGAACACAATTCCCAGCGCCACCTGCCACCAAACCTTTTGCGAAAAAATAATAGTGAAAGTGAAGAACGCATTCAGACCCATCCCCGGTGCCACAGCAAACGGCAACTTTGCGTAGATACCCATCAGTAATGTCATCACAAAACAAACGAGCACGGTCGCAGTCAGAACTCCGCTGAAACTCATCCCGGTCCCGGGTGTCGAGAGAATCGAGGGATTTACGACAACGATGTAAGCCATCGTGAAAAAAGTGGTTATGCCGGCAATTGCTTCGGTTCTTATGGTTGTACGTTGCGAGTCGGAGGTCATCTGTTTGTCGAGGTGCGTCCGCGATGAGTGCGATGTTCTTCAGTTTGAAAAGCGCCTATCGAACAAGATGTTGGAGTCTATGACAGCGAATGAAAACAAGTCTAGGAAATGCCAGCTTGTAGCAAGCCACCTCAATACAAAAAACGGCCGAGAGCATCAAGCCCTCGGCCGTTTGTGTTCAGCTAACCAGGAGTTCCCCAACTTCTGTCAGCTGACTAGCTGCCGCTCTCTCATTAGCGGGCGTTTATAGCAACCACCGCAAACGCTACGCTCTTCTGGCCTAACTGTTTTTGTAGGTTCTTCTCGAGATTCGAACTGGGTGTCGCTAGTCCTTCTGCCTCGCCGGCCATCCAAACTTGAGCGAGGAAGTACTGATCGCCGTAATGTCGAAAACTCAGTTTGGCTTTTTTGTTGGCCCAACCAGTAATCTCAGTAGTTCGCACGAGTGCGTTTGCTTGACCGTCGAGTTTGCTGAATTGCAACACAGCACGATCGGAACCAGGATTTACGACGCGCACTGTGTATTCACCAGCGGGCAATTCGCTGGAGCCGACGCTGAAAGCGAAAGGAACATCGACGGTTAATTGTTGACGATTCCTCGATTGAGCCTGGGCGCTGACGCCGGTAACCACGATCAGAATCGCTGTCGCGAGATAAATATTGATGTTTTTCATGCTGATTCTCCTTAAATTCCCAAAACTCTAACCGAGGTTTCTTGTGCGAATGTGTCTTCGTTTTTGTCCTCACTTACTAACGCGGAGGAACTTTGGGGATTCCCTCACGTCCAACAAAAAATTTGTTGTAGAATTCGGAGCACTAATTTCCTACCAGTCTCGACTTCCCGGAGCGCCAGAATGTCGACACCCGACGGGGTAACTGAGCTGTTGATTGATTGGAGTAAGGGAGACCAGGCGGCCTTGGAGAAATTGATGCCGATGGTCTATGGCGAGCTTCGCCGACTAGCGACTAACTATTTGCGCCGCGAGCGACAAGGTCACACGTTGCAACCAACTGCCCTCGTTAACGAGGCCTATTTGAAGTTGGTAGATCAAAAGAATGCGAAATGGCAGAATCGGGCCCAATTTTTTGGAATTTCCGCGCAACTAATGAGGCGGATTCTCGTCGACCATGCTCGCCAACATCAGGCTGCAAAACGAGGCGGTTCAGTGCAACAGCGATTGTCGATCACGAGTGCTGAAAAGTTCGCTCAGAAATCGGAAATCGATTTGCTCGCGTTAAATGAAGCGCTGGACGAACTAAGTCGGCTCGATCCACAACAAGCCAGAATAGTTGAACTGAAATTCTTTGGCGGTTTGTCGATCGATGAGACGGCTGAAGTTTTAGGAATCGGGCACGCCACTGTTGAGCGCGAATGGAAGATGGCCCGAGCGTGGCTGAGAAGGCAATTGGAATAGCGTGTTTAATAGTGAGGGACGAAAGAAAAAATTTACGCGTTAACTGCTAGAGGACTCTTTACTCAAAAATGACTCCCGAACGTTGGCAACAGGTAAAAGCAATATTCAATTCGGCAATGCAATATATGCCAGAGGAGCGCGACTCATTTCTGCAACAGGCTTGTTCGGGTGATGCAAGTTTGCGAAGCGAGGTGGAGTCGTTAATTGCTTCCCACGATAAGAGTGGCGACTTTATTGATCAGCCCGCTTATCAACAGGCTAGTTGGTTAGCAGACGAAAGATCCGAGCTTGCTGCCGGACAGCGAATCGGTTCCTACCAGGTGCTTTCATTTATTAGTCGCGGCGGGATGGGTGAAGTTTACCTGGCACAGGATCAAAGACTTAATCGCCGCGTAGCCCTGAAACTCCTGCCGACTTCATTTACTAAGGACTTGGATCGACTCCGTCGTTTTGAACAGGAAGCGCAATCTGCGTCTGCGTTGAATCATCCGAACATCATCACGATTTTTGAGATTCAACAAATCAGCGGAAATCACTTAATCGCTACCGAGTTTGTCGAAGGTGAAACACTTCGCCAGCGTTTAAATCGGTCGCCGCTTTCATTGTCGGAAACTCTTGGCATTTCCATCCAAATCGCCGATGCGCTTTCGGCGGCTCATAAGGCGGGGATCATCCATCGCGACATCAAACCGGAAAACATCATGTTGCGGCCCGATGGATATGTAAAGGTGCTCGACTTTGGCCTGGCGAAGTTGAGCGAACAGGCGTCGCCGACGGTTGCTGCAGAAGCGCCGACGATCCAGGTGCGCACTGGTTCAGGGGTAGTGATTGGAACAGCCGGTTACATGTCTCCCGAACAAGCGCGCGGCGTGGCAGTTGATGGTCGTTCTGACATTTTTAGCTTGGGCGCGACGATCTACGAAATGATTGTGCGTCGCAAGCCTTTTGAAGGCGACACCCCAAGCGACACGCTGGCATCGATCCTCAAAACTGAACCGCCGTCGCTTATCAAGTTGAAGCCAGGTCTTCCTGCTGAGTTGAATCGAATCGTTTCCAAGTCGCTGCGAAAAGATCGTGAAGAGCGCTACCAGGTGGTGAAAGATCTTTTGCTCGATCTCAAGGCTCTTAAAGAAGAGCTGGAGTTTCAGCAAAAGCTCGAGAGATCGACGGTGCCGGATGGGGTGACTACTGAGTCGAACGCCGACGATGCAACCTCCTTGATGCCTCTCGCTCGGGTGACTGAGCCACGTAGCGCGATCACAATGATCAGTGAGTCGCTGAGTATTGAGATGAAGCGACACAAGTTCAGAACAGCGCTTGTGCTGCTCGCCGTAGTTGCGTTTGCGTCTGCTGTCGGGTTTGCGATCTATAAATACGCGAATCGAGTCCCGGCGCCAACTCCGTTTTGGGACATTAAGATTTCGCGGATTACAAGTTCGGGAAATGTCATCGATGCGACGATTTCACCTGATGGTAAATATATCGTCTACGTGTTGAGTCAAAATAACTCGCAAGGCCTGTACATTCGGCAGGTTAACTCGGCAAACGACACCTTGATATTGCCGGCTGCGCCCGTAGGGTTTTTTGGCATCGCTTTTTCGCCCGATGGAAATGAAATCTATTACACACTCAAAAAGAACCTTGATGCCGGAACTCTCTATCGTATTCCTACGCTTGGAGGAACGCCGGTAAAGATTCTCGACAACATTGATACACCGGTAAGTTTTTCTCCGGACGGGAAACATTTCGTTTTTGTGCGCGGTGGATCGGCGGGCGAAACCTCGTTGGTGATTTCCAATCTCGATGGTAGTGAGCAACGGCCTGTAGTCGTTAAAAAAGTCCCCGAACGTTTTACGCCGATCTTTTATCAGGGACCATCGTGGTCGTCTGACGGTAAATGGATAGTGTCGGCGGTTGCCACAGTGGGTGCCACAAGTAAGGTAGGTCTGTTTTCAACTGAAGATGGCTAGGAGCGGGAATTGACGAGCGAACGTTGGCTGTTCGTCGCCCGCGCGCAGTGGGTGCCGGATATGAGCGGTGTGCTGGTGGTTGCAGGCGAGAGCCCACGCAACTCGCAACACTGGTTCGTGAGTTATCCGGAAGGAAA
>Ga0163162_10008026_pt1 | contig 10297 bp, 11 predicted proteins | sample S55metaG_FD_115310 | JGI IMG/M metagenome (GOLD analysis project Ga0163162, IMG submission 115310) | Switchgrass rhizosphere microbial communities from Kellogg Biological Station, Michigan, USA - S5-5 metaG | ecosystem: Host-associated > Plants > Roots > Rhizosphere > Soil | place: USA...
TCCCGTATTTATTGATTCCTTTAGTAATTGGTATAATGAGAACAGCTACCGAACGAGCTGACTCTTGGGAACAAAAAAACATAATATACCGACTTGAGGCTATCGCCGGGGATAAAATTCGAATTAGCATTATGTTTAATATTCTAGTTACAGTAGGATTTCTTTTCTGGCTTAGTTATAATTTATTTATGAAATATTTTTAGAATTTATGAATTTGAATGGCTCTATAAATACAGTTTTTTTGACTGGGACAAATTTTTCTGGCAGAAGTAATTACTTGAAAAAGCATATAAGTAAACCCAAGACTTATATTTCTAAATATCCATATGGAATTTATATTGGCGAAATACCCGGAAACTATTTATCTGGATTAGCACCAACTGTTAAGAATGAAATTGCATTACATGCCTCAAACAAAGAATCCTTATTGGGAATTCATGTAAATGATTTTCTTGAAAGAATATTATTTAAAAAACACTATGATAAAAATCCATTTTCATTGAGTGGCGGTGAACAAACTGTACTTTCAATAATTTCAGCTTTATTAATGGAGCCCCAAAAACTTGCAATTGACATAACCCTTGAACAATTAAATAAATCTTGGAGAATTCCATTTTTTGAAATGTTGGGCATTATAAAAGGAAGTGATTTATGCGTAAAAATTTGTGATAATAGAGTAGATGAATATGAAAACAAAATGTTCATTTTTTCTTCTTCTGATGAGTACGGTATTCGAAATAATCCAACTGAATGTATTTTTAAAAACATTAGTATTAGCAATTCTAAAATGAGGATGTCTGCATCTCAAAATTTAAGTATAAATAAAATTAATTTTAATTATAAGGGCAGTAAAACAAAAATTCTTGAAAATTGTACATATGAATTTGAGCCTGGACTTGTCTATCATCTCAAAGGGGAAAATGGGGCAGGAAAAAGCACACTTTCAAAATTGCTATGCGGTGTTTTAAAAGCAACCTCAGGAAATATTTTTATTGGTAGTAACGAATGTAATACTTATAAATATCCCGGGAAACTTATAGGATATAGCTTTCAGAATCCAGATGAACAGCTTTTTTCAAGTAGTGTTAGGAAAGAATTATTGAGTTGTAAAAAAGGAACTAATAAAGATAATTTTGATTTTTTTATAGAATCATTTGGTTTAGCAGAAATACTTGAAAAACATCCAGCAGAACTGCCTTTTGTCATTAGGAAACGCCTTGCGATTGTAGCAACCCTCATTAACGAAAGAGAATGGTATATTTTAGATGAGCCAACAATAGGGCAAGATAATTTTAATATGGCTGAAATAGCCAATTTAGTAAAATTGCTTGTAAGAAATGGGAAAGGTATTATCTTGATCAGCCATTCTGAAAGTTTTATTAAATGCTTTGATAAAGTATATACAGTTACATTGCAAAACGGGAAAATTGAATCATAAATGGAAAAGCTTAAGATATCAAAACTAAACTGGGCTCAAATTAGCTCAAAAATAAAAAGTGTAAATTCTAAATTTCACGCCGCTATTAGCCCGATTGCTGCACAATTGGACTCGGATAATCTTGCTTTCGTTTATTCTTTAAAATTAAAATTTGGACAAAAATTTATAGAAAATGGTAAAATGATAGCGTTAATAAAAGATAGTTCAGATAAATATCTTAATACGCAGTTACTTGAATTTACTGAGGATAACGATGATAATCAAAAATTAATAAATGAATTTTTGACTTATGCTGGCAACACATGTGGTCATCCTCTTTCAATTATCTCCGAAAACTATATTGAAATATTTTGCGAAAGCTACTCGCCATACTGTCTTAGTGGAGATGCTGCTTATCAAAAAAAATATTTTTTCCCGTTAAATCAATTAGGTAAAGGAGAGGTGTTTGGGGTTTGGGAGGCAATCAATTTAATTATAGATGATTCGAAATATGACTCAAAGGGATGGGATGCTGTTGCTGGAAAAAATTGTTTTTTATCCATTTTGCCAGAAAATAAATCTGGAGTCTCTAGTGCAGAATACAGAAGAGAGTTTTCGGCTATCTTCAATAAAATGACTAATAGCAAAGATGGTTTTATTTCATTAGTTAATGAAAAGTATGGGAAAGATTATTTTACTGAGATCATCATTATTCCTGAACAATTCTATACTAAGTTAAAAAAGGATGACGATAATATGCAGCTTATAAAAAGTAAGCTTCGAGAGCTTATTTTTAAAATCGGATGGCAACAGGAAGAAAAAATAAGAATACCCAACTGGGAGGATTGGGAGTCGTTACTTAAGGGGCTACATAAAAAAGATATTGGTTTAATTTATACTCTAAAACAGCACTTTATTAATATTGCAACCAATAAAGCTTTTGGAATTAAACCTGTTGATCGAAAAGATCCTCTTTTCTTTGAAGTCGTTTCTGATTTGGTAAAAAAATTTAGGACGATAAAATTAGATAGAGGAACTAATAAAAGTTTGTTGGATTATTGCTTCCCTTTATTTTTCCATTATACATTATTCAATGATAATGATTGGGTTTTTGAAATTTCTCATTCCCCAAGTGTTAATGTCGTGTTACCACCAATCAAACTTGATGACTTCAAGCCCACTTTTGAGAGCCATTTTATTGATGGAGATCAACTTAAGAACTTATTTAAAAGCATTGGTCTAAGTGCTGATGTTCATTTTTATGCTAAGAAGAGTAAAAAATCAAGTCAAGAAATAAAAACAATGGAACATTTCGTAGAAGATAATATTTCTACTATATATTCTGGCTTGCTAGGGACTAAAGAAGGGTTGAATATCAATTTCGATCACTGGTTTTTCAACGGACTAACTGTTATTAAAAAAAATAGTTAGTCCATGTATTTTCCTAAATTGCCAATATTAGAAGGATTAAAACAGTTTAGGAGGAATGATATTGATTATGAAAAGGTTTATATAATAGCGGTACAGCACTTGGTTGAAACAACTGGCAGTTTGTTTGAAGCCATTATCGATATTGGAATAAAACCGGAAAATATTTTTTTGCAAGGTAAGTTGTATTCAACTCATTTTCGTGTTGAAAGACAATTACGGCAATTAGGGATTAATGTTTTTAATGCTTCCATGCCAGATAAATTTGGGGTAATAAGAGAGACATTAAGAAAAGACATTGGCAAAATGTGGATTCATGCAAAACAGAAGTTTGTAAATAAAAGTATAATAATAATTCTTGATGATGGCGGATTAGCAATTAAACAAACCCCCCAAGAATTATTTGGTCAGTTAAAATTTTATGGAATAGAACAAACTACATCAGGCTTAAGGTTTCAGCCTGATAAAGATTTTTTTCCTATAATTCAAGTCGCCACTTCTGCTGCAAAAGTATACCTTGAACCAAATATAATCTCTAGGGCTCTCTTAAGAAAACTACACTTCTATTTAAATAAAAATGAACCAAAAAGAATTGGCGTTGTTGGATTCGGACATATCGGTAAAGCTGTTGCTCATTATCTTGCTAAACGGTATAGTGTATTTATTTATGACAATAAGAGTGACGTTTTAAAAGCAAATATTGGAAAGCTTAAAGTGTGCAGTTCAATTGATGAGCTTATTGCAAAGTGCGACCTAATTATAGGTGCAACTGGGGTTGATATAAGTAATATTAATTGGGAGAAAGCTGCTATAGAAAACAAAACCCTTATCTCTGTATCGTCAAATGACATAGAATTTAATAGTCTTTTGAAAAGGAATAATAAGACCTTATGGATAATGTATAAGGACGTTTTACAAAACATAGAAATTAAACTTGAAAATGGGAGAACTCTTAAACTTATTCGGGGTGGAACTGTTGCTAATTTTAATAATGGGTTGGAGTCTTGCAGAAAAAATCAAATACAATTAACAAGAGCGTTACTATTTTCTGGAATTTTGCAAGCACTCAATAACAATATACAATTAAAAGGAGAAAATGGCTCGACTAATCTGAAACATGAATTTCAGATGTTCGTAGTACAAGAATGGTTTAGGCATTACCCAAAATATCAACATTTTTATCCTGAAAGTTTAAAAATTAAGTTTAACTCACTTGAATGGATAAATGAGAACTCTAGTATAAAAAGATGATATAGGATGCATTTAGTATTCAGCCCATTGGCGGCCAATTCGGCCAATTAACTGCCAATAACTTATAGGATGTTTAAGGTTTTATCAATGCCATTTGCGAGATCTGCTGGGACCTTTTGCTCTTCTGCATAAGACCTCCATTTCTTTACCACGTCATTTACCTGTGTGATCATTGTATCTGCATTCTTAATATTCATTTGCTTTGCCACTTCTATTAAATCGCTTCTATTGATCTCAAGGCGCTTGCCATTTACGCTTAATGATTGCTGACTAACCCATGTGCTACCGGGACGGTAGGCATGGCAAACATCAAATGCCGGGGACAATTTCCATTCCCCTGTCTTATCCATAGTAAAAGCAAAGTTCTTGGTGTGATCATCACAATTTCGGGCGATGACATTAAATACCATGCGCCTGTAAAGCTGTTCTGCCTGGGGATAGGGAAGGCGTAATATTCTCATGGTTTGAAACAGCTGCTCATAACTATAGGAAATAATTTCATTAAAGTCATAATGCTGCATGGCACAAAAACTTTGTACATGCAGTTTTTCTTTAGCATCAGTGCGGTCAAAGCGGCGGGTCATAAAGTGCGCTCTTCCATTTTCTTCAAGCAACCTACATTCAGTCATTTCAATTTCACAATCTGTTGCCATGCGATGGTAAGCCATCTCTACCCTGCCGTATCCGGCTGACTCACCCAACTTAATATCTGTTACTCCATCAAACTTGATCAACCAGTGAGAGAAGCCTTTAGGAGCATCTGCCTGGCCAGAGCGGACCTCGTTTGTCGTTTCATTAAAAGCAATTACTGCCTTTGCTCTTGCTCCTCCTGCAGAGGTACCTATTTTTAATATGTCCAACAATGCCTTTTCTTCATTATGAGACAGATGAGTGTGAAAATCCTTTCTGCCTGAGAGTATCTGTTCTGCAATTTGAATGAGACTGCCTATTTCAATTTTTGTTGCGGTATTAGCTCCCGGGGGGTCAACGGGCTCAAATTCCAAAGCGCCCATACCCCTCTTTCCAATAAAGCATAAAATCTCTACAGGATTCATACTATCGGCAGGGCGGCCTCGCTGTGCGAGCCAGGCATTTATCAAGGTATTTCCATAACGATCAGGAAGGACATCAGCCACAAGCCCCGGCATGCCCCGAAAAGCAGAACTGCGCACAAGCTCGGGAAAAGAAAATATTCTTCCTTTGGCAGAATCCAAAGGCATCTTAATAGGGGCTATATCCCATTCGTGTGCGAGGAATCCAGGATCAAATTCAAAATCTGTTATCTGGGTGTCAGCATTCCATGCTATCGCTCCAATTCTATTACCCCATATATTTATATATGCTGAAGTCATTACCAATCGGTTTGAGGTTTTTTGTTTTCTGAGTTACCCTGGTTACGAGCTCTTTCACGACGGCCTTTCTCCTGAATTTTGGCTAACTGGATGGGGCTTATTTTGGTTTCGATCTGAAAGTGCTCCAATACCTGAAGCTGCTGCAATGCCCTAAGAATCTGAATCAAGGTCATTATTGTTCCTTCTTTGCCATTTTCAACCTGGCTTAAGGTACTGCGGTTAATACCAGCTGCGTCTGCTAATTGCTGCTGGTTCTTATTCTGGCTTAACCTGGTTTCTTTAATAAACGACCCAATAGTCTCTATTATGGCTTTGTCGCTTAAAGAATACCAGTTATTGTTGGCTTTTCCCATCATTATCTTACTTTTTAATAGTTAATGTTGGCATTTCCCATCAAAAGTACAACTTTTTTTATTGTCGGCAAATGCCGACAATAAGTCCCTAAAATGGAATTAGTGTTGGGGAAAGCCAACAAAATGCGTCTAGAAACACTTACACTCTGTTTTAAAGCATTGATTTATGTTGAAGCGACAGAATAACTGTTGAAGATATTGCTTAAGCTCGGCGTTACCCCCACTAAGAAAATAGTAGTACTAAGTTGGGAAGCTCATCGGAGTTAACTCAGCTGAAGGAGAGAGAGGGCGGCGGCTGACGGCTGCATGGGTTTTGTGGAGGTAGCGAAGGGGCATGGATGGTTTGTGCGATGGATACCTTGCCCCGAAGCGTGCCAAGCAAGGCCGGACGCCAGAACGACCATAAGAATAGTTGACCGATGCTGTTCTTTCTTTATGAATACTTATTTTGCGAGTTGGGTTGACTTAAACTTGGTTCGGAAGGAAGTGGAAAACTTCTATTCTAACTATCCTCGTAATGGCTCCAGAACTTCAAAGACAATGTCATTGTCCTGATTTGGGAGAGGTTTGTTATGCTTATTTACCTTCAAAATTCTTGGCGGAATACCATCCGGGAAGGCATCGCAAACACCATCTAAGGGGTGGAAGTGTTTGCATTTAAGACAAATGGGTTCTGGGGATTCTATTAATATGTAATGCACCCGAAGGAAGGAAGGAAGGAAGGAAGGAATTAATTACAATACCGTTTGACTGTGCTTATAAGATGTTTGACATCGAATGGTTTTTCAAAAAAATGATCTGCCTGATTTTCGAGAGCACTCTCCCCCATTTCATGTTGCGCTGAAAATAAAATCACCGGCAAATGTTTACTTTCCATCCTGTTTTTAATTTCCTTACAAATCTGCCTACCGTCATGTAAGCCAAGATGAATGTCGAGAAGAATAATATTCGGTTTAAACCGAGAAATACATTCATGGACTTCAGCGCCTGCTGATAAGGTTTCCACATTGCAATCATGCATTGTCAATAATATCTCGACAACCTTTAATATGTCGAGATCGCTATCAATAACCAGCACTTTGCACATAAGTTGTATTTATAATTGGAGGCACAATTTAGGGGAAAATTATTCTAAGCTCTTTCATTATTTGACCAACTTTCGCATTCCATCTTGCTTCATCATTTGTTTGATTACTGTCAGTATTAATAACAATAAAATTTGCATTTTTTATTTTATGTCCCTCATTAATGATATTATTAATAATAAGTTTTGCATGATGCTCCCATTTAAATTCGATTAAAAAAATATGAAGCTTATCATAAGTTAAAAAGGGAGGTTTATTAAGTAAATCAACAAAATTATTATTGGACTCCATTGAAGGACAAAGAGCGGCGAAAAGATTATGGCCATGTGCCGGAGCATGGTTAAGCTTCTCTTCCACCTTTATTCTCCAATTTTCCCCCACCCAATCATCATTTGAGTGAGATTCAACAGTAAAATCTGAATTAATTCCAATTATTCGATAAGTCCAATAATGATAAAATCTATTGCGTCCATTAAACAAATGCTGAATAATTTCGGTTTTACCCCAGTTGTTAAATCCACAGATAAAGACAGCTTCTTTCATGGTTTTTTTAACTAATCCTACTAATTGAAAATGCTTTTTTAAGTCAAAAAGAATTTTTATTGACCAGCTACAATTTGTTTATTAATTAAATTGTAGTCATTTTCTGTTATCTGAGTCAATTTTAGAATTATTATTTCCTTCCCTACTCCTCCTTCATAGCTATCGCCATATTTGATTTTTTTTAGATGGTCTTTTATTTCATTCCTTGGTTCTGCCAGATTTGATTGCCACACCATCCTTTCCATTTCCCGAGGAACACCCAAGTCAAGTACCTGGAAATAAATTTCATAATATTTTTTCATTGTTCAAATTTTAATATTTAACTAAGAATAATAAGTCCTTTTCAAGGCCATATGCTTAATTATTTTCTTTTAAGAGGTAGGACATTGCTTCTTCAATAGCAGCTTTGAGTTTAATATTTTGAAAGTGTTGTTTGTTATTATCAAGGTTGTTAATAATCCTAACAACAAACTCCGGTACAAGGTCATTAAAGTAGATGTCAATGGACTGTTCTGTTTTTTTTAATTTATTCAAGTACATTAAATAAAGCTCAACTTTTTTCATACTTACTTATTTAAGCTAAAGATATGAATGCTATTTTGAATACGTGGCTATAGCTTAGCTTCTAATATTAAAAAGCTCCTACTAATTGGCAACATAGTAAAGCCCTTACGGATTGATATACAATCATACGTCATAAATTTTTTTTAAAGACTGAGCTTGCCATATGATAGAGAAGGAAAAGACTCTCCGAGCATTTGCAGAACATCTAATCAAATTACGACAACAAAAAGCTTATAGTATCCGAGAACTTGCAAGCAGAGCAGACCTGGAATATAGCCAAGTACAAAGAATTGAAAAGGGTAAAGTAAATTTTTCATTTACAACTCTTTTAGCTCTGGCCGATGGTCTGGACATTTCAAGTTCTGAGCTTTTAAATTATTAATCTCCTCTCTGATATACTCCCATACGTCAATCATGAAGCCAGCTTCCTTGAACTTTCTATCGGAAATGACCTGATAAAGCAACTTTTTGCCAATTTCTTATAAAAAACTCTTCCAGCATTTCCTCAAAGGGAGATTTTATCCCTTTTATAAATGAGAACAGGCTGATATGGATGATCCGTGTTAGTATAAATCGTTTCTCTAAACAACAGGTAGTGTTCGCAGTAAGCGGCCATTGCTAAAACATATACGCATGCACAAACTTTCCCTCCCCGGATTGTCAACCAATCCTACAACCTCCAACATTGATTGGGTAGCTTATGATTATTTACAAAAAAGACACTTAAAAAGTACTGGCCATTTTCAACTTGAAGCTTTGGATTACGCAATGGACAGGGTATTAGAAGTGCCTGAACGATCTGTTACAGGAGTACAACTTGCTGAATATCTTTTCAGAGATGGCAAAAGAGTAATAGCCACGCGCCTAAAAAGAAATAGTAAACAGAACAAAGCCATTGACCAATTTTACGATCTACAACCTACAAGTGTAGTTTCTGAGATATTGGATTCAGATCGGTTCTCATATGCCAATGAAGTTATAAGAAAAGCACTGTCTTCCTTAACTCCCAAGGAACGTACAGCATTATACCTACGCGCTGCAGGATATGACTCGCAGGAAGTAATTGAAGATATATTACATATAGGAAGGCGGCAATACCGAAATGTTCTAAGCCAGTCCAGAGTAAAACTTGAACAATTTTCAGGATTCAAAGATTCATATTTTGAATTGATACAAAATTCAGATGTATTTAATGAAAAGGCTGATGTGTTAACTTATTTAGAATCATTATTGTCCATATCAAAATAAAAACTACTCAATATGAAAAGTGCAACTAATACTAATTCTTATTCAAAAATTAAAGCTGAACTAGTCAGAGCTCAAACAGCACTAGAAAGTTTTCGCGATGGAGGATATAGCTTTGGTGATGCTATCGGAGAAATTGTCGACAATGCGATTCAAGGCGGCTGTAAGAAAATAAAATTTGACTGGCAATTCCAGGAAGTGAAGGTTGGGAAATCTCCAAAGGCTAAGAGACAAATGACTTCCTTAGCTATCGCTGACAATGGCCAAGGAATCCCCCCCGATATACTTCCCCATGTTCTTACGGTAGGATTCAGTACACGTTATAATAGCAGGGATGGCATTGGCCGATTTGGAGTTGGTTTTAAGCTAGCCTCAATAAGCCAAGCCAAGAGATTGGAAATTTATACTCGTCCTGCGTATCTAAATTCACTACAAGAAGTAAATGATCAAGGAGGGGAGAAATGGACGTATGAACAGAAGAATAAAGATCGGAAAATATTCATGAGCTATCTGGATCTTGATGAAATTAAAACTGGGAAACAATTAGAATACTCCTATGAAGAAGTTAAAGATTTTCCCGCCGAATATAAAAAACTAATGGATGAATATCAGACAGGAACATTAATCATATGGCGAAATATTGACCGGCTTAATGAATCAAAAGCCTTTTCTGAAACAGCCGATGAAAAAATTGCTGAGCTGGGATATTTTCTTTCAAGGGCCTATAGAGTTTATATTGACCAGGGAATTGAAATTTACCTTCCCGAGAGGTCCGGCGTAATAACCGAATTCAGAGAGCCTTTGCTGCCCTACGATCCTACCTTTCAGTTAGAGAATTCAATTGCAAACAGTTTAGCCAAAGGCAATGATATGAAGGGTGAATTAGTAGAGGAAGGCGTAATCCCAATCGATGACCAGGCTGTTAAATGGGCGGTTTACCTTACACCTAAAGTTACTAGGTTGGTTAAAGGCGGAGGAGGCACAGATGGTCCAAGTGGAAAAGGTCAATTCAAGAAACTTCATATTCCGGACAATCAAGAAAAGATTAGTTTTCTAAGA
>Ga0163162_10008029_pt1 | contig 10294 bp, 4 predicted proteins | sample S55metaG_FD_115310 | JGI IMG/M metagenome (GOLD analysis project Ga0163162, IMG submission 115310) | Switchgrass rhizosphere microbial communities from Kellogg Biological Station, Michigan, USA - S5-5 metaG | ecosystem: Host-associated > Plants > Roots > Rhizosphere > Soil | place: USA: Michigan...
ATATGGGTGGAGGTGTAGCCCTCCCTGAGCATGTGCCGGTACGCCGGACCGTCCTTCCTTCCGGAGGTCCCGATGATACACAACTGATCCAGGCCGCCATCGATGAAGTGGCGGCCATGCCATTGGAGAATGGATTCCGGGGAGCCGTTCAACTGGCTGCCGGCGCTTTCACCTGCTCCGGCACCCTCTACATCTCTGCCGGCGGCATCGTGTTGAAAGGTAGCGGGACTGACGCTACCACCATCCATATGACGGGCAGCAAACATGCTGCGATCATGGTCGGCGCCGATCACCGTCAGGTGCAGCCCGGTGAGACCGAACCTTTACCCGCCGCACAGGCATTTGAAGATACAGGCACCCACATCACCGGCGCCTATACGCCGGCCGGCGCCACCACCTTCACCGTCGCCGATGCCACAGGACTGGCGCCGGGCGATCCCATCGGGATCATAAGGCCGGTGACAGCCGCCTGGATCCATCTTATGGGCATGGATAACCTCAACCGCAACGGCAAGCCCCAGACCTGGATCGGAAAACAGGGCCGGCTGGTCATGCAGCGCAGGATCGTCGCTGTTGCCGGCAATAAGATCACTATTGATATTCCACTGGCAGATGCATACGATGCCGCATACCTGGATCCCCCCGGCATGCTGGTCCGGAAAGTCCGGCCTTCCTCGCGCATCAGCCAGGTGGGCATCGAACAGCTGCATATCCAATGCCCCCCGCTGGAGATAGCCTATGGGGACGCCCCTTATTCGGGCATCCGCATCGCAGGAGACGATTGCTGGGTGCGGGATGTATATTGCGAAGAGACCATGAACACGACGACCCTTGCCGGCAATCGTATCACCATGGAGAAAGTAGTCGTCACCCATACTTACCCGAACCTCGGCGCTTCCAAACCCACCGACTTCAGCATCGAAGGCAGCCAGGAGCTGATTGATCGTTGCAGCATCACCGGTGATAACACTTATTTCGTATGGACCGCCAGCCTCCGGCCAGGACCCAACGTACTGCTGAATTGCACCTTCCGCGGCCACGGCAGCAGGATCCAGCCGCACCAACGCTGGTCCACGGGATTGCTGGTTGATAATTGCACCGTCCCCGATGGGGGGATCGACTTTATGAACCGGGGCGTCGCGGGCTCCGGCCATGGTTGGACAATGGGCTGGGCCGTCGCCTGGAATTGTATCGCCAGCACCTACGTGATCCAGAACCCTCCGGGGTCAGCCAACTGGGCCATCGGCTGCATCGGCGCCCGGCAACAGACAGCCCGGCTCTTCGACTCCGGCCCTATCCTCGCCGAAGGTCATTTTGATTCCCATGGCGTCCCTGTCGCGCCACAAAGTCTCTACCTGGCACAGCTAATCGAAAGGCTGGGCAGCCAGGCGCTGCAGCACATCGGCTATGACGGAGACCCGGATAAGCTGTTCACGAATAGATCCACACCACCTCTTCCGCCTTTAAAAAAAGAGACGGACCCTGTCCTCGGTGAGAACCTGGCCCTCCACCGCCCTGTCAATGCCAGCAATGTCCGCAACAACGCAAGGGAATTCGGCGGTGAGAAAGCCCTCGATGCCGACGATCAAACTTACTGGACCACTAATGACAACAGCCCTGTCCCCACCCTGGAGATCGATATGGAAAACCCCGTGGACATTAATGCGGTGGAGATCGTGGAAGCCACTGGAATGAAGGGGCGTATTCAGCAATATAAAGTTGAAGGTCAGGTTGACAGCGACTGGAAATTACTGTCAGAAGGCTCCGCCATTGGAGCACGCAAAGTGGACCGGTTCCCGAAGACCACGGTATGGAAGGTCCGCCTGACCATCCTTCGCTCAGCGGGCGCTCCCGCTATCAGCAAAGTAGGGCTTTACCTTGCCCATCCCACCAACGATCCCCTCTTCAATACACCCCCCAACAACGTCCCCACGCCCAAAACGCCCGACGCACCGCTGGCAGGCAACGGTGACATCGGCGTCACGCAGGGAGGCGCACCCGATTCACTCACCTTCTACCTGGGAAAGAACGATTTTTGGCGGGCTTATCCTGTATATCCCGGGGGAGGCATCGCACTCCCGGGGGGACTTACCCTGCTGCTCCCCCAGCTCCGGTCAGCCACTTACCACGCCCGGGAAATGTTGAAGGAGGCCGCCATCGGGAACGAATTTGACAAGGACAGCCTCCATGTCTCCCTTCGTACATGGGTAACCGCTACCCATAATACCGTGTTCATCGAATGCGCTTCCAACCTTCCCGTAAAAGCTAAACTGCGGCTGTGGGCCACATCGGGTAACACTTCCGTGAATTCTTCCGGCAATACCAACAGCATTTACTGGGTCACCCGCTCTTTTGAAAATACGCCCCTGCTGGCATGGCCCTGTCATGTCGCCATTGCCATGCAGGTCCTCGGCCAGGCTGTTGCAGCAGACAGCACCGTCGACCTCCTTCCCGGGCGTCCTGTCACCATCGCACTTACGCTGTATACTAATTTTGATCGCAATGACTGGAAGGCGGCCGCCATCCATGACGCCCTGCAGCTGACACCCGCCCTGGTCCAATCCATGCGGCACGAACATCAACAGTGGTGGCAGCAGTTCTGGCAGCAATCCAATGTTGAGATCAATGACCCTTTCCTCCAGCAATACTATGACGTCTCCCAATATCTCTTTGCCTGCTCTTCCCGAAAAGGAAAGTTCCCGCCCGGCATCTGGGGACCCTTCATCACGCGGGACTCCACGGCCTGGGGAGGAGATTATCACCTCAACTATAATTATCAGGCTCCCTTCTGGGCCTCCTTTTCCTCCAATCACATGGATCTGACTGACAACTATGACCAACCGCTGCTCGACTACATGCCCGAAGGCAGGCGGCTGGCGAAAGAACTGCTCAACATGCCCGGCATCTACTACCCCGTGGGCATCGGCCCCAAAGGCCTCGTCACGACCCGCTGGCCCCTGACGCCGGAAGAAATGCAGCAGCGCTACGGCACCCGTGACAACAACATCGACCAGGGCTATAAATTTCTCGGCCAGAAGATCAATGCTGTCTTTGGTGCCGCCAACATGCTTATGCGTTTTTACAGCACCTACGACCATGGGTATGGAGAACGCATTTATCCCTATCTCCTGGCATGCGCCGATTTCTGGGAACATTACCTGTCATTTGAACAAGGCCGTTATGTCATCCGCATGGATCATTTTTATGAGATCATGCCCAACCTGCGCACGAATGGACAATGGAAGGACCGGCTGGGCGATCTTAATTCGACGCTTTCCCTGGGACTGGTGACCATGCTCCTTCGCGGCGTCATCGATGTCAGCGCCTCGCTGCAAAAGGACAAAGGCCGCCGGCAGCAATGGCAGCATATACTTGCTCACCTGAGCAAATTTCCCACAGGAGAAAAAGAAGGCAGGCTAAGCCTGAAAAATATGGAGAGCGGGCCGCAAGGCGCAGCCATGCCGCCCGCAGGATTGAACAGGGTCTCCATTCATGGGCTTCTCATGCCCGGTGGTGTCGCCGGCCCTGTTACCGACTCAGCCTTCAATCAATTATTATTAAACGATGTGGCCCATTGGAAAGACAAAATGAAAGGCCCCGGCGAATGGGGCAATACCCTGGGTAATGGCATCGAGACCTGCTTTCCCGGCGCCGTTCGCGTGGGCTATGACCCGGCAGTCATCCTGCAACAGCTGAAAGACCGTATCATTGCGAGCTCCCTTCCCAATGGCTGGATCACGCAGACAGGAGGAGGGACCGAGACCCTGGCAGCTGTGCCCCTTACGATCAATGAGATGCTCCTGCAGAGCTATGAAGGCCTCCTGCGGGTCTTCCCCTGTTGGGACCGTTCCAGGGATGCCTCCTTCCATCAGCTGCGTGCCTATGGCGCATTTCTTGTCAGCAGCCGGATACAGGACGGGCGCGTGGCATCCGTCAGGCTGATAAGTGAAAAAGGCCGCCCCTGCAATATGGAGAATCCCTGGCCGGGAGAGAAAGTACAATTGGTTCGCGATGGCCGCCCGTCTCAGGTTTTGTCAGGCGCGCGCCTGCATTTCATTACCTCGCCGGGAGAAAAGATCTCGTTAATATGCGCATGCACTTCAGGTGGGAAGATATAAGACAAACAAGTCTAACCGTATAAAAAGTAAAAGCCGCCCGGATAATGAATGGGCGGCTTCAAATATGTTCAATAAAAAAATACTTCTTTTTCAGACTTTTCGATTTTCAACCTGGACGTAGCTGTTCAAAAAGGTAAAAATTGCCTATAATTTTGGTTTCAGCAGTAAAAAAGCAGATAGCTAATTATTTTTAAAAATTTTCCTATCCTTCTTCTTTCATATCCAAATACCAGTTGACCAAAACATCAAAATTGATCGCACAGTATATTACTGACAACAATAATGATTTCAATTGTATTTCGGGAGTTGGTACGCCCATAATCACTAGGCCAGAGGTCTGGATTATTGTAAAAAAAGAAAGCAGATTAAATGTTGCTAAGATTAATATCAGCCCTGTTAATAATACGGCTGGCTTGTATCTCACAAAATAAAGCACTGCATTAATCGCAACTAACGCCAACGCCGCATAATGCCTCCATGTGGCAATATATTCCATAGTTATTATTTCAAACCAGCTATATAAAACTACAAGACTGATAATCAAAAAAGGAATGGCGGTTATAATTCTATTTTTCATACTTCAACTTTTTTTGCTATACCCTAACTTGCCATAAGCCAAGTCCTTCATATTATCATAAAATCAACAATTTATATCATTATTCTACATCGGGATAGAATCCAATTAACCTTAAAATTACAAGAATCAGAATACTAAGGATAAAATACATTACAGGATGAAGGCTTACCTTTCTGCTTTCCGGTGTACTATATCTATTTAATAAGGTTTTAAATCCCACAATCCGATAAATTCGAATATAATCAAATGCCAGTATTAATACAGCAACTATACTTATCTCAATTTTTGAAAACGTCCAATTTCTACCGTACAAAATTCCTCCGATAAAAAAAATAAATGCCATCGCATTAAAGCATTGAAATAAAGATATTAAAAGAATTGCCGTGAGATCCGCGCTGCCTTGATCCTTCCATTTAACGTATTGATTATATATTCTTACGAAAATTTTATCGAAGTATGAAATCATAAACAATTATTAATGAGGTAATATACAATAATTACCACCTTCTTTTTTTGAACGTTCATTTGTACTCGTGTATTCCGTGCAATACATAAAGGACTCCGCACCAGAACACATACGAAGCCCTCATCACGAATAATTTACCATAAAGTAGTATTGTCCCGCATCATCCGACGGCGTACCTTGCCCTTCGATTAGATCTTCTTCTTCCTTTCTACACTACCTGGATATCTACTGTTCCATCCGCAACACCGATCATCCCCTGCAGGGACAATGGAATCATATTGTACACACAAAAAAAACGATCATGGCAAAAGATGCTAAAAAGATTTCTTTGAACGTGAGTTTTGAGCAGGCGCCCGCGGAAGAAATATCCCTTGTCGGCTTCCTCTTTCATTGCAATGGACGGTTCCTGCAATGGCAGCCCGTCCGTAAGAATGTCCTGGAATTCACCCTGGACGATAAAGCCATCGCCGCCCCACGGGACATACGATCCTCCGGCTTCAGTGAATACAGGGTCTTCATCGCCCCCGGCACGGATAAGCACGTTGAAAAAGTGCGGTCCATCGAAGCCCTGCAGCAGTACAAGCCTTACGAACCCGTGCTGCAGGCTGGTGCAGAAGGCACCCTCACCATGCTGCCCATCCCTTCCCAGATCTCGCGGTTCTGGCCATTCTGCTCCTGCCGGGTGACGGGAAAAATTTCCAAATGGTTCTCCGTCGACGGCCTCTGGGAAGACCGTCCCGTCTGCAAGGCCCGCGTACATATCTGTGACATCGACGCTATCTGGTACTGGATCTATAAGATCCCGGACTACATCATCGCAAGAGTGCCTGAAGTGGTGCTGAACCCCCAGGAGATCATCAAATTCCCCATCCCTATACCCGATCCTCCTCCCTTTGCCCTCAACCGTGCCGCCATCACCCAGGCCGCCGCAGACAAGAGCCTGTTCCGGACTTTCTCCGTGGAACAGCGGCAGATGGAAGCCGCAGCTTCTTTACCGGAGTTGAGCCTGGAGATCAGGCAGAGCCTGGCCTCCGGCAATCTCAATCGTATCCGCGAGACCATCGCCGCCAACTACGCTGTCTTCCATCCATGGTTTTGTCTGTGGCCCTGGTGGTGGCCCTGGTTCTATCACCGCAGGGAGCTGGCCGTTGCCTATACGGATGCCGCCGGCAGGTTCGATAAGCAGGTGACCTACTGGTGCACAGGCGATAAACCCGACATCTATCTCTGGGTGGAATACCTGATCAATGGCGTGTGGACCACTGTGTACGAGCCGCCAATCCCTTGCCATACTTTCTGGGACTATGCCTGCGGCACCCCCATCAATATCCATATCACCGATCCAAGGGTACCGGGAGCATGCTGCTGCGATTGCCCCATCCCGGGAGATGAGATCTGGATAAGAACAGTAGGCAGCACCAGCGTTTCCCATATCAACCAGGCCAGCTACCCGCAGGCGCCGCCCGATCAGTCGGTGACCTATAACCGCATCGGGCTGACGGATGCAGGAGCGATCTACGACCCATCTTTCCTACCAATAGCGACAGGAGATTTCAAACGCCCCTTCGGAGGGACGCCTACCTTCATCGTAGGATTTGGCAACGACCTTCCCAACACAGGCGTATATTATTACCGCTGGAGCTACAAGAAGGTAAAAAGCCCCGAGCTGGTGGACGTCACTGACGATTATAAGCCGCTGCCACCCGTAGGCGACATCACATCGAAAGGATACGAGTTCACGTATACCGACTCCAACGGGGATACACAGTTCGGATCGAATTCCGTAAAGCTGGGACCCTTCACCGTGGGTACCAACGACAACCTGTTCATCATCCCCACGGAGCGTCCCGACATGGCGCCGTTCAGCGTGCCGGAAGCCAACCCCCAGTGGACCGAGCCGAGCTACCGCAACTACAGCATCACGTTCAATTCCGATGCCCTGGTGGATGCGGGACTGCTCAAGGGAGACGGCCTCTATGAATTTAAAATGGAGTTGTTCGACAAGACAGGCGCCTTGCTGACGAATATTCCCAAACACACTTTCAAAGTGCCGGATTACAACAATGCCGCCTTCAGCGTGAATGCGCCGGATGCCCTGCTGGAACTTCCCAGCCCGGGTGCTGCAGTGACCAGCGGTTTCAATATACTGATGCGTATCGACAACTCCGCCTGCGCAGCTGATATTTATACCGTGCTGGTCAACCACCTGCCCGCTGCCACGGATTGCTGCGGATTCGTCTCCTATAAGCATAACGGCATCGAGCAGCCGCTCGATCTCACCTTCCAGGCGGCTCATCCGAATAATTTTGCAGTATTCGAATTCAAGGTGGAAAGAGGCACCTGCGGCTATGTTGCCATTGCGGGCGCCGACGGAATGGTCATCGACAGCGCAGACGGTTATGTTCTCGGCGGCGGGGGCGTGTATGACAAATCCTTCACCCCTTTACAATTGCTGGAATCCTGTTATAACAACGGTACAGGCAAGGGGGCGTTTGCAGAGGTCCTTTCCGTAGCGGCCATGGCCACCGACGGTACTTACCGCCTCATAGGCAAAGACAAGTCCGATGTGGCAGCCTTCGCACTGGAACCTTGATATTAATCTATGGATCCCTTTCTTTTTCTCATCGTAGTGCTGGCGGCCTGGCGGATCACCCATCTTCTTGCAAAGGAAGATGGGCCCTTCGACAGTATCTTCCTGCTGCGTAAGATGGCGGGAGCAGGCTTCTTCGGAAGCCTGCTCGACTGCCCTTATTGTCTCAGTCTCTGGATAGCGGCGCCATTCGCCGCAGGCATAGCCCACGGCTGGAAAGAAGGTGTCCTGCTATGGCTGTCCATCTCCGGCGGCATCTGTCTGCTGGAAAAACTCACCAATAAAACCTAATTTGTATGTCATGCTGTGGAAACAAACGCGCTGCCTTGTCCCCCTCTCCGGCCCCGGGAGCCGCCCGCCGGCAAGCTGCTAAAGTCGTCAGCCCGGTTACCCCTCCGGCGCAAGATCAAAAAATGTGGCCGGACATTCATTTCGAACACCAGGGCGCCGGCACGCTCACCCTCACCGGCAGCATGACTGGCCGCATGTATCGTTGGTCAGGCAAAGGGGCCGTCCAGGCCGTAGCCTATCGTGATGCCGGCGGATTAATGCATGGTAATTTATTGCGACGGGTGAAATAGCAATGCTGAGCTCTTCACCAGCAGATCGAAGAGCATGGAATGCCAAAACCTGCTGTCATTCACGTTGTACATAGGGTATTGTTCAGTGCTCTTCAATGCCAGCCGCTGAAAACAATATTCCTGCAGCAAGGCTTTCACAGTTTCATAAGAGGGATACCGCACCAATGAGTAAGGCGTATAGTCATAAACCTTTATAGCCGTGCCAATGCTATCCCTCGAACAGAAAAAATAATTAGCCCCGAAATGATAGCCTTTTATATCCTGCCTGTCATAAATATTTTTTCTGTTTGAATTCTTTGTTATTACAAAAGCTATCAATCGCAGCTTGTCAGGACTGTAAATAAAAGAATCAATATAATATTCCGTCGTTTCATCGAATTCCTGTTTATTTTGATATGGACGTTTGTTATGTATGATCACGCTCTTTATTACGGCTGCAAGGTAAGCGCTGTCCTGCCCATATCGTCCGCTGTCAGTCTGCGGGTAACATCCTTCGATCGCCGGATGACCATTTATCCAGCACAGTGCCGTAGACAGTATCAGAATTATTGTCTTACCCATTCCCCTTTGATTAACACATAGGTTCCCTCCTCCCAATCCAAAATATTCTCGAAGAAAGTAAAAATGCTGTGTTCCGTCTGATCCGGGCTTTCGACATACTTGTTATTATCGCCGTAGAACATGCCATAGAGATCCGTCAGGCCGTCCTGCTCTTCATCAGCTATTACATCCTCCATCGCTTTTCTGAAACCATTCCTTGCCAGGTTCATCAAAAACAATTTTTTCCCGTTGTGCGTATCCTGCTCCACATGCAAACGTTCCTCGGCCACCAGTTGACCTCCTTCATAAGGCTCGATATCAAATTCACTAATCTTAAGCCCGTTAGACAGCTCCGGATGATCCTTTGCATACTCTACAAGCGCCTTCACGAACCCCTTTGCATATGCCCCGCCCATACTATGGGAGACTATCTTTACACTTTCATCGATGACGCCATCCGTCCGATGGAGACCTTCGAGGATCTCTTCCGCATGCTCCTTGCCAAAATCATACCCGGATTCATAACGGCCTGACACCGATAAGTTATCTCTCTCAAGCCCGAATAAATGGAGCAAGGGATTTAAAGCCCCTCCCATCGATCCGTCTATATACATTCTATTTCTATCGTCGAAATGTCTCGATACCGCGATGTCGAAAGCATACGTGGTTATTCCACTCGCATCGATAACATTTTGTCTCCAGTAGGAAGGTTTACCACCCTGGCCAAAATTCATCCCATTGATAAAGATGATCAGGTTGCCGTCAGGATCCACCGCATTGGTAGGCTGGTCGGCGGCGTAGGCATAAGGCGTAATATGCTGATACAGTTCCGCCTTCCCATCTGTCACATGCCACCTGCCTATCTGGGGATCATAAAATCGTGCCCCGAAATCGTAGGCTTCCAGCCCGCTGCCATCATTGAATTCCTGGTTCTGCAGTTCCTTGCCGTTGTAGCGGTATTTATTCTGCGCATAATTTCCCTTCAACGCCTTGTCGGAGATCCCTGCCATCGTGAGCCCGTACGGATAATAATGCAGTTCCTCCACCAAAGGACTGCTGAAGGTCTTCACGCTTAAATTATCGAAAAACACATCCCATCCTATTGTCTCATTGCTCACCCAAATATACAGATACCCGCTTTTTTTCAGCTTGACGATCTGGCCCAGCGTGTTCAAGGCATCCGGGCTGCCCACCGGGACCGCCCCGCTCTGGTTGTTACCGCTGACGTAATTATATTGATTGTCCAGCAGCATCCAGTTCAGGTAGGCCTTGGGAGTACCTGGAGTAGCCGGTTCATTCACCGGCAGGAAACTGTTCAGGGCCGCATAGACCGGGCTTCCGGAAGTATTATTCAGGTCTGCTATTCCTCCATGCGTACCTCCCGTCATGCTCACCAGCCCGCCGGCAAGCGAATTGAGGATA
>Ga0163162_10008030_pt1 | contig 10294 bp, 3 predicted proteins | sample S55metaG_FD_115310 | JGI IMG/M metagenome (GOLD analysis project Ga0163162, IMG submission 115310) | Switchgrass rhizosphere microbial communities from Kellogg Biological Station, Michigan, USA - S5-5 metaG | ecosystem: Host-associated > Plants > Roots > Rhizosphere > Soil | place: USA: Michigan...
CTTCACCCGGAGGGAAAATTAAAATAGTAGCTCCGTTATATTTAAATGTGGTGAATTTGTTCAGTCTCTCATTCCCGGTAAATGACCAGGTATTGCTTCGCAAGGAAACAGACGTGTTGCCAGTTAATGCTTTTGTGTTATTACTTCCTTTGTCCGTATAACTTGCGGAGAGAACCATTACACCCGGCGGTTTTTGACTGAACAACGCAGCAATGGACCCTCCACCTTTGCTCATCTGCGGTGCAGGCGGAACGATCGAGCCTGATTGAGGCAGTGATTTTTTTACTGTTGTTTTATTCGCAAGCGACAGTACCCATGTTACGATCTGTTGCAAGTCGGATTGCGAAATGTTTGGATGAGCGGCCATCGCTACATCACCCCACACACCACTACCTCCCTTCATTATTTTATCAGCCAGGTACGTCGTCGCTTTTGGATCATTCATATATTTTTCGGAGACCTGCACAAAGGAAGGACCGATCGATTTTTCGGCTTCCTTATGACAACTCTTGCAATCTAATGTCTGCGTTAAAACTCTTCCACTGATATTTGCTTGTCCCTGTTGATGACCTACAGTACCTGCCTGGTCAAAATCAGCAACATAGTCAACCGATACATAAAGATTGGCAGGATCAAATTTTGCGGTGTCATTTTTATCGGTCACTGAGACATCGTATTTCACAGGAGTGCCGGGCAGATAAAAAGATCTGTTACCTCCACTAAGAGCTATGTTCACAGTAGGTGCTTCATTGCCCGCATATACATTCACAAAACTGCTTTTAGCCGCGGCTCCCTTATCATCTTTTGCTTCAACAGAAATATTATAGTCACCCCGAGTATCGTACGTATAGGAGACTTCTGGCGTAGTTGTCTCTTGCGTCTTTCCATTTCCAAAATTCCATGTGTATGTGACTTTGTCCTTTTCAAGGTCTTTTGCATCAACAATTGCCTTGACTGTGAAGGGAAGTACCCCTGAAGTTTTATCAACATGAACACCTGATATCATTGGCGGACGATTGCCGCCGTTATAATCTATCCGTGATAAACCTGCGTCAGGATTTTTTGTGAACCAACCCGTACCGTATTCCAGCAAGTACAGTTTTCCATCAGGTCCAACTTCCATATCGATCAGTGAATTCACTTTGATGGTACTGAAGAAAGGCTCCATTTTATCAAAATCGCCGTTGGGTAGAAGCGTAACTACTTTTATCCATCCGCGTATCCATTCGTAAATAAAGAGTTTGCCATTGTAGTAATCAGGCAATCTTGTTTCTTTTGGAAACATGTCGGTGTAATACACAGGGCCGGCCATTGCATTTCTCCCGCCGGTACCGACTTGCGGAAAATCAGGCGATGGCGCATAGGGATACCAGATAAATGCCGGTTGCGCAGGAGGCAATTCTGTCAAACCCGTATTGTTTCTTGAACCATTGATCGGTTTGGCTGGATCGAATGCAGGACCACTTTTGCCCGTTGCATAGTCAAACTCATGGTACGCGTAATTGTTTCCAACAAAAAATGGCCATCCAAAGAAACCCGCTTTGCGTGCCTGGTTCACTTCATCATAACCGCGCGGGCCACGCGTTGCCAAACTATCGTCCTGCGCATCTGGTCCCACTTCTCCCCAATAGAGGTAACTGTTTTTTTGATCGACTGAAATGCGATAAGGATTACGGTCCCCCATCACATAGATCTCGGGCCGTGTTTTCGCCTCCCCTTTCGGGAAAAGATTTCCCTCGGGTATGCTATAACTTCCGTCCTCATTCACCTTAATGCGCATTATCTTCCCACGCAGGTCATTTGTGTTGCCGGATGATCTTCTTGCATCGTATTGCTCGTGACCCGGTAGATCATTTAACGGCGCAAAGCCACTGTTTACATATTTCGCTCCTTTTTCATCAAAAGGAGTGGAATTATCTCCTGCAGAAAAATATAACAGCTTATCAGGTCCAAAGGCAATGGAACCACCGGTATGACAACATATTTCTCTTTGTGATTTTACTTCGAGTACCACTTTTTCGGTGGCTTTGTCAACAGTGTCGTTCTTGAAAGTAAATCTTGATAAACGATTGACAGAGGTATCTGCAGGGCTGTAATAAATATAGATATAGTTATTCTTTGCAAAATCAGGATCCTTGGCTAAGCCCAACATTCCTTCCTCCGCATTTACATCCGGAGTATGCAATGTTTTATAATACACATTGAAGAAGCCAACTTGTTTCACTTGCTTCGTTGCGTTTTTGTACAGCATGATTTCACCGCGTCTTTGAATGATGAGGACATCAAGATTAGGAAGGATCGTCATTTCCGTTGGCTCGTAAAACACCCCTTGCACCAATTGTGTTTTTGTAAACCGGTTATCGTCGGGCGGCATCTGTGTCTTTGCTTTTGTGTAATCCAGTTCTTTATTGTCCCCGATTGCATATTGAATACCGCCTAAAATATGTTTTAGATAGAGTTCGTCTGAAAACGACTCTTTTGTGTGACCCATATTAGTATAAAATGCCCGGCCCCCATCATAGTCATGATACCACGCCATTGGATGATCATCGCCGTTCGCGCCACCATGATAACTTTTCTCATCAACTTTTATCAAAACATGGACATCTTTGTTTAATTTTTTAAAACTGTAAAACTCGTCTGTTTTCTTCCATTCTTTTGGCAAATGTTTGGTCGAAATGTTACTTTGGTCAACCACATTCAAAATTCCTGTCTGGACGTTTGGAAATGTATCATGAATACCCGGGTGGCTTAAGAAATAACCTCCCACCAAACGACCATACCATCCCCAGTCATATTCGCAATCTGCTGCTGCATGAATACCCATGTATCCGCCGCCAGATTGCATATATCGCTCAAATGCATTTTCCTGGACATTATCCAGTACATCACCAGTGGTGCTTAAGAACACAATCGCCGAATATTGTTTGAGGCTGTCGTCATTAAACATGTCAGCATTCGTTGTTGTGTCAACATCAAAACCATTCTGACTTCCCAGTTTTTTAATGGCTGCATTTCCATCAGCGATCGATTCATGATGAAACCCCATGGTCTTACTGAATACAAGAACTTTTGGTTTCCCGGAACGTTTGTGCGAACACGATAAAAAAATAACACTTAATACAAGCAATGGAAGAAGGACATATTTCATATTTACTGATTTAGGATTTTTGTCTTTTCAAATTGGTTAGAATCGACTAAGGATGGCTCTCCCCGTTTTAATTGTCATTCTACACTCTATGTGAAACTCTCCTATTTAAAACTACATCGCTGCTCTAAGAGTTAAACCAAAGGTTCGCGGATTACCCAGATGCACTGCACCAAAATCATATCCATAGGCAATATATTTCACATTCGTCATGTTTCGCTCCCAGAAATACAATTCTGCATGTTTTATTTTCAAACCTATTCGTGTGTTCAACAAGTTATAAGGAGATTGTGTGATGCTGTTGGCAAGATCAAAGTACTGTCTTCCCAGATATGTCCATTCACCGCGGACGATTAGTTGAAGTTTGTCGGATGGCATCAGTGCGACACTATACTGCAAAGCAAGCAGTGATGTGATGTCCGGTGTAAATATTTGAAGATTGCCGGAAAGATCGGTTTCAGAACCATTCTGTGATAGTTTTAGCGTCGTGTATTTGGCGTCGGTATAACCAAAATTGTATGTTGCCTCCAATCCTTTCAAAACCGTTGCTGCCAGCTCCGCATCTACACCCTTACTTGTCATGCTGCCTGCGTTTTTAGTAACAGTGATCGCCGCAGGTAAGACCAATGTTGGTACTTGTACATCAGTAATGGTTGTATAAAAAAATGAAATGTTGACTCTCGCTCTATTTTCAAAAAAAGTGTTTTTTATGCCCAATTCGAAATTGTTGCTGTACTCCGGCTTATAAGCATATAATGGCGGCTGTGAGGGATCAGCGCCCAACTGGGTCAATCCCCCCGTGCGATACCCACGACTATAGCTGGCAAACAAATCAACATTTGAGAATGGATGATATGCAATACTCAACCTCGTAGAAACTGCGTTATACGAAACGTTAGCCGATGTGTCGGGCTGGGTTTCAAAAACAGGAACGGGTGATGCATCGGGTTGATATTCTCCGAGCACTTGTTCCTTCGAATGCTGGTAGTCGTAGCGAAGGCCAAGAATGATATCCCATTTTTTTGCCAATGCATACTGTGATTGCGCATAGAAGGCGGCACCCCACGATTGCGCTTTCGTAGTATTGATAATGGCATAATTTGAATCAGGTGAACCAACAAGTGCGGCATCTTTCCCAAAATGAGTAGCCTGCTTATTGGGAACATTTTGGTAAAACAAATAACTGCCGGCCGTCCATTGTAATCTCGAAGACGATGATGCGGGAGAGGTGAGACGCAGCTCCTCAGTGACAACTTTTATATTGTTCCATTTATCCCCATAGTTGTTGATGATCGTGATCGCATCGAGTGGAGAAAAATCTCCATCGATTGGCGTGGCATAATACCTGTAGTTTGACTGGTAAGACGTCTGTGAACTAAAATTGAAACGTGACCCGGCGTAGCTTGCGGTCAATGACGTGTTGAATGTATTATCCACTAATTTGGCTACTGCATTTTGATTGACCTTAAATGGATCTGCAAAGGCCGCATCGGCATTGGGCGCTAAGGTAAACGAGCCATAATTTCTGTTTGCAAGATGCTTCGCATTGAGGGTAAATGCCCAACGCTCATTTGCCAGGTACTTTAAATAATAATTCCCGCCGAAGCTATGTTGTTTGTCAAATTTGGAATCATCGTACTCGTTCGTATAATAACCATCAAGCTTTTCATACAACAAAGAAGCCCCAAAAAATAATTTGTCTTTTATGATTGGCGTGCGGATCGCGCCGGTATAGCGTTGTTCGCCATATTTACCCGCATTGATCTCAACAAAACCATTTGTCTCATTGGTGGGTTGTCTGGTAATAATATTAATGACGCCACCCATGGCATTTCGCCCATATAAAGTTCCCTGGGGACCGCGCAGCACTTCGATGCGTGTCACGTCAAAAAGTTGCGGTATGTACGTATCCAACGTGAATTGGTTTACGCCGTCGATGTATGTTGTTACTGCAGGATCATAAGAAGAAGACGTAACGCCCCTGATGGAAGTAACATTTCTTCCATCGCCGGGATTAGCGGAATATAGATTTGGTACAATGGCCGTAAGATCTTTGCTGTTCCATATCCTGTAATCACTTATACTCTTTGCACTCAATGCAGAAATGCTTGAAGGAATAGTTTGCACGTTTTCCTCTTTCTTTTCAGCCGTCACAATCACCTCGTCAAGCTGTTTCGATGCCGTCGGTAATTGCAGGTTAAAAGATGTTTCATTGCCTTTTGTGATTTGCAGATCCTTGCTGATAGTTGCATACCCTACTCCGGAAACAATCAGGGTGTAATTGCCTTCATGAATATTTTTGATCGTAAACCCTCCCGATGTATCGCTAACAGCAAAATAGTTGCTGTTTAGCAGGTAAACAGACGCATAGCGCACCGGGTTTGATCTTTCATCTTTAATGTTTCCCTGGATCGTGATCAGCTGCTGACTAAAACCAGAAAAGTATATGAGCATGGCACCACAAAGCCCACAAACTCTCTTCCTCATTATTTTCATTTTAAACTCGCGTGTTAATTAAGACCGCTAAGCTATTTATCAATTTTAATTCTCAAAAAAGAAATTTTTCTATAACAATCCCTGCATCTGGAGCCAATCGCCAAATCGTTCTATCCATTTGTCAGTGGGGATATTTTGTTTGCGCATGCCGAAACCATGTTTTCCTCTTTCATACATGTGTAGCTCGGCCGGTTGTTTGGCATCCATCCATTTTTCATATATATCGACGCTATGACTGGCAAGACCCAGGTCATCGTCCGTTGCAGCAGCAATGAATATGGGTGTCTTAACGGCCGGCACAGAAGAACCGATAATCGCTTTTTCGTATGCATAGATCGGCGCAACAAAATTCGGACGATTTTCATCGGTGGCGTTGTACACCACGGACATTGTTACGGTACCTCCGGCCGAAAAGCCCATAAAACCAATCTTCTTCGGATCGATCTTGTAAGAAGCAGCATGTTCCCGGACATACTTCATCGCGGTTAACCCATCCTGCATCGCCAACGGCACAATGACTGCATTGATTGAATCGAGTTTTTTAAAATTTTTAGTCTGCAATAGCGTAACAAAATTATTTTCTGGATGAGCCGGATCATCGTGCCCCAGGCGGTACTTTAGCACAAAGGCAGTTACTCCTTTTTCATTTAGCCATTTCGCTACATCAGCTCCTTCATGTCCAACCGCCAATGCATGAAAAGCTCCCCCCGGAGCAATAATAACTGCAGTGCCATTTGGCTTTGCCGGAAGATATGGTACCAGTGTCGGTTTGGTTACATCAAGAGTGATCTTCATATCGTTTACATCGATCGTTTTTTCATCCCAATTCCAGTTTTCAGAACCAGGTGCTACACCATTGTATAAAGGGATAGGTTTTTCCTGGGCTTTCGCCGTCATTGCCAGGATGAAAAATAAAATCGGAGCTATTGTCTTATTCATTGTCGGAATTATTACTGGTTACCTAAAGCTAGGACTCTTACCGGTCCCAGCAAACCTGAAGGCAGTAGCTTCGAATTGGCCTGGTAGAACGGCATGGTTATATAAGTTATCCTGTTAGTAACCCCCGGCTGCGCATCACCGATCAAACGATTCACCCAAAGATTCGTCACCTTTATTTCAATTTTATTATCACCCGGCTTTAACGCGTGAGTGACATCAGCGAGAAAGGGTTGTTTCCACACAATACCCAATGATCTTCCATTTACAATCACTTCAGCAAGATTCTTCACGTCACCAAGATCCAACCACAATTCTTTATCCCGCGAAAACCAATTCTTGTCTGCAGAAATCGATTTTGTATAAGTCGCCGTTCCTGAAAAATATTTTATACCTGCATCCGAATTTTCTGTATATGAGGTCAGGTTATCGAACGTTGCCCCGGAAGGTGCACCACGATCTTTTTGAAATGTCACGTTCCAGCTTCCCCCGATCACCGCTAATTGCTTTTCCTCAGTGGACGGCAGTGTAACAGAGAGTTTGGCTGCTTTCTCTTTGAAGACTACAAATACTGCATCGTTTGGCTGCAATGGTAAAGTAACTGTTGTAACGCCATTTGCAATGCTGTATGAAACAGCCTCGGTTTTAGCTGTTTCAGGATGCCACAGCAACGGTACCTTTCCCGCGACGCGAAAAGTTGCATTTACCGTTTCTTTCCGGCTATTCCTGTTATTCACCCAATAAACCTCACGGTCAGCGAGCGTGCGATGAACAAACAGCAACTTTGTGTCATTTTGTGATTTAGCATATGTAAAATCCGGCATAACATGCATTGCATGTAAAACTTCACCTACTGGCTTGCCATCCGAAACATTTGGATTAGGCGATGACCAAATTTCACTTACCAACTTATTGAATTCATTTTGGTCATCCGATAAACTAGGTGTTGACACTGGTCTTATACCTGAAACTGTTGCTCCTGCTTTCACCAACTGGCTTATTTTTCTTAAAACTGGCAAAGACATTCTTACGGCATTGCTATCTAAAACAAGGACATGATAACTCATTCCACTTGGTGTAATCAGCCTTCCATCTTTTACAGATAATTTGTTGATCAATGCATCAGCGTTTATAAAATCATAGTTATATCCTTCCGGGATAGCCGGGGGTTTTTTACCAAACAAGGATGTTATGTTATTGTCTTCCCCATAATAATAAACGATGTCGGCAACAAATTTTCCCTGCTGCAGCATATAACTGCTGCGACTTAAATAATCCGTCCATGCTTTTGCCTGCCCTGCCCATGTTTCATGGCGTGTAAACCATTGACCAAAGGGACCGAGACCAAGGCCGGGAATCTTATTGTCGACCGGTTGGTGTGGGGAACAATGAATAACGAAGCGGTTCAAGCCACTTGCCAATTCAAGATCTGCTGAGGGCTTCAAAATTTCAGGGGAATAGGACCATGCAACTGAGGGAACGCCTAGCGCCGTCAATGATTCTGCTGCAACAAGGTTTTGTCCATAGATATGTGCAACCGAGGCAGACTCACGAATGTCGACTGTATATTTTGTTTGATCATTTTGATTAATAAATGGATTCGGCGTCCATAGGGCAGCCATAGGAATGGCCGCAGTTCTTTTCACTTCCATGCCATCTGCGATCATTGCTCTTCCGTCTTCGTGTGATTCCGAATAACGTTTCATTCCCCATGCCGCGAGAATTTTCGTCAGGCCATCGTAATGATATGCGGCAACAAGATCACTCAGCGTTTTCCGGAAATCAAATAAGAATTGCTCACTGACCGCAGCGCTTTTGATAATATGCCCTGTTAAAACGGGCAACCACGGTATGATGCTATAACCACGCCTCTTTTGAAATTCCTCTGGAAGGTTTGCGGTCCAGTTCTGAGCACCAGCCTCCCAGCTATCGGTGATCATGTACTGCAAACCTGATTTACCCATTAAACCACCGGTTGCATTTTTGTATTGATCTAAGTAATTCGTAAAATATTTCTTAATGGCGATTGGATCCAGTTTATCTACCTCCAGGCCTGTTGCCTCAGGTGAGGCGGGATGATTGTTGATTCCCATTAGCGAGTAACCAAAACGAACAATGTTCCAATTGCCGTCCGGCGCAGTCCAGTTCAATGAACCATCTGCCTTCAATTTGCTGGTAAGATCAACGACGTCAGACGTACCTATCGCATCATTTGTCGGTCCAGTTCCTTTTTTGTCCAGGTCGCCGACGGGGGCGAAAGCATCCTTTTCTTCAACCATATTTATCCGGTCAGCAGTATGCAAAACAATTTCTGCTATCTCGGTGCCACCGGGATCTTTCGGCGCCGCGCCATCACCAAAGCCAAATGCAGCCCCCATATTAACAGGAGGAGGGGGATTTTTAACGGTGACGCGAAAATACTTTGCCGTGGTAGCAGGTATTGATATGGTTTGCTGTAACACAGCCCCCGGAGGAATCGTGCAAACAGGTTTAAAATTTACTCCATCGTCGCTGGACTCCAGCTTGCGGCTGTCTCTTGAATCTGCACCAAAACCAAAAATGCCCGGGTTGCCGCCGCCGACCATTGTCACAGCTTTGATCGTTTGCGGTTGAGCAAATGCAAATTGTATCCATGCAAAACCCTTCACAGTATCTCTTGGTAAGAGATTTGTCGCACCCAGATCACCATCCGTCAATTGCGATAAATTAAAATTTCCACCACTTGAAGTCACCACAGCATTCAGATCTTTTAATGAAACATCTGCAGCCGGTAACTTGTATGCAACAACAGCAACGTCTTTATAAAAATCAAATGGCTTTACGTCTTCCGGAGATTCTCCGAATCCAGGTTGTTTGGGAATGTTTTGAAAGGGACCTGTTACACCCGCAGGTTTTGGCAGCACAATTTTTGTTGCACCGCCTTTTACGTTTGTTTCGGTCCATACAATTTTTTTCATTCCATCTTCTGGCTTCACCCATGGTCCACCACTCTCACTCCATCCCGGTGAACCGGCAATCGCCATCTCCAATTTCAATGAATCGGCCAGTTTTGTAGTGAACTTAAAAGCATCGATCCACCCGGGTGTCATATAGGTCAGTCTTTTTTCCACAATCTGTGGTGTCCCAAGACTCGCATCAAAATTTTGAAATCCACCAATACCGGCACGGTGCATCCATTCAAGGTCTTTTCTGATTCCATCCTTGGTGATATTGCCATTCATCCAATGCCACCATACACGCGGTCTTGCACTGTTGGGAGGCGTGACGAAATCTTTATATAAAATGTCATTTGAAGTATTTCCCTGTGAAAAGGAAATGACGGTTAGCATCATTTGGCAAATAAGAGAGAGAATTTTTTTCATTATGGCATGTTTATGAAGTAAAAATAAAAGTACGCAAAACTTTAACTGTCATGAGCCGTCATGATTTCCATATTTGCATCCGGTCTTCGAATAGCTCGTGAGGCGTCAAACGCCAGGCGTAAAAAAATTGCGAAGTATGGTTTTGTCGCATCATTCTTGATTTCTGTCGCATCATTCGCGGTTGTTATCTCATTATATCACCATAAATTCATTTCAAACCCGGGGTTCTCTATGCTAAACAAAACAATTGCGTAATTTCATCGCAGTCATTTAGGACTGCCAGGCTATTTCAATCATGTTATTCTAAAAACGTAGTGTTCTTTGTGGTGCATTTTGTTCTTCGTGGCCCGTC
>Ga0163162_10008032_pt1 | contig 10292 bp, 11 predicted proteins | sample S55metaG_FD_115310 | JGI IMG/M metagenome (GOLD analysis project Ga0163162, IMG submission 115310) | Switchgrass rhizosphere microbial communities from Kellogg Biological Station, Michigan, USA - S5-5 metaG | ecosystem: Host-associated > Plants > Roots > Rhizosphere > Soil | place: USA...
CGCCAACCTCGTGTCCGGTAGCGGCTCGCTCGTTCACCTATACCGTGGGCGCGACGAACACGGCAACGGGCGGCGCGAATACCGTGGGTATTCTCGCTACCGGTCAGGGCATAGCCTGGTCGGGCAACACGTTCACTTTGTCGGCCAACGGCTTTACGGCAGAGATATACGGCGATAGCAATTGGGTCAATGCGGGCGCGAGTTCGTACACCGGCCTATTCGGTAACGGCAACGTCGCCAACCTCGTGTCCAGTAGCGGCTCGCTGGTTCATCTGTACACCGCAAATGCAGCGAATACTGTCAACGGTGCGGGCAATATCATTGGCATTCTCGCCAGCGGTCAGCACGTCAATGCATCGGGCGACACGTTCAACTTTTCCCAAGGCGGCTTTACCACAGGTGTGAACGGCACCAACAACGCCTTCAACCTCCCGTCGAACAGCGGATCGACAATCAACTTCGCCGCGAATTCGAGCGGCACAGTCAACGGGACGGGTAACGCTATCGGTATCTGCGGCAACAACGATACCGTGAATTCGAGCGGCAACACCTTTAACTTTGCGCAGGGCGGATATCAAACGACGATCCACGGCGATAGCAACTGGATCAACCCAAGGGAAGGCTCGCGTAGCGATGTCTACGGGTATAACAACGTCATCAGCATGCAAGGTGGCAACAGTTTCGCGCACCTGTATCGGGACGACTCGACCACAATTGTTAATGGCGCACAGAACAACGGTATCGCTGTGCATGGCAATAACATGAACATCAACACCAATGGGAACTTCATCGGCTTACAGCATTGGTCGATGTCGGCGAACATCAACGGCAACTATAACGCGATCGTCGCCGAGAACAGTACAGTCCACGTCTCAGGCAGCAACAACACAATCAGCGGGCGCAATGACCTGATTTTCGCCGCGCCCAATTCAACGATCTATGTTGACGCGCCGGACTGCACCATCGTCGCGTCGAATTGCACGATCGTGTTAGGGCGCGGTACAGATCATTCGACCATTCGAATCAACGGCAACAACAACAGATTTTCGATGGCGGGCAATTGGACTTCTGAAAGCCAGAATACCGATTTGCACGTCCGGTTCAACGGACATGACAACATCGGCTCTTGGGGATGGGCGCACATTCACGAAGACAGCGGATACCGCAACGGTAGTCCTGCGCTCGCAGTGGGGGGGCAGAGTTATGGCGCGATTGGTGCGCAGCCGCAAGCCTTCCCGTACTTCGGGCCAATTTCAAGTGGCTCATCGTCGGCCGGCGGCGTCTCATCGTCGGGATGGACAACCAGCAGTGGCTACAACTATTCGAAGGTGTACACGCCACAGTTCAGCGCAGAAAACGAAATCCTTCCCGAGTTCAATGTTTTAGTCATCGGTGTTGGACCTTACCCCAAGAGCGCGCCGATAGTCGCTCAGAATCAAGGAGTCGGCCCGTCCTATGCCGACCTGCTGCATGATTCGAGCGAAGACCTCGCATTCGAGCGCTTCATGAACAACGTAACCGCGCCTACGGCCACGCCAGCGGTCAGCAGCGCGTCGATGATGAGCGAAGCCGAAGCACTCGACATACTCATGGGTAAGACGTGGAGTGACTATTCCGGAGCGTTGAATTTGGAAGGCGTGAAGTATGCGGGGCCGTCTGATCCCGGCATGGCCGCGATGATGGAACAACTGCGCCACGCGGAGTTGTCGTCACAGCACTAAGCGCGCGCGAGCCCGCCTACTTGTCGTTGCGCGGGCTCGCCTGATCTTGCCACGTATCAATCAGCGGCGCGGTGCGCAGCGCCACGCCGCCACCATGCCCGCCCGCGTCGCTGACGGAGTTGTTATCGCCTTGTATGTAGATGAGCGTGCAGCCCGCAACAGCGAGCGCGCATAGCAGCGTCAGCACGAGCGCGAGCAGAAGGCACGCCTTCATGACTCGGGCGGCGACGGCAAGCTGACCGTTGCGGGGTCGGACAGGTCCGTCTGATACAACGCCACGCGGTAACGCCGCAGCGCTTCTAAGCGCTTGTCGTCCCCCTTGTCCGCCATGCCGAATTCGATCGACTCGGCCAGCATCGTAATGTCTCGACTGACCGCCGCCATCAGCCGGTCACGCGCCGCGGCGAGTTCGTCGCCCGATGGAACATACTCGGCGACGGAACCGAATTCCCCCGCCGCGCATCGCTCGAATATCTCGCGACCGTGCGCCGTGCTATCAACCGGCGATGCCGTGAACGGCGCTGGCTCGGACAGGTGAATGAATTGCACCTGACAGTCGATGCGGGAATGCCCAGCGTCGGCCCATACCGGATCAGTCACGGTCGAATAGACCGGCGTCGGCGGCTCGACTTCATCGGCGGAGGCGGCTTCGGCGGCGGCGGCTTCGTCGCCCGGCTGCACATACCTCGTTGCAGCGTCGCTAGACCGCGTCGCTTTCGTGCTTTTGATCTTCGCGTTCATGCTTATGCTCATGCAATGCGATGAAAGAGCCCGACCCAAAATCCGCCTTGAGTCTGTGTCGAATTCATACAGCGCCATGTCCCCGCCGCTAGACTCAGGTCCGCGCCCGAATACAGGTTCCCGAAAACGACACCGGCCTTATTCGATATCGCGTACGAACCTAGCCCATTCGCGGCGATGCCTGCTGCACTCGCGGCGCCTATGCGGTTGTTCATCTCCGCTTGAATATTGTTGGTGTGTATCACCCCCCCCTGAAAACTCGTGTCTACGTAGAGATTGCAAAAGCTGCTGTTACTGTCCCAGTCGATCGTGATTTTGTGGTTCCCGTCGCTGACGACATACCCGAAACCCGCGTTGTTCGGGTTGCGGATCGGCGCGCGCGTGTTCGCGTTGGCGATCGCAGCGTCGGCCTTTTCGTTGATTCCATCCGCGTATTCATTGGCTAAGACCGCGTTGTTGACAAGCTGCGCATCCATATCCCGCAGCGGTTGCAGGTCGTTCTGAAAAACCATCGGACCAAAGTCGGTCGAGTCCACCGTGACTAATACGCCGCGACCAGCGGCCCACCCGATTTTGACCGTGTTGCTACTTTGCCCGATGCCCGTTCCCTGTTGAACTGGCGTAAAGCAGAGCTTGATTTGGCCATCTGTGATGCCGTATCCGGCAAGGGTGTTCGGCTTGCCGGTGATCGTCGCCCAGGCGACGGCGCCGCCCGCGCCCGCGAACATCGTTTGGAGCGCGGCGAGCAGTTGCGCGCTGTTTGCCTTGTCGAGCGCAATCCCGGCCGACACGATGACGTTGGCAATCTCGCCCTGTATCGTGTTGAGCCAGTCAGCGGTAATCAGCGTCGGCGGCTTGCTGTTGTAGATATCGCCCGACCAAAACCAGCCCGGCGTCTGAAGCGGCGCGGGCGCCGGCCGCGTTGCGACCGCATCCTTGTCATCGATGTAGTACATATGCGCTACTCTGGAAAAACAAACTGCGTCACGATATGCGCGGGCGCGTAGCGGTTGATCAGGCATTGAAGATGCAGCCGCGCGAGTTCGGTTTGTGCGCTCGCGCGCGCGCCTTCAAAGCGCGGTGCCTGAATCTCCGTGAGCGTCCACACGAACGCCCACTCTTGCGAATAGACGCGATCGCCCGCGCGACTGACGCTTGCTTGGGCGGGCCGATACTCAGTCATCGTCATAGTGAAGCCGAGACTCGCGATCAAGTCCGCAAAGAACGCGCGCGAGTCATCCGCAGCGCCGGTGAGTTTGCGGACTACTTGTGCGCGGCGCGCGGCGGGCGTCGGCGCGAGTTCCGAGCAGGCGTCGGGAAGCCCGACCGTCAATTCCCATTCAGGCAGAAGCTCGACCGTCGATGCCGGGAACGCGTCATCGAGCAGCGCCGCATCGCGCTCGGTCTGTCGCGCATAGGTCGGCGCGAGCCCTTCGAGCGTCGCCGTAATGGTCGTATCGTGATCGCGCGGCCAGACACGCCCGCGTGGTAAGAGCGCTTGCAAGACGCGTACGAAGTCGCTCGCGGTGTAGTGGGGAGCGCGCATCAGATTTCGCCCTCGCGCTACGCCCACGTCACTACGCCGAGTACCGGCAGATGGCCCGCACTAACGGGAATATCCGCACTCGGCGACAAGATCAGGAAGTCGCGCACGCCGGGCACGCGTGCAATTGCACGCCAGATGTCCGACAGCGCCACGACCGACGATATCGGCGAGCCTTCGCTACGCAGCGTCGCCGCAATCGCCGCGCTGACTGCATCCTGTAGCGCGAGCGGCACGCCCGCGAGCGTGAACGCGATCGGCTGCGCGAGCGGTGAAACGACGAACACGAGCGCGGTCGGCGACTCGCGCGGATAGAGATAATCCGCGACCGTGCCTTGGTCGCCGGTCGCGACCGGCGCGCGCGGCAGTCCACCCGGCCCCGCCTCGAAGCGCGACACGCCATCTGTTCCAACCGGAAAGCCGCCCGTCGCGGCGTTGGCTTCGTCATACATGACGTAGACCACCACCGACCCCGCGCCGTAGCCGTGCGGCACGACCCAGGCACGCGTACAGCCGGGCACTTCGAGCGCCCATACTGCGTAATTGCTTGCGGTGGCGCCGGTGCCGTCCTGCGAGTAGGCCGCGAGCATGCGCGCGCGCAACGCGTCGTTATTTTCGAGGTCCGCGCCGCCCGTAAAAGGCACGACCACGACGCCGTTAGATTGCACGCCATCAGTCGCATGGGCGAGCGTCATTGCCACGCCCACCGCTGTATTCCCAATCGCGCCGGTCAATCCCGCCGCGTCGGCAAGTGCCGTCGCCTGGACCGTGACCGTATTGTCTGCCCCCACTTGCGCGGCGTCGTCGGTCGTATAGACGACACCATCGCCGCGCACGATCGCACTGCCCGCGCTGATCGTCTTTCCCGGTGTGCCGTGAAATCGCACTGCACCGCGCGCGGTCGTGGCGGGCTTGCGTGTCACCCCGCGCAGCGCGGCCCATCCTTCGAGGTATTCATCCGTCGCGGTCCACGGTACCGCCTGCTTAGAAATCCAGTCGAGATACCCGTAATGCAGGTAAGTGAGATTGGCGAGGATATCGCCGGTCACGCCCAAATTTGAGAACCGCAGTAGGGAATCGGCACCGGGCAGCGCCGCGGCGATATCCTGCGCGACTTGCCCGCGCAAATCCGCCAGCGTGGGACGCGCAAAGGGCATGATCGAGGGAAACGGAAAGGACGGTCAGAAGGACAGTCAGAAGGTCACGAAAGCGCGCGCCACGCCCACGCATAAAATGACTGGTGCGTCTTGCCGCTCGGCTGGTGCGCGATCACCTGTACGCCGAGAAAACTAGCGCGTGTCCATTCGACGTGGATATCAAAGCTCGCGACTACGTCGTCATCGATCAACCATTGCAAGGCTTCGACCACGTAGTCACGCGCGCGCATTAGCGTAGCGTCGGTTTGCTTGGCGCGATCGAGCAGCCAGAGCCGCGAGCCGATCGGATAGCGTGCGTCGGTATCGCCCCACCAGCCGCGCCGGTCAGTCGAGCCATCCGGGATCACGTCTTCGGCGCGCGCGAGACGATCGGTAAAAATGCTTATCAGAATCGCGGTCGCCAGATCGTCACCGGCCAGTAGCGCCGGGCCGACTAGCAGCCAGTCGCCGTGCGCGCGCTCGACATGCCAAAGCGTTGTGGTGTCGGTCATGGCGCGGCGTCTTTGATGCCTTGCGGCGTGTCGGGCGGTTCGCTCTGCGCGGTATCGCCGCCGCCCTCGATGTTCGGTACGCTGTGGCGGTGGCGGATATACAGTTCGCGCATCTGGCGCATCGTGATGGAGTTTGCAGCGCGAGCGCCGCCCGCGTTGTCGAGGATATCGCCGCTGACCTTGAGCAATGCCGTGTTCAGCGCGACCTGATCGGGCGCATCGATCGTCACGCGTGGCGTATCGGTAATCGTCACCGGCAGACCAGCGCCACGCACGACGATTCCCGCCGCCGTCAGATAGACCGATTGCCCGCGCGTGTCGTAGATCGCGACCTCGCCGGACTTTAGATCACGCTTGCGCGACGCCTGATGCCCGGTCGCGACGATCACCGCATTGCTACGATCGCCGCCGACGAACAGCACGATGGCATCACTGCCCACCGGCGGATTCGATGCGAACCCGTATTCGCAAAGTCGCGGGGTGTTATCGCGCGTTTCGAGTTCGCCCAGTTTGACTTGCGCGGTCTGCACCGCGCCCGCGTCGCTGACGGTCGCGACGCGCCCGCGCCCGACCGCGAGCATCACGCGCCGGTAGGTGCGTTCAAGCGCCTGCATCAGTTCGGCGGTCATCGTGGATAAGCCTTCGGCGACGCCATGCCGGCATAAACATCCGATAGCGTCGGGTACAGGTTGATTGGCTGCGGCGCGAACGCCTCAGGCGGCATCAGTGATAGTTCGCACGTGGTACCCGACGCGCCACGCCGGTACGAGACATCGGCAATCAGCCACTTGCGCCCATCGAGTTTCAGCGTCGGAATGTGGACCGGCGCGAGCGTATTGGGGGTCCACAGCGCCCCGGCAGCGTCCCGCCAGCTATCGCACGTTATCGACACCTGTCCAGAGCGCCCAAAGCGCCGTGCGGCCTCCCATTGCGCGCGCTGTACCGCAAGCATCTGGTCGCCTTGCGCGTCCGCGATCAGCACGCGCCGCCGATGCCGCTGCACGCCCTTGTCGTAGGCGGTGCCGAGCAGGTTCCCGCCCTCGCCGACATCAGCAAGTACGTCCATCGCCATGCGTACCGCGACATACTCGGAAAACCGCTGATCCTGTGAAAATCTCACGCTCGCGGCCTGCACATTCACCCCTTCGGTAAAGCCGCTTGCCGCTTCCGTAACGCCCGCGCGCGCGAGAATCAAATTGCCGTCCGCGCCGTCATAGGCGAGCAGCGCCGCCGCCCGGCATAGACGCTCGATCACGTCATACGGGGTTTCAGAAAGCGAAACGTTATGCTGAATGATGCGCGCGCCCACATCGCTTAATGCCGTGACGCTGATTCCGTACGGCGCCGCCAGCTGCTTCGCGACGTCAAGCACGGTCGCGTTGACGATCTGGCAACTCGGATACTCAGCGGAACAATCAACGAGGTCTGCACACTTGCTGCGCCCGACGATCTGTACCCGGTGCGAACCGGCATCGAGACTCGGCGCGTAACGGTCGATATAGCCGTCAATCACGACATCGGCGCCGAGTGACACCTTGCACGGATCGCCGGACCGCACGACGACCGGCGCGAGTTCGCCCGGATAGCGTTCGGTCAGTGACACATCGAAAGACGCCGGTAAGCGCTCGACGCCGCGCGAAACCGTGATTTCCTCCCAGCCCGAGACGTGCAAATTATTGGCCGCGAGCGTCAGTTCATCGGCGCCGTGGGAGACTGTCGGGACGGTACTCATTCACTCAGCGCCATGAAGCGCGGCGGCATGAAGGCCGGATGTACCGGGTCCACTTGCGCAATCAGCCCGTCGGCGCGCGTCACGTCCTGATAGAGCCGCTGCGCAACGACGCTCGCGGGTAGCGTTGCATTGAGCGTCACCGGCGCCATGCGCGACAGTTGCGCGCCGCGCTGCGTGAGGTCATTGACGACCGCCGCGCGCAGCACGCGCAGGCTCTCAAAGGTCGCATCCGCGCCTTGCATGCCTGCAATCGCGATTTCAGCATCGAGCCATGTACAGACTGCTTCGCGCAGCGCGGCGGCGTCGTCATATGACGACGGCTGATAGCGTGCGACCGCGCGCGCGCCTTCGATCAGCGCCGCACGCCGCAGCACGTCGCGCGTCGCACCCGTCATCGAGGGAACCGCGCCATCTGAGGCAAGCGGCGCCATCGAAGCGGCCCACGCGCCGAGCGTGCGGATCGCGTCGCCTGGATCGGTACACGCGGCCGATACGTCGCGCGCGAGCGCTTGCGCAGAAATGGCGAGTTCGGCGGGCGTGGTCATCGCGCGCGCTCACAGTCCAAGGCGCGCAGTCACATCGAGCAGCGCCGCCGCCGAACGCGTCACGCTCGCGCGGGCGGCGGCGCCCTGCGCGATCAGCCCGTTATGAACGCACGCGACAACTGGCACGCGCAGCGTCGAGGCGGCATCGGCGGGTCCGACGCCGCCGCCGCGCTCGGGCAGCACCCGCAACGCACGCCCTACGAACTGTTCCTCATCAAGACGGGTCAAGCGCCCGATGAAGTCGCCGTGATCGAAGACAATGCCCGCATGCGCTTCGGTCGCGTACTCGAAGCGGTGATTGCCAATGAGTACGCGCGCACGCATGACGTACGGGTACGCCGCAAGAACGTCATCGTGCGGCACCCGAGATACCCTTGGATGCTCGCCAATGTCGATCGCCTGATCGAAGGGCGGCGCACGGGCCTCGAATGCAAGAACGTCGATACCTACGGGTATCGATTCGGCGAGTGGGGCGAGCCGGGCACCGATGAAGTGCCGACCCCGTACCTGCTGCAATGCGCGCACTACATGGCGGTACTCGATTACGACGTCTGGCACCTTGCCGCCTTGGTCGGCGGCAACGCGTTACGGACCTACGTCATCGAGCGCGACGCGGCACTGGAAGACATGATGATCGACGGCGAACACGAATTCTGGCGGCGCGTCGAGTCGCGCGAGCCGCCACCGTTCGACTTCCAGCACGCAAGCGCGGTGCGACTCTTAAAGCAACTCCACCCAGGCACCAACGGCGAGACGATCGACCTCGACGCCGACATCGCGCAATGGCACACGGTCAAGCTCGACGCTGACGAGGCAATGAACCGGTACAAAGCGATCAGCGAAGGCGCGCGCGCTCATATCCTGCACGCGATGGGCGACGCCGCTGTCGGCGTGTTGCCGAGCGGCGCCGGCGCATATCGCCGCAAGCTGATCGATCGCGCCGGGTATCCGGTCGAGCCGTGCAGTTACATGGACTGCCGCTATATCAAAGCCAAACCTACGGCCAAAGGAGCAACGCATCATGAATGATGTCACCCAAGGCAACCCGTTCGCGGGCGGCGGCACGCCCGCACCGAGCGGCGCAGTGGTCGCGGTCGAAACGCAGAAGGGCATCGCCGAAGTGCAGGCCGCGCTGATCGTGGCGCGCGCGAATCCGCGCGACCAGCGCCGCGCAATGGATCGCATCTTGCAAGACTGCATGCGCGCGACGCTCGCCGAACATGCAACCTATGCCTATGCGCGCGGGGGCAACGATATTTCCGGCCCGTCGATCCGGCTCGCGGAAACCATCGCGCGCCGCTGGGGCAATCTCGAAGCGGGCGTCAAGGAACTTACGCGGCGCGACGGCGTGAGCGAGTGCATGAGTTATGCGTGGGACCTCGAAACCAACTACCGCGAGGTCAAGAGTTTCACGGTTCGGCACTGGCGCGACACCAAGCTAGGCGGCTATGCGCTCACCGACGAACGCGACATTTACGAGGCAATCGCCAATGTCGGCGCGCGGCGCAAGCGCGCCTGCATCCTCGCCGTGATCGATGGCGACGTGATCGAAGCGGCAGTGAAGCAGTGCGAAAATACGCTGAAGACGAATGTCGAAGTGACCCCCACGACGCTCGCCGCGATGGTCGAGAAATTCGGCGAATATGGCGTCACCAAGGAACACATCGAGCAGCGCATCCAGCGGCGGCTCGATGCGATCACGCCCGCGCAAGTCGTACAGCTGCGGCGCATCTACAACAGCTTGCGCGACGGCATGAGCGAACCCCGCGAATGGTTCGACTCGCCCGCCGTTTCCACGAGCGCCGAAGGCAACGATGCAGCGGGCGCGGCGGCGGGCGGCTCGCGCACAGAACGCGTCAAGCAGCGCATGCGCCGCACGCCGAGCGCGAGCAAAACGCAATCGACGCCCGCGACGCCGACGGCTTCCGACGCGGCGCCGGCCGATGCCGCGAATGCTGCCGATGTGCCGTCAATGGCTCAGTCCGAGTTGCCCGGCGTGCAGACCGATGCCGACACCGGCGAGATGATCGCGAGTTACGCGGAAGTGCGCGCCGCGCTCGAAGCCGCCCGCACTCGTGACGACCTCGACACAGCAGGCGATTTGATTCGCTACGTGCGCGTCGAAGCACAACGCGCGGAACTGAGCGAGATTTTCCGCGCTCGCGTGGCCGACTTCGACGCCCGTTAAGGAGACGCACTCATGCTTACGTTCACACGGCACCCGGTCAAAGTCTCGCATATCAATTTGCGCGTCGAGTATCACGGCGACGAACAGCGCACGATGGCCGATATCGACCTTACAGGCTTCTTTGCGGGCGAGGTATTGGATCAGCTATCGCCGACGCTGCGCGCGACGCTCTAC
>Ga0163162_10008034_pt1 | contig 10292 bp, 10 predicted proteins | sample S55metaG_FD_115310 | JGI IMG/M metagenome (GOLD analysis project Ga0163162, IMG submission 115310) | Switchgrass rhizosphere microbial communities from Kellogg Biological Station, Michigan, USA - S5-5 metaG | ecosystem: Host-associated > Plants > Roots > Rhizosphere > Soil | place: USA...
CTGACCCTTGAATCCATAATGCTCATTATTTTTTCGGTGATGTATTTTTACCAGTTATTAAAATATCCTTATGAACATGACCTTTTAAGCATGGGAGAATTTTGGTTAAATAGCAGTGTTCTTGTATATTCGACAGGCTCGTTCGTATTTTGGGTGACCTTTCACTATCTGTACAGCCATCATATCGTTTTGCCTGGTTTGCCGGTTATTATGAATGCACTGGATATTCTGCATTATTTTTTGCTTGGTCTTGCGATTTTTTTCCATGTTAAGAGGAAATCACTCATAATGCATAAAGATGCCTTCGGATAATGATCTTTTTATTGTAATAGCTGGCCTGATTATTTTTTTCGTCCTGATCGGAATGAGCATCACGCTCTTCGTACTGTTCTATTACAGAAGACGAAAATCTTACTTACGCGAAAATGAATTGTTGAAAGCGAATTTTGACAAATTATTACTTCACTCGCGGCTGGAAATCCAGGAGCAAATATTCAATTCAATATCCGGTGAAATTCATGACAATGTTGGACAGATGCTCAGTGTTGCCAAAGTGCAATTAAATATTCTAAGCGAAAAACGAGAGTATGACAGTGAGGTCGTCGCAGGAATCAAAGACAGTATCAACCAGGTCATCCAGGATTTGAGACATATTGCGAAAGGATTGAACGCTGAGAATATTCAACTGTCATCATTACCCGAAATTGTTCAAAGGGAAACAGAGAGAATTAACCGGGTTGGTTTTTTGCAAGCATCATTTATTGTCGAAGGAACGGAATCGGAGATGGGAAAGGATCAGAAATTAATTTTGTTCCGGATCGTCCAGGAAAGTTTGCAGAACATTCTAAAACATGCCAATGCGCACCTCGTGAAGATTGTATTTTTTTATCATCCCGATAAAATAAGAATAAATATAATTGATGACGGAAAAGGATTCGATTTTGAAAAAGTAATCAACACCAATAAAGGCATTGGCCTGAAGAATATTTTGCATCGGGCCAAACAGATTGGAGGAATTGCAAAAGTTACAAGCATGCCTGAAAAGGGAACCATAATTACCATTGATGCACCGTATGGCAACTAAGCGATTCATAGCAATTGTTGATGATCATACTATGTTCCGTCGGGGGCTATTTACATTGATCAACCTGTTTGATGGGTATGAAGTTTTATTTGATGCGTCTAACGGGGAAGAGTTCATCCAAAAAATAGATCCAAATCATTTACCGGATATCGCATTGCTCGACATCCAGATGCCACAAATGGATGGATACCGAACCGCAGAATGGATCACGAAAAATTATCCGCAAATAAAAATTCTTGTGCTCAGTACGATGGACGCTGAAACGTCGATCATCAAAATGATAAAGAATGGCGCGAAGGGATATGTTTTAAAAGAAGCAGAACCAAAAGAATTGAAACAAGCTTTTGATGAAGTGATTTCTGAAGGATTTTTTTATAACGACAGCATTACCCGTAAAATCATGAGATCGTTATCAATGTTGACAAGTGACAAAAACTCCGTTGGCGCAAATGAACGATTAAATGAACGCGAACTGCAATTTCTGCAAATGGCCTGCAGCGAGAAAAGCTATCATGAAATTGCCGCCGAGATGTTCCTTAGTGAAAGAACAATTGATGGATACCGCGAATCACTGTTTCGTAAATGCAAAGTCAACACGCGGGTCGGGCTTGTTCTCTTCGCAATAAAAAATAACCTGGTTCAAATCTGAGATGGAATTGGCATTGCTCGTTATCGCGTCACACTAATGATTACCATAAATCACGAACGCTTTTACTATAGGATTGAGATAGAGTTGGTATAAATTTGCGTTAAGTGGGTGAAGTATTGGTAACGGGCACGAGTTATTTGTGTTTAATCATTATGGACAAATAGGGCTAGTTTCCCGGTATAAAACGTGGTTTCTCCCGTTGTTTGCAATCTCTTTAATACTTAGTTTTCGGGTTTTGCGGAATGTCTCAAAAGGGGGACCGCATAATCTACCAACCATTAGCCTTATCTCGTTCGTCTTCGTAGCCACTGATTATAAAAATACTTTTGAGACATTTTTCTAAAAAATACATGACCGGTCGATCTACTTTCAACGGCCGATAATCAGTTTTCCTATCTTCGGCATCGATTTTCAATAAACGTTATGATAAAAAATATCTATATCTGCTCTACGCGGTGTTTTTGATTTTTGCATCCTGCAAAAATCAATCGACGAATCCAGAAGGCGGGCCGGGTTCTTTTGATAGCACTTTCAGGAAATTTGAAACCGTTTTTTTAGATGCATATTGGCATCAGTATCCGTCCTCTTCCATTGCGGCTGGATATGGAAAGTATTATGAAAACCTCGTAATACCCGACAGCACTTACTTCATTTCAAACAGTGGTTTCTCAACGAACTGGCTCGATTCATTGCACAAGTTTTCTTTCGATCAGTTGAGTGACAATTATAAAATCAGCTATCGCATTATCGAAAACCAGTTGCTAAGTGATCGTTGGTACAACGACACACTAAAACCACAGGAATGGAATCCCGGAGTCTTCAATATTAGTGGGGATGCATTTTTTATCATCTCACAGCCGTTTGCGCCGCTTGATCAAAGATTGCGGATTTTGTCGAAGCGGATTGAACATATCGACAATTATTATGCAGCAGCAATCCGGAACATTCACCAACCCACAAAGGAACACACAGCTTTGGCGGTTCAACAAATTGAAGGTGGCCTCGATGTTTTTGGACATTCGTTGTCAGATTCGATCAGGATATCATCATTGACAGACGCAGAAAAAGACAGTCTAGGACTTCGCGTGGCAATCGCAATACAAGCCATGAAAAAATATACTGCCATATTGAAACAAATATTGATCGATAAGAATTCTGTGTTCAGGGATTTCAGGCTGTCTAAAGATCTATATAATGCAAAATTCAAGTATGATATGGCAGCGACCTTTTCACCTGAAGAAATATTCAGGAAATCGATGGAGGATAAGAATTTTTATCATGGTGAAATGTACCAGTTGGCTGTTGGTCTCTGGCGAAAATATTGTGGCGAAACAAAAATGCCGACGGATTCACTGGAGTTGATCAAAACAGTGATTGATAAAATTTCAATGCATCATGCATCACCGGCTCACTTGTTGGATACACTGACACGTCAGGTACACGATCTAGAACATTTTATTATCGAAAAAAAATTGTTTGATTATGACACGACTGCGTCGTTAAAAGTCCGGACGATGCCCGCGTATCAAAGCGGATTTGCACTGGCAAATGCAGAATTTATTCCGCCTTACCAGGAACAGGGAACAACTTATTTTAGTGTTGAAGATCTGAGCAAATTTCCCGCTGAAAAAGTGGAGGGTACATTACGGGAATACAACGATTATTCATTGCAGTTCCTGACAATTCATGAAGCAATGCCGGGTCATTGCATGCAAGGGATTTATAGCAAGAAGCGTTCGCCGGATATCGTGAATGCAGTATTTGCAAATGGAACAATGATTGAAGGATGGGCAGTGTATACCGAAACAATGATGCTCGAATATGGGTGGGGAAACCATAGCGCGGAAATGCAATTAATTCACGACAAATGGAAACTTCGCGAGTTGTGCAATGTGATTGTCGATTATGGCTTACATCAACTCAATTACTCCAGGGAAGATATTGCAAAGCTTTTAAGAAATGACGCATTCCAAACCGATGCACAGATCGAAGAAAAATATCACCGTGCAACAGTATCCCAAGTTCAATTATGTTCTTACTATACGGGCATGTTGGAAATACTCGCACTGCGTTCAGACTATAAGAAGAAAATGGGTGATAAGTACAGCTTGAAAGATTTTCATGAAAAGTTTTTGAGTTATGGATGCGCGCCGATAAAGTATATCAGGGAGATGATGATGAAGTGAACCTTAACCTAGTTCCCTCTCCCGAAGGAGAGGGGACTAAGGACATCATACTGATCCATAACGACAGAAAAAACTATTTAATTCAAAAGACACTTTGCAGAAATGAATGGCAGACAAATTCTGAGCGATGATTGCAGGGCCGTCCCTTACCTTTAAGAGTGAGGTGAGGCTACTCCTTCACCTTATCAAAAAACTCCTTCTGTAATTCCAAAGTCTTCGTATCTGCTTTTATTGCTTTCAATGCTTCAACTAGTCCGTCAATAAAATGCTCTGTCATCAGTTGTCCAAGTTCTTTTGTCGCCTTATCACCTTCACCAGCGTAGTGATTTGGAAAATCAGCGTACCACCAGATTGGCGTGTATACGTTGGGAATATTGAGTCTTTTTAAATTGGCGCCGGATTCATTTTTGGCGCTATCCATTTTTACCAAGTCAGGGCGCAGGTATAATAAACTCGAAGTTTCTCTTTCGCCGGCATGTTGATCGCCTGCGGGATCTGATTTATGTAATTGTGCTAATTTTTTTTGATAGGCCGAATCTGTGCCCGGCTCAAAAAAGAATATTGCATAATTTTTTCTCTTGTTCAATTGCGTTTGCATAAAATAACGGATCAATTGTGGATTGCCTCCATGACCATTGATGATTACAATTTTCTTGAAACCATTTCGCGCTATTTCTTCGCAGGTTGCTTCCAGTAAATCCCAGACAACTCTTGGAGGCAACGCGAATGTTCCGGGAACATGGCGCGCTTCGTTGATTTGTCCATAAAAATAATCCGGGAACACCACTGCATATTCTCTTTTCGTTGCTCGCGCTGCCCATTCACGCACGTGGATCAGATCTGATCCGATGGGATCATGTGGACCATGCTTTTCCAATATTCCAATCGGAAGAATGCAGGTCAGGTTTGATTTTTCGAGCGCTTTTGGCCAGTCGCTTGCTATCAGTTCATCCCAGCGGGTGGGTAAATTTTGAGCCTGCAAACAAAGCATTGACGATAAAAAAAGCATCGCGGTTGGAATGCTTTTAATGATCAACTTTTTCATGTGTAGTTTTAGTTTTATGATGATGAAAGTTTTTGGAGATTGGCGGATGAGATTAAGGTTATCCTTGTGAAAATAAGGAATTATCGCTGTTCTCGTTCCCACTTTTCGAAAGTTTAAAACTCTGGAGAAATACCGGGACTTTCGAAAAGTTTTGACTTTTTGGGAAAGCATTGATTGCCGCTTACCCCTCCTCCGGTTCATCTATCCATTTTTGCGCCTCCAAATCAACTTAGCTGGCTAACTTAATTATCATTTCCACCACCAAAGCCACCGCTATGATCAAAAATTATTTTACCGTCGCAGTAAGGAATTTATGGAAAAATAAGACTTCGTCATTAATCAATCTTCTGAGCCTGACAGTGGGCATGGCCTGCTGTATGTTAATCGTGCTCTTTATCCGTGATGAACTCAGTTATAATAAATTTAATAAGAATCTTGACAACACCTATTTGATCAATTGGAACAGTACAGTTGGTGGACGTACAACCACAGATGCGTCAACGCCAATCGCTCTTGGTCCAACGCTGACGGCCAATATTCCGCAAATTCAAACTGCGGCAAGGCTTTATCAACGCAGCGGCCAGATGATTGGAAACAATGACGCCAGGAACCGATACCAGGAACGACACGTTTTCTTTGCCGACAACGATTTATTCAGCATTTTTTCCATCCATTTTATTCGGGGAAATGCAGACCTGTCATTACGCGCTGTGAACACAGTTGTTATTACTGATCAAATGGCTCAAAAATATTTCGGTACAACCGACGCGGTTGGTAAGACTTTACTGTATGATAATAAAGCATTGTTACAGGTCAACGGTGTAGTAGAAAAGATGCCGTTGAATTCAGACATTCAATTTGATTTTTTGATTTCGTTTGAAACGCTTTTTAAGGTGGAAAACCAGGGAACGGCGGATTATCTGCGAACGGATTGGACATTTAATCCTGCATACACTTATATTGTTTTGAAACAGCAAGATCAATCCGCACAGGTAACTAATCTTCTAAATCAATTATTGAAAAAATATGGGAATGAACGTAATGCCAAACTAAACAGCGTGGCCCTGATGCCACTGGATCGTATTCACTTGTACGCTGCGTCAATAGGAGGCAATCCTAGTCCTAATAGTATCACATACGTTTACTTGTTTGCAGGAATTGCGTTATTGATTCTCCTGATCGCAAATGTCAATTTCATTAATCTTTCAACTGCAAGATCTGTGACGCGAACCAGGGAAGTCGGCATGAGAAAAGTTTTGGGCGCTGGCAAGAGACAAATCATGATGCAGTTCCTCGGCGAGGCGTTGTTGATTGGATTTGTAGCCTTCCTCTTTGCATTTTTCCTGGCGGTTTCCGGAATAGGTATTTTGAATGAACTTACCTCAAAACAACTCATCTGGCAATCGCTGTTTTCCATTTCTAACATTTTTGTGTTCATGGTGATTTTTTTGATTTCAAGTTTTTTATCGGGCCTCTATCCCGCATACTTTGTCACAAGATTTCATTTAATCGATGCATTGAAAGGAAAATCGGGAGAGGCAAACAAAAAAAATTTATTGAGAAAATTGTTGGTGGTGGCGCAGTTCACCATCTCTATCATATTAATTATTGGTGCAATCGTTATTTACCAGCAATTACAATACATCAGGAACAAACCACTTGGATTTAAAAAGAACCAGGTGCTCGTTGTTCCAATATTTGGGAGCGGCGCGTCAGATATTGCATATGGTGTCGATGGACCGATGCGACAACGGATGAATAGTTTTGCCAATGAACTGACTAAATACAGCAAGATTAATGATGTCACAGCAGCGTCCACGATGCCGGGCGCCGGCTTCGTACTCGGCCTCGTAATTCCTGAAGGTTATACTGAGCGCAATGATATTTTTGTTCCGTGGGCTTCTGTCGACTATAATTTCAATAAAGCATTGGACATACCGATTGTTGCCGGCCGCGATTTTTCAAAAGCTACAGGCACCGATCATATTTCCGCTTTTATATTGAATGAATCCGCGGTGCGTTCCTTTGGATGGAAGAGTCCACAGGACGCAATCGGCAAAGACATTATCCGCGGCGATCAGCAGAATGGAAAAAAAGGCAAGGTGATCGGCGTGGTGAAAGATTTCAATTTTAATACACTTGATCAACCGATGCAGACCCTGATCATGGACGTTAGTGCGATGCGCTTCACTCAATTCGCAATCAACATTCAACCCGATCATGTACCTGGAACCATCGACTTCATACGCCAGAAATGGAACGAAATATTTCCAGAAAGAGTTTTTGAATTTAGTTTTCTTGACCAGGATATCCGCTCATTATACAATGCACAGGAAAACCTAAGCAGGATGATCGAATATTTTTCAATTCTCGCCATTGCCCTTTGTTGCATGGGACTATTCAGTTTGTCTTCTTTCCTTGCGATCCAAAGAACAAAGGAAATAGGTATCCGTAAAGTACTTGGAGCAAGTGTTGCTAATATTTTGGTTTTGCTTAGTTGGTATTTCATACGGCTTGTTCTCATCGCATTGATCATCGCTTCACCGATCGCGTGGTATATCATGCACCAATGGTTAAATGGATATGCGTATCGCATTGCAATATCCTGGTGGATATTCTTTTTGTCGGCCGGTCTTGCAGTATTCATCGCCCTGGCGACGATTTTTTTCCAGGTGCTCAAAACGGCTGGGTTGAACCCTGTGAAGGTATTGAGAAGCGAGTGATAATCGCGGATTGACGGATTTGAACGGATTTCGCGGATTAAAAGGTTTTCGATTTGCTGCTGTCCATGATTTAAAAATATTTCAAGCATTTCGATCCGCGAAATCCGTTTAAATCCATAAATCCGCGAAATCCGTTCAAATCCGCAAATCCGCGATTAATTTTTACTTATCCTTTAGATTATACTTCCTATATTAGTACAAGATAAAATCAACTAATGGGAGTTTCTTCATTAATTGTATTGACGATTGCTGCGATTGCTTTTTCGGCCGGTGCGATGCTTATCTCAAGGATATTTGTAAAACGGACCACGAATCCACAAAAAGGACAGGCATATGAGTGTGGTATTCCCTCGAAGGGAACACCCTGGAAACAATTCAATGTGGGCTACTATCTTTTCGCTTTGATATTCCTCATTTTTGATGTTGAATTAATCTTTTTATATCCATGGGCGGTTGTTGCAAAAAAAGTCGGCTGGCTCGCCTTGGTTGAAATCGTCATTTTCTTTTTTATTTTATTCATGGGTTTTCTCTACGCGCACAAAAAGGGGGCTTTGAAATGGATGTAGGTCAACATAGCGCTCAACAAAAATCTTTTCCGGGAACCGTACACCAGACACCAGGCGGTGGCATTCTGACGAGTAAGTTGGACGATGTCATCAACTGGGCAAGAAGTAATTCTTTGTGGCCGCTTGTTTTCGGAACGAGTTGTTGTGCGATTGAAATGATGTCAACCGCCGCAGCCAGATATGACTGGTCGAGATTTGGATTTGAAGTGGCGCGCGCAACGCCCCGCCAGGCGGATGTGATTATTATCGCAGGTACCATCGTCAACAAAATGGCGCCAGTTTTAAAAAGATTGTACGATCAGATGGCTGACCCAAAATATGTCATAGCCATGGGAGCCTGCGCTACCAGCGGCGGCCCCTTTTTCTATAATACATATTCCGTTGTAAAAGGTGCCGATCACGTGATACCGGTTGATGTGTACGTGGCCGGCTGTCCACCAAGACCCGAGGCGCTGTTGCACGCATTGATCACGTTGCAGGAGAAAATTAAATCGGGCGGTAAAAGAGAAAGGATTGATATCGACGGTACGAAGATCTAAGTATCTAACATTATGTCAAACGAAGAATTGAAATCTGAATTAGTAGCATTACTTCCTTCATTAACATTTGAAGAAGGTGGGGAGTGGTTGAATATGTTTATTGAACCGGCTTCTCTCACTGCGTTTGCTGAACAAATTCGTCGCGCCGAAAATCTTTTTTTCGATTATTTGTTTTGTCTGACCTGTGTGGATTGGAAAACGCATTTGACGATGGTATATCATTTCACATCAATAAGACATCGACATACAATTGTACTTAAGTCAAAACTTGATCGCAACAATCCCGAAATAGAAACTGTTTGCAGGATTTGGAAAACTGCAGAATTTCACGAGCGTGAAGTCTTTGAACTGTTTGGCGTGAAATTCCTTCATCATCCCGATTTGCGCAATTTGATTTTGCCGGATGAATGGAGCGGATTTCCGTTAAGAAAGGATTATGAAGATCCGGTGAATATGATCAAGCTGTAATGGCATGAGGTTGATAGGTTGGCAGTAAAACAATATAGCGCTCATTGTATCCCGTTAGGGGTACTACTCTAAATAAACGTATTTTAAACTTTTCCGCGCCGAGCGGAAAACACAAACCATGATCGAAGAACTCGCCACAACCCAGGAAGGTGATCTTGTCATCAATGTCGGGCCACAGCATCCGTCGACGCATGGCGTGCTGCATCTTGTCATTACGATGAATGGGGAGACGATCAAAAAGGTCGAACCACATCTTGGTTATATCCATCGATCCATTGAAAAAATGTGCGAAAGCCTTTCATTTCGCCAATTCATATATGTGACCAGCAGGATGGACTACCTCTCGTCGCATATCAACAACCACGGGTGTGCGATGTGTGTCGAAAAAGGATTGCAAATAGAAATCCCGCCACGCGCGCAGGTGATCCGCGTTTTGATGGATGAGCTGACAAGAATCGCCTCGCATGTTTTATGGTGGGGGGCATTGGCGATGGATGTCGGCGCACTCACTCCGTTCTTTCACGCCTTTCGTGAACGCGAAGCCATCAACGATATCATGGAAGAAACTTGCGGCGCACGGTTAACGATGAACTATATGTGTCCCGGCGGCGTCATGTTCGATCTCCATCCAAATTTTCAAAAACGCGTTCATGCTTTCATTGAATTATTTAAATCTAAAATTGATGAATATGACGAACTGGTAACAGACAATGTCATTTTCCAGGCCCGGACAAAAGGTGTCGGAATGATTTCCTACGAAGATGCAATTTCGTATGGTTGCAGTGGACCGACGGCAAGAGGAAGTGGCGTGTCATGTGATATCAGAAAACTATATCCTTACGAGGTTTATAACAAACTTCAGTTCGAAGAAATTATTGAAACGGGGTGTGATTCATATGCAAGATATTTAGTTAGGATGAAGGAAATGCGCCAATCGTTATCGATTGTCGAGCAATTGATCGATAATATCCCGGACGGAGAATTCCAGGCAAAGACAAAAGCAGTATTGAAATTGCCCAAGGGGGAATTCTA
>Ga0163162_10008035_pt1 | contig 10292 bp, 2 predicted proteins | sample S55metaG_FD_115310 | JGI IMG/M metagenome (GOLD analysis project Ga0163162, IMG submission 115310) | Switchgrass rhizosphere microbial communities from Kellogg Biological Station, Michigan, USA - S5-5 metaG | ecosystem: Host-associated > Plants > Roots > Rhizosphere > Soil | place: USA: Michigan...
AGAGATGCAGCTGCCTGTTAGTACTATTGGCAGGTAATTCCTATTTCCTTTACTTTGATCATACCACACTGAGATCCTTGTACCCGGACTACTGGGTGGGATCCTGCCTTCTTGTCAACTTCCTGTCCACTCATTTATCAGACATTATTATTATTGAATTATGCGGCCAAACATCGCTGCCTGCCTGTTCGTGTGCTTACTGCTGGCGCCCGTTCCTGCTTATTGTCAATCGGAAGATGGGACTTCTGCGGGAATGATCCATTTGCCGGGACGTCTGCTGCATCGTGTGCAGGATAAGATCGCCAGCCTGGACAGGCAACTGACCCGTCAGACGGAGAAAGATCTGGACCGTATGGCGCGCAGGGAACGGCGGATGTACGCGAAATTATACAAGCAGGACTCCGCGGCGGCGAAGGCGCTGTTCGGGGGATCGGTGGGGCATTATACCGTACTGGCTCAAAAACTGGCTGGCGACACGGGCAGCAGCAGCCAGCACCTTAGTGGGGAATACCTGGCGTATACGGATTCGTTGCAGGGGATGCTGAAATTCATGGGACAGGGGGCGAGGCTGCAGGCACTGGAAGCGAAAATGCAGGATGCGGACCAGATCAAGGAATATATCCGCCAGCGTAAGCAGCAGATCTGGCAATATATCCAGCAGCATACGAACCTGGCGGGTCTCCCGGGCAAGGATTACCAGGCCATGAACCGGGACCTGTATTACTATTCTCAGCAAGTGAGACAGTATAAGGAAATGCTCAACGATCCGGATAAGCTGGAGAAGCAGGCGCTGGCCTTGCTGAATAAGCTACCTGCATTCCAAACATTCATGAAACAAAATTCGCAGCTGGCGGGACTGTTCAATTTGCCGGGGAACTATGGATCTACTGCTTCGCTGGCGGGTCTCCAAACCCGTGACCAGGTGGCAGCCCTGATCCAGCAGCAAGTGTCGTCAGGCGGTGCAGGGGGAACGGCAGCCTTACAAGCCAATCTGCAATCGGCACAGGCGCAGCTGGATGGATACAAGGACAAGCTAAGCAAGCTGGGAGGCGGCAGCGGAGATATCGATATGCCCGATTTCAAGCCAAATGATCAAAAGACAAAGACATTCTGGAAGCGATTGGAGTATGGGACGAATTTTCAGACCACCAGGAATAACTACTATTTCCCAACGGTATCGGATCTGGGTGTTTCGGTGGGCTACAAGTTAACCGAGCGGAGCACCGTAGGCGTAGGCGCCAGCTACAAGCTGGGTTGGGGGAATGGGATCCGGCATATTGCATTTTCCAGTCAGGGCGTTGGGCTAAGGTCTTTCATGGATTTAAAAGTAAAGGGAAATTTTTATATGTCCGGCGGATTCGAGTACAATTATACAACGCCATTTTCTTCCTTTCAGCGACTGGGTATATGGGACGACTGGACAAAGAGTGGGCTGATCGGGGTCAGCAAGACCGTTTCGATGAAGAGCCGGGTGTTCAAAAAGACGAAGCTGCAGTTGCTGTGGGATTTCCTCAGCTACCAGCAGCTGCCGAAAACACAACCCATCCTTTTCAGGATAGGCTATAATTTTTAAAACAACCATTCAACCAAGTGAACCATCTATGAGAAAGCTGCTGTTAGCATTCTACTCCTTTATTTTAACCGGGGCTGCAATGGCCCAGACGAATGGTAGTGTCTTTAACCTTCCCACTGTCATACCCAATGCGCCGCAGGCGGCTTCCCTGGGGCGGTACGGTGACATACCCGTGGCGGTCAATACAGGTGTGCCCTCCATTTCGGTGCCTTTGTATACGATCAAATCGGGTAAATTATCCGTGCCAGTGTCCTTCAACTACCATGGTTCAGGCATTAAGGTAATGGACAAGGCCAGCAGTGTAGGGCTGGGCTGGGCCCTTAGTGCCGGAGGGGATATCTCCCGGGTGGTGCAGGGCTTGGAGGATGAAGACTCCTATGGCGGATTCAGCCATATCCGTATGCCTGACCGGAACGATCCCTCCCTGGAGGCAAAAGAAAAATGCCTGGCTTCCAATATCTGCAATACTTTTGATGGGCAGCAGCCATGGGACGGTCAGCCCGACCTTTATTTCTATAGCTTCGGTAATAGATCGGGCCAGTTCATTCCGAAGAACTGGCAGTCCTACAGTCTTCATCCGGGCTTTATGACCATGCCATTTGCCCCTATCCAGATCGATTATGGCAACGGCAACGGGGGCATGCCGCCCTTCATCATCACGGATGTGGACGGTACGCAATATACCTTCGCAGCGTATGACTCCAGCAATGTGAGGAGTAATGTTTCCACGAGGGTGCATAATGCGGCTACCGCCTGGCATCTGCAGAAGATCCTTTCTGCAGACAGGACGGATTCGATCGTGTTCAAATACAACTATGTCTCCTTGTTCTGGTATGTCACCAATATCCCGCGGATCCTGAACAGGAATTACGATCCCTTTGGCGCACCTGCCGGATATTCCTATACCGTACCGACTTCCAATACGACCGACATCACGGAATACCTGGTCACTGAGATAGATTTCAATAATGGTAAGATGACCTTCGATTACAGCCAGGGAGGAACTTCCAGCGGCAGCACGCAAATGAATGCTGTGCATCTTTACAACGGCAGCCCGGACGCGTATACTGAGATCCGGAGATGGGACCTGTTCCATTCCGACTTTGTAAGCCGGGGAGTGAGTTCCGGATTCGACTATGTGCTCCGACTGGACAGTGTGCAGGAGACGGGTTATTATGGAAATAGCACAGTGAGTCAGCCTCCTTATACATTCAGCTATTATGCCTATTCGGATTATCAGTGCCCGCCTTTCAACACCTATGCGCAGGATTTCTGGGGCTATTTCAACGGGCAGACTGCCAACCAGGACCTGACCTTCGTCGCCATCCCCAGTATTTCTTCCATCGACCCTCCGTACAGCGCCGCTTATAAGCGGGAGCCGGATCCCGATTACATGAAGGTGGGTACCCTGCATTCCATGCGGTATCCTACGGGCGGCAATACCGTCTTCGACTTTGAGCCCAACCAGACCACCCGCACCTACATGCGGTCGGACACCAGCTTTTCATATCTGTCCGGTGCCTATGTGACGAGCTTCAACCAGACGGCAGCCAATAACACGATGACGACGGTGACTTTTACCCTTACCCAGAACCTGCTCGTGCAGCCGGCTTATGGCGACAAGAATGCAAAGCTGGATTTTACAGGCTCACGGGTCTGCACATCAGGGTGCGTGGCGAATGACCCCATTGTCAAGCTGGACGATCTCACGGCGGGCGGAACGATCGCCAACATCGAGCTCACGCAGTTGAACAACGCTAATCCTCCTTCCCTGGTAGAGCGGATCGTCTACCTGAACCTGGTCACCGGCCATACCTATAAGCTGTATTTCCCCAATCCGGGCGCGCTGACAGGATCGCAGGGCTGGACCAATCTTATCAACCGGCTGGATGCAACGTTGTCCGGGCAGGCTGTGGGCAGTATCAATACTCACCCGGTGACGGAGACCGTGCTTACGGGAGGGCTGCGGATCAGGCAGGTCACGTCCTTGGATGGAGCCGGCAAGACCCTTGTGAAGGAATACAAGTACCCGGGGGTCTATTTTAATTCCAGCCTCTTCCACGGGGATTTCGACGATGTGGCCCTTAACAATTTTACCTTCGACGCCTATAACCTGATGGCGACTAAGGATGGAAGAGGTTGCGGTTTGTTCGGGCGGCAGATCACGCGCTATGCCAGTAACCTCACGTTGCCACTGGGTGCGGCAACCAACAATTCCGTCTCTTACAACGAAGTGGAGGAATACGAATCGGATGGCAAGGGACATTATAATGGCAAGACCGTCTACGATTATAAGATTGCCTCCGACATCGTTGACAATGGCATGCCTTTTTATAAGGTGAGCAAGGAATCCGACAGGGGGTTGCTGCTGCAAAAGCGGATCTACAAGTATGTCAACGGGGGATATGCGCTGGTGCAGAACCTCGTCAATAACTATACCGACCTTGACTCGACTTATACGAATACAGATACGGTGGTGTTTTATGCAGCCCACGCCCTCGTGGATAATTATGTCACCAAGCAGGGAAGTCCCGGCAACCCCGTCACAGGCGATGCAGTAACAGGCACCAGCGGGCTGGCCTTTGCCTGTCTGGGCTGTACCCACTTCGACATGCAGACCAAATACCTGGTCACCCGATTCTATTATACCAGCCCGCGTTCCGTCATCAAGTCGGCCGTCGTCACGGAATACGATGACAAGGGGCATTCGATGATCACCCGGACCTTGTATGACTATCAGAATCCGGTGCATGCATGGCCGACCCATCAGCAGAAGACGGCGAGCACCGGCAAGACCATTGATCAATACTCGAAATATGTGCCGGACTATCCTGCGGCCGCCTCGTGCACGAATAGCTGCATGGCCGACCTGGCGGCGCAACTGAACGCCCTCAAGGCGGCTTATTTCCCTCTTTTTGGAAACGAGGATACCCGATTCCATATCAACCAGACCCTGACGGGCGGATATTCGGTTCCTATTTGTGTTCCAAATACCCCGGATTCGGTGATCTATTATGAAAATGTTTACCAGCAGGACCTTGATAATTATCAACAGGCAGTGGATTCCCTCTGTAATATTTACAACAGCTGTATTGCAGGGTACAACACCTGCGTGGCCAACTACTATAACACCGCATCTGACGATGCGAAAGGCCTGATCGACCTGCAGACGCAGCATAATATCGGGCCTGAGCTGGAGAAGACTGTATACAGGGACAACAGTCTGGTGTCCACGACCCAGACCTATTTCAAAACCTTTGGTCCCGGCAATACGCAGCAATCCCGGGTCATGGCGTCCATGGGCAATAATGTCCCCGAGAGCAGGCTGGAATACCTGGACTATGACGCTTATGGCAAGCTGAAGGTGATGCGTAAATCCAATGACATGCCCCTCAGCTATATATGGGATTATCACAACGAGTTCCCGGTGGCGGAGGTTAAAAATGCGGATATAGCCTCCGTCGCCTATACTTCATTCGAGGCGGATGGAAAAGGCTACTGGGATTATACCACCAGTGCGAGGACGCCGGTGACGGGGATCACAGGCGCCCGCTCCTACAACCTGCAGGACGGCGCCATCAGCCGGCAGGGACTGACGCCGGGAAAGGCTTACATCATCAGCTACTGGAGCCAGAATGGCAGCTATTACATTTCCGGTGGCACTGCCACTACCAGGACCGGCAAGACCGTGAATGGCTGGACCTATTATGAGCATGTGGTGACGGCCGGATCTTCCATTTTGACGGTGAGTGGCGGCGGATGGATAGACGAGCTGCGATGTTATCCTTCCCAGGCGCAGATGACGACCTATACCTATGACCCCCTGATAGGAATGACCAGCTCCTCGGATGCACAAGGGCGTGTGACCTATTATGAGTATGATGGGCTTGGGAGGCTGGTGACCGTGAAAGACCAGGATGGAAACATCATCAAAACACTGGAATACCATTTCCAGGATCAATAAACACAACTGCTTATCAGATGTTAAAGAAATTAGCTTTCATCATATTCTCCCTGCTGGTGTCTTTCACCTGCCTGGCGGGACGTTCATTTTTCATTACCATTTCGGGACCAACTTCTGTGTTCGGAGGCAGCCTGTATATCTATCACGCCAGCGCCACCCTGCCGGCCGGCTATTACTGGGCGGCCGCCAATGGGAGCATATCGTACCAAAATGGCATCGAGGGTGATGTGACATGGTTTACGGGGTCCTATACCAGCGGCACCGTCATGATCAAGAATGCGTCGGGTGGTACAGTGGCATCGTTGAACGTCACGATAACCCAGTGGCCGACGCTGACGGCAGGGAGCATCAGTCCCTCCTCGCAGTATATCAACTATAACAGCGTCCCTTCCAACCTGTCAGGCTCGACGCCAACAGGCGGTAACCTTACGTATAGTTATCAATGGCAGTCATCGCCCGATAACAGCAGCTGGTCCTCCATATCAGGAGCTAACAGCCAGGATTATGCGCCAGGAAGCCTGACCTCCACGACCTATTTCCGGCGCATCGTCACCAGCGTCGGACAGACTGCCTACACCGGCAGCGTAGTAGTGAATGTGTATCCCATCCTGCAGGGGGGAGGCGTCAGCCCTTCTTCTCAGTCGATCAATTACGCTTCGATCCCCTCCACCCTTTCTTCTACAGGGGTATCGGGCGGGAGCGGGAGCTCTTACGGATATCAATGGCAAAGCTCACCGGATAATGCCAGCTGGAGCGATATTCCCGGTGCGACCGGGTCTTCCTTTACGCCCGGCATCCTGACGGCCCAGGCCTATTACCGGGTAGTTGTCACTAATAATGGAGTGACGGCCTACAGCAGTGCGGCCGTAGTGAATATCTATCCCCCAGTGCAGGGGGGGAGTGTCAGCCCTTCTTCCCAGACAATCAATTATAATTCGGCGTCGTCCATGCTCAGCAGCTCGGGTGTGTGGGGCGGCAGCGGCGCGTACAGCTATCAATGGCAGAGCTCCCCGGACAACGGCAGCTGGAGCGACGTTTCCGGCGCGACCGGGTCCTCTTTCAGTCCCGGGAACCTGACGGCAACGACCTGGTACAGGGTGGTCGTCACCAGCAACGGGGCGGCCAATTACAGCGGCAATGCCGTCGTCAATGTATATCCCGCCCTGCAGGGCGGAGCGGTGAATCCTTCTTCCACCCTGGTGATCCAATACAATACCAGCCCGGGCACTTTTTCGATCACAGGCGTGTCCGGTGGCAGCGGTGTTTATGGCTACCAGTGGCAAAGCTCGCCGGACTACACCAACTGGACGGATATCGCCGGCGCAACGGGGACCAGCTATACGGCCGGTAATCTCCTTGCAACTACTTATTACCGGGTGGTTGTCACCAGCAATGGGGCCACGTCCTACAGCACGAACGAGGGCGTCCAGGTGATCCCTCCCCTGAGCGGGGGAACCATCAGCGGGCCTTCTTCGCCTGTGGCCTATGGCAGCGTAGTCGCTATTTCCAATGTGCAGGCAGCAGCGGACGGCGCTTGCGGAGGCGCTTCCAGCTATATATGGCAGCAGAGTTTGGATGGCGTTCAATTCACCAATATGTCCGAAGGCACGAGCCCGGCCTATACCAATACCGGGCTTACCTATAGCGCTTATTTCAGGCGGGTGGCCATTTGCCAGTCCGACGCTGCGAATTCCAATACAGTCTGGGTGCAGGTGAGGCCTGCATTGGTGGCAGGTACCGTTGTGCCGGACGCGCTCGTCCTTGGGGCCGGGGTCGACCCGGGTACGCTGACGGCAAATCCTGCCGGAGGAGGCGCCTGCAGCGGAGCTTATTCATATTCCTGGCAACAAAGCACGGATGGGGTTAATTTTTCGGCGATCGGTGGGGCTTCGGGTCAGAACTATGCGCCCGGCAGTTTGTCGGCTACAGCCTATTTCAGGCGGCAGGTGGTTTGCGGGCCGGATACGGCGTACAGCAATATTTCTGCCATCACCATCGGGGGGGGACTTGGCGCCAATCCGAACTATGTACGGGAAAGGGTGATCACCCGTCCTGGCGTCACGGATATGGTCGCGGCGGGGCAATTGACAGATGTAGGGGATGTGAAGCAGACCACGCAGTATTTCGACGGCCTGGGCCGGCTGGTGCAGACGGTGAGCCGGCAGGCGACGCCTTTGCAGAAGGACATGGTAACGATCTCGAACTATGATCCGTATGGCAGGCAGACGACCAGTTTCCTGCCTTATGTCTCCCCGGCCAATGACGGCAATTACCGGACCAATGCACAGGCGGAGCAATATACCTTCAATACCTCCATGTATCCCAATGAACAATATTATTACGCGCAGACGGACTTTGAATATTCTCCCCTGAATCGTAAGGAGGCCACGTATGCGCCGGGAATGAACTGGGCGGGCGGGGGGCATAGTACAGGCGTGCAGGAGTTGATCAACGAAGCTGCTGACAGTGTACATGTCTGGAGTATTGGTCTTGCTGTGGGGGCCTTTCCCTCAGGTGTGACGCTGTACGCCCCCGGGCAATTATATAAAGAGATAACGACGGATGAACAGGGTCACCGGACTATGGAGTTCAGGGATAATGAAGGGCGTGCAATACTTAAGAGGACGCAGCTAATACCAAATCCGGGCTCCGGCCATGCCGGCTGGCTCAATACATATTATGTATACGATGATCAGGGCAATGTCCGGTGTGTCATACAACCGGCGGCGGTGGAATGGCTGATGGCCAATGGTTGGGACCTTTCAAATACCGCCGGGCAGCAGGTAGCCGGAGAGCTTTGTTTCCGTTATGAATATGATGGCCGCAACCGGGTGGTCATAAAAAAGACCCCGGGGGCCGGGGAGGTTTGGATGGTCTATGATGCGCGCGACAGGTTGGTGATGAAGCAGGACTCCAATCTGCGGGTGCAGGGTAAATGGCTTGTGACGGAATACGACAGCCTCAACAGGCCCTGGCGAACCGGGCTGCTCACTGATGGCAATACGCTGACCTATCACCTGGCCCAGGCGTACAACAGCATTGTATATCCCAGTACGAGTGCGGGTTATGAGGTGCTTACACAGAATTATTATGATGACTATACATGGACAAGCACTGCCGGCAGCAGCCTGTCCTCTACCCTGGCTGGCGGGCCAGTCACCAACGGCAGCTATTTTATCACAGGTTATAATGCGGCGCCTGTGTATGCCCAGCCTGTAACGACTTCGTATATTACCAGGGGCCTGTCGACGGGAGCCATGACCAAAGTGATCGGCTCCTCTCCGGACCAGTACCTGTACAAGGTGAGTTTCTATGACGACCAGGGCCGGGAGATCCAGTCGCAAAGCACCAACTATACCGGCGGTGTGGATACGATGACAACACAGTATGATTTCAGCGGCAAACCTTTAAGGATACTGTTCGGTCACCATAAGGAGGGTAACAATGCCCAGGGCCATACGGTGGTTACGAAGATGAATTATGATGCGGGACATCGTCTTCAAAGCACCTGGAAGAACATAGATGGCGCTGCCAGCGACCACCTGATCGACTCGCTGCAGTACAATGAGCTGGGGCAGGTGCAAGCCAGGTACCTCGGCAATGCCCTGGACAGCCTGATATATGATTATAATATCAGGGGCTGGCTGACGGGGATCAATAAGAATTATGTAGGAGGCGCGGGGAACCATTATTTCGGGATCGAGCTGGGCTACGATAAGGCCGGCTCTATCGTTGCGAACACTGCTTATGCTAACCCAGCCTACAACGGCAATATAGCAGGCATAACCTGGAAAAGCGCGGGGGATGAAATGGCCCGGCGTTATGATTTTTCCTATGACGGGGTGAAACGGCTGAGGGCAGCTGATTTCAACCAGTACAATGGCAGCAGCTTTGACAGATCTGCCGGCCTTGACTTCAGCGTGAACAACCTGGGTTATGATGCCAATGGAAATATCCTGTCCATGGTGCAGAATGGGTGGAAGGTGGGCGGCAGTCGCCCGATGGATATGCTGAGCTATGCTTATATGAATAATGGGGTCAGCAACAAATTACTGGCAGTGACGGAAGATGCGAGCATCGACACCACCGACAACCACGCCGGCGATTTTACAGACAGGAACCGCAGCCTGGACGACTACAGCTATGACGGCAATGGCAACCTGTTGCTGGATAAAAATAAACGTATCCGTAACATTTCATACAATTTCCTGAATTTACCTGAAAAGATGGGCATGGATAAGAATGGAGGTGGGTCCAAAGGCAATATCGTATATGCCTATGATGCGGGCGGCAACAAACTGGCTAAGGTAGTGACGGATAGCACGGTGACGCCGGTGAAGATCACAACGACCACTTACATCGGCGGATTTATATACCGGAACGATACCCTGCAGTCTGTTGGACATGAGGAAGGAAGGATCCGGCTTGCCAACCAGTATTTCCTTGGGGGGGATAGCGCCTACCGGTATTTCTACGACTATTTTGTAAAAGACCATCTGGGCAATGTCCGGATGGTGCTAACAGAACAACAGGATACGGCACAATATATTGCCACGATGGAGGCGGCTTACCGTGCCCGGGAAACGGCCCTGTTCTATAACATAGCGTCTACCAGTTACCCGGCTTCCTCGGTACCCGGCGGCTACCCGGCGGACAATACGACGGTTCCCAATGATTCGGTGGCGAAAGTCAATGGCAACGGTCAGAAGGTAGGGCCGGCCCTGTTGTTAAAGGTGATGAGCGGGGACTCGGTGG
>Ga0163162_10008036_pt1 | contig 10292 bp, 12 predicted proteins | sample S55metaG_FD_115310 | JGI IMG/M metagenome (GOLD analysis project Ga0163162, IMG submission 115310) | Switchgrass rhizosphere microbial communities from Kellogg Biological Station, Michigan, USA - S5-5 metaG | ecosystem: Host-associated > Plants > Roots > Rhizosphere > Soil | place: USA...
ATGTGATGGGCCATGGTGGCCGGGAGATCGGGTGCCACGATGGTCCACACGTCCGGTTCGCCACTGGCTGCCAGCACGTCGGCCGGCTCACCTGCCGACATCGCGCCTGCATGGAACCCCGTGAGCTGGTTGTGGTCACGGTCGGTGAAGATGGTGGCCACCGCCGTATGCTGGCCCGCCACCACCCGCACCTGGGTCGCGTCCACCCCCAGGCTGGCCCAACGGGCCTGGAGCGTGGCGGCCTGGTCGGCGCCCACCGCCCCCACCAGGCATGGCCGCTCGCCCAGTTGAGCCAGGGCATAGGCGATGTTGGCACCGGTCCCGCCCCAGGATTCACGCAACGTGGGCATGTCGAAGGCTACGCTCAGGCGATGAAGCTGATCAGGCAGCAAATGATCACTGAAAAGGCCAGGGGTGATCAGGATACGGTCGAGCGCAATGGAGCCACAAACCACGTGCGAGCGCATGTCCAGGGCCTCCGATGGGTGGACCAGTATACCTTGAAATCCTGGCCTGTTTCAAGGGCGCTTGCATCTGCCCGATCTTACGCCATACTGAGGCCATCCCCGTTCATGGGGCCCTTCCCGGTTGTCCTTCCATGCCTGTCGCTCCGGCCGCGGCCCGTGCCGCCTATTTCGCCTTCTTCCTTGCCCTGGTCTGCGCCGTTGCCGCTGCCGCGGGGGCGTTTGCCTGGACCCTTCAACCCCGCCATGGCCTGGGCCCCTTTGCCCTGGCCGCCTTCGGTTTGATGGGCACCGTAGCCTGGATCAGCCATGGCCTGACCCGGCTGCGCCCGGCGCCCTTGCCCCCGCTGCGCCCGGAACTGTCCGAACGCTACCACGGCCAGCCGCTGCCCCGCCGCTAGGGCGATGCCCACCCGGGGCTGGTCAAGACCCGGCCTGGTGCGCTACACTGCCGCTCCGTTCGGCCACCTGGCTCTCCCATGGCATCCCCCCGTCCCACCGCCACCTGCCTCAAGCGCCTGTTCACGGCCTTGCGCAGCGTGCGGGTGCGCGAAGTCGGGCTCGATGAGGTCGAGCTCCATAAACACATTTCACAAGCCCTGACCCAGGCCGGCATCGCCCATCGCCGTGAATACGCCTTTGCCCCCCGTTGCCGGGCCGATTTCTGGATTGAGCCGGGCATCGTCATCGAAGTGAAAAAACGTCGCCCCGACCGGGCCAAGCTGACCGTGCAGCTGACCCGCTACGCCCAGGTGCCCACTGTGCGCTACCTGGTGGTCATGCTCGAAAAGTCCATCAGCCTCGAACCGGTGCTCGAAGGCGTCCCGGTCCGCGTGGTCAGCATGAACGCTGCCTGGGGCGTGGCGGTATAGCTGGAACACCCGTCCAGGTTTTGCTACACTAACCCCCAGACGTCTACTTGGGAGCACCCCATGGGTGGTTCAGCGCTTTCCGTGCCGACCGGTCGCTTGCCGGCGGCGACCTATCATCCCCTGGCCGATAAGCTGGGACGGGCGCTGTCGGAAGCCTTCGGCGCCACGGTGTATACAATCCCTGCCTACCGCTCCAAGCCTGATTTTGGCGACCTGGACCTGATCGTGGAAAGCGAGCCGATCATGGCCGCCGGTGGTCAGGAAGCGCTGGAGCGCTGGAGCGTGGCGTATGGACACTCCCGTGAGTGTTTCTGCGAAACCAACAGCACCGTCTTTTCCTTCGATTACCGCGATCAGTCCACCGATGCCACCGGCTTCCAGGTGGACCTGCTCTTGACCCCGCGCGCCGAGCTGGACGTTGCCCGGTCGTATTTTTCCTACAACGACCTGGGCAACCTCATCGGGCGCACCGCGCACAAGATGGGGTTTTCCCACGGCCACCGTGGCCTGCTCTATCCCATGCGCGACGGTACCCACCAGTTCCAAAACGTGGTGGTCAGCCAGGATCTCGATCTGATCTTGCCTTTCCTGGGTTATGATCCGGTCCGCTTTCGGGCCGGCTTTGACGACCTGCAGGACATTTTTAACTACGCCGCGAGCACGCCGTACTTCAACAAGGACAGCTTTTTGCTCGAAAACCGCAACCACACCTCGCGCACACGCGACCGTAAGCGGCCCACCTACACGGCCTTCCTCACGTGGATCGCGGAACAGTCCGGCTTGCCCGCCTACCCGTGGGTGGCCCGCCCTGAGCGCGATGGTGAGCCCGATCCTGCCGTGTTGGCCACCTTGGCCAACGAGCGGGCACACTTCCTGGCCCTGGCCCGGCAAACCTTCCCAGGTTTTGGTGCGCAGGTCGATGCCGCGCTGCAGGCCCTCACCGATGGCCGGGCGGCCCGCCAGCGTTTCAGCGGCGAGGTGGTGGGGGCCCTGACGGGGTTGGCGGGCAACCCCCTGGGTCAGTTCATGGAAAGCATGCGCAAAGAGCTCATCCATCCCCAGACCCTGGCCGAATGGCTTGCACCCCAAACCGATGCGCAGGTGGCTGCTGCCGTCCAGGATCACCTGACGGGGTTTGTGCCCCGTCCCTATGTGCCCAAGCCTGCGTCCCAGCGTGCCCGCCGCCCCTGACCCATCAGGCTTGCTCCCCATGGGTCCCTGACGTAGGATGGGGCTTTCCCTTTGTAACGCCCAGGCCCGCCTGGGCGCTGCCATGAGCCCCATCATGCCCCCGATCCCCGAGCTTCCCGCCTACTTGACCCTGCCACCCGAAGGCGGCGATACCTTTGGCACGCTCCGCCGCTTGCCTGACTGCTGGGAACTGGTGGACGCAGAGCCTGCTGCTGCCGAACTGGCCAAGCGGCTGTTCCCGGGCTCGTCCGGCCGCGGTGCAGGCAAGGCACGCTTCTTTGTCAACAAGCGCTTGTTCGCCGACCTGGTGTGGTTCCTCCAGCGCTGGCCCATGGTCATTGAAGACCGCCCTGCCTTCTTGGTGGACTACGCCCTGACCTGTCAGTATGTGCGCGACCGGGATGCCTTCAACCGCGCTCCCATGGCGGCTTTGCCGGGCCTGGATTTTTGTGGCGAACTCCGGCCTTTCCAGCAAGAAGGCCTGGCCTGGGCCATGGTCAACGAGCGCACGCTGATCGCCGATGAGATGGGCCTGGGTAAGACCATCCAGGCCATTGCCTGGCTGTCCGCGCGCGACCACTGGCCGGCGGTGATTGTGGTACCGCCCCACCTGATCACCCACTGGGAAAAAGTCCTGCCCGTATTCTTGAAGCATCCCGAAGGGACCAAGGGCGACCCCATCGAAGTTCATACCATCCGTGGCCGCAAGAACTACGACCTGCCCAAGGCCCACGTTTACCTGATCCATTACCTGCTGCTCAACGACTGGCGCAAACCCCTGGAAGCCCTGGGCACCCATTCACTGGTGTTCGATGAAATCCAGGAGCTGCGCCACGGCACCAGCCAGAAATACTCAGCCGCCAGCGCCCTGGCTAGTAAGTCGCCCGGCGTGCTGGGCTTGTCGGGCACGCCGATCTACAACTACGGCGGCGAAATCTGGAACGTGCTCAACATCATCGAATACCACTGCCTGGGCGACTGGGACAGCTTTACCCGAGAATGGTGCCATGGGTATGGCAACGTCCAGGTCAAGCAACCCGACGTGCTCAATGCCCACCTCAAGCGCGAAGGGCTGATGATCCGCCGCCTGAAGAAAGACGTGCTCAAGGACCTGCCCGAAAAGCAGCGCGCCGTGGTCGAGCTCGACAGTGACGACAGCTACTACAACAAGATGATCGGTAAAGCAGTGGACCTGGCCATCGCAGCAGCCCAGACCAAGGACAACATGGAGCGCGGTCGCCTGGAGCTCAATGCCCTGACTGAAACCCGTCGCATCACCGGCCTGGCCAAGGCTCCGGCGGTGGCCGATTTCATGCGCACCATGCTCGAAGCGGGCGAGCCGACCTTGCTCTTTGTCTACCATCACGATGTGGTGGATTTTCTGGTGGACAAGCTTCGCGACTTCCACCCACGCGTGATCAGCGGCCGGGAAACCCAGGCCGAAAAGAATCAGGCGCTGGAAGACTTCAAGTCCGGCAAAACCAATGTGTGCTTGATTTCCTTACGTGCTGCCGCTGGTCTGGATGGCTTTCAGGAGCGTGCCCGCGTGGTGGTCTTTGCTGAACTGGACTGGTCACCGGCCGTACATGCCCAGGCCGAAGACCGCGCCCATCGCATGGGTCAACTTGGCTCGGTGCTGTGCTATTACCTGGTCACACGGGTGGGCACGGACCTGGATATGCAAGAAGCCCTGGGCTTGAAAATTGCCCAGTTCCTGGGGGTCATGGGCGATGAGGCCCCCACCGATACCGACCGTGTACTGGCCGATCAGGCTTCGAAAAAACACATGCGACAAGTGCTCAACCGCCTGACCGCCAAGCACCGCAAGCTGGGCAAGGCCGCCGCTTAGCGCGGCCCCGTTGCCGTCACGTCCCGCGCGCAGCCGGCGGCAGCCTGGCTCACCCCGGTGTTCTGGAGCACCTGCCGGCCCAGGCAAGTCCGGTAGGCCTGGGTCAGGATCGCCTGGCGCGCTGGCGATTGCCCGGCCAGCACCGACGCGGGCAGCGTTGCCACCTCCGCCTGGGCCGCCTGGCTGGCCACCCAGTGCCCCCGCCAGGCCAGGGTGAGCGACGCGGCCAGGAGCAGGCCGACCCCGGCTTTGAGGAAGATGGTGCGCTTGCGCATGGAAAGCTCCAACAAGGAAGAGGCGCAGCCTAGCACAGGGCCCACCCCCGTTGCCAGCCCCGCTCTCTGGCGCTAGGCTACCGGTCATGGACCTGCCCTTCCCCTTCAGCCTGACCGATGACGCTGCCCGGCACATCCTGGCCCAGGCTGCCATCGCCAATGAACCCGCGCGCCTGCGCGTGGCCATCGAGGGCGGTGGCTGCTCAGGCATGCGCTACCAGTTTGCCTTTGATCCCGATGTGCTTGACGATGACATGGAGCTGACCATCGATGGCCTGACCGTGGCGTGCGATCCGATCTCGGCGGTCTACCTGCAGGGTGCACAGTTGAGCTATGAAGACAACCTGATGGGGGCGCAACTGACCTTGCGCAACCCCAACGCCACCCGCACCTGTGGGTGCGGTCAATCCTTTTCGGCCTAACCTAAGGTTCAACCATGCTCGGGGCACTGATGGGAGATATCATGGGCAGCCGCTACGAAGGGCCCGGCTGGCTCGATGACCCCCAGGCGGCCCCTTTGTGGTCGGCCGATGCCCAGTTCACCGATGACAGCGTGCTAACGGCCGCGGTTGCCCAGTGGCTGCTCGATGGCGGCGCCCTGGCTTACCACCTCCATGGCCTGGGTCGGCGCCACCTGACCCGCGGCTTTGGCCAGGGCTTCCTCACCTGGCTCCTGACCGAACCCCCCGGCCCCGCCTACCAGTCCTGGGGCAACGGCGCGGCCATGCGCGTCAGTCCTGTTGCCGCCTGGGCCAACACCCCCGAAGAGCTGCTGATCCTCGCCCGCGCCAGCGCCCTGCCCACCCACGACCATGTCCAGGGCATCCGGGGGGCGCAGGCGGCCGCCTGGGCCATCCGCTACGCGTTCGAAAATCCCCATGATTCCAACGCCCTGCTAAGCGACATCGAAACGCGCTTTGGCTATCGCCTGGCTGCCTTTGACCCGAGCGCCGTGCGCGCCCGCGGCTTTGAGCTCGAATGCGAAGCCACGGTGACCTCGTCGGTATGGGCAGCGGCCCATGGGGGCTCGATCGAGGGTGCCATGCGCCTGATCCTGGCCCTGGGTGGGGATACCGACACCATGGGCGCCATCGCCGGCCCCATCTGTGAAGGCTTGTATGGCCTGTCGGCCGAAACCGTGGCTCAGTTGCCCCGCTACTTCCACCCCGCCGATGGCGTGTGGTCGACCCTGGCCCGGTTCTACGCCCACCCGCGCGTCGCCCAGCGACTGGCCACCTGGGGACGTCTGCCACCCACCCCGTGGCCCATGGCGATCGGCTCGCCCACCTTACGGCTTGGGCGGTTTTAGCGGCGACCCGGCCGGCGGGCGGGCTTGGTCGGGCGATGAAGCTCGTTGACCCGTTCCCACAACTGGACCCGCTCCTTCGCCCACAGCCAGGTTTCCACCACCGTGTAGTCGCGTTGGGTGAAGGGGTGGCCCTCCTTGCGCCACATCGCCATCTGTTGCCGGGCCACCGGATCGGCGGCGGCAGCCACCGACAACGCCTTGAGCTCGTCCGGTTCCAGCTCCATCTCGCTCATTCGACGTTGGTTGAGATGGCGCAACGCCAAGGCGGTCACGATCGCCGCCAGGGCCAGGGCTCCGCCGAAGGCGACATGGTGGAAGCTGCTAAGCAGAACTCCGCTTGCCGGGCCACCGAACAGCAGCAGGCCGATCACCGACCGCCGCGTGCCAATCGCCCCATTGGCATCGCGCTGGTCCGCCACGCGGATGACCGGTGCGGTGCGGTCGTGGCTGGCCAGGGTCCGTTTGGCCTGGTCGGCCGCTTGCCCGGCCCGTTTGCTCAACGTCGACAGCAACAGGTGCTGCTTCTCACTCAAGGTCCCGGTCAGGGTCGTGAACCCTTCGGGCGTGGTGGGATAACGTATTGCCAGGGAAGCTTTTTTACGGCGGCCAAATCCAAACATGACACATCCAGGGGCACAACAGGAGGGGCCGGCATCATGCCAGAACTTGCCGCGCGCAGCAAGGGCTCGATCCCAGACCCCTTCTCGGCCATCTCCATGGCTACCGATCACACCGGCCGCTCAGGCGCGAAGCCAGCCGGGGTTCGGGACGGGATAGGCCCGAGGCGAAATCCCATTCAGGATAAAGGCTTGTCATTGCCCGGGCAACGTGGGAAAATGAACCCAACCTCCACCGGATTGTGCCCATGTCTTCCTCCGCCGAAGCCGAAACCAAAGTCAAGCCTTTCGTGGTCAGCGTATCGGCCCGTGCCCTGTTTGACCTGGAAGACGCTCACGAGATCTTCGAGCGGGAAGGTCGGGAAGCCTTTATCCGGCACATGATCGAAAACGAGGACAAGCCCCTCAGCCCGGGTCCGGCCATGGGTTTGATTCGCAAGCTGCTCAACCTCAACCAGATGCTGCCTCCCGAAGCTCCGCATGTGGAAGTGGTGCTGATCTCGCGCAATGGCGCCGAAACCGCCCCGCGCCTGTTCAACAGCATGGAGCACCACAACGTGCCCCTGTTGCGCTCGGTGCTCACCGATGGTGAGCCCAGCTCCAAGTATATCCGTCACCTCAAGGTCAACCTGTTCTTGTCCTCCAACCCGGACCAGGTGGTCAAGGCGTTGTCGGAGAACATCGGCGCCGCTACCATGATGCCGCGCCCCGCTGCCCAGGACACCCAGAACCCGACCCAACAGCGGCGCCAGGATCAGATCCGTATTGCGTTTGACGGCGACGCGGTGCTTTTCAGCGATGAATCCGAAAAAGAGTTCGCTGCCGGCCAGCTCGAAGGCTTCAACCGGTTCGAAGAGCAGCACCGCAACCGTAGCCTGCCCGGTGGTCCGCTGCGCTCGTTCCTGGAATTCCTCCATACCGTTCAGCAGTTCCTGCCGGCGGGAGATGAGTCCCCCGTGCGCACCGCGTTGGTTACCGCACGTGGCAACCAGGGCGCCTGGCGCCCGCTGCGCACCTTCAAGGAATGGGGCATCCACGTCAACGAAGCGATGTTCATGGCCGGCGCCGACAAAGCAGCGGTCGTGGCGGAGTTTGGTCCAGACCTCTTCTTCGATGATAGCAAGTCCCACATCCAGAATGCCATGAAGTATGTCAATGCCGGCCATGTGCCCTATGGCGTGCGCAACCAGGCCGGTGCCGATGAACGCAACTTCACCGGTGGCGGCCAGGAGCTCGACGCCCAAGCCAACGGCGGCAAGCCGCTGGCGGGCCAGACGGATCCGGACCGCCCGGGCGCCGATGCAGCCGAAATCCGCACGCCCGCCCGGCGCCCCCGCCCGCGCTAACAAGAGGGCGGGGCAGCATCCACGGAGTCCGGGTGCCTGCCTGGGCTGCGTTGACATGGACACGACACGGCTAACTGCCACTTAAATAGGGGCCGGCAGCCAGGGTTCCCATCCCCCTTGATCGTCCTAGGGTCAACGCACGACCCCCATTGGAGAGCGATCATGTTGCGTTGGGCCCTCATCTTCCTCGTCGTTGCGCTCGTTGCCGGATTCTTCGGTTTCTTCAGCCTGGCTGGCCTGGCGGCTACCATCGCCAAGGTGCTCTTCTTCCTCTTCATCGTCTTGCTGGTGGTCGCCCTCCTCGGCGGCGGTCGCTTTTTGGGCGGCCGCGGTGGACCGGTGGTCTAGCCACCCGCATGGGGGCAGCCCATGGTGAGCTGCCCTTAACCGGGGGTCCTCCTTGGGAGGACCCCCTTTCATGCCCCTTGAGCCTTCTGCAGGATGCATGGTAGGCTGAGCCCCCCTTCAACCGGATGCCCCCATGATCAGCCTGGAAAAAACCCATTCTGCCCGCATCGATCTGACCAAGCACGAAGCCTTTGGCAAAGTAAAGATCAACCTGAACTGGGGCGGCAAGAAAGCCGGCCTTCTGGGGGGACTGTTCGGCGGGGCCAAGAAGGTCGACCTGGATTTGGGTTGCCTCTACGAGCTGGCCGATGGTCGCAAGGGGGCCGTCCAGGCCCTGGGCAACAACTTCGGCAGCCTCGACCGTGAACCTTTCATCCAGCTGGCGGGGGATGACCGCACGGGCGAAAATAACGATGGCGAGTGGCTGGGCATCAACGGCGCCCAGTGGGCCCAGGTCAAGCGCGTGCTGGTCTACGCCTTCATCTACGAAGGTGTGCCCAGCTGGGAAAGCACCAATGGCGTGATGACGGTCTACCCACCCAAGGGCGATCCGATCCGCATCGAGCTGGCCGGCGATGGCCAAAAGCACAGTTTCTGCGTCGGTGCACTGCTCGAAAACGAAGGTGGGCAGATGAAGGTAACCCGTGTGGACCGCTACTTTGAGGGCCACGCCAAGGCCGACCAGGCCTTCGGTTGGGGCATGCACTGGGTGTCGGGCAGCAAGGACTAAGCCCGCCTTGACCGATGGCGCCTGCTCGCTATGGTGGGCGCCATCGTCCCCGTCGAGCACCCTCATGCTGTTGATTCCCTACACCCTCCAGGCCGGCCCTTTTGGCCTGGGCCTCCATACGGTCAACCCCCTGATGGCGGGGGAAGTGGTTTACCGTATGGTTCCCGCCCTGTTGCTGACCCTCTCCGATGAAGCGGTGCGCCAGTGGCCCCAGGAAGTACAAGAGCGCTTCCGCCGACATGCCTACCGCGGCCAGGGCCCTGATCGCCTGACCGATGCGTTCTACTACAACGCCGACGACTCTCGCTTCATGAACCACGCCCCCACCCCCAGCCTGCGCGCCATTGGCCAAGGGCAGGTCTACGTAGCCGCCCGCGACCTGCCAGCCGGTGCGGAGCTAACGTGCGATTACGCCGATTTCGCCCAACGGGGCGAAGCCTGTTTCAATTTCTAGCGAGCCGTCTTAGCGCAGGCTGGATCGACGCCGCGTGGCCGGTTCCGTCATCCCTGCATCCGCCCTTCCCGTTTCGCCGGTGATCCCATGAAGCCGTTGGGCCGCCAGACGTTCCCGGGCACGTGCCTGAGCCTGCTCGCGTTCTTCGACCTTTCGCTTACGCAGCAGATCACGGACATGGTCCACTTGGAGCAGCAGCCAATAGGCCGGATCCAGGGCCGGACCCTGGGTGATGGTCAGCTGGCTTTGCCGGATGGGCAGGTCCAGCGGGCACGAATACAGCGGCCCATGCTCCGGCTGGTGGAAGGCCCTCAGTTGAAGCAACGGATCCTGGGACGGGGCGACCACGTCCGCCACTTCCAGCCACCGGTTGGGTGCTTCGCGCACCAGGTCTTCGCGTTCCTGGCGCACGTGTCGGGCCAGCTTGTTGGAGCGCAAATAGTGAGTAAGCCACGCCGCATCCGGGCGCACCTGGCTGCGGGGGCCGTCGAGGGCGACATCGCGGTAATGAGCCCAGATCGAACGGCCTTCTCCCATCAGGCGCGCCGAAGGCGACTCCGGATCGGGGCAGTAGGTCAGCGCATCGCTGCCCAGCGCCAGCAGCTGCCCGGTTTCTTCCCCTTCCCCGGCCGGACCCTTGAACAAGCGTACCTTCAGCGTGGGCAAGCTCATCACCATCCGAGGGGCGTCTGGATCGAAGCCATACGCCGCTTGTGGACGGGGTTCATCCCGTGACCCATGGGTGTTGGCGCGGTAGGTGCGGTAGGCAAGGTCTTCGTGCTTGGCATCGAAGTAGGTGATCTTAGGCATGGGGTGTTTAACCGTCCTGGAATTGGG
>Ga0163162_10008037_pt1 | contig 10289 bp, 7 predicted proteins | sample S55metaG_FD_115310 | JGI IMG/M metagenome (GOLD analysis project Ga0163162, IMG submission 115310) | Switchgrass rhizosphere microbial communities from Kellogg Biological Station, Michigan, USA - S5-5 metaG | ecosystem: Host-associated > Plants > Roots > Rhizosphere > Soil | place: USA: Michigan...
GCCGTCTACCCGGTCGATGGCGCCGACGCCGACGAGTTCAAGCGCTGGTTCGAGCGCGACATGAAGCCCGCGCTGGCGCAGGCCGGGATTGAGGTTTCCGGCTGGTTCGAAACCGAGCCCGCACCGAACAATTTCCCGCGCCTGCCGGTGCGCGAAGGCGAACACGTGCTGGTCTGGATCGCGCGCTTCGCCGAGCGCAAGAGCGGCGATGCCGCGTTGCGCGAGCTGACACGCTCGCCGCTCTGGCGCGATACGCTCGGCCCGGGACTGCGGCGGCGCCTGCTCGGTATGCCGCAGCTGCTGCGACTCGAACCGACGGCGCGCTCGTTGCTGCGATGAGGGAGAGGGGAATGATCGTTGCGCCGTGCCGTGACATCTCCTAGCACGCTGTTTGCTGGGATTTCCCCTCACCCCTTGCGCGCTTTAGGCTCGGCAATCCTGCCTCGCCAATCGATCGCCGAAGCGTGCGCGTTGATCTCCTCCGGGAGCACTGCTTGCGGAAATTCCCCCTCACCCCTTGCCCTCTCCCTCAAGGGGAGAGGGGGAGTGATCGTTGCGCTGCGCACAACATCTTTGTGTGATAAAAGCAGCGAGGGATGCGCCGCGCCGATCGACTGTTCCTCATCATTCACGCTCTGCGCGGGCGCCGTACGGCATTACCGGCGCGGCGCCTGGCCGAGACGCTCGGCGTTTCGCTGCGCACCGTCTATCGCGATGTCGCCGACCTGCAGGTTTCCGGCGTGCCGATCGAAGGCGAGGCCGGCGTCGGCTATGTGCTGCGCAAGGGTTCGGACATCCCGCCGCTGATGTTCAACGCCGACGAACTCGAAGCCCTGGTGGTCGGCACGCGTTTCGTGCGCGCGTTCGGCGGCGAGCACCTGGCGCAATCCGCGCGCGCGGCGCTGCTCAAGATCGAAGCGGTGCTGCCGCCGGAATTGCGCACGCGCACGCGGCGCTCGCGCATCTTCGCGCCGCCGCGCCGCGACCGCATCGAGGCGACCGCCGTGATCGACCGCCTGCACGCAGCAATCGAGCGACATCAGGTGCTGCGCATGGAATATCACGACGAGAGTGGACGAGCCAGCGCGCGCGATGTCGAGCCGCTGTGCCTGGCGTTCTGGGGCGGCGCGTGGACGCTGGGAGCCTGGTGCCGGTTGCGCAGCGACTTCCGCAATTTCCGTCCGGACCGCATTGCCCGTTTCGACACGACCGGCGAGACGTTCGTCGAAACCGCCGAGCGCGGCCTCGTCGCCTACCTGCGCTCGGTCGGCGGCGACGCCGAGGCCTTCGAGGACTAGGCGCTGCACGCGCCCGCCTGAAGCATCACTTGTCCGGCTTGGTCGCGGCCTTCGCTTCGGCGGCGAGTGTGGCGCGGCGCGCTTCGATGAATTTTGTGATGTCGGCGGCCGAGACCTTGCCGGCCTTCGCCGTGTCGATCTCGTCAAAGTGCTTGGCGACGAACGGCATGCCCTTCTGCGCTTCCACCTTCGTCAGCATGCCGTCGTGATCGGTATCGGCAGCGGCGAAGCGCTCCTTCGCGTGCTCCAGCAGGCTCTTCAGGTGGTCGGCTTCGGTGGCTTGGGCAAATGCTGCCGCTGCGGGCAACAGCAGCAGGGCGAACGCGGCGACGCGGGCCTGCGAACGAACGAAAAGGCGAGCGAGCATGAGTGACTCCGAAAGGTTTCAAAAAGACATTGTACTGACCTGCGCCGGAACAAGTCGTTCCACGCACGACCAGTAGCAGCGCCGCGACTGAGCGCTGGCCGCTGTGACCGCCCACACGTGCTGCCTGCGCCTTCGGCGTAAGCTGCGCATTCTCAAAGCCGCGCAGCAGCAGGAACACATGACCGGGCCGCCGAATCTGCTCCGATGGACCGACCTTCTCGCTGGCACACCGATCGCCGGTCTGCTGCTGCCCGAGGCGGTGGCGTACGCGGGGCTCGCCAACCTGCCGCCGCAAGCCGGCGTCATCGCGCTGTTCGCCGGCTTGATCTGCTACGCCCTGATCGGGCGTAGCCCGTACGCGATCGTCAGCGCGACATCGTCCTCGGCCGCGGTGCTTGCCGCCGCAACGCTGACGATGGCAGGTGACGATCCGGCGCGACGCGTGGCGCTCGCCACGATGCTCGTCGGCGGCGCCGGTGTTGCGTTCCTGCTGGCCGGTGGTCTCAAGCTCGGCGCGATGTCGAACCTGATCGCGCGGCCCGTGTTGCGAGGCTACGCGTTCGGCCTGGCCATCGTGATTGCAATCAAGCAATGGCCGCATCTGGTCGGCTTGCATGTGCCGGCCGGATCGTTCGCGCAGGTGCTCGCGCAGATCGTGCAGGGTGTCGGCGACTGGCGGCCGGCGAGCGTTGGCTGCGGCCTCGCGGCGCTGATCGCCTTGTTCGCATTTGAGCGCGTGCGCAGCATCCCCGGCGCGCTCGTCGTCATCCTGGCCAGCATCCTCGCCTCGTCCTGGCTTGCCGAAAACGGCGTCGCGCTGACCGGGCCGATCCATCTGGCTCTGGCGATGCCGCAATTCCAATGGCCGGCGCGCGGCGACTGGCTGCCGCTGAGCGAGTTCTCGCTGGCGCTGATGTTCATCCTGTATGCCGAGTCCTATGGCTCGATCCGCACGTTGGCGCTGCGCCACGACGGCAGCGTGCAGGCGAACCGCGACCTCGTCGCACTGGGCGCAGCCAACCTGCTTTCCGGGCTGCTGCAGGGTACTCCGGTCGGTGCCGGTTACTCGGCGACCTCGGCGAATGAAGCGGCCGGGGCACAATCGCGCCTGGCCGGAGTCTACGCCGCGGGTACCGTACTGCTGCTCGTGCTGCTGTTCCTCGGCTGGATCGAGCGCATTCCGCAACCGGTGCTGGCGGCGATCGTGATCCACGCGGTCAGTCATTCGCTGCGCGCGAATATCTTCCGCACCTATTTCCGCTGGCGTCGCGACCGGCTGGTCGCGGTGATCGCCGTAGTTGCCGTGATCGTGCTCGGCGTGCTCGACGGGCTGCTCGCGGCGATCGCCTTCAGCCTGGCGATGCTGCTGCGCCAGCTGGCGCGCCCGCGTCTCGTCGTGCTCGGTCGTATGGGCGACCACGATTACGTCGATGCCGCGCGTTTTCCGCGTGCCGAAGTGCTTGCGGACTTGCTGGTCCTGCGCGCGGACGAGCCGCTGTTCTTCGCCAACGCCGACCCCGTGCTGGCCTTGGCGCGCGCCGAGGTGCTGCGCAACCCAGGCGCGCGAGTCGTTGTGCTGAGTCTCGAGGAATCGCCGAACCTCGACAGCACCGCGCTCGAATCGCTCGGCGAGTTCAGCGCATGGCTGCAGGCGCGCGGCTGCGAGATCCGCGTCGCCCGGCTGCGCGGTGCAGTCCACGATGCGCTGCAGCGGGCGGATTTTCCGCAACTGCGGGGCGCCGCACTGGAATACTCCAGTGTCGACGACGCCGTGCGGGGCAAGCGCGTGAATCTGACAAGCGACTGAAGCGCCGGCCCCATCCAACGGCACTCCCGCGCGCCGGAAACAATGCGATGATGGCGCGAACTCAAGCGGGGTAGAAACGATGAAGCAGTGGCTCGGCACGCTGGCGTTCAGCGCAGTGATGATGGCGGCGGCGACGGCACAGGCCGGGGCGGACAAGCCCGGCTCGGCGGATGAACGCTTCAAGGCCATCTACAGCGAGGAATGGACCTGGCGCAAGCAGCAGTTCCCCGGCGTCGACAACGAGGACAAGACCGCCGAGCACGACGACCGCCTGCCGGCGGTCGACGCGAAGACACAGGCGGCGCGATTGCAGTACTGGACCGGAGTGTTGCACAAGCTCGACACGATTCCGGCCGCCGAGCTGTCGGCGGAAAACAAGGTCAATCTCTCCATATACCGGCCGCAGATCGACAGCCTCGCCGCAGGCATTCGTTTTCGCGACTACGAGATGCCGTTCAACAGCGACTCGCAGTTCTGGTCGGACCTGGGCTTCATGGCCGACCGCCCGCTGAAGTCCGCGCTCGAGGCGCGCAACTACATCGCCCGGCTGCGCGACGTGCCGCGCTACTTCGACGAGCAGACCGCGAACATGCGTGCCGGGCTGAAGCGCGGTTTTTCGGTGCCGCGTGCCGTGCTGGTCGGCCGTGAGGTATCGATTTCCACCATTGCCGACGCGAAGAATGCGCAGGACAGCATCTTCTACAAGCCATTCCAGCAGCTCCCGGCGAACATCGCGGCCGACGAGCAGGCGACATTGCGCGCCGATTGTGCCAAGGCGATCGGCGAGCGCGTGCTGCCGGCCTACGCGAAGCTGCTCAAGTTCTTCCGTGACGACTATGTGCCGCACGCGCGCGCCACGCTGGCCGCGGAAGCGCTGCCCGACGGCAAGGCGTTCTACCGCCAGCAGATCCGCACCTATGTCACGCTCGATCTCGACCCCGAAGCGATCCACCAGATCGGCCTGAAGGAAGTCGCGCGCATCGACGAGCAGATGCAGGCGACGATGAAGGCAACGGGCTTCACCGGCGACTTCCCGGCATTCCTGAAATTCCTGCGCAGCGATCCGCAATTCGCCGCCAAGACACCGGAGGAACTGCTGATGCGCGCCGCCTGGATCGCCAAGCGCGTCGACGGCAAGCTGCCGCAATACTTCGGTCTGTTGCCGCGTGGCCGCTTCGGCATCGAACCGGTGCCGGCCGCGATCGCGCCGTTCTGGACCGCAGGCCGCGGCGGTCCGCACACCTACTGGCTCAACACCTATGACCTGCCGTCGCGCTCGCTTTACAACCTCACCGCCCTGACGCTGCACGAGTCGGCACCGGGGCATTCGTTCCAGGGCTCGCTGGTCGAGGAACAGAAAGCCGTTCCGGATTTCCGCCACGAATACATCTCCGCCTACGGCGAGGGCTGGGCGTTGTATTGCGAAAAGCTCGGCAAGGAAATGGGGATTTATCTCACGCCGTACGACGACTTCGGCCGCCTGACCTACGAGATGTGGCGAGCGGCGCGCCTGGTCATCGACACCGGCGTGCACCACAAGGGCTGGACCCGGCAGCAGGCGATCGATTATCTGGCCGGGCACACGGCGCTGAGCCAGCACGAGGTCGAGACCGAGGTCGACCGTTATATTTCATGGCCGGGCCAGGCGCTGTCGTACAAGCTCGGCGAGATCAAGATCATCGAGTTGCGCTCGATGGCCGAAAAAGAACTCGGCGCGAAGTTCGACATCCGCAAGTTCCACGACGCGCTGCTCGAGATCGGCTCGGTGCCGCTGCCGGTGCTCGAAGAACACATCAAGGCGTTTGTCGCGAAGCAGAAAGCGGAAACGGACAAGGCCTGATCACCGCGTGGGCGCGCGGGCTCCGGAAGGGCAGCCGCGTCGCACGCCAATGCATCGCGCGATTCGGCGTCGCGGACTAAACGTCGCCGTCCTGCGCCCAGCCCTCGCCCGTGCCGCGATTGTATACTTTGTCACTTTGCTGCACGGTACCGGCCGGAATTGAATCCTGGCGCAGCAATTCTGCGTAGATCGGCGTGAAGTCGGGCTCGGTCGCATCCATCAATTGCTGGAAGCTGTCGATGACGAAGTAGGTCTTCTGATAGGTGTCGATGCGGTAGCGCGTGCGCATGATGCGGCGCATGTCGAAGCCGATGCGATTCGGCGCAGGCGATTCGAGGCAATGGATCGATTCGCCCTTCGACGAGACGATACCGGAACCGTAGATGCGCAGGCCGTCGTTTCCACTTGCATTTTTTTCGCGGATCAGGCCGAACTCGACCGTGTACCAGTACAGGCGCGTCAGGTGCACCAGCGCCTCGGCACCGAGGCCATGCGCCTTGACGCCGCCGCAGCCGTAGGCCTGCATGTAGTCGGCGAACACCGGATTGAGCAGCAACGGCACATGGCCGAACAGGTCGTGGAACAGGTCCGGCTCGGCGATGTAGTCGATCTGCGCCGGTTTGCGGATCCACCAGGTCACCGGAAAGCGCCGGTTTGCCAGATGGTCGAAAAACGTCAACTCCGGCAACAGTCCTTCGACGCCGATCAGCGTCCAGCCGGTCGCCTTTTTCAGCACGGCATTGAGATCGTCGAATTTCGGAATCGTGTCCGGCGTCATGCCGAAGCGCTGCTGGTTGTCGATGAACTCGCGGCAGGCGCGGCCGACGAGAATCTGCTGCTGGCGCTTGAACAGCGTCGCCCAGGTGGCGTGATCCTCGCTCGTATAGGTCGACCACGGCTGTTCGACGACCGCCGTGGTGTAGACGGGCACGGAGCCCTTGTCGGTTTGCTGATGTTCGACGCGGCGCGGTTGTGCGCTCATGGCGGCGATCGCGATTCGTGTGAGGACGCTGATCTTAGCACCGGCGCGCTGAACCGGCCCGCCGCCGGCGATTCAGTGCAGCGTCGGCCCATCTTGTCCCGGGCGCTCCGGAAACGAGATGACATTGTCGCCGCCGGTGGCACGGACGCGCGGGCGGCGCCAGAGCACCGGCACGTCGGCGGGTCGCGGCGGCTCGAGTTCGTCGTCTGCGGGGGCGAACTGTTCTTCCTCGTCCTCCCAGCTGTAGCGCTTGCGCGGTGCCTGCGGGTCGAGCCGGAACAGCAGCACAGCGCTGACGATACCGGCGACGGCTCCGGCGAGGTGGTATTCGAACGACACTTCGACTTCACGCGGCAACACGGTCATGAGCATACCGCCGTAGAGAAAGAAGACGAGCAGCGCGAGCGCAACGCCGAGCCGGTCGCGCCGCAACAAGCCCATCAGGAACAGGAAGAACATCAGACCGTGTGTGATGCCGCTGATGCCGACGTGCACCGAAGGCCGCGCCCACAACCACACGCCGAGTCCCGACGCGAGCCAGATCAGCGGCAACGCATAGCGTGTCGCGCGCGGATACGCGTACAGCATCAACGCCGACAGCAGGCCGAGTGGCAGCGTGTTCGACATCAGGTGCTCGAACGAGGCGTGCGCGAACGGTGCCGTGAGGATGCCGATCAATCCGTGCACGTCACGGGGACGAATGCCCAGATCATCGATGTTCCAGCCGAGCAGCCAGGCGCCGAGCCAAGCCAGCCAGATGCCGCCAACCAGGCCCGCAGCGCCCAGCAACGCGTAGCGCACACGCGTGCGGTCGCGCTGAACGGCGGCGGCGCCCGGTTCGGGAGTGACGGGTGCAATGTCCATCAACGTTTACTGGGGGCTGCTTACAGAGCGCGCAAGGGTTCCCCATGAGTTCCTGATGGTCGAGTCCCGGTTCTCGCCGACGCGGAAGCGGCGAGCAACGGCCAGCAACCGCTTGCAACGCATGCCTTATGATGGCGGCATGAAGGACCACCAAGCCAGCGCCAATCCCGTCGTTCACTTGAAGATCGAACGGCGCTCGAACCATCCCTGGATTTTTCAGAAGATGATCGAGAAGCCGGACCCGCGGCCAAAACCGGGCAGCATCGTCGACATCATCGATCGCGAGGGCACGTTCGCCGGGCGCGGTTTCTACAACGGTCACTCGCGCATCGCATTGCGCGTGCTCACGGCGAATCCCGACGAGGCCGTCGACGAGTCTTTTTTCACACGCAAGATCGCGCAGGCCGTGGCGCTGCGGCGCGAGATCCTGAACCTCGACGCCGTCACCGATGCGTATCGCCTGATTCACTCGGAAGGCGACGGGCTGTCCGGCCTGGTCGTCGATCGCTTCGCCGACACGCTCGTCATCGAGTACTTCTCCGCCGGCATGTTCAAGCAGCGTGACCTGATCAAGCGCTGCCTGCTCGAACATTTTCCCGCCGCGAACATCTATGCGTTCGCCGAAGACCACGTGCAGAAGCAGGAAAGCTTCGATCTTTCGCATCCGCCCACGCCGGCGCCCGGCGTGATCCACGAGCACGGCGTGAAATTCCACGCCGCGCCCGGCAGCAAGCACAAGACCGGCTTCTTCGCCGACCAGCGCGACAACCGCAAACTGCTGGCCGAATTCTGCGCCGGCGCGCGCATGCTCGATCTGTGCTGCAACTCCGGCGGCTTCGGCATCTATGCCAGGACGATCGGCGGGGCGAGCGAGGTCACCGGCGTCGATCTGGACGAGGAGATTCTCGGCATCGCCGAGCAGAATGCGCGCCTGAACAAGGCCAAGCTGCGCTTCGTGCAAGCCGACATCTTCACCTGGTTGCGCGACATCGCCGTCAACAATCGCCCCGGCTCCGGCGACAAACGTTATGACGTCGTCGTGCTCGATCCGGCGAAGATGACGCGCGACCGCGAGCAGGTCATCCCCGCGCTGAAGAAATATCTCGACATGAACAAGCTCGCACTGAGCGCGGTCAAGCCGGGCGGTATCTTCCTGAGCTGCTCGTGCACGGGCCTGGTCAGCGAAGAGCAATTCCTCGACATGCTCCGGCGCGCGGCGTTCTACGCGAATCGCACGTTGCAGGTGATCAAGGTGTCCGGCGCCGGTCCCGATCATCCATGGCTCGCGCACGTGCCGGAATCACGCTATCTCAAAGCGGCGCTCTGCCGCGTCGAGTGACGCCGGCGGTTACTTTGCCTTCGGCGGAATGCGGTCGGCCAGCGTCAGCTGCGCGGTCTGTGCCGTGCCGTTGCGCACGAAATGCAACGCCAGCCCGGTGCCGGCCGGGGCGTCGGCCAGCAGCTGGCGCCAATACGGCAGCGGGCGTTTCGCCGCTGCTTGACCGTCGATCGCCGTGATGCGGTCGCCCGCGCGCAGGCCCGCTCGTGCGCCCGCACTGCCGTCGGCAACGTCGGCGACCTTCAACGCGTCGCCATCGCCGAGCAGCCACAGCCCGCTGCGGTCGAAATTGTCGAACTCGCCGAAATGCGCATTCGGCTTGATATACATGCGCCGGTTGGCGTAGTCGAAGGCGACCGTGAAGCGGCGCAGAACGCCGCCGCCGATGTTGCCGCCGATGTCCGGGTTGGCGAACGATCCCTTGTCGCCCGCAAACAGATCGGCGGCGATGCCGTCGACGTGCAGATCGCCGAGCTGCAGCGACCCGAGGCGCGCCGGATAACCGCGCTGTGCGCCGCCGACGCCCCAGCCGGTGACGCTCTCGACGTTCGCGCCGTAGCGTGCCAGCAGCGCATTCTTCTTGACGAAGGGCGAGTGCAGCGTCAGCGACGAGCGCGACCCGGTATCGATGCTGACCCGGATCGGCAGTCCGTCGAGCTTGCCGGTGACGATCGGCTGATGGTCGTCGAGCTCGAACGGCAGCTCTGTCGCGCCGGCCGGTGCGGCGAACCGCGCCGGCTCGGCGATCGTCAAAAGCGAGCCGGCGTAGTCGATCTGCACGCCGAAGCGGCGAAACAATTCGTAGCCGACCAGGCCGTCGAACTCGACTCCTTCGACCGCCGCGAGGCGGCCGAGGTCGGTGATGTAGAACACCGGCGCGTCGAGCGTCACCGCGCCGACCGATACCGACTGCGCATGGCCGATTTCCAGGTCGGTGCGATTTTCGCCTGTTCCCGCGGCCGAGAGTTTTCCCTCGCCGGCGATGCCGAGCTTGCGCGCGCCGTCCGGCGTGAGCATGTTGAAGCCGCCGGTGTCGACCACGAGCCGTGCCGGCTTGCCGTTGATGCGGCCGTCGACGTAGATGTGATTGTTGACCAGCTGGAATTTGACTTTGGCGACACCGGACGGATCATCGATGTGCGCCGTGGCCGCCATCGCCGGCGTGGCAAAATCGGCAGCGGCGACCGGCACGTTCGTGGCGATATGTGCGAAGCGCACCTCGGTGCGGCGGCGTGGATCGGTGCGGCCGGCGGCGTCGGTCAGGTCGGTCACGAGATGAAACGGCAGGCGCAGGCCGTCGACCTCGCGGTATTCGTCGAACGTGGTCGTCGCGGTGTCCTGAGCCTGGCGCTGGTCGACGCGCGCGAGCACGCCGCTGTCGCGGGCAAACCACAGCACGACCGGATCGCCGTCCTTCGGCGTCGCCGTGACGACCGCATACGTCGCGCCACGATCCTGCCGCGATTCGACCTTGTCGATCGTCGCGGCGCCGCGTTGCGGAAACCAGTAGGCGTGCGCGTCGAGCCAGGCCTGGCTGCGCGCGCGCCGCACGGCCTCGGGCGTGTCGAGCGCGGCGACTTCGCCGCCGGGATCCTGGCCCCACGCGCGCACGCCGTCGTAACCGTCCGCGCCACCGACGCTGCCGAGCGTGTAGGCATCTTTCGAGCGACCGCTCTCGAGATCGATGATCATATGGAACTCGCCGCTCAAGCCGCCGGCCGCGAACGTGCCGTCGCCGCGCCAGGAGTGCGCGGCATCCCACAGGTCGCCACCGCTGGCCGCCTTGGCGCGC
>Ga0163162_10008040_pt1 | contig 10288 bp, 7 predicted proteins | sample S55metaG_FD_115310 | JGI IMG/M metagenome (GOLD analysis project Ga0163162, IMG submission 115310) | Switchgrass rhizosphere microbial communities from Kellogg Biological Station, Michigan, USA - S5-5 metaG | ecosystem: Host-associated > Plants > Roots > Rhizosphere > Soil | place: USA: Michigan...
AGAAAGAAACTCACTCCGATCCAGGCACTTCAGTATCGCGCTGAGGAATATGCAAAGGAGCAATCAGCATTAATGGAAGTTTCGAATCTATCCGGAGGGTGGACCGATTTTCTGGAAGCGCCAACTCAAGCGCAGGCAATTTACTCTCGCATTTTTGCGGACATTACCGAGCGTTACATCGTCGGCTATTACCCTACGAACAAAGTCCTGGATGGCAAACGTCGCCAGATCAAAATTGAAATTAAAGGACATCCTGAATACACCGTACTTGGTCGCAAGTCGTATGTGCCACAACATTGAATGAGGCCGCGCAGAGTCTTAAATGCTAACCAAATTTTCAGGTTGGTAAGGGGACCCTGCTTCCGGGTTTTCTTTTAATTAATGGCAACAGGTATCTGTAAACAGCGGGGACAGGGTCCCCTTCCCAACCTGAAAATTATTCACTACGTAGCATTCCGTATAGACCTCACATTCATCCGCAAACCCACGTCAATCTCAATGCTATAATCCTCAAGCCCCAAGCACTGAGAGTTCAGCCAACACTTCATCCCGACTCGGTTGTCTCCACAGAAATCCTCCCCATGCTCAACGCCATAGAACCTAAGTGAACTAATGGAATTGGCTGCCACAATTCAACCATCTTTCAGACAATTAGCGACACTTGTTTTCTTTCTTGTAGCGCTCACCGCTGGCATCGCTAACGCGGCAACGCTGCCTTCCGGGTTCACAGAAACGCAAATCTCCGGTCTCTCTAGTCCCACTGCAATGGAGTTTGCTTCCGACGGCCGCCTGTTCGTTTGTCTCCAAACTGGCCAGTTGAGAGTCATCAAGAATGGCGCACTGTTGCCAACGCCATTCGTGTCACTCAGCGTCGACTCTTCCGGCGAACGAGGGCTGCTTGGCATTGCTTTCGATCCAAACTTTGCAGCAAACAACTTCGTGTATGTCTATTACACGGTTTCTACTACTCCGCGTCACAACCGTGTCAGTCGATTCACCGCAAATGGCGACGTCGCTGTCGGCGGAAGCGAGCTTGTATTACTGGATCTCAATAACTTGAGCACCGCGACCAACCACAATGGCGGCGCGATTCACTTCGGACCGGACGGAAAGCTCTACATTGCAGTTGGTGAAAATGCGAATAGCTCAAATTCGCAAACGCTCACGAACCTGCTCGGCAAAGTTTTGCGAATTAACTCAAACGGTTCCATCCCAACTGATAATCCCTTCTTCAACACCGCTACCGGAAATAATCGCGCCATCTGGTCACTCGGTTTGCGCAATCCGTTTACGTTCGCCTTCCAACCTGGAACGACGCGGATGTTCATCAACGATGTTGGAGAAAACACCTGGGAAGAAATCAACGATGGAATCGCAGGGTCAAACTATGGTTGGCCAACGACCGAGGGTGTTACTTCCAATCCTGCTTTTCGCTCGCCATTGTTTGTCTACGGTCACGGCAGCAGCTCAACCACGGGTTGCGCAATCGCCGGCGGCGCTTTCTACAATCCGTTGAGCGTTCAATTCCCCTCAAGCTTTGTTGGCAAGTACTTCTTCGGCGATCTATGCAGTGGTTGGATTCGAGTTTTTGATCCGACGGCTGGAACCGCCTCGGGATTCGCTACAGGAATCAGTCAACCTGTTGATCTCAAGGTCGCCTCGGATGGCAGTCTCTACTACTTGTCGATCGGTTCTGCTTCGGTTTTTAGAGTTCAATTTTCAGGCGGTGTTGGTCCGACACCACCACCCGTTTTGATAACAGAGGAGAACAGCGATCTCGCGGCGGCTCTCGACGCAGCAATCTTTGTTCGCGATCCGTTTTCCATCCTCAATCTCTTCAACTTTAGCTCCGACCAGCGAACACGAATAATGCTGTTTGGAACAAACCTCGAACTGCTTCCGAGCGAAACGGTCTCAGCAATAACAGCCAGAGCGGAAGACGCACAAATGAACGTGTTTCCGTTGACCGTGGAGTTCATCGGCAATCCACCGATGATGGATCCGCTTTCGGAAGTCATCGTCAAACTGCCGGACAACTTGCCAACTGGACAGAGCGTATTCGTGAGCGTCACCCTGCGCGGACAGACCAGCAACAAAGTGCGAATTCGAATTCAATAGTTCGGACGCATTACAATCAGAGCAAACAGGAGCAAATTTTCAGGTTGGGAAGGGGACCCTGTCCCCGCTGATTTGGATGAATGAAAGTCCCAATTCAATCAATGACCTTAGATCCGAAAGTTGGCGGGGACAGGGTCCCCTTCCCAACCTGAAAATATTTCCTAACTTGAAAATATTTTCAGCTCGATCTTAGTCCATGTACATTCCGCCGTTGACCTCGATCGTCTCGCCGACCAGGTAGCCTGCGGCGTCTGATGCAAGGAAAGCGATGACCTTTGCTACGTCTTCGGATGTGCCGACACGTCCTAACGGAATCGAGTTTACGTAGCCCGTCATCATCTCGGCCGTGGAAAACTGCTCGTGATACGGAGTGTCGATGACACCGGGGGCAACTGCGTTTACGCGAATACCAAACGGCGCAAGCTCCTTCGCGAGTCCTTTAGTGAACGCGATCAAACCACCTTTTGCTGCTGAGTAGTGGATGGCGCCAAGTGCGCCTCCGGTGCGTCCTGCGATTGATGATAGATTGATGATCGCGCCGCTTTTTCGTTCGATCATCGACGGCGCCACAGCCTTTGAGCAAAGAAATGCACTCTTGAGATTCAAGTCAATAACCTGGTTCCATCGTTCTTCGCTCATTTCGCGAATCCGCACACGTTCAATCAAAGACCCGGCGTTGTTCACCAGGATATCGATTGGACCAAGCGCATCCGTCGTCTTGCGAACAAGTGCGTCGACATCATTCGCGAGAGTCACGTCTGCGTGAACAGCGATTGCACGACCGCCGTTTGCAACGATCTCCTTATGTAGAAGCTCGGCGTCGAATTCATTGCGATGAAAATTGATGGCAACGGCGGAACCACAGTTGGCCAGTGCTTGTGCGGTGGCGTGACCGATGCCGCTCGATGCGCCAGTTACGATTGCGACCTTGCCGCTTAAGTCCATGTAGGGTTGCATATTTGGGCGTCCAAAAGGTGGAGTGAATTTGAACTTGGAACTTTGTGCTTTGTGCTTTGTGCTTTGAACTTGGATTGGTGTTCGCATAGATCTCCAGCCGACAAGCTCAAAGAACAAAGCACAAAGAATAAAGCCCGGGAAAGGCGTGCCTGTTTTCCCGGCGAATATTACCGCTAATTGATTGAATGAGGTTATCTGAGACGCTGCGGGGATTCAGTGATGGTCGAAAATTTTCAGGTTGGGAAGGGGACCCTGTCCCCGCTGCGGGAATTACCTCTACCCGATTGAGACAGATTATCTGAGAGGGAGAGAGCGTGTGCGTGCGGGGACAGGGTTCCCTTCCCAACCTGAAAATTACAGCAAGCCCAATTTGAAATGACGTAAGCCAAGAATCTAATCTGAACACGACAAGCTAAAGCATGTCGGACAACGATTACGCCAGGACGCCAAACTCGCCTTCGTCGCCACCGAGCGTGATGCCGAAGCGTTTGATCTTGCAGTTGAGAGTGGTGACTTTTACTCCGAGAAGTTTTGCGGCGCGTCGTTGATTGCCTCCCGTCCGTTGCAACGCCTGGCGGATTAACTCCCTCTCGTAGCGTTGCACCTCTTCGTGAAGACCGAGGTTTTCCCTGGACTCTGCCTGTGACCGGCGCAATGTTTCGACTTCACGTAAAAGCGTCAGCGCAGCTTCCCTTACGCTGTTGAGGTTCTGTAGTGCCAACTCGGATGGTCTGGGCGGAGCATCGTCGGTCGGCGCATTGTGTTCTCGCCATGTGCTGCTCATCAGTTACCTCCTGATTGTTTCAACATGTCTTTTCGTCGTTTTTGGGGGGGGGAAGCAACACAGAGTTCGCAGATCTTCAACTGATTATATTCACGCCTACTTGCTAAGAAGTTCCCGAAATAAAGCGACCGCTCGTTCATCACCCGATTGCCCAAGCACCTGGATTGCCTGTTTTCGCACAGGCATCTTTGGATGACTACGCGCCACACGGACAAGAATTGGCACCGCCTCGTCCTTAGGGCGTCTCCCAATTGCGATTACAGCCTGCTTCTGTAGTTCGGTCTCACTGTCGTTATCAATGGTGTTCGTAAGCGCAACAAGACTCTTCTGTCCGGCAACACGACCGAGTGCCGAGATCGCTGACTTGCGCAGTTCGAAATCCTTTTCTGATTCCGCCGTTCGTATCAGGTATGTTGCGGCCGCATCAGTGTTGTCGTTGCGGGCGATACCACTCAACGCGCGCCGCCGCATCTCACGAGAGGTCTGTGTCTCGTACGAGTTTTCCAACACGGGCAAGGTTGCAGGAGAGTGACTCATTGCCAGTCCTGACATAGCGTTCTGGCGCGCTTCATCGTCTTCCTGAGAGTTACGGATGATCTCCAGGAAGAACGCATTTTTAGCGGCGCTCTCCGGCGTATTGCCAAGCCAGTAGATCGCTCTCGATCTAACGGGCTCGTTAATGGAACGTTTGATCAGATCCATCAATAAAGGATCGACTCGAGCATCGTCATGTAACGCAATCGCGAATGTTGCTCTTTCAGCGAGTCGGCTCATCTCAGGCGCGGGCGAATCGATGATCGACTTGAGATAGTTCAAACTCTCTTCGTTTCCGACGTGTCCTGCCCAAAAAACGGGGTACCCGCTGAATTCGCGATTGCGTTTCAGGTTATAGACCTCAGCGCGCGTGAATTGTTCCCGCGGTACGTCGAAAAGGAAGAACAATCCCAGTTCCCGGGTCTCGTAGCGCGGGTCAAACATCATCGACGAGCCATCCATGGATATATAGACGCCCCCCGCTCCGTCCACCACTTCGAAGTCGGTTGCAACACCGGGTCGAACTTCAAACTGGTACCCAACCCAAAACCTTCCGCTGAGAGCGTTACTGCGACCTTGCAAGACGGCGTTATCGATTTTTGCCTTGAGGTTCGCACCTTCGACAGGCGTGAACGTTTTGCTCTGACCCGAGGCAAAGATCAGAGAGGCTAGTAACAGTGCTGTAATGAGAACGCTTCTGAACATAAGGCATTAACTATTTGGACTGCTTAAATCTCAGTTGGAATTTTCGGGTCAGGAAGGGGACCCTGTCCCCGCAGTCTCTCAAACCCTTTTCAATTAAGAGTAAATAGTTTCAGGCGGGGACAGGGTCCCCTTCCCGACCTGATAATTTGTAAACTGAAATCTCCCTAATCGGCTTAGACGGTCCTACTTCAACAACTCTTCCAAAAACTTTAAGACTTCCGGATCATTGCTCCTGCTCAACCAGCCAATTGCTCTCTTGCGACGTTCCATTGGGGTCTTGGGATCGCGTGCGATTTCAATTAGCTTTCGAATCACACGCTGATCATTCATCCGTCCCCGGCTTCCCATTGGAGCAGCAACGGGGGTAATCGTGGTGCCAAATCCAGACGCACTGTAGATCACCGTGCCTGTTCCCAGCGAATTCATGATCTGGTCTTTAAGCTCCTCGTTCTTCTCCGTGTCGTAAAGAGTGATTAAGGTATCGATGGCCTTGTCGCCGCCACGACGGGATATTGCGCTGATAGCTGCTTTTCTCAACTCGATAACGTCTGAACCTCGAGCAATCTCAAGGAGCTTCGCACCAGCTCTTTCACTTTTCCGGTTTCCCAAACCTGAGATCACGCTCCTGCGAATCTCGATTGTTTGATCCGTGTCGTAGATACGCAGCAATGCGTCTACCGCCGGTTCACCTGGACGTGACGCAATACTGGAAATAGCGACTTTGCGCACCGAGGTCGGCTTATTTGCGGACGATGCGATTTCACCGAGCACAACGATTGCGCGTTCACCAGTGTGCTTGCTCAATGCATAAAGCGAGGCTTCGACGATGTCGTTCTCTGAAGAGTTCAAAGCGAAGTCGCGAAGAGCATCGACAACGCTGTCGTCATTTGTGGAACCAAGAGCTGAGATAGCGCGTGCGCGAAGCTTGATGTCCTGTTCGCTTTTCGCAAAGTTCAAAATTATCGGAGTGACTGACTTGCCACCATTGCGTCCAAGGAGTGTAAGTGCAGCGCCTTTGCATCGGACCGTCTCAGTCGAACCAGGCTTGAGCCACTCGGTGGCAGCAACAATTCCACGCTGAACATCCGTCTGAAAGAGAGCCTGCAGCACTACAATCTTGAATTCACATGGATCGTCGTCGGCAACATTGCCGGGAGGTTCAACGCCAACGCCCCATGTTGCCGCGCTGCCATACGCCTGGGCCTGGGCCACGGCCATAGGAGCCGCGGGTGCATATGCGATGACGGAATCCACGGGCCGAATAGTCGCTGCGCCGGACTCGCTTGTATCAACGACGTAAGCTTGCGCGGTCGTCCCCAGGGTTTGTGCGAGCAGAACCTTCGCGTCTTCCTTCCAGCTTGTGTTCGGATACTTCTCCAATAGTCGTTTGATTGTCTGACGGCACTGGTCGATCTGTGAGAGCTTGTTCTGCGCGTACGCAGTCCAGTAAAGGGCTGCATCAATGTTTTTATCGTTGGGATATGCAGAAACAAGCTGGTCAAACCTCGCCTGTGCTTTGGCCCATTCCTGATCCGTAATCAGGTCCCGTCCACTGCGAAAGAGTGTGGCGGCTGCGTCGCTGTTACTTTGCTGCGCTAATTGATTCGCACTACCGCGGCCCGCACGTTGTTGTGCCGACGTGATACCAATGGTTCCAGATAACAGAACCAGGCCGACAATAAGTGCGGCGTAAAAAATCTGATAGCGAATCGTGTTTACAGTTATTCTCGTCCTCATCTTCTTCCTCACAGTCAAGGCGCAAAACAGCGAACCGCTGTCGAGCACCCGCATTGTTTTATTCATATCCAATCAACGCAGCTACGATTTCGGTTTTTTTAACGCGTTCTTTTATTGCCCTAACATCGTCTGGTTTCGCCTGGTCAGGGAGATTGGCGATGTCGATAAGGAAGGGCTCCAGATCACTCAATAAAGCTTTTGTAGGAAACTTTGCTTTCATCTCGGCATCGCGGCGAAGAACGATGTTCTCATTAAGCAAACGTCGCGAGAGTGCTTTGTCGTAACTAACATCAATGTCCTGGTCACTATCGTTCAGCTGGACGTTTCGAATTGATCGCAGGAGGTTCTGTGTTTGCTCGAGATGCTTCGCTGTATCTTGATCGTCAACGTCCTGGTAACCAAAGTCTGATGACAGCACATCAGTCTGATCGATTCGTGTGCGTTTGATTTCGATCAGCCGTTTCGATTTTGGCCTTCCTCCGATGACCGCTACGTTCTTATTCGGAACTTCAACGACTATTCGTTGCTGTTCGTTCTTTTGCGAAGCATCCATTCTTGACGGCGACCCGGCGCTTGCGGAAGTTGGTTCGGATTTTTGAGTTCCTCGGTAAACACTCCCGATTAGTATCGCGATGATGACCAACGCAACTGCCGTTGCTACTGAAACGCTAAACGCCGGGACTCTTAACAAGCTTGAGAAACGGGCAACAAATCCATTCCCTGAAACCGGAGTTACAACCGGTGCGACTGTGTGCTCGGCAACTTGTCGCCACAACGCTGGAGGCACTTCAAGTTCACGGTCATAATGCGAGAACATTTCCTGTTCAGCCACAAGCGTCGAACTTTCAGCCGAACACGATCGACAGGTAATCAAATGCTCTGCGACTTCGCTCGCTTCGCGCTCAGCCAGCTCACGATCGAGATACTCTTCCAACAATTCCAAACAAGCTTCACACTTCATAACCAACTCCTGCGTACGGCTTGATGCGCCGTCGCATTTCCGCTCGCGCCCGATGCAAATCGGTCTTCAGTTTCGCCAACGAGAACCCCGTGATCGCGGCAATCTCTTCATAGCTGCACTGATGAAACACCTTCAGGGTGAACACCACTCGCTTGTCTTCATCCAACGCTTCGAGAGCTCGCCGGATTAGTTCATTCAACTCCTTACTCAGTAAACGATCGACTGGTATGGGTTCGTTGTCACTCAGATCCAGCACCGACTTATTCTCTAGATCGACGTGCCTGTTTGCTCGAACTCGCGCGCGAAGTGACTCACGAGCAACGTTGCGAGCAATTCCAAACAACCACGTCGACAGCTTTGTCTCGGGATTCATTGCTCGAATTCCACGGTAAGCGCGTACGAACGTTTCCTGGGCCAACTCTTCGGCGAGCTCGCGGTCACTTACCATGTCGTAGATGAATCCGATGACGGGTCGCGAATACCTATCAAAGATCAGACGAAAGGCCTCAGGGTCACCCTGGCAGACACGTGTTACCAGGTCTCGTGAGCTATTCATGAGAGTTCCGGCAAAGGCACCAGGCTGAGCTTCCAAATTTAGTTCGTCGAGCGCCAGCCGTTTCATCATCGTCTCGGTAGGTAAGTGATACGGATTGAAGAAAGGTTTCAGAAATTGGCAGTCATAGATAAAACACCGCAGGGCAGGGCTTTGCTTCAGAAAAAGTAGGCAATGGCTCTGCTTTTTTGAGGATAAGGACTAATGAACTGACTTGGCTAAATGTAAATCGGCAGGCTGGTGCTGGGAGCGCAGGCGTCCCCGCCTGCTAATTAGAATTTAGTAACTTTAATTGGTCCTCAGCAGGCGGGGACGCCTGCGCTCCCAGCCATCACTTCACTGTGGCCAGCTCAGCATCTGCCTTATCCAGGAACTCTGAAGGCGCAACGATCTTTCCAGCGATAGCCGATGCTGCCACAACATAAGGTGAGGCCAGGTACAGCTTCCCCGGACCGCTGCGCCCGGGAAAATTCCTGTTCTGCGCACTAACTGTAACTGTCTCTGCGGAAGGTGACGCACCAGGCCCGGCGTTGATACACGCGCCACACGATGGATCAATCAACTCGGCCCCGGCACGTTTGAAGATTTCAATGTAGCCCCGCTCACGCGCGTATTGCTTGATCTTCTGAGACCCAAACTGAATGTATAGATGAACTCCTTCCGCGACATGCTTCCCCTCAGCGAGTGCGTGCTGCAAGACTTCCGCATACATGTCCATGTCAGCCATCTTTCCGCCAGTACATGAGCCGCCGTACGCAGCGTCGATGCGCACCTCCTCAATGAGCTCGTCGATTGGAATACCGTTACGCGGGTCACCAGGAGTAGCAACCATCGGAGTGATCTCATCCAGGTTGATTTCAAAGACTGCCGCGTACTCCGCGTCAGGGTCGCTGTAAGTAAATCCTTGGCGAACTTCTACTGCATCCAGGTCGCGAGTGCGAACAATATATTCCAGCGTGACTTCGTCGGGTTCAATGATGCCGGTTGTTCCGCCCGCTTCGACTGCCATGTTCGTCAACGTGGCACGCTCATCCATGGGCCAGTTTTTCAAATCGTCGCCTGCAAACTCGAGCACTTTGCCAATGCCCTTGCTCGACTTCATATATTCCGTTGACAGGATGTGAAGCATTACATCCTTTGCGGCTACGTCATTCCGCTTCGTACCCTTCAAGACATAGCGCACTGTTTCCGGCACTCGAATGCGAATGTCCTTCGTGTACCAGGCGTTGGCCATATCAGTTGAGCCGACGCCGAACGCAAAACAACCGAGCACGCCGGCCATGCAGGTGTGTGAGTCAGTTCCAATGACGACTTGACCGGGCAACGCCAGATCTTCCACTACAGCGTTATGGCAAATCGCTTCGGAACCGCCTTCGGGATTCTCACCGTACAGCTTTATGTTTTGTGACGAAGTGAAACTCTCCTGGGTCGTAGCCAGGCCCTCCGCTTTCTCAAGCAGTCCCATTTCGCGGTGCTTTGTCGACATAACACGGCCGAGGAAAGTCAGGTGATCGCGGAAAGCAAAGACCGACTCCGGTTCCGAAACTCGCGCATTTGCACCAAGCGCCTGTTTGAAAAGTGACTCCGCCATCGGCGTCACATACTCGTGGGAAAACCTCACATCGGCGACTGCAAACAACGCGTCGCCTGGTTTGACTGCATCGACTCCGATTCTTCCCGCCGTAACGAACGCATGTCGGGCAATGATCTTTTCCACGATTGTCATAGGTCGCTTCGCGGTTGTGACAGCCGGCGGGGAAACCTGACCCGACAGACGTGCCTTGTTGTAATTGAAGAGACCGCCGTGTGAGACGATGTCTTGCGAGATTGGATCCAGGCCCTTCGTGAACTCGTTGAGAGCGATCTCTTCACCGCGCCGAATTCGTTCGATCAAGCTAAAGTCGGTTGATGTTAGCAGGCCGATGTTCTGGGAGTTCTG